>Ga0315278_10001701_pt1 | contig 19452 bp, 18 predicted proteins | sample YL17G06_0_MG_FD_203880 | JGI IMG/M metagenome (GOLD analysis project Ga0315278, IMG submission 203880) | Sediment microbial communities from Yellowstone Lake, YNP, Wyoming, USA - YL17G06_0 | ecosystem: Environmental > Aquatic > Freshwater > Lake > Sediment | place: USA: Wyoming | collected... | reverse complement strand
AGGGATCGACGCGGATCACGCCGCGCCGAAGCGCGAAGCGGACGAGCTCGGTGCGGTTGTGGAGGCCGAGCTTCTCCATCACCTTCTCGCGGTGGGACATGGCCGTCTTGACGCTGATGCCCAGCACGCCGGCCACTTCCTTGTTGGCGAGCCCGTCGGCGACCAGCTTCAGGACCTGCTTCTCCCGGTCGGTGAGGGTCTCGTAGGGGTCGCCGCCGCCCGGCGCGGTCGGGCTGGAGTCCTCCATGGCCGTGCGCGCCACCTCCGGATCGAGCACGAGGCCGCCGCGGTGCACCGCCCGGATGGCGTTTGCCAGCTCGGCGCCGGCCGACTTCTTGAGGAGGTAGCCGGACACGCCGGCCTTGAGCAGGCGGCGCACGTACTCCCGGTCCTCGTACTGGGAGAGGATCAGGACCTTCGACCGCAGGCCTGCCTTCTTGATCTCCAGCGTGGCCTCGAGCCCGCCCAGCCCCGGCATCGCGATGTCCATGACGACCACGTCCGGGTCCAGTTGCCTCGTGGCCTCGACGGCCCGCTGCCCGTCCACGGCCTCGCCCACCACCTCGATGTCGTCGGAGAGGCCGAGCAGGGCCCGGACCCCCTCGCGCAGGATGGCGTGGTCGTCGGCGAGGAGCACGCGGATCTTGGCCATCGCCTACCCCTCCTTATCGAAGCGGGACTTCCAGGTGAATGCGGGTCCCCTGCCCCGGCGCCGAGTCGATGCGGACCTTCCCGCCCAGGATCTCCACCCGCTCCTCGATCCCCATGAGGCCAAAGTGACGCCGCTCCGCGTGCGAGACGTTTCCGGGATCGAAGCCGCGGCCATCATCCTCGATCTCGATGCGGATCACACCATCCGCCTCGGACAGCTGGATGAGCACGGTGTCGGCATGGGCGTGGCGCGCGATGTTGCTCATGGCCTCCTGGCAGACCCGGAAGAGCGCGGTTTCGAAGGCGGCCGGGTAGCGCCGGTCCTCCGCCTCGAACTCGCAGCGGACCGAGAGACCCCGGGAGACCAGGTGGCGCTCGGCGTACCAGCGGATCGCCGACTGGAGGCCCAGGTCGTCGAGCACCGAGGGGCGCAGGTCGAGGATCATGCGGTGAACCTCCTCGATGGTGTGCATGGCGAGCGCCTTGGCCTCCTCGAGGCGCGGCGGCAGCCCGGCCTTGATCGCGCCGAGCGCGCTGTCGAGGGCCATCACCAGCACCGCCAGGCTCTGGCTCGTGTCGTCGTGCAGCTCGCGGGCGATGCGCTTGCGCTCGTCCTCCTGCGCCGACACCACCTTCTCGTAGAGGCGGCCGAGGGCGGCCTCGCGATCCCGCAGCTGCTCGTTGGCCCCGGCCAGCTGGCCCGTCCGCTCCACCACCCGCTGCTCCAGCTCGGCGTTGGCCGTGGCCACCGCGCCGATGAGTTCAGCGAGCGACTGCCTCATCTTCTCGAGCGCCTTGGCGAGGCGCCCGACCTCGTCCCGGCCGGTCTGCGGAATGGGCGCCGAGAGATTGCCGGCGGCGATCTTCTCGGCCGCGCCGGTGAGGAGGGCCACCGGCTTCGCGATGCTGCGGGCAGCACCCCAGGCGAGCAGAGCACCGGCCCCCAGGGCCGTCAGGAAGATCCCGGCCAGCCAGGCCGGAAAGGCGCCCGAGCCCCCCAGGACCTCCGAGGCGGGCACTCGCGCCAGGATCACCCAGGGTGCGTTGGCCACCTGCGCTGTGGTCACCACCGCGCGCCCGCGCTCGTCCTCGACCCGATCGGAGTGGCAGTCGCGGCACATCTGGGAGGTGCCCCTCCCCTCGGCGATCACCTCCCGCACGCCGGAGCAGGCTGTGGTGGTGGCGGGGCGCCCGGCCTCGGTGGTGGCCACGATCCGCCCGGAGCGATCGACGATCTCGGCCGACCCGCCGGCGCTCTGGCGCAGGTAGCGGAGCATGACGAGCAGGTGGTGCTGGCTGGCGTCCACCACGCCGCCGGCGATGCCGGTGATCCGCCCCTCCCAGTCCCGCACCGGGACGAGCGCGTAGAAGTGCTCGCCCGTGACACTCCGGACGAACGGGGTGACGGCCGGGCGCCCGCTCTCCAGCGCCACGCGAAGGGCCGGCAGATCCGGAACCGGGGCGATCGATCGGGATCCGCGGTCCGGCTCCTCGGCGATCACCTGGCCATTGCGATCGAGGAAGAAGGCGCCGCCTGGATACTGGAGGTGGACGCGAGGGTCTCGAAGGGCAACCTGCTCCGGCCCGTGGTCCTGGTCCTCGAGGTTCACGTGGGCGGCCGTGGCCGCGCGCTGCAACACCTCGAAGCCCTGGTTCAGCTCCTCCTCGACCTGCCCGGCCACGGTGCGCGCCGACCCCTGGCGCGCCGCGACCAGTTGCTGGTCGAGCTGCGCGACCCGCGCCAGGAAGGCCCAGGCGATCAGCCCCACCGGGATCACCGCGCTGAAGGCGAGAAGAAGGTACACGCGCGTCTGCAGCGACTCGCGCAACCGGTCCCGGAGCGAGTGGCCGCTCATCTCACCCCTCCGTGGATGCTGCGCGCCATGCGGATCAGGTCCTCGAGGGAACCGCGCCCTCGCAGGAGGAAGTGGCGGCCGGCGGCGTTCCACTCGAGCTGGTTCCACAGCGTCCCGTCCTCGGCGACCACGCGGGCCAGCACCGAGCCGGCTCCGAGCGGGGCGCTCTGCTGCTGGATGACCGCCAGCCGGCCCAGCAGGGCGGCCGGGAGCGTGCCTTCGCCCCCGGCGGTCTGGGCCAGGAAAAGCGCGGGGACGCCGTCCGCGCCCAGGAAGGAGAGCGCCACCGATCCGCCGTCGTCGCGGGCGAAGCGCACCGTCGACGGCGGCCAGCGAAGGGTGTCGGGGAAGTAGGCGGGCAAGAGCACCTTGGCCTGGAGGCGACGCTCCGCCTCCTCGACGCTGGCGGCGCGCCGGACACCGCGCGGCACGCCGTGCATCCAGGCGGGGACGGCGTCGAGCGTCACCAGCGAAAGCGCGGCGCCCCCCAGGACGAGGGTCAGGATCCAGAGCGCGCGTGCGCCCTCGCTCACCGTGCTTCCCGTCACCGCGGCCCCGGCGGCGGTCATACCACGAAGAAGAGCAGCAGACCGAGCCCGGCCGCGGCGGCGGCGAACCTCAGCCTCGCCAGCGGGATCGGCTCGGGCGCGGCCGCGAGCAGGGCCCGGCAGCGCAGCTCGATGTCGTGCGCCCGGGCCCGGGCGATGGGCTCGGCGAGCGAGGCGGAGAGCGGGAAGGGCTCGGCGGAACGGGCCGGGAACCGTCTCTCGGTGGCCCGGAACAGCTTCAGCAGCCCGCTCGCCAGCGCCAGCCGATCGTCGATGGCGGACGCAGCGCGCTCGTCGGCCACACGCTCGGCGTCGCGCGCCAGCGCCCGGACCAGGACCTGCACGCCCGGGTTGAACCACATGAGGGCCCGGGCCCCCATGAGCGCCCAGGAGAGCGTCGGATCGCGCCGCTCCAGGTGGGCGAGCTCGTGGGCCAGCGCCCCCTTGAGCTCGGACGGGTCGAGCAGGTCCACCGCTGCGCGGGAGATGACCACCGCCGGATGGCGCGTGCCGGTGCAGTAGAGGACCGGCTGGCCGTCCAGGAGGAAGACCAGCGGCGGCGCCGCCATGCAGAGCGATGCGGCCGCCCGCGAGAGCGCCTCCTCGGCCCGCACTCCCTCCGGCGTCCGGGCCAGCCACGGCGGCGGCTCGGCGCTGCGAGCCCGCAGCCAGGGGACGAGGTCCATGAGGAAGAGGGCGAGCCCCATGACGGCCATCCCCGTGATCCACCATCCGTAAAGCCCCACGCCGAGGAAGGCGAGGTCGTCCCAGTGGCGCCCGGCGAAGAGCGAGCGCGCGTCCCGGAAAGCCTCCCCCTCGCGAACCGGGAAGACCAGGAACAGGGCCGGGACCACGAGCAGCGGCCAGGCAAGCGCGAGCAGCCGGAACCCGATTCTCTGCTGGGGCTCTCTCACGCCCCACAGGCGCACCAGCGCCTCGATCACCAGCGCCGCGACCAGCGTGTGGAAGATCGCCTGGCCGGCGAAGTCCATCCACCTCGGGCCGGTCATGCCGAGGGCCTGGTGCTAATGGGGACCGGAGGGCTCCCGCCCCTCGGCGCGCGCCAGCTCGAGCGGGTGCTCGTGTTCCATGCGCTCTCGGCTGATCTTCCCCGTGAAGATCGAGGCGTCGAACGGGAAGACGTCCGGGTGCAGGTGCGCGTTGAAGATGTGCCAGATGGTGATCACGAGGAAGGCCATGAGCCCCTCGTTGGAATGCGCCACCTTGGCGGCCGGGATGATCTCGCCGGGGCCCAGGCGGGCCACGAGGGTCGGGTACATGAGCGTGAGGCCGGAGAGGATCATGATCACGTTGCCGATCATGAGGCTCCAGTATTCCCACTTCTGCTTGTAGTCGTAGCGGTCGAAGGCGGCCGGGTGATCTTCCAGGCCCAGGTAGTACCTCAGGGTCTGGACCGCGTCGGTGAAGTCTCGCTTGTTCACGGCCATGCTGAAGCCGACCTTGCGAGAGAGGATGGCCCGCAAGGCGCCGATGCCGTGCCAGACCACGGCGATGATGAGGACCACCCCGAAGAACCGGTGGATCCAGCGAACGGTGTCGATACCCCCCATGCCGGTGATGAGCGCCTGCGCCCACTTGGCCGTGTAGAACTTCTGGGGAAGGCCCGTGGCCACCAGCCCCACGAAGTCGACCATGGTGACGAAGTGCTCCACGCGCTGCGCCGGCGTGAAGCGAACCAGGTAGCCCGCCTGTTCCTTGACCGCTTCCTCGCTCATCGTCCCGCTCCTCACGCCAGATTCTCCCACGCCCACCGATTCGCCGCTCATCGGTTCACCACGACGCGCCAGAGGTGCAACGCGATCTGGATCAGCAGGCTGATGAGGATGAAGGGGATGAGGACGTAGTAGAAGAGCTGCACGCTCCAGACCAGGGGCGACTTCTTCAGGCTGGGCTCGTAGTGGGACATCCAGGCCTTGGGGAAGTCGGCGGTGGCCCCCTCGTGGCACTTGCCGCAGGTCTTGACCAGGTTCGCCTGCATCACGGACGACCGCGGGTCGTCGGGTCGCTGGATGTCGTGAACGCCGTGACAGTCGGTGCACCCGGCGGCGATCCGATCGCCCTTGCCCTTCTTGCCCTTCTGCAGCGAGGCCGCCATGCCGTGGAAGTCGGACAGGTAGCTGTCGACCACGTTGGTGGAGAGGTTGTAGCGCTTCATGAGCTTCTGGTCGGTGTGGCAGCGGCCGCAGATCTCGGCGGTGCGCAGGGAGAGCGCGCCGGCGCGCGGGTCGGCCACGTCGTGCGCGCGATGGCAGTCGGTGCAGACCGGGACGTCGCCGTTGCCCTGGGTGACCGCCTTGCCGTGCACGCTGCCGCTGTAGGTCTCGAAGACCTTCTGGTGGCAGTTGGAGCAGGTGACCGAGACCCGGGTGCGGGGCTCGCCGGGACGGCCGATGGCGTGCGACCCGTGGCAGTCGACGCATAGCGCGGCCTGACGATTGCCCTTCTGCGCCAGCTGGTAGTGAACGCCGTCGAGGGTCTTCGTGTAATTCGAGAAGTGGCACTTCTTGCACTGCTCGTAATAGGCCACGGTGACGTCGCGGCGGGTCTTGAAGGGCTTCGACTCGTGGGGGTAATCGGCCTTGTCGGTGTGGCAGTCGGTGCAGCGAAGCATGTCGCCGTGCACCGACTTGCCGAACGTGGCCAGATCGACGTGGAGCGGAAGCTTCTCCCTGCTCGGCAGGTCCATCGACATGGACGGATCGCTGCCGTGGCAACCCAGGCAGCTGTCCTGCTCGGCAGGAATCTCGGCGCGCGCAGCCGTGGCCAGGAGAGCCGCGGCCAGCGCCAGGAAGAGCCTCTTCGCCATCGTTTCCCCCGCGTCTCGCGCGCTGTGACCAGAAGTGATGAGCCGCCCGGCCGCCCGACCTCGTCGCGTGTAGCAGATCCCTTCGAGGCACGCCAGGGCCAATGTCGTTAAGATCCATGTATTTCCCGGGCTAATTTCGTTTTCTTCATGGACGGATTTGCACCACTTGGGCCATGTCCCCCAGTACGCACGAAGCGCGCCGGCGGGACCGGACCCGGCCCCGTAGGCGCAAGGATTTCGCCGGGGATTGCGCGACGCCTGCCGATCTACCGATGGCACATGTCGCAGCTCTCGAAGCCGAACGCGGCCTTCCCGTGGCAGGCGCCGCACTGCCGCCCCTGCTCCATGGCCGCGTGGCGAATGGGCTGGCCGTCGGCCGTGGCACCCTTCTCGAGCGTCTTGAAGAGTTTCGGATGGCAGCGTGTGCACCCCGGCGCATTCAGATCGACGTGGCTCGAGTGGTTGAAGGTCACCTTGCCCGGGCTGCCGTCCCCGGGCGGGAACGTGAACTCGGGAGGCAGCTTGTCGAGCCCCTCGGCGGCGGCAGCCAGGGCGAACGCCGCGGCGGCGAGGACGGAGAGGAGGCGAATCGTCTTTCCCTGTTTCGTCATGTCTGGCACCTGGAGCTCCTGCTCAGTGGTGTCCCGCGGAGCCCTTCATGGGGTGGAACACGGGCATGCGGTTCACGATCCAGCGGAAGGCCAGGACCCCGATGACCACCAGCGCGATCGAGACCGAGATCTCCATCCAGCTGGGCCAGTAGCGCACGGCCTGGTTGTAGTTGTAGGCGATGAACGAGACGTTGAGCCGGTTCACCACGATGCCGGTCACGCCCAGGAAGGCGGCGACGCGCACGATGCCGACCTTCCGGTTCCGGGCGCCCCAGGCGAACATGAGCGAGGGGGCCAGCACGAAGCCCAGCATCTCCAGGAGCCACCACTTGCCGTAGAAGCCCACGCCGATGAGACCCAGCGCGTGGTTGTCGATGACGCCCTGCAGCTTGAGGAAGAAATAGGCGAACATCACCACCGCGCCGGCCTTGGCGAGCCCGAGCATCAGCTTGTCGACGTCGACGTGATGCCCCTCGAACTGCTCGGAGAAGAGGTTGTGGGAGATGGCGCTCTCCACGATGACCATGCAGATTCCGGCGATGACGGCGCTGACGAAGAAGAACAGGAAGATCTGGCTGGAGTACCAGAGCGGGTGGAGCTTCCCCGGCGCGATGATGAAGAGCGAGCCGAGCGCCGACTGGTGCATGGTCGAGAACATCACCGAGAGCACGGTGAGGCCGAGCAGCGCCTTCTTGAGCGGGCGATAGAAACGCTCCCAGCCCAGCCACTCGAAGAAGGGGACGGAGAACTCGAGCAGGAGGACGGTGGTGTAGCAGACCACGCACCAGGCCACCTCGAAGAGCACAGACTGGGTGCCGTTGTTCGAGAAGATGCCGATCATGTTCCAGGGCTTGCCCAGGTCGGCGATGAGCCCGATGACCGCCATCATGTACCCGAGGAAGCCGGTCAGGATCGCCGGCCGCTCGATGGAGTGGTACTCCTCCAGGCCGAAGATCTCCACCGTTGCACCGATGGTGAACCCGCCGGCGGCGAGCGCGATGCCGGTCATCATGTCGAAGCCGATCCAGAGCCCCCACGGCTGGGTCTGGGACAGGTTGGTGGTGGCGCCCAGGCCCAGGTAGAACCTCGCGACGAGCACCGGAAGGCCGACGGCCAGGATGGCCGCACAGACCACGTTGAAGGGCGTCCAGAGGGACCTGAGATATTCCCGGAAGGTCATGCCGAGCAGGATGCGCTCCTGAACCCAGGAGCCCGACCGCTCCGCCGTGGCGAAGCCGCTATTCATGATGGCCTCCCTGGCCCTTTCCCTCGCGGTGTGAGAAGGCCCAGAGCCCCATCAGGAGCGGCGGCCACAGCGTCATGACCACCGGCGGCACGCCCAGGGCGCCCTTCACCAGCTTCGGGTAGGAGTTGTCGTTGACCGCGACCTCGAAACCGAGCTTCTCGAACGGGACGTCGGTGATGTACATCCAGTTCGTCCCGCCGGCCTCGTGCTCGCCGTAGATGTGCTGCGTGTACTTGTCGGGGCTTCCGTAGACCCGGCGCCGCGCCTCCTTGACGAGCTCGCCGCGCGTGCCGTACTCGAGCGCGCCGCTCGGGCAGACGCCGATGCACGCCGGGAGCTTGCCCTCGGCCTGGCGACCCGCACAGAACGTGCACTTGCGAACCATGGGGATGGCCTTGGCGTACTGGTACTTCGGCACCGAGAACGGGCAGGCCACCATGCAGTAGCGGCAGCCCATGCACTTGCTGCCGTCGTAGGCCACCGGCCCGGTGGCCTGCTTGTCGAGCGCGCGAACCGGGCAGGCCGAGGCGCAGGCCGGCTCCACGCAGTGCATGCACTGGCGCTTCACGTACCGCGGCGTCCCGTCGGCCTTCTCCGTCCGGTTGACGACGGTGAAGCACTCCGGGCCCGTGGGCCGCATGGCCGCGAAGGCCTCGCCATCGGTCGGCGGGTCGGGCAGGTTGTTGGCCTCGGCGCAGGCGGCCTCGCAGCCGCGGCACCCGACGCACTTCGTGGTGTCGACGAGGACGGAACGCTCGTCCTCGCCAGGTGTGGAAGCCGCGCCTGCCGCGCGGGCCCGTCCCGGGAGGGTGACGAGCGCCGCGGTCCCGGTTGCGCCGGCGATCTGGAGGAAGGTTCGTCTGCCGAGCTTCATGGTGGGCTCTCCGTGCTTCGCGAGGTCAGGGGATGCGGTTCACCGACGGCGAGGCCTTCAACTCGGTCTCGAGTTCCTCGATGGTGTGGAGGGCGCGGGCCAGGGCCTCGCGGTAGAGGGCGCATCCGTTGAAGGCCTCCCCCTCGCAGGCCGACGCGGTGCTGATGCGATCGGTTGGGATGAGCTTCTTCTGGGGAGATGCCTGGCAGAAGACCATCGTCACTTCGGTGAGGTAGGGGCAGGACATTGGGTTCGAGGCCTCCACACCCCTTCTTCGCAAGGGGTGGGCCAGAGTGGCCCTGCGGCCGCTTCCTTCGAAAAGATGCGTGTTCAACCGAAGTTGCAGCGGTGTCCCGTCAGGGCCTCCGGACCGGCCAGAAGCGCATCGGTGAATTCCTCAACGGCACGAGAACGCCACACCGGACGCAACGATTCGAAATCACGCACCTTTGCGGAGATCTGTCCTGGCTATCGGAATTCTCACCAGGCGATGAACCCGTCAGCACCCGGAGGGGTTCGACCCATGGGGCGCGCGAGGGCTCAGCCAGCGACCGGATCGGCGTCCTCACCGTCGCGGCGGAGCTGGTACTTCCGGATCTTGTTGTAGAGGGTGACGCGGTCGATGCCCAGCAGGCGAGCGGCCTGGCTCACGTTGCCGGCGGTGTGGGCCAGCACGTCGGAGATGTGCCGCTTCTCGACCTCGTCGAGGGACGCCGGCTCGCCCGGGGCGTTCGAACCGGGCGCGCGGGCAGGAGCCGGGGCCAGGCCAAGGTCGGAGGGCTTGATGACGTCCCCCTGCGTGACCACCGCGCCCCTCTCGAGGACGTTGCGCAGCTCGCGGACGTTTCCGGGCCAGTCGTGGGCGAGGAGCGACGCCATCGCCTCGGGGGAGACCTTCACCCGCTTCTTCATCTCTGCCTCGAGCCGGTCGAGGAAGTGCTCGACGAGGAGCGGGATGTCCTCCTTGCGCTCCCGCAGGGGGGGCAAGGTGACGGGGATCACGTTCAACCGGTAGAAGAGGTCCTCCCGGAAGGATCCGTCGGCCACCGCCTTCTTCAGATCCTTGTTGGTGGCCGCGATGATGCGGACGTCGACGTCGATGGGGTCGTTCCCGCCCACCCGCTGGAACTTCCGTTCCTCGAGAACCCGGAGCAGGTCGAGCTGGAGCTTGGGAGAGATGTCCCCGATCTCGTCGAGGAACAGCGTGCCCCCGGCCGCGGACTCGAACTTTCCCTTCCGGCGAGCGTTGGCCCCGGTGAAGGAGCCCTTCTCGTGGCCGAAGAGCTCGCTCTCGAGCAAGGTCTCGGTGAGGGCTGCGCAGGACATGGCGACGAACGGTCCCTCGGCCCGCGGGCTCTCCTCGTGGATGGTTCGGGCCAGCACCTCCTTGCCGCTGCCGCTCTCGCCGAGGACGAGGATGGTCGAGTTGGATCGGGCCGCGACCTGGGCCAGCTCGAAGACCCGCTGCATGGCGGCGCTCTTCGAGACGAGGTCGCGGAACCGGTGCTCCTTCTTCAGGGCCATGCGCAGGACGGCGTTCTCGCGCACCAGGCTCTGCTGCGCGACCACCTTCTGCATGAGGAGCGAGAGCTCCTCCGGGTCGAAGGGCTTCACAAGATAATCGAAGGCGCCGAGCTTCATGGCGGTGACCGCGGTGTCCACCGTCGCGTAGGCGGTCATCATGATGACGGCCGCGTCCGGCTGGAGCTTGCGCGCCTCCTCCAGTACCTGAAGCCCGTCCATTCCTGGCATCTTCAGATCCACGAGCATGACGTTCCATCGCTCGCCCTTCATCTTCTCGACGGCGGTGCGCCCGTCGGGAGCGGACGAGACCTGGAAGCCATCCTCGTGCAACCACCCGCTCAGGGATTCCCGGATGATCTCTTCGTCGTCGACCACCAGGACCCGGGTGTTCTCTCCAGTCATTGACCCTCTCCCCCGCTTCGCATCACGCGATCGCGGCACCTGCTGCAGAACTCGCCTCGCTTCTTGTCCACGTCGCGGGCGCTGGACGAACGCCCCATGACGCATCCGGGGCTGTCGCAGTGAACGAGGCCGAAGCAGTGACCCAGCTCGTGGACGCTCTCCTTGGCGAGCCGCTCCAGCGCCACCCGGGGGTCGGGCAGCCCGGGTTCCCCGAGCCGGGCGGCCGAGACCACCGCGGCCCGGCCGTTCAGCTGCGCCTCGCCGAAGACGAAGGTCAGGATCGGGATGAAGAGATCCTGATCGGTCACGGCGAGGACCTTTCCGGGTGGGCCGACCGTCCCGAGCCAGGCCAGGATCTTGGCGGTGGACCACTGCTTGCGCCGGTGGTCGTAGGCGTCGGGCGGCCGCTCCGGGTCGTTCCAGATGCGCACCGGCGCGCCCAGGGCGCGCTCCAGGTGCAGGCGGACGTGCTCGAGCGCCCTGGCGCCGGGTTCCTTCTCACCGATCCACCAGAGGTGTGTGGCCTCCACGTCACGACCCGCGCGCCGCCGGAAGCTGGATGGTGAAGCGGGTGCCCTTCCCCGGTTCGCTCTCCACCGAGACGCGCCCCCCGTGCCTCTCGACGATCCCGTAGACCACCGACAGACCCAGGCCGGTCCCCTTCTCCTTGGTGGTGAAGAACGGGTCGAAGATCTTCTGCAACAGCTCGGGAGGGACGCCAGGACCGTCGTCCTGGAAGACGATCTCGACGGCGTCCGCCTCGGGCAGCGGACGGGTGGCGACCCGGAGGTGACCGCCCTTGCCCACGGCCTCGACGGCGTTGATGACGATGTTCATGAAAGCCTGGCGCAGCTGGCCGAAGTCGGCGTTCACCATCGGTACCTTGGCGAGGTCCTTCTCGACCTGCACGCCCAGGATGGCGGTCTGGTTCGACACCAGCGAGAAGATCTCCTCCGCCACCTGGTTCACGTCGACGTCCTTCAGCTGGAGAGGCCGCTCCCGGGCGAAGTCGAGGAGGTTGCGGACGATGGCGGTGCAGCGCTCGGTCTCGCGCTGCACGAGCGCAAGTTGCTTCACGAGCGTGCGGCGCTCGGCATCCCCCACCGGGCCGTGCTCGATGGTCCGGATCATGAGCTTCGCGAACGTGAGGATGCCGGCCAGCGGGTTGTTGATCTCATGGGCGATGGAGGCCGAGAGCTTGCCGAGCGAGGATAGCTTCTCGGTGCGCACCAGGGTGTCCTGCGCGGCACGGAGCTCACCGGTGCGCTCCTGCACCTTTTCCTCGAGCTGCTCGGTGAGGAGGCGCAATTCTCCCTCCACGCGCCGCAGCGAGCGGACCATCTCGTTGAAGGACGCTGCGAGCAGGCCGAGTTCCCCCCTGGCGTCGAAATGGATCTCGGTGTCGAGCTCGGCCTTGGCGACCCGCCGGGTGGCCTGGACCAGGGCTTCCACCGGGCGAACGACGCGATGGTGGACCACGTACCAGAAGGCGGCCCCGAGCAGGAGCGCCAGGATGGCCGTCACGCTGAGGCTGGCACGCCGGAAAGCGGCCAGATCGGCGTCCACGGGGGCGAGCGAGATGCCCACGTCGAGGACGCCGAGCACCGCCTTCTCGCGGGGATGGACGTGGCAGGCGCTGGTGGCGCAGTCGGGGCTGGTCCGGAAGGGCGTCACCGTGGAGAGGATTCGCCCGGTGCGCCCCTCGTAGATCCGGGCGCGAAGCGCGTCCACCGGCACCGTGAGGCTCTCGTTCTCCTCGTGGCAGGCGCGGCAGCCCTCGGCCCGCTTGTCGACGAGCTTCCCCTTCTCGCCGGAGACCGTGGAGAAGGTGATCCGCCCTTCCTTGTTGAAGATGCGGACGTGGGAGATCTCCGCGTGGCGGCCGATGTTGTCGATGATGGCGTAGACCTCGACCCGCTCGTCCCGCAGCATCGCCTGCCGCACCGAGGCCGCGATGGTCTCGCCGAGAAGCGCGGCCGAGGCGGTCACACCGGACAGGCGCTGCCGGGCGATGGCCATCTCGACCACGGCGAACGCCGCGACGGCGGCGAGCATCAGGGCGGCGGCCACCCCGAGTACCTGGGTGGAGAGCCGGTCGCGCCAGGGGATGGAGTCGAGCGCGCCGCGGTCGTGCCGGCGGCCCGCCCTCCCCGGCGCCGATGGCGAACCTGTTCCGTTGACGCCCGATTCGCTCGACGACCCGTCCCGCACCCCTGTCCTCCCCGCGCGAGAACCTTCGAGCCACCCTACTCCCCCCCCGGTAAACGTCCATTGTCCCGAGTCAACCCGACCCGACAGGTTTCCCCAGGAGAGCGAGGCGCGGTAGAGAGAGCGGGCATGCACGCCGTCCTCCTCATCCGCTGCGCCGACCGCCCGGGCATCGTGGCCGCGGTCTCCACCTTTCTCTTCCGCCACGGCGCGAACGTCGTGGACCTCGACCAGCACTCGACCGAGGAGGTGCCCGCGACCTACTTCATGCGGCTGGAGTTCCAGACCGAGGGACTCGACGCGCCCCTGGACCGGCTCGGCGAGCTGTTCGGCGACGAGGTGGGCGACCGGATGGGTATGGAGTGGAGGCTCGCCAATCACGCCGACCGGCGGCGGGTGGCCTTGCTGGTCTCGCGACAGGACCACGCGCTCCTCGACCTGCTCTGGAACTGGCGCCGCGGAGACCTCCGGGCCGACATCCCGGTGGTCATCTCCAACCACCCGGATCTGCGATCGGCGGTGGAGGCCTTCGGGGTGCCGTTCCTGCACGTTCCGAACCACCGCGACGGCCGCCCCGCCGCGGAGGCGCGCATGCTCGAGGTCCTGGAGGGGAAGGCCGACGTGGTGGTCCTCGCCCGCTACATGCAGGTCCTCTCGGCCGGGTTCGTGGATCGCTTTCCCGGGCGGGTCATCAACATCCACCACTCGTTCCTCCCGGCCTTCGCCGGCGCCGATCCGTACCGCCAGGCCTATGAACGAGGAGTGAAGATCGTGGGGGCGACGGCCCACTACGTGACCGCCGATCTCGACGCCGGCCCGATCATCGATCAGGACGTGGCCCGGGTGAGCCACCGCGACTCGGTGGACGATCTGAAGGCGCTGGGACGCGACCTGGAGCGGCGCGTGCTCTTCCGCGCCGTGCGCTGGCACTGCGAGGATCGGATCCTGGTGCACGGCAACAAGACCATCGTCTTCGCCTGAACCGCGGAGGGGCCATGGAGCACGAACGGCTGGTGGACGGAATGGAGGCCATGGTCCGCGCCCTTCAGGATCGGATCGCGTCGGCGCTCGAGGCGGCAGACGGAACCGGCCGGTTCGCCCGCGACTCCTGGGAGCGGCCGGGCGGAGGGGGGGGCACCACCTGCGTGCTGGCCGACGGCGCCCTCCTCGAGAAGGCGGGGGTGAACGTCTCCCGCGTGCATGGAAAGGTCCCTCCCCGCATGGCGGCGCGGCTTCCCGGCGACGGGGACGAGTTCGCCGCGGTGGGGCTCTCCCTCGTGCTGCACCCGCGCAACCCCTGGGTGCCGACGACACATGCCAACGTGCGACTGCTGGCCCGCGGGTCGAAGGCCTGGTTCGGCGGCGGGGCCGACCTGACCCCGTACTACCTCTTCGAGGAGGACGCGGCCCATTTCCACCGCGAGTACCGTGGCGCCTGCGAGCGCTACCAGCCTGGCAGTTACGCCCGGTTCAAGCGCACCTGCGACGAGTACTTCTACCTGCCCCACCGCGCCGAACACCGCGGGGTGGGCGGCATCTTCTTCGAGGACCTGGGCGGCGACCCGTGGAGGGAGCTGGCCTTCGTGGAAGACGTGGGGAGCACCTTCTTGCGCGCCTACCTGCCCGTCGTGGAGCGCCGGCGCGGGCTGCCCTGGGGGGATCGGGAGCGAACCTGGCAGGAGATCCGGCGCGGGCGCTACGTGGAGTTCAACCTCCTGCACGACCGGGGCACGGTCTTCGGCCTGGAGACTGGCGGGCGCACCGAGTCCATCCTCATGTCGCTGCCCCCGGTGGTGCGCTGGCGCTACGACCACCACCCGGAGCCAGGCAGTGCCGAGGAGAGGCTGCTGACGGTGATCCGGTCGCCCCGCGAATGGGCGTGACACCGGTTTTCGATTGCCCGAGGGGGAAAAAACCACTACATCGGCCCGCATGCTGACGCAGAAATTCCTCCAGCTGAATCTCCTCGGGGCCGAATGGGTCAACTGGACCCTGGTGCTCTTTTCCCTCGTCGGCGTCGCCATCACCGCCGACCGCCTCCTTCTCTATTTCCGCACCCGGGAAGGCTTCGCCGCTCTCCAGGCCGGGCTGCAGGGGGCGCTGCGGCGCCGAGACCTCGCCGGCGCGCTGGCGCTCATGCAGCGGGACTCCCTCATCCGCAACGTGCTGCGCTCCGGGCTCGACGCCGTGCAGCGCGGCGAGCGGGACCCGAAGGCGGTCGAGGAGGAGATGCTCGCGACGCTGGCAGCCGAGCGTTCGCGCTACGACGCGCGCGTGGCCTGGCTGACCACCATCGCCAACATCGCGCCCCTGGTCGGTCTCCTGGGGACCATCATCGGCATCGTCGGCGCCTTCTACGGCCTCGGTCAGGCCGGGACCACCCAGTCGGCGGGAAACCCCCAGGTCATGGTCTCCATCGCCGAGGCGCTGGCCTCGACCGCCTTCGGCATCTTCGTCGCCGTCCCGGGCGTGATCGCCTACAACCTGATGCGCGCCCACATGGGGGTTCGCCTGCGCCAGGCCGAGGCCGTCATGCGCGAGTTCCTCGCCAACCTGGGCGCGGTGGAGCGGCTGGACGGCGAGGACTCCCCGTGAACACCGGCGGCTTCGGGTCGGACCCGAACGACGAGCTGGTCACCGGCGTGAACATCACGCCCATCGTCGACGTGGCCCTGGTGCTGCTGGTGGTTTTCCTGGTCACGTCGTCGCTCATCGTCTCGAAGAGCATCCAGGTGGAGGTCCCGAGGGCGGCCACCGGGACCGAGACCTCGGTCGGGTTGCTGGCGTTCGTCGTCACCAGCGCCGGCGACCTGTTCGTGAACGGACAGCCCGCGAGGGTGGAGGACATCCCCGGCGCCGTGACCGAGGCCCGGCGCCGGATCGATCCGGGGCAGAAGCTCTCCGCCTTCGTCTCGGCCGACGTGGCCGCTCCCTACGGGCGGTTCGCCGAGGTGGTGGACCGCCTGCGCCAGGTGGGCGTGACCGACATCGCACTCGACACCAAGCCCATCGAGGCCTCAGCGCGGTGACGAGGGTCGGCCACACCGGCGCGCAGGGATGGAGCATCGCGCTTGTCCTGTACGCGGCGATCTTCGCCTGGGTGGCTCTCTCGCCACCCTTCCGGCGGTCGTCCGAGCCCCGGCCTCCTCCGACCCGTGTACGTCTCGTGGAGACCCGCCCAGCCGAGCCCGCCCCGCCCCCGGCGCCGAAGGAGCCTCCGCCGAAGCGCATGGAGGTGACGCGCCGCGACCCGAAGGCCGCCCCGGTCGCACCGGCGCCCTTGCTTCCGACTCCGGCGAATCCGAACCCTCCGCCCGCGGTGGCGCCGCGCCGCTTCGAGGTGTCGCTCGAGGCCACGGTGCCGGGAGGCGGCATCGCGGTCCCTACCGCCCGGCCTGGGTCGGGCCCGTCGCTCCGTGCGACGCCGGGCGGGACGGGCACGGGCCCCGACGCACCCGCCTTCTACGTGGAGCCCGATTCCGCCCCGAGCCTCATCGCCCAGCCCGGCCTGGCCGAGATGCGGGCCCTCTACCCGGACGCCGCGCGACGCGGCGGCATCGAAGGAGACGTCCGCCTCGAACTCGAGGTCTCCGCCAGCGGAGAGGTCACCGGATCGCGCGTGGTACGCTCCGCGGGCAATGGCTTCGACGAGGTGGCCCAGAAGCTCGTCCGCCGCTTCCGCTTCCGGCCGGCGACGAAGGGTGGAATAGCCGTGCCGGCGACCGTGCCCTGGACCTACAAGTTCCGTCTCGAGGGGTGATTCGATGCACCGATCCGGACGCACCTTGCGGCTCCTGTCGATCCTCGGGCTCCTCGCCGGCCCCGCCTCGGCGGCCGGCCAGGGAGCCCAGGTCACGAGGACGGTCGAGACGCCACCTCCACCTGCGCCCGAGCCGACGCTGGCGACTCCTCCCCGGCTGAAGGAACTCGTGCCGGCCGACGTCCCCCCTGGAACGAAGTTCCCGATGCCGGAGGTGGTGGTCGTCCTCTCCCTCGACGTCAGCGCCGAGGGAAAGGTGGACAAGGCCTCGGTGGAGAGCGGAGCCGGCGAGCCCTTTGACGCGGCCGCGCTCGCGGCAGCCCGCCGCTTCGAGTTCGAGCCCGGCCGTCTCTCCACCGGCGACCCGGTCCCGGTCACCGTCACGTTCCGGCTGCGGATCCAGGAGCCCAGCGCGCCGCCCCCGGCGCCGGTGAAGCTGACCGGATTCCTCCTCGAGCGGGGATCGCGGCTGCCGCTGGCCAACGTGCCGGTGGTGGCGCGAGTCGGAGACCGGGTCGTCGGAAGCGCCACCACCGACGGGTCCGGCCGCTTCCAGCTGGAGGTGCCGGACGCGGAGTTCCAGATCTCGGCGTCGCCCCCCGACCATCAGAAGCTCGACCTCCTCGTGAAGGCGCGTCCGGGCGAGGTTCGCGAGGAGAACTACCTCGTCGAGACGAAGGCCGGCGCCAACGAGACCGTGGTCAGCGCCACCGCCATCCAGCGCGAGGTGATGAAGGACGTCCTCACCGCAGAGCAGGTCTTCACCGTGCCGGGCTCGGCGGGCGACACGCTCAAGGCGGTCCTGAACCTCCCCGGCGCGGCCCGCGCACCGTTCGGCGCGGGACTGCTCGTGCTGCGCGGCTCGGGCCCCGGGGACAGCAAGGTCTTCCTCGAGTCCCAGCAGATCCCGCAACTTTACCACTTCGGCGGGATCCGCAGCACCTTCGCCCCGGCCTTCCTCCAGTCGGTCGAGTTCGTCCCCGGGAACTTCTCCGTGGACTACGGGCGCGCCCAGGGCGGAATCATCGACGTGCGGGTCCGCGATCCTCGCCAGGACGGATTCCATGGCCAGGCCGACGTGAACTTCTACGACGCGGCCGTGGAGATGGAGGGAGGGCTCGGCAACGGATGGTCGCTTGGCGGCGCCTTCCGTCGCTCCTGGATCGACACGATCCTGCCGCTCTTCTTCCCCAAGGACTCGAACCTCTCCTTCAGCACGGCGCCGCGCTTCTACGACTTCCAGTTCATCGGGGCCTGGAACCCCGACGCCAGCCAGAAGCTCCGGCTCATCTTCTACGGGTCGATGGACAGGCTCGTGGGGCTCTTCGACAAGCCCATGAACGACCCCACCATCACGGGGCAGCTCGACGCGCGGATATCCTTCTACAACCTGCAGGCCGAGTACTCGAAGGCCTTCTCCCCCAGCCTGCGCCAGGACAGCTCCGTGGTGGTGGGCCTCCAGGAGATCGCCACGCAGATCGGGCCCCAGTACTTCTTCGACCTGAACCTGCAGCGCCTGTCGGCGCGAAGCACCTGGGTCTATCAGATCGACCCGCAGTGGCAGGTGCGCGGCGGCCTCGACCTCGAGCTCAACCGGGTGAAGATCAGCGTGAACCTCCCCGACTCCACCGGACCGAACCCGCTCCCGCCGTCCTCGCTTCCCCAGATCGGCGCGCAGCTCACCACGTGGATCTCCTCGCCGGCGGCCTTCGCCGAGGTGCGCTGGGCCCCGCTTCCCAACCTCTCCATCCTGCCCGGGGTGCGCGCCAACTACTTCTCGGAGATCCATCAGTGGGCGGTCGACCCCAGGCTGCTCGCCCGCTGGGAGGCCGTCCCCGGGACGGTGCTGCGCGGCGCGGTGGGGCTCTACCAGCAAGCTCCGGCCGCCCAGAAGAGCAACACGGCGACGGGCAACCCCTTCCTGCTCCCCGAGCGCAGCCTTCAGATCAGCGTCGGGCTGGGCCAGAGGATCATCGACGGGATCACGCTCGACGTGACCCCCTTCTACAAGTCGCTCGACCAGCAGGCCATCCCCAACTCGAACGCCAACTTCGACCCCAGCGCGCCGCGCTACACCAGCACCGGCACCGGCCAGATCTACGGCGTGGAGACGCTGCTCAAGGTGGCCATCGGCGACAGCTTCTCCGGATGGCTCGCCTACACCTACCAGCGTTCGCTCCGGACCGACCCGCCCGGCCTGGAGCGCCCGTTCGACTTCGACCAGCCGAGCAACCTCACCGTGCTCGGGACCTACCAGCTCGGACGGGGCTGGGCGGCGGGAGCGCGCTTCCGGTACGTCTCCGGGAACCCCTCCACCCCCGTCGTGGGTTCGGTCTTCGACTCCGCCACCGGCGTCTTCGTCCCGGTCTACGGGACGACCAACGGCGACCGGCTGGCCGCCTTCTGGGCCCTCGACCTCCGCATCGACAAGATCTGGACGTTCAAGGACTGGACCCTGACCCTCTACCTCGACACGCAGAACGTGACCAACCGGGGCAACCAGGAGGGCTGGACGTACAACTTCGACTACGCCGAACGTACGCCCACGACCGGCCTGCCCATCCTGCCCATCCTCGGGCTGAAGGGGGAGTGGTGATGAACCGCGCTCTCGCCGCCTCGCTCCTCGTCTCCCTGGCGCTCCTGGCCGGTTGCACGAACGACTTCGTCCCGCAGAGCAGCCTCGCCGACCTTCGAGTCCTGGCCCTGGTCGCCGACCCGCTCGAGCTGGCCCCTGGACAGGCCGTCACCGTCCGGCCAAAGAACTGGTTGCCCCCGGGCTCCTCGATCGCCGAACAGCGCTTCACCTTCTGCCCCCTCAGCGCCGGTGCCGTGACGGCCTATGCCTGCGCCGTGCCCCAGTGCGAGGTGGACCTCCCGCCGGCGCCCGACGGCTCGGTGACCGCCAACCCCACCCAGATCATCACGCAATGCCTGGGCGCGGCCGG
>Ga0315278_10001700_pt1 | contig 19454 bp, 18 predicted proteins | sample YL17G06_0_MG_FD_203880 | JGI IMG/M metagenome (GOLD analysis project Ga0315278, IMG submission 203880) | Sediment microbial communities from Yellowstone Lake, YNP, Wyoming, USA - YL17G06_0 | ecosystem: Environmental > Aquatic > Freshwater > Lake > Sediment | place: USA: Wyoming | collected... | reverse complement strand
CGCATGGGTCGGTCGAGAGCCTCGGTCGCGGTTTGGGTCGGCGTCATCTTTCTCGGATTCGCCACGCGGGCTTCGGCGGGAGCCTTCCGCATCATGGTGTGGAAGCAGCGCCACGTCCTGGAGGTAGTGAATGCCGACAAGGTGATCCGCCGCTACCCGATCTCCCTCGGCATCTCCCCGGTTGGACGGAAGGAAGTCCGGGGCGACGGAAAGACGCCGGTCGGCAGGTACTACGTCCATGAGAAGCGGCCGAGCGACCGCTTCCGCTGGTTCCTCGCGCTCAACTATCCCGACAGCGACGACGCCGATCGTGCCTTCGAGGCGGGGCGGATCTCCGCGGATACCTGGGCGGACATTTGGATCGCCGACAGGACCGGCCAGACGCCGCCTTGGAACACGCCGCTCGGCGCCTTCGTCGGTATTCACGGGACGGGCGCCGAGGCCCGCAAGGCGAAGCTTCGCCTTGCTTCCGACTGGACGAACGGGTGCATCGCGCTCAGTGATCACGACATCGAGGAGCTCTACGCGCTGATCCCAGTTGGCACCGCCGTCGAGATCCACGAGTAGTCCCGCGCCCGCGCGGGGCGCGTTCGCTCGGCGGGATTTCTCGGCCAGAGACGGTTCGCGACCAACGGCGGCGATCCCTGACGCAGTCTCCTAGCGAAAGAGGTCTTTGGAGCGCTCGCGCAGGAGCTCCGCGGACCGACCTTCGCCGCGCTGGTAGGGATAGCCGCGCACGAGCACGGCGGGGATCCCTCGGTCCTTGTCCATGAGCAGTCCGGCCGCGGCGGCAAGCTCGTCCGCCACCGCGACGACTGTGTGATGAAGCTCTCGCCCGGTGAGATCGCGCTTGCCGCGAAAATCCAGCAACGGGAGAAAGCCCGCGATGCCGATCGCCACCTCCACCAAGCCTTCTCGCCAGGGCCGACCGAACGTATCGGTGATGAGCACGGGGAGGTCGAGCGACTCGCGGTCGCGCAATCCCGCGTAGAGCCGCTGCGCCGAAGCGTCGGGATCTGCGGGTAGCAGGATGACGGTCGAGGCGTCGAGGCTGTTCGACTCGTCCACGCCGGCGTTTGCGCAGACGAAGCCCTGCCGAGTTTCCACGATCAGGTGCTTCTGATCCATGCGCACGATCCGTCGGGTCTCACCGAGGATGACTTCGACGACGCGCGGGTCCTTTTCTATCTCGCGGCCGATCTGCTCGGCGACCGCCGAGGCGTGGACGCGAGCGAGGTCCACGACGCGGCCTTCGGCCTTCGACACCGCCTTCTGACAGACGACGAGCAGATCGCCGCCCTCCACCGCGGAGCGACGGGCGGCCGCCGCGAGCAGCGCGACGAGATCGTCGCCTGGACGGATCGCTGGAATCCCTTCGAGCGGTATGAGCTGGATCGGCATGCTCAGCCCGCGTGCTTGCGTAGTGAACGCGCGAGTTCCAGGGCCGCGCGCGCGACGGCGATGCTCCTCGCCATCGTGTCCATCCGAATGTCTGCCGCAACCACGGCGATCCCCCTGCGCTCGAGCTCCGCACGCAGCGCGATGTCTGCAGAGTCGATCACCATCCCGTCGAGAAGTCCACGGTAGACGTCCGTCAGGCTGAGGGGCGAGACGGAATGCCCGGCGGCGCGCAGCATGCCGCCAAGCGGGCCACGAACCGCCCGCCCGGCGGCAACCGGGCTCACGGCGATGAGCGGCGCCTGCCGCTCGCGCACGGCGCGCTCGACTCCGGCCACACCCAGAATCGGTCGGATGCTCGTGAACGGGTTGCTCGGCGGCAGCAGCAGCAGATCGGCTCGGTGGATTGCCTCGAGCACGCCAGGCGCAGGGCGCGCTGCGCGCAGACCACGATAGGAGAGACGAGCGACCGGATCGCGTGCCCGCCGGCGTACGAAGTACTCCTGGAACGGGAGCCGGCGCCCTTCCCGGGTATGGACGAACGTTCGCACCGGATCGTCGGACATTGGCAGAACGTGTGCGCGAAGGCCGAAGGCGCGCGCGATCGCCGCGGTCACTTCGTGAAGCCCGCGGCCGGAGGCGAGGGCATGCGTGCGGTAGATGTGCGTGGCCAGATCGCGATCGCCGAGCGCGAACCAGCCGTGCCGGTAGAAGCGTTGCAGCGCGGAAAGCACGCGCTGCGAGTCGCGGGCGATGCCCCAGCCGCGATCCCGGGGCGCGGCCCCGGCGAGATTGTAGACGGTCGTGTCGAGATCCGGCGAGACGTGCAATCCGTAGAATTCCTCGTCGTCTGCGGTATTGACGATCACGGAAAGCCGATGGGCAGGGATGATTCGCGCAACGCCGCGGAGCAGCCGCGCCGCGCCGACCCCGCCGGCAAGGGCGGTCACGCGCTCGGACACGGCGTCCTTAGTTTTCGCCTGCAGCCCGGCGAAACGCGGGATGCTCGAAGCGAAACTGCGACGACTCGGTCAGCTCCCGGTACGAGCCGAACACGGCGTCGGAGTCCGTGACGCGGTCGAGCGCCGTCTCGACGTCGTCCGGACCGTCGAAGCGGTTGCGGATCGAATAGAGCGTGGACCGCTCCGCGGGGATGCGTCCCGACTGGCGAATGAGCGTCCGCAGCCGCCGCGGCGACTGCAGCTGGCCGAAGCTCGCTCCCGCCGAGGTCGAAATGCTCTCGTTGATGAGCGTTCCGCCCATGTCGTTGCACCCGGCGTTCAGGAGGTATGCGGAGAAACGCGGACCTTCCTTCACCCACGATGTCTGCACGTTACGGAAGCTCGGGCCGAGCATGATGCGCGCAAGCGCGTGCATGGCCACAACTTCCGAGGCATCGGCGCCGCGCCGCGCCTGGGCCACGAGATGACGGAACGTCATCGGCGCTTCCTGGTGAATGAACGACAGCGGCACGAACTCGGTGAAGCCGTGCGTCTGGTGCTGGATGTCGCGCAGGAGCGTCAGGTGCTCCACCCACTGCTCCGGTCGATCGATGTGCCCGTACATGATCGTCGAGGTGGTGCGGATGCCGAGCGCGTGAGCCGAGGTGATCACCTCGATCCACTGGTCGCGGGTGATCCGGCCCGGCGCGATGCGATCGCGAACCTCCTGAACGAGGATCTCGGCCGAGGTGCCGGGCAGCGTATCGAGGCCCGCTTCCTTCAGCGCCTTCAGATAGGCCGGGATCGAGACGCCCGCGCGGATCGATCCGTAGAGGACCTCTTCCGGCGAGAAGGCGTGAATGTGGATGTCCGGCAGCTCGAGCTTGATGGCCTTGCAGATCTCGACGTAGAGCCAACCGTCCATCTTCGGCGGCAAGCCCGCTTGGATGCAGACCTCCGTTGCGCCGTAGTCCCATGCCTCTCGCGCGCGCCGCACCAGCTCGGGGATCGGCAACCAATAGCCTTGCTCGGCGCGGTGGTCACGGCTGAAGGCGCAGAAGGTGCAGTGCTTGATGCAGACGTTCGTGAAGTTGATGTTGCGGTTGACGACGTAGGTGACGACGTCGCCGGCCTGCCGTCGCCGCAGCTCGTCGGCGACTTGCGCGACGACTCCGAGCGCGAAACCGCGCGCGGTGGCGACGTGGAGGGCGTCCTCGCCGCCGATCTCGCCGTCCTCGAGGGCGCGGGCGAGCGCGAAGCGCAGCGGCCGATCGATGGCAGAGAGCAGCCGGTTCAGCTCGGTCTCGGGCATGCGGAAGCCTCCGAAAAGAACTCGCTCCGTTTGGGGGTGACCTCGAGGAGCTCGTCCGTGAGCCTCTGCTGCCCGGCGATTACGCCGGGCAGCAGCATCGGATCGAGAAAGCCCTCGCGCTCGACGAACTCCGGGTACACGGGAAGCCGCGGGAGCAGTGTGAAGCCGTTCTCGGCGCACGTCGTCGCGAGCTTCGCCACGTGCGGCCACGGAGCCTCGGGATTCACGTAGTCCGCGGTTAGCGGTGAGATGCCGCCCCAGTCGTTGATGCCCGCACGCAGCAGCAGGCGGTGACCCGTGGGGTTGAGGTTGGGGGGTGCCTGGAGATTCATCTCGCCGCCGAGCACGAGGCGCGCCGTCGCGACCGTGCGTGCGATCTCCAGATCGTCGGGCTCCGGAGCGTCGTGCATGGGAATCTCGGGCTTTCGGCGGAAGTTCTGGACGATGACCTCCTGGATGTGCCGGTAACGATCGTCGACGTCACGAATCGCGAGCAGGCTGTCCGCCCGCTCCTCGAGCGTCTCGCCGATTCCGATCAGGATCCCGGTGGTGAACGGGATGCGGAGCTCGCCGGCGTCGGAGATCGTGCGCAGTCGCACGGCCGGGTCCTTGTCGGGCGCCGCGTGATGCGGCCCGCCACGCGCCCGCAGGCGCGGGCTGACGTTTTCCAGCATCAAGCCCATGCTGACGTTGACCGGCTTCAGTCGCTCGAGCTCGTCGGCGGTCATCACCCCGGCGTTGGTATGCGGCCAGAGATTCTCCCCGAGCGCGATCTCGCAGGCGCGATGGACGTACTCGATGGTCGACGCATGGCCGAGCAGAGACAGCAGGGCGCGGTACTGGCGAAACGCGGTCTCGGGGCGGTCGCCGAGGCACATGAGAGCTTCGTGGCAGCCGAGCCTCGCACCCCGTCGACTCCAATCGCGCACCTCCTCCTCGGTCATCGTCCAGGCGCCGTCATCCCACGGGTCCTTGCGGAACGTGCAGTAGCGGCAGCGGTCGCGGCAGAGGTTGGTGATCGGCAAAAAGACCTTCGGAGAGAACGTGACGACGCGGCCCTTGGCTCCGTCGCGGAGCTCGGAGGCGTGCTCACAGAGCGGCTGGAGCTCGCGGTCGTCGCACGCGAGCAGGCGAATGGTGTCGAGCCGATCGAGCCGCTCACCGCGGCGGCTGCGAGCGAGGACCTCGGAAAGCGACGGCAGAGGCCCCGCGGACGCGGAGAGAGGGGAGCGGCTCTCCATCGTCGTGCCATACGGCAGGGGTCTGGCTCAGTCAAGCTGGCGTGGTGAGCCCAACGAGTGCAGCGCCGATGCGCGGGACCGGGGACGTCGCTTCGCTCCGTCTCGCTCAGAGACGGCGAAAGCGCGTCGAGTGCGGTCTCAGCGAAGCCTAGCCTCTGTCGATTGCGTCTCGATTCGATAGTTGCGTGTCAGGCGCAGGACTGGGATGTCGCGGCGCAAATCGCCGTCGATGACGTCGACAAGAGGCGCGGCTTCGGCGCTGGAGAACATTCGCATCACCTCGATGCGGAGCGCTCGGGCGATCGAATCGGGAAGGCAGGCGAGCTGCACATTCGGATCGTCGCGCGACTCTTCGAGCGGCTCCACGCTGTCGAAGGGAGCGGTGGAAACGAGGCGGCGGCACTCGTCGACCAGTGCTTGGATCTTACGCAGGGGAGCGGCGTGAGGGTAAAGCGCCTCGTCGATCACCTGAAGCAGCGTGTCGCCGTCGACCTCCACGGATTCACGCTCGACGACGATGCGGCCCGGCAGGATCGAGTACTGCCGCGGCGCCTCGATGTCGATGCGGCCGAACGTCACGATGAGCTCGTTCTGCCCGTCGCTGACCTCCCAGGCCACCCGGCACATGGGATCCCAGCGCGGATGAGAGATCACTTCCGCGTCACTCGACCGCTCGAGTAGCTGCAAGCCATGGTCCCGATGCGCGGCGAGGAACTGCCGCTGGTCGTTGGCCGCGATGGGCGTACCGTCGGAAAGATAGATCGAGGCGCGGTCACTCTGCGTGACGCGGTGGACGGCCTGGCACGCCGTGCAGAAGAGGAAGGCGCCGTCGAATAGCTCACGCTCGCCGGCGGTTTGACCGAGCGCTATGGAGTAGGACATCAGCCATGTTCCTTCCGGGGCTCGAAGAGGGCGACGGTCTGATTGGCCTCCTCGGCGCTCGAACGGAAGTGCTCCTGGACCGCTTGCACGTTGGTGCGGATGCAATCGAGCGCCGCCCGGTCCGGATTGGACAGCCATTCGGGGCGGCTGCGCTCGAGCGACTCCGCGGCTTCGAGGACGGCATCGAGCCGGGCGATCGGATTCTCGGCCTTCTGAGGCGTCGCCCGCCGACGGTCCTCTACTGCATTCTCCACCACCATCAGGATCTTCTTCGAGTCGAAGGGCTTCGCGATGTAGTCGAAGGCGCGAAGCTTCAGCGCCTTGACCGCGCTCTCGTAGGAGCCATAGCCGGTGATGATGATGACCGGCAGATCCGGATCCATGCCGCGGATCAGAGACAGCGTGTTCTGACCAGCCAAGCCCGGCATCTTGAGGTCCAAGGTGACGGCCTCGACCGGCTCGTTCTTGAGTATCTCGAGCGCCTCTTCGCCGCTTTGGGCCGTTACCACCCGGAATTCCCGCTGCAGGATCAGCTGGAGTGCAAGACGCGGTCCCCGCTCGTCATCCACCACCAGCACGGTCGACGGCTGCGTGCTCTCGTTTGTCGAAGTCTCCATGCGACTCCGAACGAGCAGATTCCGTGCCACTAAAGCCGCGAGAAAATTAAGGGAAATTCGCAGCCGCCACGGCCCGAATGTGCGATTTTGTCCAAAGGCCACGCAGTCATCGTCAAATCATACGGGCGCGGACCTGGTGCCCGGACGTGGGCGGCCTTTTTCGGAGGCGCGTGACTCTACCCCGGACCCGGCGATGGCTGGATCAGGATTCGCAGGTCGGGATGCCCAGTTTGTCGATCTTGTATTTCAGGATGCGCCGCGTGGTGCCGAGCACCTCGGCGGCGCGAGTCTGATTGTGATTGGCGCTCTCGAGACTTCGCAGGATCAGCATGCGCTCGAAGATGTCGGTGGCCTCGCCGAGGCTGCGACGTCCCGAGCAAACTTCCGCGACCAACGTGCCGAGCGGACCCTCTGCCGCGGGGGCGCGCAGGCGGTCGCTCAGGTCGCCGATGTCGAGCTCCGTGCGATCTCCCGAAAGGATCACGGCCCGCTCGATGGCGTTTTCGAGTTCGCGAACGTTTCCCGGCCAACTGTAGCTCATGACCCGATCCATGGCCTCGCGCGTCAAGTGCTTGACCGGAGCACCCACGGCTTGCGCCTTTGTCTCCAGAAAGTGATTGACCAGGAACGGGATGTCCTCCGTACGCTCGCGCAGGTTCGGCAGGTGGATCGAGATGACGTTCAGCCGGTAGAACAGGTCGGCGCGAAACTTGCCTTCTTGGAGCGCGCGCTCGAGATTGCGGTTGGTGGCGGCGACGACGCGCACGCTGACCTGCAGCGGCGTGGTCCCGCCGACGCGAGTGAAGCGCTCTTCCTCGAGCACCCGTAGCAGCTTCGCCTGCAAGTTGATCGGCATCTCGCCGATCTCGTCGAGGAAGATGGTGCCGCGGTGGGCCTGCTCGAAGAGCCCGATCTTGCGCGCGTGGGCATCGGTGAATGCGCCCCGCTCGTGGCCGAAGAGCTCGGTCTCGAGCAGGCTCTCGGGAATCGCCGCGCAGTTGAGCACGACCCATGGCTCGTCGACGCGCGGGCTTTCCCAGTGCAGCGCACGCGCCACCAGCTCTTTCCCCGTGCCGCTCTCGCCGGTGATCAGCACGGTGGTCTTGAGCGGCGCCACCGTGCGAACGGTGCGGATCACGCTCTGAATCTGCTGCGAACGACCAATGATCAAGCGCAGCGCTCCCTGCGACCGGAGCTCGTGGCGCAGCCGTTTGACTTCGGCCTCGAGCTCCGCCGTACGCGTGGCACGCTCGACGATCAACCGGAGCTCGTCGACGTCGAAGGGCTTCTGGAGGTAGTCGAAGGCGCCGAGCTTCATCGCCGCGACTGCCGTCTTGACGGTTTTGGTGGCGGTCAGAATCACGACCGGGAGCCCCGGATCGCTGGCGCGGACGCGTTCGAGAAGCTCCATGCCGTCCATCCCCGGCATGATGATGTCGAGCAGCACCAGATGCGGCCGCTCGCGCTGGATCGCGTCGAGCGCGGCGTCCCCCGAAGCCACCGTGATCACGTCGTAGTCCCCGCTGAGCAGGATGCGAATCGATTCACGAACTCCGAGCTCGTCGTCGACGGCCAAGACCCGCTTGCGACTATCGGCCATCCGTCCCTCGCTCTGTGTTCGGCAAACTCACACGAACCTGCAGCTCGCCCTGATCGCGCACGATGCGACTCGAGCCTCCGTTCCGTCGAATCAGTGCGTCCGCCATCATGAGATCGAGCGACCAGGGGGCGCTCGCGTTGATTTCATGGTCGAGAGCGCTCTGGAGCTTCTGTTGCATACCCCCACCTGCGCTCGAGTGGAACACCAGCTCGCCCTCCGGGGACAGATCGACCAGGATGAAGGCATCCATCGGGATCTCTCGGCAGAGACCGCGGACGAGCGATTTCAGCGCAAAGGTGAGCTGATCCTCGTCGAAGCGGGCCATCTGCTTCGACGAGAGCCCGTTGGTCTTCACGCGCTCGCGGACGCGGCCTTCGTTGGCGTCGATTGCGTGGGCGAGCGTCTGGGTCAACGACAGCGTCTGGAGGCGGGGCTCCGCGTAGCGCGAGAAACGCAGCAGCTCCTCGAGAAAGCCATCCATCCGGTCGATTGCCTCGCGCGTCAATCCGACGAACTTCTCCCGCAGGCCTGGATCGTTCAACAACTGCTCGAGGTTCTCGGCGAAGGTCTTGATCGTGACCATCGGATTTTTCAGCTCGTGGGCGAGCTCGGCGATCACCATTTCGAGCTCGCGAATCGCCGGGCCGCCCGGTTTCGCCGGCTTGGAGGCAGACGCGGCCGCGGCGCGAGGCGGTTCCACCGCGGTTGGCCGCGACGCGGCCGCGCTTCGTGCGAAGCGCGCCACCTCGAAATCGGCGATGCGCGCGCCTTCGGCCGCGATCAGGCCGCGGGTGATCACCGCGGCGAGCTCGTCGAGGTTGCCCGGCCAGTCGCGCTCGCACAGTGCACGCACCGCGGCATCGTCGATCGTCGGCTCGGGCAGCCGCAGCTCTTCGGAAATGTGATCGGCGAGAACCAGGGCGATCGCCGGAATTTCGCTCTGGCGGACGGACAGGGGTGGCAAGGAAATCGTCAGCGAAGACAGTCTGTGGCGCAGTGCGGGAAGGAGGTCGCTCGGGCGGAATCCTTCGTCGGACTGCGCCAACAGACGAATCGGGACGGCGCGGGTCGCCCAGCGGATTCCCTCGTCGCTCCATCGCAGAATCCGTTCTTGCACGGCGGGCGGCTGCCGCTCGATCCGCTCGACGTAGAGACTCATGGCCTCGATCGACGGATCCGACTCGAGAGCGCTGCGGATGCGCTCCTCGAGGTCGCCGGAACCGCTGGCCAGTTGGCGTACCGAGACGAAGCCCACGGGATCGCCGTTTTCGTGGAGCGCGCGTGAAACCTCGTACGCCCCGGCGCCGGGGCCACCGATCATCCAAACCGGATGTCGCCATCGGAGCGCGCGTAAGACCGGCGCCACCGCCTCGGGAACCAAGAAGGGAGCCCGGAGGGCGTAGGGTAGAGGCCCCGTCTCACCAGCAGTGCGACGATTCGAATGCAGCGAAGACTCCCCAACCCCCGAGTCGCCGACCCGCAAGACTGCTCATCCAGTTGCCCCGGACCGCCGACCCCCGTTGATGATTCTTATAGTTATTCCGTCGATTATCGCGACCGGTCACGCCGACGGCGCCCTCGCCGACTGTCCCCACCCCTGCTCTGCTTACAGAGTAAAAGGCCGCTTACCGCCGTGTCAAGAAAACCTTTGTGAATCCGCCTGAGTGCTTCAATTCGACAATACGATGACAACGGTGATGCCAGCGTATTCCGAAATGAGACTCACCGGTCAGCGGCCGCTCGGCACGAGATTGGGGTAGCGACGAACCCGGTGCGCCACCCAGCCGCCGATCAGGCACACGGAGCCAAGGAGCACCATGAACCGGCCTCCGCTCAATACAACCTGATAGAACTCGAGCTTGGCGCGCGCGACGTCTCGCTCTTGGCGCTCGTCATCCGGCGGTTCGAGCAGGTCGGCCTTTAGGTTCTGATTCCGCAGCTTCGGGCCGGGATGAAGCCGCAGATACTCCGCGTGGGGACGGGTGCGCACCGCACCCGTGGCCCAATTGCCGACGCCGAACAGAATCAGTAGCACGCCGGCGACGAGCAGCATGCTCTTGTGGGCAGGAAGACGCCGAACGGCGGCCGGCATGACGTCGTGCAGTGTACGGATTTTTGGTTCCGGTGCCAAGGGACACGGTTTGTCGGGAATGGTACTTTTGGCAATCGACGCCGCTCTAAGCCAGCAGGGCGATGTGGCGAGCGAACAATTTCGATAATACCGCCACGGCCCTTCACCATCTGCTCAGATTCCAAAATCGCCCACTCCCGAATTGTGACACTGCATCGCGTAGGCTATACGAGGAGTTTCCCGGCCCGTGCAGACGAACCGTGGAGAGACCCAAGCATGAAGAGCGGCACCTGGCATGCTCTCGGATTCGTATCGTACCGAAGCGGTCTGGCGATCCAGGACCGCGTCGCCGATGAGCGGGTGCGCAACCTCCGGCCCGATACGCTGCTTCTCCTCGAGCATCCGCCGACGATCACGCTCGGCCGCCGCGCGTCCGACGCAGACGTCTTGTGGGATCCCGAACGTCTCGGACGTTCGGGCATCTCCCTCGAACGAGTCGGCCGAGGCGGAGGAGCGACGGTTCACGTTCCCGGACAGCTCGTCGGCTATCCGATCGTGCGGCTCCCGCACGGCGGCCGCGCGGTGCGTGCGTTCGTCGCCGGGCTCGAGGCATTGCTGCTCGACGTGGCCCGGAGCTTCGGTGTGCGTGCCGGCCGTCGCCCGGGGCACCCCGGCGTCTGGGTCGGCGAACGGAAGCTCGCGTCGATCGGAATCGAGGTCCGCCGTGGGATCAGTCGGCACGGTTTCGCCCTGAACGTCGACGTGGAGCTGACGCCATTTCGAGCCATCGTGGCGTGCGGGATTCCCGGCCTCGAGATGACCGATCTCTCTCGCGAGGTGGGAGCGCGGATCCGCATTGCGGAGGCGACCGACGTCGTGGCGCGCGCATGGCGGGCGCGGTTCGGGGCGATGGAAGAGGAGACCTGGAATGAGCTCGAAGCTGCTCGTTGAGACCCGCGATCGGGTGCGGTGGCTCACGGTGAACCGCGCGGAGCGGCGCAATGCTCTGGACCGCGAGACCATGACGCTCTTGAAGGAAACCGTCGTCCGGGGCGGCCACGATCCCGAGGTTCGGGTGATCGTGATCAGCGGCGCGGGTGGCGCGTTCTCGGCAGGCGCCGATCTCAAGGCCAACGCCGAGGTCCACGGTCAGGAGGACCTTATCGAGGGCTACTACAACCCCGTGATCCGAGCCATCCGCCATGCGAAGAAGCCGGTGATCGCCGCCGTCGATGGCGTGGCGGCAGGCTACGGCTGCTCTCTGGCGCTCGCCTGCGACATCCGTCTCGCTTCCGAGCGCGCTCGGATGTCGTTGATCTTCGTCAAGGTCGGCCTCGGCCTCGACGGCGGTGCGAGCTACTTCCTGCCGCGCCTCGTCGGGCTCCGCGCGTACGAACTCGGCCTGACGGGCGACATGGTCGAGGCCGAGGAGGCGCAGCGCATCGGGTTGGTGAACCGGGTCTATCCGGTCGAAGGCTTCGCGGAGCGCGTTCAGAGCTATGCGCTGAAGCTCGCGGCGCAGGCCCCGATCGCGATGGGCAAGATCAAAGAATCGATCGATCGAGCACTCGACGCCGGGCTCGACGAGGTGCTTGAGAACGAGCGTTTCCACCAGCAAGACATCTTCCGCACGGAAGACTTCAACGAAGGTGTTGCGGCGTTCCTCGAGAAGCGCGCTGCGACCTACAGGGGCCGCTGATGGAGCGCGCCGCGAATTCGATCGACGCGCTGACCGAGCGCATGCTCGGCGGCGACCGTGTCGCGCTCGCACGACTCATCACCATCGTCGAGAACCGCGATCCCGAGACCCGCCGCGTAATGAGCGCGGTCTACGAGCGCGCGGGCAACGCGTACATCATCGGCATCACCGGTCCCCCCGGTGCCGGCAAGTCGACGCTCGTGGATCGGCTGATCGTCCGTTTGAGGAAGGCGGGCGCTTCGGTCGGCGTGGTTGCGGTGGATCCGTCGAGCCCGTTCACTGGCGGAGCGGTGCTCGGGGATCGCATCCGCATGCAGACTCATTTTCTCGACGAGGGCGTGTTCATCCGCAGCCTGTCTACGCGCGGGCGGCACGGTGGGCTGGCCCGTGCCACGCGCGACGTCGTTCGGCTCCTCGACGCCTCCGGGAAACAGTTCGTGCTCGTCGAGACTGTCGGGGTGGGCCAGACCGAGCTCGACGTCATGGATCTCGCCGAGACGACGCTCGTCGTAATGGTTCCGGAGGCCGGAGACACCGTGCAGGTCATGAAGGCCGGCTTGCTCGAGATCGCGGACATCTTCGTCGTCAACAAGGCGGATCGCGAGGGGGCGGATCGCATGATCGGCGAGCTCGAGCGAATGCTTCACATGTTGCCGAGCCAGTCGAGCTGGGAAGTTCCCGTGCTCGCCACGCAAGCGAGCAACGACGTCGGCATCGCCGAGCTCGTGGACGCGATCCGCAACCACCGCGAGCATCGCCGCGCTCGAGTCGAGCCAGCGCTGCTGTGCAAGGCTCGACGGCGTGAGGTCTACGATATCGTCGAGGAAGAGCTCGCGGCGCGGTTGCGCCGCGGTATGGACGAGAGCACGTTTGAGGATATTTTGGCTCGGGTCGACCGAGGGGAGTCGGATCCCTACGGGGCGGCGGGAGAGATCCTGGAGGATCGCATGAGACTTGCGACCGTTCTCGGGTCCAAGCGCGGCGGTCGCTGATCGAGGCGGACGCTCGATGCAGGGCTCTGGCGATCGTTCCGAGAAGACTCCGGGTCGGCTGCTCGCCGTGGGCGACATTCACGGCTGCGTCGACGAGCTGAGCGTGCTCCTCGACGCAATCCAGCCCACGTCGGCCGACAAGGTCGTCTTCCTCGGCGACTACGTCGACCGCGGTCCCAGCCCACGCGGGGTCATCGATCGGCTCATCGCGCTGCGCGACTCCAGGCGCTGCCAGACCGTGTTCCTGCGCGGCAACCACGAGGACATGTTCCTCGACTTCATCGGCGAAAGCGGCCGTCACGGCGAGGCCTTTCTCTTCAACGGCGGGCGGATCACGCTGGCGAGCTATGGGCTGCCGCCGGTCCTGCCGGGAGACGAGGTTCGCCTCCAACTCCCCGAACCTCACTTGGAGTTCCTTCGCGGCCTCGAGCTCCGTCATCTCGATGAGCCGTTCCTGTTCGTCCATGCCGGCGTCTCGCCGGTCCGGCCGCTCGCCGAGCAGAACGAAGAGGATCTGCTCTGGATTCGCGACGAGTTCATCCGCAGTCGGCATCCCTTTTCACAGACCATCGTCTTCGGACACACGCCACAGCGGGAGGTGCTGTGGCATCTTCCGTTCAAGATCGGTCTCGACACCGGCTGCGTGTACGGAAACAAACTCTCGTGTCTCGATTTCACCTCGGGAATGCTCTTGCAGGTGGAGCGAGACTCTCGCCGCGTGATGCGCAGTGACGTGTCCACGGCGGTGACGAGCTTGAAGGAGCAAGACAGGGGAGTATAGTCGCGCGGCGCCCCGCGGTTGCAGGTCGACCCCGGGCGGCGACGGAGCAAGGAGGCTCGATTCATGGCTCCCCAGAAGTTTCGACGTCAGTCGGCCTCGTCTCTTGCCGGGCTCTATTGGCTACGGGCTTCAGGCTACAGGCAAAGACATCGCGGAGTCTTTTCCCGTAGCCTGTAGCCCGTAGCCCTGATCCCATGCGCGCGATGATGGCGACGGAGTGGTGTGAGCCGGCGGATATGAGGCTCGCCGAGGTTCCGATTCCGGAGCCAAAGGCCGGCCAGGTTGCCATCGACGTCCGGGCCATCGGTTGCAACTTCTTCGACATGCTCATGGTGCAGGGGAAGTACCAGGTGCGACCTCCGCTGCCGTTTTCGCCCGGTGGCGAGGTCTCGGGCACGGTTCGCTCCATCGGCGCGGGCGTGACGAACGTCAAGCCCGGCGATCGCGTGTTCGCGATGCTCGGCTGGGGAGGCTATGCGGAGGTCGCTGTCGCTGCCGCGGACAGCGTGGTGAAGATGCCTCCCTCGATGTCCTTCGAGCATGGCGCCGCGTTCGGCATCGTCTACCAGACGTCGTACATCGCGCTCGTGCATCGCGCCGACCTGCGAGCGGGCGAGACGTTGCTCGTGCATGCGGCGGCCGGTGGCGTGGGGCTCGCCGCGGTCCAAATCGGCCGCGCGCTCGGCGCGCGCGTGCTGGCGACCGCCGGCTCGGCGCAGAAGCTCGCCATCGCGCGTGAGCACGGCGCCGGGGAGGCCTTCGACTATTCGACGCCGGACTGGGTGGATCGCGTCAAGGAGGCGACGGGAGGGAAGGGGGCGGACGTGATCTACGATCCCGTGGGCGGTGACGTCTTCGAGCTATCGATGAAATGCATCGCCTTCGGCGGGCGGCTTCTGGTGATCGGCTTTGCGTCGGGGATAATCCCGTCGATCCAGGCGAACCGCATTCTTCTCAAGAACATCTCCATCGTTGGGCTTCACTGGGGAGCGTACCGCACTCACGATCCCGCAAAGATCGGCGAAACGATGATCGCGCTGTTTGCGCTCTACGAGCGAGGCGCCGTCCGCCCGGTGGTCTCGTCGATTCGCCCGCTCGCCGAGGCCGCTGCCGCTCTCGAGGAGATCGCCTCGCGAAAGAGCGTTGGCAAGGTGCTCCTCGTGCCCTAGAGAGCAGCACGTCTGACGCTTGTCGCGTTCGGCGATTTTGACGACAACCGGGTGCATTTTCCGGCCGAGCCTCCAAGGACGGCCCCGTGGCTCACCCGACGCTCGCGACGCGTCCCAGTCGGGTGCGGGATCGGCACGCTTCTTGACCGAAATTATTTTTGCTTCAGCCCTAGTCGGCTGGGGTCTGGACCGGCACGAGCACCTGGAACAGGGATCCTGCTTCCGGACGGCTTTCGACCCGGATCACGCCGCCGAGCGTGTCCGTCAAGCGGCGAGCCAGCGCGAGTCCGATGCCGAGCCCGCCGTAGGGACGATCGAGCCCGCTCACCCCTTGGCGGAAATCCTGGAAGATCTTTCGCAGCTCCGCGCCGCCGATGCCGATGCCGGTATCCTCGACCGATAACGAGAGGAGTCGTTCCCAGGGCTGCAATCTCTTCGGCAACGCGGCCGACGCGCCATTTGCGCTCTTCACGAGCGCCGCCGTGATGCGCACCGAGCCGCGCGGCGTGAACTTGATCGCGTTCAAGACGATGCTGTCGACGACGCGCTCGAGCTTGTCGCCGTCGGTGTAGACCTCGGCGGCGTCAGGGGCGATCTCCAGACCGAACTCGATCGGGCCTTGCTTCGGCAGACGCTCGGCCTGCTCGACGACACGGTGAAGCATGGTCGCCAGGTCGACGCGGGCGACCCGCTTACGGTCGCGTCCGAGCGTCGCCTGGGAGAGCGCCAGCAGGCTCTCGACGTGCTTCGTCATTCCGCGGGCGTTGCGGGAAATTCGCTCGATCGAGTCGATGAGGTCCGCATCCCCGATGCGCTCGGCGTCCGTCGCGGCGATTTCCGAGAAACCGACGATCGCGTTGAGCGGCGTACGCAGCTCGTGAGAGAGATTCGCGAGGAATTCCGACTTCGCGCGCTCGATCTCCACCAGGCTCTCGTATTGCTGTGCGTTTTTCAGCGCGGGAGCGGCTGCATTGGCGATGACCTGACAGAGCTCGATCTCCTCGGCATCGAAGGCGATTCCCGGCCGCCGGCCGCCGACCAGAAGCACGCCGAGTGGCTCGAGGTCGTAGTAGATGGGCAGCGCGAGCACCGAGCTCGACGAATCGCCCGTCGCCAACTCCGGCCGCCAGATGGGCTTTCGCTTCTCGAGCGCCTCGGCGGCGGCAGCGGAGATCGTCTGCGAAACGTCGGCGGAGACGAGCTCGATCGAGCAGCGCTCGGTGCCGAGGGTGGCCTTAATGGTGTTGGCAGCCCGCTCGAGAACCTGCTGGCTCACCAGGGAGGACGAAAACGACCGCGTGACCTGCAGCAGGCAGTCCAGGCTGCGAATTCGGTCGTCTGCCTGCAAGCGCTTCGCGTGCTCGCTACGCACACGTTCCATCATGTAGCCGTAGAAAACGGTGGTGATGAACAGAAACGGCAAGCGGATCAGCAGCGACGGGTCGTTGAGTGCGTTCCAGTTACGAAGGATCCAGAACGAGTAAACTCCGGTGACGAGGAACCCCGCTCCGGCGATCCGGCGCTCCGAGTCTCCGAACGTCGCCATCAGAATACAGAGGAAGTAGCCGATGAGAAGATCTTGCGAGCCGGAGTTGCTGAGCAGCACGCCCACCAGCACGAGGATCGTGTCGAGGGTCAGGAGGACGGAACCGAAGGTCTTCGGATTGCGATAGGGGATCCTGGGTATGACGAGGTTGCTAGCGAGAAGCAGGCCGACGTAGATGAGCGCGGTCGGACGAGTGACCAGGCCGCCCGAGCCGATGAGGATCATGTATGCGAGTGAAACGATTAACGTCCAACGGAGATAGACCAACGATTTTTCGATCGGTCTTTCTTGCGTCATGCAGCAACATTCTATCAAGACTCATGCCAGATATCTCAGTAGGTTAAATGCACCAATAGGCCGATCATCTTAGATACAAATGCCAGTCTAAATAGGAATTAGTTTAACAACCGCCTGTAATATCACACAGTGCTTGTAGAAAATCCGAAGTATTCTTATTTGTACAAATCTATGTCTATGTCAAATCTTCGGCCTGAGACTTTTGATAATTGACGCCATTTTATGTTTCTTGGTTCATTTTAGTGCGAATGTTGCTCGAAAGCGCCAATGTGCCAGGTCCGCCATTCCGATCGATCCCCGGCGCCGATGTGACCGAAGGCCTGCTCGCGCCCGCACCTTCGCCTTAGGCGACGGCGCGAGACCGTGAATCTTAGAGTCCCTGAACCATCGGCACCTCGTCCGTCAGGCGAGCAGCCGTCGCCGCACGAGTGCCGTCGCCAGCCAATAAGACACCGCACCGTAGGCGAGCATTACGGAGAGATGGAGCGGCGCTCGGGCTGGCCACGCGCCGGTCATGAGCGGCCGGATGATTTCGACCGCATGCGTGAGCGGCAGGAAGGCAGCCACCCACTGGAGCGGCATCGGCAGACCCTGCAACGGGAAAAACACGCCGCAGAAGAGCATCATCGGCGTGACCACCAGCGTCATGTAGTAGAGAAAGAACTCGTAGCTCTTGGAGATCGCGGTGACTACCAGTGCCATGGCCGCGAAGCAGGTGCCGACGAGCAATGCGACGGGCAATACCAGCACCGCGCGAGCCCCATGCACGATGCCGAGCGCCGCGGCGACGACGAGAATCGCTCCGGCGCTGATCAGACTCTTGCTCCCCGCCCAGACCATCTCGCCCATGACGATGTCGTCGACGTCGAGCGGCGTCGCCAGCATTCCCGCCCACGTCTGCTGCGTTGTCATGCGGGTGAAGGCGGAATACAGCGATTCGAAGGTCGCCGTGTTCATCGCGCTCGAGCAGACGATTCCGGAGGCGAGAAACGTGATGTAGGGCATCCCGTCCATCGAGCCGACGAAGCGTCCGAGGCCATAGCCGAGCGCCAGGAGGTACAGCAGTGGATCGCCGAAGTTTCCGACGAGCGAAGGGACGGATAGCTTCCGCCACACCAGTGCGTGTCGCTGCCACACGGGAATCCAGCGCAGGCTGAGGGACGGCAGTGGGGAGCTCATCCGTCGCGGAGCTCCCGCCCGGTCAGCTTCACGAAAACGTCTTCGAGATTGGCGGGCCGATGGAGAAAGCGGAGCTCTGGGTGTCCGCGTAAATCGTCGAGCAGGGGTCCTTCGTCGTGTGCGTAGCAGAAAACGGTCTCGCCGACCTGCTCCGTGCGCTCGCAGAGCGAGCGGCCGGGCGCGCCGAGCCATCGTTCCACGCCTGGGCCGTAGACCTCGAGAACCTGCGGCTCCACGTGATCCTCGATGAGCGCCTGCGGGCTCCCGCTCGCCAGGATCTTGCCATGATCCATGATCACCAGACGGTCGCACAGCCGCTCCGCCTCCTCCATGTAATGAGTCGTCAGGATGAGGGTCTTCCCTTGCCCGAGCAGCGAGCGCAGACGCTGCCAGATAAGCTGACGCGCCTGCGGGTCGAGCCCGGTCGTCGGTTCGTCCAGCACCAGTAGATCGGGCTGGTTGATCAGTGCGCGCGCGAGGATCAGGCGGCGTCGCATGCCGCCCGAGAGCGTGTGGATCGCCGCCACCGCCTTCGACTCGAGCGCCGCGAACGCGAGCAACCCGGGAATCCTCTCCGCCGCCGTCTTGCGCGGGATGTCGAAGTAGCTTCCGTAGACGGCGAGATTTTCGGTCACGGTGAAGTCGGGATCGAGATTGTCCCCCTGCGGGACCACGCCGATGCGCCGGCGCATGACGCGAGCGTGATCCGGAATCGGGAAGCCGAGCACTTCGAGCCGTCCGCCGCTCGGCGGCGTCGTGCCGATTAGCATCCGCAGAATGGTCGTCTTGCCCGCCCCGTTCGGCCCGAGAATGCCGAAGCACTCACCCCGCTCGACCTGAAGGTCGATCGCATCGACCACCGGCCGGCCGTCGTAAATCTTTGTTAGCCCGCTCGCCTGCACGACACCGCCGTTGCGCTCGCTCATGATCGGATTCAGGATAACGTCTGCGCAATGTAGCAAAGTCAACGCTGGAGGGAGGCGTGCGACACCACGAGTCCACGATCGAGCTGCGCAGGGTTGCGGCCGGACCTCGTCGAGCGGAGCCGGATCTCGATCGCGCGGATCTGGCAAGACGATCGTGAAGGCGCTACGGATCGTCGCACTCTTGGTTCTCGCCGTTGCTCTGGCACGGCTCGTCGGCAATTCCATGGTTGCGAAGATCGTCGTCTCGAAGTCGCAGCGCTCGCTCACCGCCTATGGCGCGGACGGCCGTGTCTTGCGGGTCTTCCCGGTGATCGTCGGGCGCGAGCCTACGGGAACGAAGGAGCGGGAAGGCGATGAACGGACGCCCGAAGGCGAGTACTACGTCTGCTTCAAGAACCCCCAGAGCCGATTCCATCGCTCGCTCGGGCTGAGCTACCCGAGCCTCGCCGATGCCGAGCGCGGGCTCGAAGCCGGCATGATCAGCTCTGTCGAGTACCGGGACATCGCCGAGGCCCACGCGGCGCGGCGGATACCCCCTTGGAAGACATCGCTCGGCGGCGAGATCTTCATCCACGGCGAGATGGGCGAGCGTGGCGGAACCGCGGGGTGCGTCGCGGTCAGCGACCAGGCGATGGAAGAGCTCTTCCCGCAGGTGGATCTCGGCACTCCGGTGTTGATCGAGCCGTGACAGGACGCGGGCGGCGGGCTGCACTTGAGCGGCCGTTTTACAGTTTGTACAGTTTCGCGGTAAGGTGTCGTAGCTCCGAAACTTTACAAACTGTGAAACGTCCCCTCGAAGAGGA
>Ga0315278_10001699_pt1 | contig 19457 bp, 19 predicted proteins | sample YL17G06_0_MG_FD_203880 | JGI IMG/M metagenome (GOLD analysis project Ga0315278, IMG submission 203880) | Sediment microbial communities from Yellowstone Lake, YNP, Wyoming, USA - YL17G06_0 | ecosystem: Environmental > Aquatic > Freshwater > Lake > Sediment | place: USA: Wyoming | collected... | reverse complement strand
CGGGCACGAGGTCGTGGGCGAGCTGCTCGACGACTGCGGCGACCTGAAGACCGGCACGCGCGTGGTGCTCTCGTCGGTGCTCGGCTGCGCCGCGCGCGGGCTCCCGGAGCTCTGCGCGAACTGCGCGGCCGGCGAGTACGGCCGCTGCGACCGGGTCACGGTGGGCGACCTCGACCCCGGGCTGCAGACCGGCTATTGCCGCGACGCCGGCGGCGGGTGGAGCCGGCTGATGCTCGCGCACCGCTCCCAGCTGTGGGCCGTCCCGAGTGCCCTGAGCGACGAGAGCGCCGTGCTGATCGAGCCGCTCGCGTGCGCGATCCATTCGGCCCTGCGCGCGCACGTGCCCGACGGCGGCACCGTGCTCGTGATCGGCGCGGGGACCGTCGGCCTGCTCACACAGATCGCCCTCCGCCGGTTCGCGAACCCGGGTCGGGTGATCGTGGCGGCCAAGCACCCGCGCCAACGCGCCGCCTCGAAGGCGGCCGGTGCCGACGAGATCGTGCGCCCCGAGCACGCGGTGAAGGCAGTGCGACGGTCCTCGCAGGCGGTGAAGCTGACGCCCGAACGCGGCCAGGACTTCCTGCTGGGCGGCGTCGACGTCGTGCTGGAGTGCACGGGCTCCAAGAGCGCGCTCGACATGGCGCTCCGCACCACCAAGGCGGGCGGCCGCGTCGTCGTGAGCGGCATCCCCGCCCCCGGTGCAGACCTCACGCCGCTCTGGTTCCGCGAGCTCGAGCTCGTCGGCGCCTACACCAGCGCGATGGAAGACGTTGACGGCGGGCGGCGACACTCGTTCGCGCTCGCCCTGGAGCTCGCCAGCAGCCTGCCGATGCTCGACCAGCTCGTCGGCGCGAGTTTCCCCCTCGACCGTTGGCGCGACGCGATCGATCTCGCGATGTCCGCCGGACGGCTCGGCACGTTCAAGGTGGCCTTCGCGCCCCAGACCTAGGAGACCGACTGATGCCCAGACCAGGATTCGTGTTGGAGGTGGACGAACGGACGCCGCCGCTCCTCGTGCACGAGGGCGAGCGCTTCCGCATGCAGAAGTTCCCGCTGGGGACGCGCGTCGTGTACCCGCCGGACCCGCTGCCCGGTGTGCCCGACGTGAACGCCGCGATCCGCCACGCCCTGCTCCACCCGGTGGGCGACTCGATGCCGCTCCCCGAGCTGTTGTTCTCGGGGATGAAGCTCACGATCGCGATCGACGATATCTCGCTGCCGCTGCCGCCGATGGTCACGCCCGACATGCGTCAGCGCGTGCTCGAGCACGTGATCGAGCTGGCGGCGCGCAATGGGGTCGAGGACCTCGAGATCATCGTCGCGACGGCCCTGCACCGTCGGATGACCGGCGACGAGATCCGGCGCGCGGTCGGCGAGCGCGTGTACCGGTCGTTCTGGCCGAACCAGCTCTACAACTTCGACGCCGAAGCCCCCGACGCGCTCCTGCACGTCGGGATGACCGACCAGGACGAGGACGTCGAGATCTCGAAGCGCGCGGCCGAGTCCGACCTGATCGTCTACGTGAACATCAACCTCGTCGCGATGGACGGCGGCCACAAGTCGGTGGCCGTCGGCCTGGCCGGGTACCGCTCGCTGAAGCACCACCACAACGTGAAGACGGTGATGAATTCCCGGTCGTACATGGACCCGCGCGAGGGCCACAGTGCGATCAACGACTCCGTGGTGCGGATGGGTCGCGTGCTCGCCGCGAGCGGCGTGAAGATCTTCCAGATCGAGACCACGCTGAACAGCGAGACGTTCCCGAAGAACCTCGGGTTCCTGAACAAGCGCGAGTGGGAATGGAGTGCCTACGATCAGGCGCTGATGATGGCCGCGAAGAAGGGCAACGAGATCGCGCCGCCGCGCGTGCGCCGCGAGTTCTTCCGGCGGATCGAGGCGCCGTACAAGCTCACCGGGATCAACGCGGGTGAGGTCGAGGCGGTGCACGAGCGGACCCTCACGAACCTGCACCGCCAGCAGCTCGTCGAGGTGAACGGCCAGTCCGATGTGCTGATCATGGGGCTGCCGTACCTCGGTCCGTACAACGTGAACTCGATCCTGAACCCGATCCTCGTGCACTGCCTGGGCCTCGGCTATCTGTTCAACATGTATCGGAACAAGCCGCTCGTCCGAAAGGGCGGCGTGGTGATCCTGCACCACCCGGTGCCGTGGGAGTTCCACCAGATCCACCACCCGAGCTACATCGACTTCTTCGAGGAGGTCCTGGCCGACACGACCGACCCGGCCGAGATGGAGAAGAAGTTCGAGGAGAAGTATGCGACCGACCCCTGGTACATCCACCTGTACCGGACCTCGAACGCCTACCACGGCGTCCACCCGTTCTACATGTGGTACTGGGGAGCGCACGGTCGCGACCACGCCGGCGACGTGATCTTCGTGGGCGGGGAGTCGAAGTCGGTCGCCAGGCTCGGGTACCGGCGGGCCGACAGCCTGCGCGACGCGATCGAGATGGCGAAGGACACCGTGGGCTCGAGCCCGACGATGACGTACTTCCATGCGCCTCCGGTGATGATCGCGGACGTGAGGTGAGGAGCGCCTGATGTCCGGGATCCGCGACGAGCTCAAGACGATGGCAGAGGGCTTCCGCTGGGGACGCCGGCCGATGGTGCCGCGCTCCGCCGAGCCCTACGCCTTGGAGCGCAGCGACCGCACGTTCCCGACGGATTGGGCGCGTACTGAGGTGGGCACTGCTGCGCGGCAGGTCATCCTGAAGTCGATGATCCTGCCGATGCTCCGCAACGAGGTGGCCCTGAAGGTGTACGGACGCGACCTGCTGGAGGGCGTAAACGGGCCACTGATCTTCTACTCGAATCACACGAGCCACCTCGACGCGACGATCATCATGTCGTCGCTGCCCGACCGCTGGCAGTCCAAGACCGCGGTCGGCGCCGCACGCGACTACTTCTTCGACGTGTGGTGGCGACAGGCGTTCACGGCGCTCGTCTACGGGGGGTTCCCGATCGACCGGGCGAAGGGCGGCCGCGGCGCGGTCACGAAGGCGCGCGAGCTGCTCGACGACGACTGGTCGCTCGTCGTGTTCCCCGAGGGCCAACGGTCACCCGACGGACATGTGCAGCGGTTCCGTCACGGCACCGCGAGGCTCTGCATCGAGGCCGGCGTCGGGGCGTCCCCGATCGCGATCCGCGGTGCATACCAGGCGTGGCCGAAGGGCTCGAACTGGCCGAAACCCGGTCGCCCCACCGTGAACGTCCGGTTCGGTGCGCCGATCTACCCCGAGGAGGGAGAGACGCACCAGTCGTTCTCGCTGCGCATGACCCAGGCGGTGGCCGAGCTCCACGACGAGGATCGCTCCACGTGGTGGGAGGCGCTCCACCGTGCGGAGCAGGGCGAGACGCCCTCGCTCCACGGGCCGCAGGGTCCCGAGTGGCTCCGCCGCTGGGAAGGCCTGCGTCCCGTGCCGAAGCGGCGATCCTCTTCGACCTGGAAGTAGACGTGCCTCGCGGCAACGGCCAGGCGCGGCGCGGCACGATCGTCGAGGAGGCGATCCGGCAGTTCGGTCGCGACGGCTACGGCGGCGCGAGCCTCGATCACATCGCGGGCGCGGTCGGGGTGCGCAAGCAGACCGTCCTGTACTACTTCGCGAACAAGGACGCGCTGCTCGAGGCATGCCTGGTCGCCGCGGGGGAGCGGCTCACGCTCGAGATCGCGACCGCGCTCGAGGGCAAGGAGACGTACTGGGACCGCGCCGAGGCCGTGATCCACGCGGTGTTCACGCTCGCGGCCGAGTGGCCCGAGTTCCCGATGTTCGTGCGCGAGGCCGGGCGGCTCGGACCCGACGCCTTCGACCGGTTCGCGGGCGGCCTCGATCCGATCCGCCGCCGGGCGATCGACTTCCTGCAAACGGGCATGGATCAGGGGGAGATCCGCAAGCAAGATCCCGCCCTGCTGCTGTTCACGCTCTACACCGCGGTGGTCGGTTCGCTCACCGAGGCGAGCGTCCTCAACGCGGTGGTCGGTCCCGACAAGAGCCGCCAGTCGCTGCGTCGCCGCGAGCGCGAGGTCGTGGCGTTCGTGCGCGCAGCGCTCCAGCCCGCGGAGCGGGACCGCTAGGCGGTCATCGCCCGGAAGTCGAGGAACCGGGAACGACCGTCGTCCTCGTCGTCCCCGATCGCACCGTCGATCACCTTGATGCGCACGCCGACCTTCGTGCCGCGACCGAACGCTCTGAGGTCCTTGGCCGTCATCGTGTAGCGGAGCCTCGTGACGAGGGCGCCCTCTCGCCGCACCGCACAGGCGACGATGCGGTGACGTCGTTCGATCGTGAGCCGGTAGACGGCGCCCTTGTGGAGGCCCAGCCCGCCGATCGCCCGCAGCAGGGTGGGGCGTCCGCCTCTCGATCGGCGTCCCATGGCAGCCTTGCCGTCCGGATGCCCCGGCGTGATCTCCACCTTGCAGAACAGATGGTTCCCGACGTCCCGGAAGGGGGCCACCAGCCCCACGTTCGACTTGCCGGGGCTGAGCCGGATCTGGCTCGAGACCCGGAGTCCCGAGCGGTGAGAGCCCCCAAGGTCCACGACGGCGTACCCGACGTGCGTCCGATCGTCGACGGTCGCCTTGTCCACACGGAGGGCACCGCTGCGGACCCGCCAGCGAGCGTCGAGCTCCGTCCAGGCCGGGCGCAGCTCGTTCCCGCTGAAGCCGTCTTTCCACAGCAGCGCGGCCGAGGCGGAGGCGACCTGACCCCCCAACACGAGGACGGTCGCCGCGACGACGAGGCATGATCGAGGGATCCGGGTCACGCGAACCTCCAGTGGGCGTTCACCCTCAGGGTACGTCAGCCGGGGCGCTGCGCCTCGCTGCGCGCCCTCGCCGGGAACCTCGCTGCCGGGACTGCCGCTAGATCGTCGAGACGCGGAAGTCGAGGAACTTCGAGCGGCCGTCGTCCTCGTCGCGGCGGTCGCCGCGCGCCACGAGCCTGATCCGCAGCCCGGCCTTCTTGCCGCCGCCGTAAGACTTCAGATCCTTGGGCTTCAACTTGTAGCGGATCGTTGTGATGTTCACGCCCTTGTCCCAGAGCGCGCACGTGACCAGTTTGCGGTGCCGCTCGGTGACGAGCTTGTAGACCGAGCCGGCCTTGAGGTTCAGCCCGATCCTCTCCTTCATCATCAACGGCTCGTTGCCGTTGATCCGGCGCCCGATGGCCACCAGGCCCAGCGGGTGCGCAGGCGTGACCTCGACCCGGCAGAGCATGTGGTTCCCGACGTCCTTGTACGGACCCACGATCCCGACGTTGGACTTACCGGGGCTGAGCCGCACCTGGCTCTGGATCCGCAGGCCAGCCTTGTGGGTGCCCTTCATGTTGATCACGGCGTACCCGATGTTCGTGACCGTGTCGACGGTCATCGGGTTCACGCGCGCGGCGCCGTTACTCGCGCGCCAGGTCGCGTTGACCTGCTTCCACGCCGGTCGCAGCGCCGTGCCCGTGAAGGCGTCGCCGACGATGATCGCGGCGGACGCGGGCGGTGCGAACGCCGCCAGCACGCCGACGGCGATCAGGATAGATATCAGTGAACGGCTACGTCGCTTCATATTCGGTCCCCTTGGGTTCTGATGCGTTTGTTGTACACCAACGGAACGACGCGTGGCAACCGGCCCGCACCGCGGCGAGCGGGCCGAAGGCCCTTGTCGTCCTATGAATAGAACTCGACGATCAGGCGCTCTTCCACCTCGACCGGGAGCGGGACCTCGGCGCGCTCGGGCAGCCGGCTGAGCGTGCCCTGGAGATCGTCCTTGTTCCGGTAGAGGTAGGTGGGCGGGTCGGCCGTGATCTGCACGGCCTCGCGCACGGCGACGAAGTTCTTCGCCTTCGCGGTGATCTCGATCGTCTGGCCGGGCTTGACCCGCGCGCTCGGCACGTTGAGGCGCTTGCCGTCGACGGTCACGTGACCGTGCGAGACGAGCTGGCGCGCCTGCCGGTTCGTGAGCGCGAAGCCCAGGCGGAGCACCACGGTGTCGAGCCGGGTCTCGAGCTGACGGATCAGCTCCTCGCCCGTGACGCCCTTGGAGGCGGCGGCGCGGTCGAAGTAGGCGCGCATCTGGCTCTCGCTCACGCCGTAGATGTGGCGAAGCTTCTGCTTCTCGAGCAGACGCGTCTGGTACTCGGAGATGCGCTTGCGTCCGCGGCCGTGCTGGCCTGGGGGATATGGGCGCTTGTTCGACGGGCAGTTCGGGCGCCCACAGAGGGCTGCGCCGACCCGGCGACACGTGCGGTGTTTCGGTCCGATCTTGTCCATCTCAGTCCATCCCGTATGGCCCTCGACTGCAGGGTGTTCCCGCTGGACAGGGCGTCGGGCCATCGACCCCTGACCGTGAAGTGTTCACCTGAAAGGGCAGGTGACCTGCGGAAACTCGTGCCCTCGGTGCCCAACGAAGATACCAGCCGGGCCGGGGGGAGGCCCCGCGGGGGAGCGCGGCTAGGCTACGCGTGTGGGCGACGTGCGCGAGCGTGCGGTGGGCGGCATCCTCGGGCTCGCGCTCGGCGACGCCCTCGGGGCGCCGTTCGAGTTCCGCCGGCGCGACGCGATCCCCTCGCCCCTCCCCGCGTTCGAGCTGCCCTGGATCGGGCTGCCGCCCGGCACCTGGACCGACGACACCGCGATGGCCCGGAACCTGTGGACCTCACTGATCGAGCACGGCGGCGCGCTCGACCTCGCCGACCTGCTGGCGCGGCACCTCGCGTGGCTCGCGACGGGCCCGCCCGACGTCGGGAACCTCACGCGGAAGGTGCTCTCCGGGTGGCGCGACGGCGCGGCGGATCCGGCGTGTGCCTACGTCGAGCAGCGCGGCCCTGAAGTCAGCGCCGGCAACGGCTCGGTCATGTACTGCGCGCCGCTCGGCGTCGTGCGGGCGCAAGAGCCGAAGCGGCTGCTCGAGGAGGCCCCCGCGCTGAGCGCCCTCACGCATCGGGACGAACGCTGCCGCACGGCGTGTTTGGCGGTGACCCTGGCGGTGGCGGGGCTCGTGCGGGGCGAACCGCCCGCGCCGGCGATCCTCGCGGCGGTCGCGGCCGTCGCCGATCGTGAGGGCGGCGAGGAGCTCGAGTACCTCGCGGCCGAGGCGGGCCGCGCCCGCCCGATCGACGGGCCCGACATGGGCTTCACCCTGTTCACGGCGGGGGTGGCGCTCCGCGTGGCGGCCGAGGCTCCGAGCGTCGAGGCCGGCCTCCGCGAAGTGGTCGCCTTCGGCGGCGACACCGACACGAACGCTGCAGTCGCGGGGGCGCTCCTCGGTGCGCGCTTCGGGCGGGACGGGCTCCCGGCCGATTGGCTCGCGAGGCTCGCCGACCGCGAGGCGATCGAGGCCGAGGCCGAGGCGCTCGCGTCGTTGATCGGGGGGACCCGATGACGATCGCCGTGAACGCCGTGGACGGGAGCCTCGTCTCGTTCGAGGACGACGGCGGTACGGGGGCGCCGGTCGTGGTCCTCGGGGGTTTCCTCGACCCGGTCCGGCTCGTGCGGGCGTCGCCGATCGCGCGAGCGCTGTCGGAACGGTCATCCGAGTTCCGGCTCGTGTTCGTCGACCACCGGGGGCACGGTCGTAGCGAGGCGCCGCACGATCCGGCCGCGTACGCGATGCCGCTGCGCGTCGCCGACGTCGTGGCGGTCCTGAACGCCGCGGGGGTCGATCGCGCGCACGTCGTGGGGATCTCATGGGGCGGGCGGTTGGGCTTCGGCATGGGGGCGATCGCGCCCGGGCGCCTGCGGTCGCTCGTCGCGATCGGCCAACAGCCATACGCGATCCAACCGGACGGGCCGCTGGCGATCGCGGTGGGACGCGCGGTGCAGGACGTGGAGCGACGCGGGATCGTCGCGCTGGTCGAGACCTTCGAGGCCGTGGCCGGCCGGTACCCCGACGACGTCCGGTCGCTCTACCTCGAGGCGGACGCGGCCGCGATGCGGGCGGCCTTGCGGTGCGCGATGGACGAGGGCCCGATCGGTGGGGATCTCCAAGCGTGGACGACGCCGTGCCTGATCTGCGTGGCCGAGGACGACGACGACTTCCTCGAGCAGGCCCGAGCGGCCGCCGCCGAGATCCCCGGGGCTCGATTCCTCACGATCCCCGGCGCCGACCACCTCGGGGTCGACGTCGCGCCGGTCGACACGTACCTCCCGGCGGTCCTCCGCCTCCTCCGCGAGGCGACCTGACCCGATCCCCTGGCGGTCAGTCGAGCGTGATCCCGGCACGGATTCGTCGTCGATCCTCGCGACGAGCCGCGCCTGGGTGAGATCGCCGACCGCGCGTAGCGCCGCCGAGGACGGCAGGCCGATTGTCGGGTTCCCCGGCTGTTCCAAGGGTGCTCAGGCCCGCACACACGGCTCGTGTGACGGCTGTAACGTCAGCCGGGCCGGGGCAGACGGTGCCTCAGGACCCGACGAGGGAGAACGAACGATGGACGAGATCGAGCTCTACGGCGCCAGTTGGTGCCCCGACTGCCGCCGCGCCAAGAAGTTCCTGGCCGACCAGCGCGTCCCCTACGTGTGGCACGACATCGAACAGCGCCCCGAGCTCGTGGAGATCGTCGAGAAGAAGAACGACGGGAAGCGCACGATCCCCACGATCGTGTTCCCCGACGGCAGCCACCTGGCCGAGCCCTCGAACGAAGAGCTGGCCGACAAGCTCGGCATCACCCGCGTCGCCGACATGCACGTGTACGACCTCGTGATCGTGGGCGGCGGCCCGACCGGCCTCACGACCTCGATCTACGCGGCGCGCGAGAACCTCGACACGCTGGTGATCGACTCGAAGGGCCTCGGCGGACAGGCGGGCGTGACCGAACGCCTCGATAACTATCCGGGCTTCCCCGAGGGGATCGCCGGCGCAGAGCTGGCGGACCGCTTCGTGAAGCAGGCCGAACGCTACGGCGTCGAGATGCTGCAGGCCGTGAGCGTCACCCACATCACCGACGAGGGCCATCGCGAGCTGGACATCGAGACCGCGACCGGCGACCACTACCACGCGCGGGCGGTGCTGATCGCGACCGGGTCGTCCTACCGCCGGACGGACGCCGAGGGCGAGGAAGACCTGATCGGAGCCGGGATCCACTTCTGCGCGACGTGCGACGGGCCGTTCTACAAGGGGTCCGAGGAGCTGCTCGTGATCGGCGGCGGGAACAGCGGCCTCGAGGAGGGCCTCTTCCTCACCCAGTTCACCGACAAGGTCACGGTCGTCGAGTACGGCGACCGGCTCCGAGGCTCGAAGATCCTGCAGGACAAGGTGATGAACCACACGAAGATGGAGGTCCTGCTCAAGCACGGCGTGATCTCCTTCGCCGCGAAGGACGACGGCAGCGGCAAGCTCGGGACGGTCACGATCGAGGATCGCGACACGGGCGAGCTGATCGAGCGGCACCCGGCGGGCGTCTTCGTCTTCGTGGGCCTCGACCCGAACTCCGGCTTCCTCGAGGGCCAGGTCGCGCTCGACGAGCGGAAGTTCATCACGACCGACGCGACGTTCATGACCGACCTCCCCGGGGTGTTCGCCGCGGGGGACGTGCGGAACGGCTCGACGAAGCAGCTCGCCTCGGCGGTGGGCGAGGGCGCCGCGGTCGCGATCCAGATCCGCGGCTACCTCGACCGCATCGAGCGCGAGGAGGCGGTCTAGATGGCAACGCCCGACGAGATCTTCCAGATGATCATCAAGGCCGACGAGAAGCTGAAGTACGCGACCGCGGGGAAGGGCGACGTGCGCGCGCAGCAGGCGGCCGACCTGCTCGCCGAGGCGATGCACGAGGCCGAGGCGATCGGGAACGAGGGGCTCGTGCAGCAGGCGAAGGTGCGGCTCGCGGACCTCGAGACCCTGCTCACCGGCGGCGACCCGGCCGTCTGAACCGCTAGGTCGTCTCGCTCCGCCACGCCCGGAACACGCTGCGGATCGGTTCGAGACGCTCCCCGGCGACCTGCGCCTCGGTGAGGGTTCCGGTCACGCGGATCGTCTCTCGCAGCTGATCGAGGGCGGCCGAGCATCCGTCGCACGCGGTGAGGTGCGCATCCAGGCGCGCTCGCTCGGGCGTGGGGATCGCGTCGTCCAGGTAGTCGGTCAACAGCTCGACCACCTCCCGGCAGGTCAACTCGGCCTCCGTGGTCATGCCTCGTCTCTCAGGTATCCGTCGAGGGCTCGGCGCACCTTCGCGCGCGCCCGATGCAACAACACTCTTTGATTGGTCTCGGTGAGGTCCAGGGCGTTACGCACCTCGTCGGAGGTCCACCCGGCCACGTCGCGCAGGCGCAGCACCTCGGCTTGCATCGGTGGGAGCGACGCGAGCACGCCGGCCACCACCGCGCGAGTCTCCGACGAGAGGAGGCGTTCTTCGGGGATGCTGCGCCAGTCGTTCGGCAGGCTCGACCAGTGGCCGGCCGCGGCCTCGCCTTCGCCCAGGAACGTGGTGGGGTCGTACGAGGGGGCGTCGAGGTCGTCGCCCGCGAGCGAGGCGAACGGGACGCTCCGCCCCTCGCGCTGCCCGCGGGTCTTCGCGATGTTCGTGAGGATGCGGAAGATCCAGGTCCGCAGCGACGACCGCCCCTCGAACTTGCCGAGCCCCGTCAGGACGCCGAGCCAGCACTCCTGCACGCACTCCTCGGCCACGGCCTGGGTGGAGACGAACATCCGCGCCACGCGGAGCATCGAGGGCTGCAGCCGCTCGACGAGCGCCATGAACGCGTCCTCGTCGCCGGCCCGGAGCCGTTCGACGAGCGCGAGGTCCGTCGCGTAGGGAGTGTCGCCGTCCACGATTCGCAAGCCTAGGGCAGGGAGCGAGGCGAAGGAGCGAGGGCCGCGCGTTAGCCCGGGCGGGCGACGCCGACGACCGGGGTGCCGTAGCCCGAGACGCTGCCGAGCTGGACCTCGCCGCCGGGCCCGGGGTGCCGAGCGTGGATCATCATGCCGCCCCCGATGTACAGAGCCACATGGCTGATCGGGGAGTAGAAGAAGAGCAGGTCTCCCGGCTGCATGTCGCCGACGGGCACGTGGGGGAGCGTCGAGTACTGCGAGGCCGACGAGTGCGGCAGGAAGACGCCGGCCTGCGCCCAAGCCCACATCGTGAGGCCCGAGCAGTCGAAGCCGACGCTCGGGTCGGCGGAGCCCCAGACGTACTGGACCCCGAGCACCGATTGGGCGGCCGAGATAGCGATCTGCGCGCCGGTCGCGTCCGGCGGGGGCACGAAGCCGCCGCCGCCGCCGTCACCGCCGGTTCCGCCCGTGCCCGGGTCGCTCCCGATCGCGGTTTCGTTGTCGGCGGCCGCCGCTGCCGCGGCCTCCTGGGCGGCGATGTAGTCCTGATAGTCCTTGTTCAGGGTCTCGTAGAGCTGCTGCTGTTCCTGCAGCATCTGCTCGATGTCGCCGCGCTTGGCGGCCATGTCGTCGAGCTTGGCCTGCCGGGCCTTCAGTTGAGTGTCGTACTGCTGGGCGGCCCACTCGGCCTGCTGGCGGGCGGTGTCGGCCTCGGTGGCGAGGTCGGCGTCGCTCTGGGCGATCGACCCCATGAACTCGAGCCGGTCCGAGAACTCCGAGAGATCCTGGGCCTCGAGCAGGACGTCGACCTGCGAGCCCATCCCCGTGTAGGCCTCGACCGCGCGGGCCTCGAGACGCTTGGTCGCGTCGGCGGCGACGGCCTCGGCCTGCTGCTTCGCCTCCAGCGACTGCGCGAGCTTCTTCTGGACGAGCTCCATCTGGTACTTGGCCTCGTTGTACTGCTCGATCACGAGCTCGAGGTCGTGTCCGAGTTGCTGGGCCTTCGCCTGGGCGGCCTCCACCTCGGCCTTGGACGGCGTGGCCGAGGAGGTGAGGGTGAAGGAGCCGAGGACGAAGGGGAGGACGAAGACGACGGCTACCGCGAGCCGTGCGATCCGCGTGCGCGCCCTGGTCATCGTCCTCCGTGGGGTCGGGGATATCGAAGATATGGCAAAGGCCCCGATTTCCGGGGCCTGACGACAACGAGGCTATCGGGCCGTCGGGGGGTCGTCAAACGTCTCGGCGCAACCCCGGAGGGGCTTTAGCGGTGCGGAGGGCGGGCCTTTCGACCCGCCCTCCGGCGCTCCTCGAGTCGGGACGGCGGGATTTGAACCCGCGACCTCAGCGTCCCGAACGCTGCGCGCTACCAAGCTGCGCCACGTCCCGAGGGCCTGCCAGTGTAGCGAGCCTGCGCGGCCCGTCACCAGGGCTGGCGTGGGTCGGGCTCAGCTCTGCGCCCGCCTGAGCTCCAGGATCGTGGCCTCGGGCCGGCAGAAGAACCGGAACGGCGCGAACTTGCTGGTCCCCAGGCCGGGCGAAGTGTGCAGGACCGTGTCGCCCATCCGGATCAGCCCGCTGACCAGGCGGCGCGGCATCGAGCAGTTCGTGACGAGCGCCCCGAACAGCGGCAGCCGCACCTGGCCGCCGTGGGTGTGCCCGGCCACCATCAGCGGATACCCGAGCGCCGCGGTCTCGGGCGCCGAGTCGGGCGAATGCATCACGGCGACCCCGAAGCGGTCGGGGGCGGTGCGGGGCGCCACGCGGGAGTCGTGCCACGCGATGTGCGCGTCGTCGAGCCCGAGGAGTTCGACCTGCAGCCCGCCGAGGTCGACCTCCCGCCGGACGTTCGTGAGGTCGGTCCAGCCGCCGGCGCGAAGCTGCGCGACCAGGTCGGCGGCGCGCCCGCGGTCGGCCTTCCGACGCTTGCGGTGCCGCCGGAAGTACGCGAGGTAGTTCAGCGGCTGCGGCACGAAGTAGTCGTTCGAGCCGAGCACGAACCACGAGGCGAGCCGGCCTCTGACCGGCTCGACAGCCGCGACCACGGTCTCGACGGCGTCGGGCTCCGCGAGGAAGTCCCCCGTGACGACCGTGACGTCGACCGGGGGGAGGCTCGCGAGGAACCGGGCCTTCTTCGCGTCATGCGCCACGAAGTGCAGGTCCGACAGGTGGAGCATGGTCAGCGAATCGGGGCCCGGACCCTCCGCCGGTAGGATGTCGATGCGGTAGCGGCGCAGCCGGTACCAGGAGTGCTCGATCAGCGTGCCGTAGAGCACGCACAGGACGCCGATCATGGCGATCGCGAGCAGGACCAGGGGCAGCACGGGAGGAGTCTACGTGGGCGACGACACCCTCAAGACGCAGGTCCAGGTACAGATGACCGACGCGATGAAGGCGGGCGACAAGATCCGTTTGGGCGCCCTCCGCATGCTCATCGCGGCCATCACGAACCGCGAGAAGGAGCTGATGCACGAGCTCAGCGACGACGAAGTCCGCGAGATGGCCGGCAAGGAGGTCAAGAAGCGCGCCGAGTCGATCGAGGCGTTCGACGCCGCCGGCCGCACCGAGCTCGCCGACAAGGAGCGCGAGGAACGAACGATCCTCGAGGCGTTCGCGCCGTCGCAACTCTCCGAAGAGGCTGCCGACGCCCTGATCGATGAGGCCTTCGCCGCCACCGGCGCCTCGACCCCCCAGGAGATGGGGAAGGTCATGGGCTTCATCATGGGCAAGGCCAAGGGCCAGGTCGACGGCGGCCTCGTCCAGCAGAAGGTCAAGGCGCGGCTCGAGGGCTGAGTCTCGGCGTGCGCCCGGGCTAGATCCGCTGTGCGGGCGCGCCAGCCCCGCCGCCGACCTTCTTGCCCACCGTGATCGTCACGGTCGTGCCTTGGTCGGCCTTCGTGCCGCCCCCCGGCGACTGCGCCAGCACCACGCCGTAGCGCGCCGGGTCCGTCACATCCTTCTCGACGACCTTCACCAGGAACCCTGCCTTCGTCAGGGCGGCCTGGGCGTCGGCGGACTGCATGCTCACCACCTTCGGGACGACGACCACCGCCGGGACCCCGCTGCTCACCTCGATCGTGATGAGGCTTCCGAGCGCGGTCACGGTGCCGCCGGCAGGCGTCTGGGCGACGACCACGCCCTTGGGCTCGGCCGAGTCCACGACCTTGATCCTCGCCTGGAAGCCGGCCTCGGCGAGCTTCGTCACGGCGCCGGGCTTGTTCATGCCCACCACGTCGGGCACCGTGTCGGTCGGCGGCGCCGGCGGCGCGGGGAAGCTCTCGGCCGGCATACCCAGCATCACACGCGACATGTACGCACGCCAGATCGGCGCCGCGAGCGTGCCGCCGAAGACGTCGCCCATCGAGTACGGCTCGCCCGGCGACCCGACCCAGACCGCCGTGACGACCTGCCGCGTGTACCCCATGAACCACACGTTCGTGTTGCCGTTCGCGGTGCCGGTCTTGCCGGCGACCGGCCAGGTCCCGAGGTTGGCGGCGGTGCCTGTCCCTTCATGCACGACGCTCTCCAGCATCGCCGAGATCTGGTGCGCGATGTCGGGCTGGATCGCCGGCGCGCACTGGTCGCCGTGCCGGTAGATCTCGCCCTTGTCGCCCACGATCCGCTCGACGCTGTACGGAGGGCAGTGCACCCCGCCGTTCGCGAGCGTCTGGAAGCCCGAGGCCATCTCGAGCGGCGTCACATCCACCGAGCCGGTCGCCAGGGCGTCGACCGCCGGGATATCGGTCGTGATGCCCATCCTGTGCGACATCGTCACGACGTTCGAGGCGCCCACGTCCTGGATCAGCTGGGCGAACACGACGTTCACCGAGTCGGTCGTGGCCTGATACAGGTTGATGAAGCCGCGACTACCCGGGCCCTCGGCGTTCTGCACGCAGTTGCAGTCGCTCCCCGGCCAGCCGCCGGGCGGGAAGTACGGGGAGGTGCTGTCGTAGACCTGGGTGGGCGGGATCCCCTGCTCGAACGCCGCCGCCAGCACGTAGGGCTTGTACGACGAGCCCGGCTGGTGTGCGGTCGTGGCCAGCCGCAGCTGGTCTTCGCGATAGTTCCTGCCGGAGAGCATCGTGCGGATCGCCCCGCTCCGCACGTCGAGCGACACGATCGCGGTGTCGGGCTTGAGCTTGCCGGGCGGGGTGTAGGGCGTCACGGCATACGGCTGGTTCGCGGCGGACTGAGCGTACGCCTGCCACTTCGGGTCAAGCGTGGAGTAGATGTCCAGGCCGCCCTCGTAGAGCGAGCGCCGGCGTGCCTTCTCGCTCTTGCCGAGCACATCGAATTCCCCGTCGGGGTTCTGGATGATCTGCTCGGTCATGTAGGTCACGAAGAACGGCGGCCGCTTCAGCTTCAGCTTGCCGGCGTCCTTCGCGAGCTCGATCTTCGTGGCCTTGACCTTGTCGGCTTTGCGCTGGGTGATGATCCCGTCGGCCGCCATCCGGTTCAGCACGTCGTTGCGGCGCAGCCGGGCCTTGACCGGCCTGTCGATCGGGTCGTAGTACTCGGGCGCCCGGATCATCCCCGCGAGGAGGGATCCCTCCGCCAGGGTGAGCTCGGACGCAGGCTTGCCGAAGTAGAAGTCCGCTGCCGTCCCGAACCCGTAGATCCCGTTGCCCATGTAGATCTCGTTCAGGTACAGCTCGAAGATCTCGTCCTTCGAGTACTTCTCCTCGACGCGGAGCGCGAGCGCGAGCTCCTGGAACTTGCGTTCGAACGTCTGCGACGTGTCGCCGCCTCCGATCGTGTTCTTGACGAGCTGCTGGGTGATCGTCGACCCTCCCTGCACCACCTCGCCGGCGCGCGCGTTCTCGACGAGGGCGCGGACCAGGGAGCTCCAGTTCAGCGCGCCGTGCTCGTAGAAGCCTGAGTCCTCGATCGCGAGCACGGCCTTGCGCGCGATCGGGGCGATCTTCTTCAGGTGCGCGAGCTCGCGGTTGTCGAGGTAGACGGTGGCGAGCACCGTGGTGCCGTCGGAGGCGTAGATCGTCGAACGCTCGGGGAACTTGGGGATCCGTGTGAAGTCGGCGCCCAGCCGATCGAGCTTGGCCTGGATCCGATGCGCCCCGAACGCGGCCCCGGCGAACGGGGGCGCGAGGATGATCGCCATCAGCCCCGAGGCGAGCAGGACGATAGGCATGATGAGCAGCACCGCGAACGGTTTGAAGGCCGGCCGGTCCGTGAACGGACGCAGGTCGGCCCCGGGCGTGTGGGAGGCTCCGGCCATGGGGTTGGGGCCAGGATACCCCCGGCCGCCTGCGGGTACGATTGGCAGATGCGACGCCCGGCCCTGTTCCTGTGCGCCCTCGCCCTGCTTGCCCTGTGGCCGGGCACCGCGGGGGCCCAGACCCCGAGCACGTCGGTCGTCGTCCTCCGCGTGGAGGGCGCGATCGATCGGCCGCTACTGTCGTACCTGCGGGACCGGCTTACGCAGGCCGAAGCCGAGGGTGCGATCGTCGTGCTCCAGATCGATACCTCGGGCACGATCGACGAGGACGGCGTCGCGCTCGCCCAGATGGTGGCCGATCTCGAGGTCCCGACGATCGCGTGGGTCGGGCCCGCCCCCGCGAAGGCCTCGGGGGCCGGGCTGCTCCTGATGTACGCGAGCTCGATCGCCGCGGTGTCGCCCGGCTCGCAGACCGGCCCGCGCTCGCCGATCGACCTCGCGCATCCCGACGAGGTCTACCCGGGTCTCGATGCGAGGATCGCCGGGTGGCTCACGGCCAAGGACAAGCCGATCCCAACCGGGGATGACGAGCACCCGATGCCCGCCCAGGAGGCGCTCGACTCGGGGATCGCGAGCGAGGTCGCCGCGACGGTGACCGAGTTGCTGAACGAGGTGGACGGCCTCACGGTGCGGACACCCGGCGGCCCGGTCGAGCTGCAGACGAGGATCGCCACCGACGCGCAGCAGGCGAACGAGCGCGTCGTCCACATCCGGTTCGACAACATGGGTCCGGTGATGCGGACCGCCCACGGGGTGGCGTCGCCCTCGATGATCTACTTCCTGCTCGTGATCGGGCTCGCCTGCCTGGCATTCGAGGTGACCCAGCCGGGCTTCGGGTTCGCCGGGTTCGCCGGGATCGGGATGGTCGCGCTCGCGACCTACGGGATCTGGGTCGTGCCGCCGTTCTGGCCGGGGATGCTGCTGCTTCTGGGCGGTGTGGGAATGATGATGTTCGACGTCCGCATCCGGAAGCTGGGGCTGTTCACGGCGCTCGGGCTGCTCGCGTTCGCCGTTGGCTCGGTGTTCGCGTGGAAGGACGTCGCGGACCCGATCGGCATCTCGCCGTGGCTGATCGGCGGGGCGACGGTCGCGAGCCTCCTCTATTACGGGTTCGGGCTCACCGTCGCGATGCAGTCGCGCGATCGCATCGTGAACACGCAGCGCGGGTTGATCGGCCTGGTGGGCGAGGCCCGCGGCAAGCTCGCCCCCGAGGGCCCGGTCTATGTGAAGGGCACGATGTGGCGCGGCCGGAGCACGTCCGGCGCGATCGCGCCCGGCACTCCGGTGCGGGTCCGCGGGGTGGACGGCCTGGTCCTGCGGGTCGAACCGGACCCCGGCGCCACGCCGACCCTACGAGACCCGGAGCCGGCCCCGGCCGAGTAACGCCCTTCGTTCGCGGCTGGCCCGTGACGAGACCCATGCATCTGGCGTCCCGCGGAATCCCCGTGACCGCCGTTCTCGAACAACCTAGTGAGATGCTCGACGACCTCACCACGCAATGGCAGCACCGCGCCGTTTGCCGCGGCGAGGATTCCTCCTATTTCTACGCCCCCAATTACTTCGAGAAGCGTGCCGAGAAGAACGCTCGTGAGGCGGTCGCCAAGGCGCTGTGCGTGAGGTGCCCGGTGCGCGAGGTCTGTCTGGAGTATGCCCTGGAGGTCCGAGAGACGCACGGGATCTGGGGCGGTCTGAACGAGATGGAACGCCGCGCCGTGCTGCGCGAGCGGTCCCGCCGAGCCGGCTGAGCGGGTGGCGGTGCGCCCCACGGCGGGCGCATGCGAGGATGCGCCCATGAACGATGTCGATGTGACCGCCCGCCTGACCGAGCTCGGGATCGAGCTGCCCCCGCCGCCGAAGGCCGTCGCGGCCTACGTCCCGGCCCGGATCGTCGGCACGACCGTGCATGTCGCGGGCCAGGTGCCGATGCGCGACGGCGCCCTGATGCACCCGGGGCACCTCGGTGCGAACGTCATGGTGGACGAGGGGCAGGCGTCTGCCCGCCAGGCTGCCTTGCAGGCGCTCTCAGCGATACGCGACGTGCTCGGCGGCTTCGACCGCCTGGAGCAGATCGCCCAGGTCACGGTCTACATCGCGTCCACGCCCGGCTTCGTCGATCACCCGGCCGTGGCGAACGGCGCCAGTGAGGTGCTCGCCGACGTGCTGGGTGAGGCCGGGAAGCATGCGCGCGCGGCGATCGGTATGTCGTCACTGCCGCTCGGCGCCTGCGTCGAGGTCCAGGTCACCGCGCAGCTGTCGTCCTAGGCTCCCCCGCCCGAGTCCCGAGGGAACCGCAGGTCCCCTTCGCGGCGGGTGATCCCGCGGTGGTCGAACCACTCGAGGAGGGGCAGGGCGAACTTCCTGCTTGTGCCGAGCGACTCTCGGAACGTGCTCACCGTGATCCCTGCGGCACCGGCCTCGCGCACGACCGTCTCGGCCTTCGCGACGAGCCCCGGCGTGAACACGAACTCGGGCGAGACGCGCACGATCACGCCCGCGCGTGCGGCGGCCTCGATCACGTCGCGGCCCAGGCCCGCGGCCTGCAGCTCCTTCACGGACGCGGGCGTCGCCTCGTGCTCGCCTCCGACCAGCTCGAGCAGCCGGTCGATGTCCTCGCTGCGTTCGTCGAGCGCCACCCGATGACCGGGGAGCCGCACGGTGGCCGCGCTCCGTGCGACGTCGCCCCGGGCCGCGAGATCGTCGAGGAGCGCGTCGACGAGCCCCACGTCGCGCGGTGCGCCCGCGGCCACGAGCGCGTCGGCCACCGAATCACGCGCTTCGGAGACCGGCATCCCCTCTTCCAGGGGGTGTGCAACGTGGAAGGTCTCGAGCCCGCCGGCGAGCGCGCGTTCGACGGCGCCGCCGAGGTCGTCGCGGACGAACCATCCCCCGATGCGGACCGCCGCGGGCGCCGCGGACCCCGTGAGCATGAGCGCCTCGTCCGCCCGGACGGCGCCCCGCTCCGCCGTGAGCAGACGCGGAAGGTCATCGCCGCGGGCGCTTGCGCGTGCGGCGAGCCGGAGGTGCGCGTCGCGACCGGGCTGCACGGGCGGGAACGGATCGAGGACCCTGCCGCCCCCCACGGTCTCGTGACGACCCGCCTCCCGGAGCACGAATCGATCGAAGGGATCGAGCACGATTGGGTGTGAGAGCCGGACCCGTACGAAGGCTTCGCCTCCGGGATCCAGCTGCGTCGGACCCAGGAACCGGAGCGTGGCCCCGGCGTCCGCTGCGCCGGCGTGCACCATGAACGCCCCCTTGCTCGTGACCGGGTGGTCCAGTCTCCGGACCGGCCTGACCACGGCGTCGAACGTCGCGGTGGCCCGCCGGGCACCGACGGGGCCGAGCACCTCCCCCCGCGCGAGCTCGTCGCGATCGATCCCTGCCAGATTCACGGCGACCCTGCTGACCGGGCACGCGCGTTCCTCGCTCTGCTCGTGTGTCTGCAACCCGCGGATCC
>Ga0315278_10001697_pt1 | contig 19467 bp, 16 predicted proteins | sample YL17G06_0_MG_FD_203880 | JGI IMG/M metagenome (GOLD analysis project Ga0315278, IMG submission 203880) | Sediment microbial communities from Yellowstone Lake, YNP, Wyoming, USA - YL17G06_0 | ecosystem: Environmental > Aquatic > Freshwater > Lake > Sediment | place: USA: Wyoming | collected... | reverse complement strand
GGCGGGGGTCCCCTGGGGGTGGTTGGGGGGCCCGGGGCGGGGCGGGGGGGGGCCGGGTCTGGTTGGCCGCCGGGGCGCCTGGTTGGGGGGCACGTCGGCGCGCCTTCGCCGCCGCCTCCTCCCCCCTCGCGGTCCCGCCCGCGGCACGAATCGCCTCCGCCCGACGCCCGCAAGCGGGCGCGGCGGCGGGGCGGGTAGGGAGAGAGGGGAGAGAGGAGAGTGCGTCTGTCGCGTGAACCGAGATCTTGCTCGCTGTCGCGCCCGCCCCCTCCCCCGCGCCCGGCGACTCGCCGCGGCGCGGCAGCGGCGCCCCAGGAACATCCCCGTGCACGTCCAGCACGCTCCCACCCCCCCACCCCCTTGACTCTAAAAAATGGCCTTCCACACCGCAAACTGGTGCCCGCTCGTCTCCAGCAACCAATCTTTTTGCCCCACGTCCACCCCCGCCGCCGTGGGCGACCAATCGCCGGGGCCCACCTTGACGGCCAGCTTGTCGTCAACGGTGGCGGCGTAGACATTCGAGACGGCCTTCTGGATAACTACCGCCGACCGGCAGTGGATCCCGTTGTCCGTGCGCGCTTTTAAAAGGGCCCGCACGGAATCCCCGAGCCCAGGGGCGGCCCAGTGGTCGTAGAAGACGCAGGGGGTGCCGGGGTGGGTCAAGATGTAGGCATACCCCGCGGCGAGGTGGTTGTGCGGAAACGGCCAGTGGTTGAGCGTCGACCCGGTGTCGTGGTTTTCGATGAACGTGACCGCGCGGGACGGCCACAGCCCCACAAACCCGGGCGGCCGCCCCTGCGCGTCGGCCAGGCGCCAGAGCTCGCCGCGCGCCATCGCTTCCTGGAGCACGCCCTTGGTCGTGAAATCAAACGCGGCCGCCGTGCCGCCCGTCCTGTCGCACCAGTTGACCGTGCGCTGCCGGTGGGAGTCCTGGTTGTAGTCCAGGACGCCGTCCGTGTACCCGCACGTGTCCCAATACTCGCCAAACGCCATGTCTGGGACGGTCGCGTCGATGTAGCCCTTAACAAACTCGCCGCTGTAGCCTGGAGGGGGGGGGCGGGAGGGGGTGGTGGGGGTGGTGGGCGTCGTGTGGGGTGGGGCCGCGCGCGCGGCCCAAACCACCCTCGCCTCCCTCGCCCCTCCCCCCTCCCCGCCCCACCCTTGACAAAGTCGAAGCGCCAGCCGTCGAACCCGATGGACGTCCTCAAGTACGTCAACCATTTGGCCAGGTCGGATCGCACCCGCTCCTGCGTGTGGTCGACGTTGGGCGCGGCCTCGTAGTCCTCCCCCGTCTTGTGCGCGCCGCGCCCGCCGAAGGCGGCGTTGTTGCAGCAGATGGCCGACTCGTCCCAGGGCAGGCGCCCGCCGAACCGGTTCCAGCGCCCTTTGTCGTCCTGGGTGTGGGCGCAGCGGTGGTTGATCACGATGTCGGCGACCGCCTTCAAACTGGCGTCGTGCAACGCCCGGACGGCCCCGCGCAAGTCGCCCTCGGACCCGTACCGCGATTCCAGGCAGTACAGGTCGCGCGGGAGGTAGCCCTGCGGGGATACTGAGTCCGAGGGCGGCGGGAGCCAGACCGCGGTGAACCCGTCGCGCGCGTAGCGCGGCGCTTCGGCAGCGAGGCGGGCGTACCACGCCTCCCGGTGGGACTCCCAGTTGAAGCCTTGGAGGATGATTTCCCGGCCGGAGCCGGCGGCCGGCCCGGACGACGCGGGCGCGCGCGCGGCGGTCGGCGGCGCGGCGAGCAGCTGTTCCAGCAGCGTGCCGCCCGTCGGCGCCTCGCGCTCGGGCTCGGGCGCGGCCACGGCGACGGCGGAGCGCCGGGACGCCAGCACCGCCTCCATGGCCGCCATGCGGCGCTCGAGGACGGCGGCCGCCTCGGCGCGGCGCGCGCGCGCGCCGTCGCCGCCCGCGCCGGCGGGCGCACCCTTGACCTCGCGCTCCACCGCCACCAGCTGGGCCGCGGCTTGCGCCATCTCCGCGGCGGCCAGCTCCAGCGCGGCGGCGTCGCCCTCGGCGCCGGTGGAGAGCGGGCGCAGGCGCTTGACCTCGGCCTCGGCCGCGACGCCGTAGATGGCGGGCAGGGAGGAGAGGGCGCCCGAACCCCCGCCCCAGAGCGCGGTCAGCGCACTGGTCACGCTCTCCCACCGGGTCTCCGGCAGCTGCCTCCCTTGGGCGTCGGTGAGCCGAAACGCGAGCGCCGCGCTCCCGCCCCCCTCCCGATGAATCGACGCCGACTGCACGCGCAAGTCGAGCGCATCCAGGACGCCGGTCGCTTCGGCGAGGAGGTCGTCGGCGCCGGGGGCGGCGAGGGTGAGGAGCGTCGCACCGACGTCGGACGCATTGTCCAGGCCGACTTCGACGCGGGGGGGGGCGTCCGCCGCCGTACCAGCGACGCGAGCGGTCAGGAGGTTGCGGCCGGGGCGGCGGGCGGCGGGCGGGCGTGGGCGGGCGCCCGCGGCCACGCGCGAGGGCGGCGCGCGCGATGCGGCGCGTGCCAGCGGCGCCACGCCTCCCGACACGGTCGCCGCCCGCACGCCGGGCATGCCAGATCGCGCGCGCATCGCGGCCGCGCGAGCGGGGGGGTGGCGGCGCGGCAGGGCGGCGCGGGGGGGGAGCGCGCGGACCGCGGGCGGTCGGCGCTCGGGGGCGGCGGCCGCCGGGGGGCACGGGGCGGGGCCGACGCCGCGGCGGAGCGCGGCGCGGGCGCGCCCGGGAGGAGGAGGGGGGCGGCGCTGGAGTGGGGAGCTAAGGGCGGCCGCGGCCGACCCCACACCTGCCGCGGCGCCCTGGGCCGCCCGCGATGGCCGGCCGCTGGCGCGGGCGCGGCGGCGGCCGCCATGAAGGCTTCAACGCGGATCCGGCGCACCACTGGGCGCCGGGCGGCGACCTGGCGGCGACCGTCGCCGGCGTCGACGGCCGCCCCTACCCCGCCTACCGCACCCTGGCCGGCCCCGCGTGGGCTCTCGCCGGCGGGTGGACGCTGACGATCGACCGCGTTCAGGCGGATCCGTATGCGCCGCCGAGCGCGCTCTCGGTGGCGCTGGCCGCCCCCGGGTTTCCGGCAGACCTTTTGGCGTCCCGCGTGCGCCGCACCGCGCTCGCCGACCACGCGTTGAGGCGGTTGGTGGACGCGCTGGAGGTCGCCAACGGAGCTAGCGGCGGCGGCCCAGGCCGGCACGCCTCTGGCTTCGGCGTCGACGCGCCGGGCCAGCACGTGCTCGAGCGCACCGCGCTGGCCGTCGACGTCGCGGGCACCGTCCACGTGCGCCTCACGTACGCGCTGCCGGCTAGAGGCCGCACCTGCCTCGGGCGCGAGGCTGCGGCCGCGCTCGCGAGCGCGCTGCCCGCCGCGCTCGTGGCCGCGGTGCCGTGGGCGTCAATGCACGAGGCCGCCGCGCGCGCGCACGTGGCGTGCGTGGAGGATCAAACGTGCCTGCGTGCAGCCTTGGATGCCGCTGGCCTCGTTGCCTTCGTCGGCGACGGCGCGCGGCTGCCGCGCGCGACGGGTGCCGACGACCGCCCGCTGCAAGGGGCGGCCGTCGTCCCGTTCAAGGCGCCACCCTCACTGTCAATCACGCTGAATTGCCCACACGCAGGCCGTGTGACGGGCATGGGCGTGCGCGCGGGCGTGACGATAATCGCGGGCGGCGCCTACCACGGCAAATCCACCCTCCTCGCCGCCCTGGCGGCGGGCGTGTATGACAAAGTGCCGGGCGACGGCCGGGAGCGGGTGGCGACCGTGGCGTCGGCCGCCCTGCTCCGCGCCGAAGACGGGCGCCGGATCACGGGCGTCGACGTGTCTTCCTTGCTCCGCACCCTGCCCGGCATGCGCTCCACCACCGCCTTCACCACGGATGACGCGAGCGGGGCGACGAGCCAGGCGGCGGGCGTGGTGGAAGCGGTCGAGTGCGGCGCGCGGGTGCTCCTGCTGGATGAAGACCGAGCCGCCAACAACGGCCTGTCCCGGGACGCGGCCATGCGGGCCTTGGTGCCGGATGATGAAGAGCCCGTTGTGCCGATTGTGGCGCGCGCCCGGGAATTAGCAGCAGGCGGCGTCTCGCTCGTCGTCGCTGCCGGCGCGTGCGGCGATCTTCTGCGCGTGTCGGACGCCGTCGTGCGCATGCGGGACTTTAAAGCGTTTGACGCCACAGCCGACGCGGTCGCCGCAGTGGCGGCGGCGGGCGCCGCGCCGCCCGCTGCGCTCGTGCCCGCCCCCTCCCTCCTCGCGCCGCGCCCGCGCCCCGTCCTGTCCCTGCACCCGCACGCGACCGGCGACCGGGACGGCCGGGATTTGCGCGCCAAAGCGACGGGGCCGGCGTCGGTGTCGCTGGGCGAGACTGCCGTCGACCTTACCGCGCTCGGGCAACTCGCCGACCCCTCCCAAACGCGCGCCATCGCGGCCGCCCTCGTCACGGCCTCCATCGCGGTCGCGGGCGCGCCGGGCGGGCGCACGGTGGCCCAGCTGGCGGCGTGGCTGGACGGCGAGGTGGAGCGGGGGGGGCTCGACGCGCTGGCCGTGCACGCGCGCCCGCCCCGCCCGGGCGCCCTGGCCCGGCCGCGCGTCATGGAGTTGGCGGCGGCCATCAACCGGGTGCGCACGCTGCGCGTGGCGGAGGAGTAGTGAGAGAGAGGAAGAGGAAACAAAGACAAAAAAATGAAACGCGCTGTTCCATCCGTCACCGTTTCTCGAGGCGCCCGTCCCCCGCGCGTGCCCAGCCGCGGCCCTGCGCCTTGGAGGCGCGCCGGCGGCCGGCGGCGGCGCGCAAGGCGGCCGCGGCGAGTGCGGCGCCGACGGCCACGGCGAGAGAGAGTTCGGCGCCAGTCGCCGGCGCCCTCGGCCCGCCGCCTTCACCATCGGCCGCCGTCCAGTCGATGTCCAGCGCCGCCGCGTTGCCGCACGCGGACGCGAGAGCGCGCGCGGTGGGGCCGCCCCGGGCGGTCGCCGCCACCGCCACCGCGCGGCAGCCGGCGCGCCCGCCGCCGTCGCTGGGCAGCGGCACGGCAAACATGTAGGGCGAGCCGGTGCCGGGGTCGGGCCACACGGTCGCGTTGGCCTGCGGAAGGAGGAGGAGGAGGGGGGCGGTGTCGCGCGGCAGTTACCAGGCCCTCGGACACGGCCTCGGACGCCCCCCACCCCTTCTCTCTCACCTGCAGCCCATCGCTAGTGGTCAGTACCACGTACACGTGGGCGCGACCGGGCAGCAGCGCGTTGGGGGGGTGCGGGCCGCGCGCGCGAGGGGTGGGGGGCGGCGGAGGGACCCGCCCGCCCACGAAGAGGGTGGCGGCGGCGTCGACGGGGCATGCATGAAACTCAGTGCCGGCGAGCGCGAGGGCGAACAAGGCGGCAGCGAGCATGGTGGAAAAGTGTGTCCACGTTTTTTACAGTCTCTCACTTTATCCTTCAGTCCCGCCCCCTCTCTCTTCTCCTCCATCACCCCAGCGCGCACAGCGTCACCATAGACGTCACATCGCACACCGCGAGCGCGCCGCCGGGCCCGGCCGCGAGGGCCTGCACCTTGCGGCCGTGGCCGACGTCGGCGACGCGCGCGGGGGGGCCGGCGGGGACGGACGCAGCCACCGCGCGCCACGCGGGTGGCAGACGCACGGCGTCACCCGCCGCCAGTGCCGCGCCCCAGTCCCAGAGCAGGACGCGGCCGTCGTCGCCGCCGGTGGCGAGCAGGCGCGGGCCGACAAACGCGGCGGCGGCGGCCGCGGCAGTGTGACCGCCTTGGGCGAGGCCCAGCGCGAGCAAGGGGGACGGCGCCGTCCCTGCCGTCCCTGCGGGCGCCGACTCGGCATCTATGAGCAGCACCGCGCCGTCGCCACAGGCGGCCGCCGCCAGCCCCGCCGCCGGGCGCGGAGTGCCGGCCGGCATGACGGCGAGCGCGTGCACAAAGGGCGGGTTGAAGAGGCGGCCCTCCGAGGCGTCGTCGCCCGCCACGCCCGCCCCGGCCGCCCACCGCCGCACGCACCGGCGCGCTCCCGAATCCCACAACGCCACCGTCGCGTCCATGCCGCCCGTCACCAGCCTCTCGGCGCGCGACGGGAGCCACGCCGCGGCCGACGCCATGGGCGCGTGCGCGCGCAGCGCCGCGACGACCGCGCCGCCCGGCAGCCGCGCGAGCGTCGCGGCGCCCGCGTCGTCCGCCACCGCCAGTGTGCGGGAATCGGCCGACACGGCGACCGCGGCGACGTCGTCGTCGGCGGTGATGAGAGGGGTGGGGTGGGCGGGGGAGCGCGGGTCGATCGACAGGACCGCGGGGCCGACGCCGGCCACCAGCGTCTCTTCAGCCCACGCAATCGCGGCCACGGGTGGGCCGCCATCGACGGGCATCAGGACAAGCGGCATCGAGGGGGAGCGGGGGTCGTGCAGGAGGAGCGCGCCGTCCTGCGGGAGCGAGGGCGCCCGCGTCGGCGCCGGCCCGCCGCCCGCCTCGCCCCCTCACGCCCACAACACGCCTCTTTTTCTCACCTCGCCGCCCGTGGCCAGCAGCAGGCCGCCCGCGCCGCCAAACGCGGCGGCGCACACCGCGTCAGTGTGCCCGGACAGGCGCCGGCTGGCGCGCAGTGGGCGGGGTGTGGGGTCGGCCGTCATGCCGATGGGCAGAGCGGGCGGCGGCGGGCGCCCATCGAGAGTGGCCGGCGGGCGGTGCCTGCCTCCCCACTCGCCCGCCCGGCCTCCTCGCCACCTCGCGCGCCTGGAACCGATGTCCAGCGATCCCGCCCGCCGTTAGCGCTGTATGCTGCCGCCCGCGGCGCTCGCGGCGGAGCCGCCGATCTACGCGCTGCCCGGGCCGCCGTCCGTGCCCGCGCACGTGCAAGGTCAGAAAGTGGAGGGGTGGTGGGTGTTGTGGAGGCGTGGCGGGGTGGTCGCCGACAGCGCAAGCGCCTCAACCGCCGCCACCCTTTGTTCTTTCTTTTCTCGCAGCCCGCCTCGACTCGGCCGACCATTGGGACGCGTTCTACGCCGCCCACGAGTCAAAATTCTTCAAGCACCGGCACTGGCTTGGGAGAGAGTTTCCGGAGCTGGTCGGCGCGTCTGCCGTGCTCGAGGTCGGGTGCGGCGCCGGCGACGCCGCGCTGCCGTTGCTGCGCTGCGAGCGCGTGGGGCGCGTGTTCGCCACCGATTTTGCGCCCAACGCGATTGGAATGCTGCGCGAGGCGCCAGAGGCGGTCAAGGGCACCCTGGTCCCTTTTGTTGCTGACGCGGGGGCGCCTCCCCCAGCCGCCCTGATCGGCCCCGGCCGCGCCCCCCCGGGATCCGCCGACGCCGCCACCCTCATCTTCCTGCTCTCCGCCATGGCGCCCGCGGGGCAGGCGGCCGCGATGCGCAACGTGGGGGCGGCGTTGAGGGTAGGAGGCGTCGCGTGCGTACGTGACTACGCTGTGGGCGACCTCGCCGCGACCCGCCTCGCATCCCGCGCCACGCCGAGATCTCTCGACGCGGGCGACGACGCTGCCGCCGACGGCTCCGTCTTCCTGGCGCGCGGCGACGGGACGCGCGCGTTTTTCTTCTCCGAGGCGGCGCTGGTTCGCCTGTTCAAAGGTGCCGGGTTCTCCCTAGTTCGCGTCACCACCATCGTGCGAACCAAGACCAACCGGCGCACGGGCGCGGTCATGGAGCGGCGGTGGGTGCAAGGCGTTTTCCGGTGGGACGGGGAAGCGCCCGCCGCGCCCGCCACGCCCACGCCCGCTCCAACGACCGCTGCTCCCCGTCCCTACCTGCCCGAATGGGAGGAGCGCGCGGGAGCGGCAAGCGCGGGCGGGGCGCCTGACCCCGGCTCTGGCTCCGACGCCGACGGCGACGCCGCGCTCGGCGCGGCGGCGGCCTTGTTTGCGCCGGCCGCGGCCGCGACAGAGACGAAGACGGCGACCTTGCCACCCCCTCTGCACGATGTCGCCTTTCAGTGCGCTCCCGCCGACCTGCGGTCGACGCTCGCCGACACGGGCCTCCTCCCCTGGCCCGCCGCGCCCGCCCTGGCGGCGGCCTTGCTGACCGACAAAAGTGGCCTGCTGAACGGCTCGTCCGTGCTCGAGGTCGGCGCCGGCGGGTCTCCCCTGGTCTTGCTCGCCGCGCTCGCGGCGGGCGCGCGCCGCGCCGTCGCCTCCGACGGCTCCCCCGCCGCCGCTCGCCTCCTCGCGGCCAACTTCGCGCGCCACGCGCATCGCGTCGTGGCGGAGCGGGGGCGGGTGCGGGTGCTGGAGTGGGGGGGAATCGAGGAGGCGGCATCGCTCTCCGCGTCGCTCGCCGGCGGCGGCCGCGGTTTCGACCTCGCCCTCGGCGCTGACGTCCTCTATTCGCCTCCCGCTACCTCTCGCTTGATGGCCACCCTGGCCGCCGCGCTGAAGCCCGGCGGCCTGGCCGTGCTTTGCCACCAGACGCGGCGGGTGGGCGACGCGGCGGCGGCCGCCGCGGCGGCCGCCGCCGGCCTGACCCCGTGCGCGCCGCCGGCCGGCCTCGCGGCCGCCGCCGCAGCGGCGGGCGTGGGCGACGACACGCTGCTGCGGCTGGTGTGCTTTCGGAAGGGGCGAGGGCGGGGGTAGGGCAATCACACTCGCTCTCACTCTCACTCTCACCGGAAACCGTGCTCCGGCCACGACACCCCGCCCCCAGCCCCCCCGACTTTGGGCGCCAGCTCCAGCGTTTGAAAGGGGGACGACCGCGGGTCGTGCACGTAGTGGCCGACGAGGGCGCCCGTCGCGCGGTCGAGTGCGAGCGCGTAGAAGCCCGAGATCGACAGCCCCACCCCCGCCTCGTGGCCAGAGTCGAGCGCGCCGGACGGGCCGAGGAACCCGGTTTCTTTCCAGCGGAGAAAGAGGCGGCCGGAGGCGGCGAACGACGCGTCGAGCGAGCCGCCGCGCGCCGCGGCGCGCCCGGCGCCCGCGTCCAGGGCGCCCCACAGGCGCGCGTCCTCCCGGGCGGTCGTCCCCCAGCAGGGCGAGTTGAGCGTGTGGTTGACGCCGTCCACGACGTGGCCTGCCCAGGCGGTGCGGACGGCGCCGCGCGCGCCGCGCGCGCCGCGCGGGACGCCGGTCGCCGTCATGGTGCCGGAAAAGGTGCCCGATGCATGGTCCGCGGCCTCGATGACGACTTCGACCGCCCACGGCTCGTGCGCGAGGGGTGGCGGGGGTGGCGGCGGGTGCCCGACGCGGAACGCGCCCGGGGGGCGGGGCGGGGGCTGCGCCACGCGCACGCGCTGGTGGCCGACAAAGACGGCCCCGGGCGTGAGCCAGGCGCATGGTGGCGGGCGAGCGGGCGGCGCGGGGCGCACCGCAGGCGGGTCGCCGCGGTCGCCGTCGTCCGAGGACGACCCGCACCCGTCGTCCGCGTCGTCCCATCCGTCCAGGGCGGCTTCGAGGCCGCCGCCGCCGCGCGCGTGGAGCGCGACCTCGGCGGCGCGCAGCTCGCGCTGGGGGAGGGACGGGGGAGGGCGCGTGGCGCGTCGGGTCCGCGCCCCGCGCGCCCCCGCGCGCCCCGCCCCGCGCCCGCCCACGCCGCATCACGATCATCCACTTACTAGGACGCGCAGCTGGTGCAGCGCGCCGCGCGGCGGCGGCTCGCCCGCATCGACGACGCCCGCGCCGCCGCCGGCGCCGCCGGCGCGGCGGGCGGGGGGCGGCATGGGCAGAGGATGGAGAGGCGGGCGATTGCAACGGGCGGCGACGGCGGCCGCAGAGTGAGGAGGGCAGCGGGCTGCGCGGCGCTGGACGGCCGCGCGCGACGAGACCCCCGCGCCGTTCACACGCCGCCGCCCTCGTCCCTGAACCGGCCCACGAACGCGGCCATCGCCTGCTTCGTCTCCCCGGAGCACGTGGGAACCGCGTGCCCGCCCGGGTGTCGCAACCAGGCCGCGTCGGCAAACAAGCGCGCGAGTTCTTCCGAGCGCGCCGGGGGGACGAGCGCGTCCGCGTCGCCCGCGATGAACATCGTGGGCGTCTGGATGGCTGCGCCCGGCACAAACGCCGGGTCGCGTGGCGCAAAGGCGCCCGCCAAAATGGCAAAGCGCGGAGTCTCCCCCTCCCCTCCTGCGGCCCCCATCTCCGCCAGAAGCAGCGCCGCCATGGTAGCACCTTGGGAGAAGCCCAAAACTCCGTGCACGGGCGCGTGTAGCGCCAAGGCGTCTTTGAGGGAGGTCAGGGACGCGTCTAAGCCGCGATAGGCCGACACGAGGGACGGCCGCCCGCCCTCCCCTCCGTCGTCCCACAGCCACCACGACCGCGGGTCGTCCCGCGTGCCCGCCCCCTCTGCGCCGTCCACGTCGGGCTCGCCGGGCGCGGCGTGCGGCGCGTCGAGGAAGAAAAAGTCGCACGAAGCTTTCAAGCCTTTGCGCAGGTGGCCCAGGCGGGAGCGAAAGACGGCCGCGTTCTGGCGGTAGCCGTGCAGGGCGAGCACGCGCAGCTTGGCGGGGGGGGGCGCGGCCATTTGGGGGCCGCGCCGGGCCGGGAGTGGGGTCGCCGCGCCGGCGCCGGCTCCACCACACTGGCGCCGGCCCGCCGCGACCATGGCGCTCCCGGCCGACCTGCCAGAGTTCCTCGCCTCAATGGAAGATTACACGCCGACGGTGCGCGCTGCGCGGCGGCACTGCGCTGCACGGCCGCCATCGCGGCCCTGCGCCTGCGCCCCCCCACCACGCCCACACACACCACTCTCTCTTAGATCCCGGTCGAAGCGGTGGCCCACCTGCTGCGGGCCGCGGGCTTCACCTCGACCGACCCCCTGCTCCCGCGCCTCGTCGCCCTCGCGACGCAACGCTTCGCGACCGGCATCGCGCACGACGCCCTGCAAGTGGAGCGCCGGCGCGCGCTCAAGGGGGGGAGGCGGGGGGGGGGGAAGAAAGCTGTGCTCGCAGTGGAGGACCTGGCCGAGGCGCTGCAGGAGCACGGCATCGCGCTGACGCGGCCGCCCTACTTGGCGAGCGTGGCGGGAGGCGGGGGGAGCGCGGGCGCGGGGGCGGCGGCGGCGCCGCGGCGGCGGCGGTGAGTCTAGTTTTTTGTCGGCCCCACCGTCTGTTGCACTCTCTCTCCCCCTCCCTACGTGTTCTCTTTCAACCACTTTTTGATCGCGGCCTGTGTCTCGGGCTTGACGCCCCGCATGTCGCCCGACTGACCCAGTTCCGACCCGAAGAAGTCGCGAAAATTGCGCCGGTTGTAATCCGCCAGCCGCTGCTTCACCCGCTCTTCCTTGTGGAGCTCGGTCTCGGCGAGGAGGCGGGCGACGAGGGGCGAGTCGTCGGCGGTCGCGGTCGCGGCGCGCTCGGCGGGCGACGGGTCGGCGCGAGTGGGGCGGGGGGCGGCGGCGATCAAAGCGGCTATCATCAGACCGCGCCGCGTGGCAACGGCGACAGCCGGGGGGGAGCGGGGCGCGACGGGCGGGCGCATCGAGCGGGGAGAGCAGAGGGACTGAACACTTAGCCGGGCGCCGCGCCGCGCTGCGCTACGCTCACTATTGCCCGCTGCCCGACCCCCACGGCCTTCTCTGGACGCGGACGCCACTGGACGCGCGCTCCAAGCGCCAATGCGTGCCCCAATGCGGGCCGCCGCCGCGCGTGCGCCGCCCGGCCGGCGGCCGGTCCCCCGCCCGCGGCCGGCGCCCCACGGTATGGCGACGCATCGCCGCTCTGTGCATCAGCCACCGGCGCGGCCGCATGCGGCGCCACCGGGCGACGTGGCGCCGCCCGACCCGCCGCCCGCGCCCGCCGCGGCCGCCACTCCCGCCGATGCCGTCTCGGTCATCGTCCTGGACCCTGTGCACGCGCCTGGAGGCGGGAGCGAGGGCAGGACGCCCCCCTCCCCGCCTCCGCGTCTGTGGTGGCGCGCCGCGCTCGCCTCCTCGCCGCACGACGCCACGATCCTCGGCCTCGCCCTCCCCGCCCTCGGCTCGCTCATGCTCGACCCGATTCTGAGCCTGGTGGACACGAGTGCGTGGAGGGAGGGAGGGAGTGGGGCGAGAGTGCGCAGTCTCGGCCGCGGTGCTGCCCACACCAACCTCTCCTCCCCCTTCCCACCCCTCCTCCCTCCTCCATCAGGCTTGGTCGGGCGCCTGGGCACCGAGCCCCTGGCCGCCGTCGGCCTCTCCTCCATCGCGTTCACATTTTTCGCGATTCTTTTCAACTTTTTGATTTTCGTCACCACCCCCGCCGTCGCCGCCGCCGCCGCCCGGTCCGACTGGGACGAAGTGGCCGCCATCAACGCACGAGGCTTGTGGGTGGCGGCCGTGTGCGGGGCGGTGTCGGGCGTGGGGTTGTGGGCGGCCGCGCCCATGCTCGCGCGCGCCGCGGGCGCCACGCCGACCGTCGCCGCGTTCGCCGTCGTCTACCTGCGCTGCCGCGCGCTGGCCTGCCCCGCGTTGCTCATCATCTTTGTCGCGTGCGGTGCGTTCCGGGGGGTGCGCGACACGCGCACGCCGCTCGCAGCGGCGGCGGTCGCCAACGCGGTCAACCTGGCCGGGGACGTCTTTCTCATGTTTGGCCTCGGCATGGGCGTCGCGGGCGCCGCCCTGGCCACCGCGGCATCGCAGTACGTGTCGGCGGGGCTGCTCGTCGCGTCGCTGGGGCGGCGCGGCATGCTGAAAGCGGGCGCGTTGAGAACGCCGCCGACCCCCGCCTCGTGCATCCCGCTGCTTCGCTCCGGCGCCGCCCTGGCCGTGCGCAACGTGGCCACGATGTCGGTAATTCTGGTGGGCACGCGCCACGTGGCGGCGCTGGGTGCGGCGACGACGGCGGCGCACGAGGTTATGCGCCAACTCTACATTGCCTCTGTCCAAGTCTTTTCCGCGCTCGATGTTGCGTGCCAATCCCTCGTCGCGACCTACGTGGGCGGCGGCGACCCGGCGTCGGCGCGCGCGGTCATCGCACGCGGTCTGCAAGTCGGCGTCGCGGCGGGCGCGGCGGTCGGCCTCTGCCTCGCTGCCGCTTCCGCCTGGCTCCCGTCCCTGTTCACGTCAGACGCCGCCGTCGCGGCCGCGGCGGGGGCGGTCATGCCCGTCATGGCGGCCTTCATGCCGGTCGACGCGGCCGCCGCTGTCCTGGAAGGCGGCCTCCTGGGCGCGTCCGAGACCGCCTGGGTCGCGCGCTGCACCATCCTCGTGTCGGCCGCCTGCCTGGCCGCGCTGCTCGGCGCGCGCGCGGCGGGCGGGGGGTTGCTTGGGGTGTGGCTCTCCTTCAAAACGCTCTCCGTCGGCCGCGCGCTGGCGGCCGGCCTGCGGTACGCCGACCCGGGGTCGCCGTTGGGGCGGGACGCGGGGAAGAAGAAAGAAGTGGAAAGGGCGGCCGCCGCGGGCGCGGGGTGAGTGAGGGGCGCACCAGGCTCTGCCCGGCGCGCTGGTTTCTGTTGCACCCGATCATTGTTCCCTGTCAGTCAAAACACACGCGCACACATGAGGGCAGGGTGGCGGCGGTGGCGGTGGCGGGCCGCGTCACCGCTCGCTCCGCGCCCGCGCCTCGAGCCGGCGCCACGCCGCCGCGCGACCAGCTGCCGCCGCCGCGCGGGAGACCGCGGCATCCTTCCTTGCGACCGCCAGAGCGACCGCGGGCGGCCCGGGAGGCTCGGCGACGTAAAAGCCGAGCCCGACCGGCAGCCGCAGGTAGGCCTCGCCCGCCGCCCGCCCGCGCGCCAGCACGCCCGAGCCCAGGTCGAGCACGAGCTCGGCCGGTGGAGAAGCTGTAGCGGCCTTCACCGAGGCGAGCAGGGTGCCCGCGGCTGCGGCGGCGCGTGCGGCGTCCGCCGCGGCCGCCTCTGCGCGCTGTGCCGCCTCCCCATACGCCTCAACGTCGGCGTCAACCGCGGCGCGCCGCATGCGAGGCGGCGACGGCGGTCGCCAGGCCGGCCAGCAGCCACACGCGGCGCGGGCGCGGCATTCTGCGAGCCACGAGCGGTCGGCGAGCAGCGGCGTCCGGCGCCGCCCACTCCCCGCGCCCGCCCCGCTCCTTGCCCCGTCCGCCGCCATGGCCGCCACCTCCCGCCTGGCCCCGGGCGTGGTCGCCGCGCCCGCGCCGCGCCCCGCGCGCCGCGCGTCGGTCGCCGCCCGTGCCGCAGGTGAGAAGAGCGGGGCGCATCCGGGCGCGCCGTCCGCGCTGCGGGGGCAAACACTCGCGTGCGCATGCGCCGGGCGGGCGCAATGCGGCAACTGCCGCGCGCAGGGCCGCCCCCGCGCGCGAGCGCCTTTGGCGCGCCCCCCGAATCGCCGACCACGCCCCTCCCTCCCCTCCCACAGAGACCGCCGACCAGCTGCTGGAGCGCGCGTCCAGCAAAACCGGCAAACTGGACGGGCGCGCCTTTCGGCGGTCGCTCGGCAAGACGGGGCGCTACGTGCGCAACCCGACGAACGACCCGGCGTCGTTGGCCGCCATGGAGGAGCACGGGGTGGGGTACTCGAGCACAGGGCTGGTGGCCCAGGCAAGCGAGTGGGAGGAGGGAGGCAGAGGGGGGAGGCGCGCCGCGCGCCGACGCCGACCACCCCTCCGCCCCTCTTCCCCACCCCAGATGCGGGCCCGCGACAACACCTGGACCCACGCCGGCGTCACCGTCCGCCTCGCCGCCGCGTACGGCTACTGCTGGGGCGTGGAGCGCGCGGTGCAGATGGCGTACGAGGCGCGGCGCCAGTGGCCGGGCGCGAAGATGCATGTGACGAACGAAATCATCCACAACCCCGCGGTCAACGCGCGGCTGCAGGAGATGGACATAGCGATCATTCAGGACGTGCCGGGGAGCGGGAAGGACTTTTCCGCGGTCGAGTCGGGCGACGTCGTCATCCTCCCCGCGTTTGGCGCGTCGGTCCAGGAGATGGCGCTTCTCGCGGGGCGCGGCGTGCAGATCGTGGACACGACGTGCCCCTGGGTCGCCAAAGTGTGGAACGCGGTCGACAACCAGTCCAAAAAGGATCACACGTCGATCATCCACGGCAAGTACTCGCACGAAGAGACGGTCGCGACGGCCTCGTTTGCGGGCACGTACCTGATCGTGCGCGACCTGGAGGAAGCTCAATACGTGTGCGACTACATCCTGGAGGGTGGGGACGCGGTGGCATTCAAGCAAAAGTTTTCGAACGCCATGTCGGCCGGCTTCGACCCCGACGCCGACCTCGCGCGCGTCGGCCTCGCCAACCAGACGACCATGCTGCGCGACGAGACGACGGCGATCGGGAAGCTGATCGAGAAGACGATGCTGCGCAAACATGGCGCGGACAAGCTTGCGGACACGTAAGCGCAGAGAGAGAGGCGAGAGGCGAGAGGAGGGCGCGCGCGCGCCGGACACGTCTCCTCCCACCCACACCCCTCCCTCCCGCCCCCTTTCAGCTACATGGTCATGGACACCATCTGCGACGCGACCCAGGAGCGCCAGGACGCGGTGCACGAGCTGGTGGATGAGGGCGCGGGCGCGGGCGCGCCGCCGCCGCCCGACATGATGCTCGTCGTCGGCGGCTTCAACTCGTCCAACACGTCCCACCTCCAAGAGATTCCCGAGGCCGCAGGCGTGCCCTCGTTCTGGGTCGACGGCGCGCGGTGCGTCGACGTCGCGGCCAACACGATCACGCACAAACTGGCCAACGGGGAGATGGTCACCACCAAAGACTGGCTCCCCCCCGCCTCCACCCCGATCGTGCTCGGCGTCACCTCGGGCGCGTCCACGCCCGACCGCGCGGTCGAGGAGGTGCTGGACGCGGTGTTTGCGATTCGGGACCCGGGGTTCGGGGGGGTCGCGCCCGACGCGAGCCTCGCGGGCGCGGCCAAGGCGCGGCCCGACGGGCACTAGGGGGGCGAGGGCGAGCGTGGGCTGGAGCGGCCTTTGTGGGGAAGCGAGGGGGTAACACATCACAGAAACTCGACCGCGGGCGGCGCGGCGTCGACGAGCGGCGGCGGCGCTTCTGCCGCGTCGCCGCCCTCCTCCCCCTCCTTTGCCGCCGCCTCTTCAGCCGCCGCCGCCGCTTTGTTGATCTCGTCGCGCGCGACGACGACCGCCACCGTGCGCTCCAGGCGCGCCGCGACGGCGGCCAGGTCGGGCCCCGGCGTCGGCGCGCGCGCGCGGTCGCCGCGGTCGGGGCCGGCCGCGGCTGCGCCCCGCGTGCGTTTGGCGGGGGGGGATGGCGGTCTGCCACCGTTGATGGGGCGGGCCGCGGAGGCGGATGGGGCGTCGTCGGCGGGCGGCGGCGGCGCACGTCTCTCTGGCAGCGCCGCGAGCGCCGCGGCCGCCAGCGCGACCTCGGTCGCGTGCCCGCCAGCCCGCGCGTCGGCCAGCCACCCGCGCACCATGACCCCCGCGCCCGCGTCGGCCAGGGCGGCGAGGGCGGCTGGGTCGGCCGTCGAGCACACCGCGCCGAGCGCCGCGGCGCGCACCGTGTGGCTCGCCGTCCCGCCCACCCACTCGACAAAAGAAGACGCGTTGTTGGGGGAGGCGAGGCCGCCGGTCGCCGGGTCCAGCAGGGGCGCGACGCGGGCCAGGGTCGCGACGCGGTCGGCGCGCATCTCCTCGAGCCCCTCCACCGTCGGCCCGCCCCCCGATTCCGCCGCCACGGCGTCCGCGCGGCGCGTCAGCTGCCGCACAGAGTCGCGCAGCTTGGCCATGAAGTGGCGCAGCGCGATCTCGGTCGTCCCCACCGCGTGCGCGAGCGCGGTCGCCGTCTCCTTGCTCACGCCGTCGCGCGCGGCAAACATGGCGGAGATGGCGTCGCGCTGGTGGGTCTCCAGGGCGTACTTGCCGCCGGCGGGGAGCTCGGCGCGGCGCGCTTGGAGCGCGCCGTCCGACTCCTCGGCGCTGGCCTCCGAATCCGACTCCAACGGCGGCGGGCTTGGCGACGCCGCCAGGCGCACGCCGAGCACCGGGGCGCGCGGCGCGCGGGGGGCGGGCACCCAGCCGGCGAGCGGGTTGGCGCCCCCATTCAAGGCGGCCTGCGTCGCGGCCGCCGCCTGCAGTGCGTCTGCTTGGCGCAGCAGTGTGTCGCGCTGCGTGGCAGCGCTGTGAGGGAGAGGGCAGGGGAGGCGTGGGGGTTGCGCCAACGATCGGCAGCGAGCCCGCCCCTCCTCCCTGGCGCGCACGTGTTGCGGACGCTGCCGGGGGGCAGCGCATCCAGCCACGCGGCGACCCCGCCGGCGGCGGCGCGGGCGAGAGGGGCGGCGCCGGCCGCCATTGCGAAGAGTGCTGCCGGCGACAACAAGACCGCCGCACAATGCTGCGGCTGCCGCTCCGGGCGCCGCCGCGCCTGGTGGCCGCGCGCGCGACGCCGGCGGGCCCCGCCGACCTGGCGGCCGCGGTCGCGGCCGCCGCCGCGCCCGCCGGCGCCTCCTTTGTCGTCTCCCCTCCTCCAGGCGTCACGTCCGAGCTCAACTCCATCTGCGTCGTGGGCGACGGCGACGAGGCGGCGGTGTGCGTGCTGAACGCGGGGTGCACGATCGACTTGCGGGCCGCGGCGGCCGCGCTCGGGTGGGCGACCGCGCGGCTCGCGCCGCGCGGGCGGTTCCCCTCGCCGCCGGGCACCGTGCCGCCCGTCGGGCACGGGCTGCGAACGGTGCTGGATGTGGGGGTCGTGGCCGAGGATTCTCCTCCTGCCCTCGCGGGCGCCGGCGCGCCCTCCCCCGCGCTCTTGCTCCTGCGCCGGCCCGCGTCCCTCGCCGCCGTCGCCGGCGTCACCGTCGCGCGCCTGGTCGCGGCGCCGTACACGCTGCCGGGGCCGCCCGTGCTCGTGGCCGACCGGGCGGCGCTGGCGGCCGCGTTTGCCGCGCTCGCGCCGCCGGCGCGCGCGCCGCCCACGCTGTGGCCCGTCGGCGTCGACGCCGAGTGGCGCCCCGAGACCGCGCCCCGCGTGCGCCACCCCGTGGCCGTGCTCCAGCTGGCGACGCGGGGGGCGGCGTTTGTGGTGGACGTCCAAACGTTGACCGGCGCGTCGCCGCCCGCCGCGCCGGGCGCGCCGCCGCCCGCGCCCCCCACCGCCGACCAGGCCGCCGCGGCCGCCGACCTGCGGGCCGGCCTGGACGCGCTCGCGGCCGACCCCCGGGTCGCCCTCGTCGGCCACTCGCACCGGCAAGATTTGGCCCGGCTCGCGCGCACGCTCCACTCGGTGGCGGTTGCGGCCGCGGGCGACGGCGACGACCCTCCTGCATTCTTCGTGCCGACCATGGCCGCCACCGCGGTCGACGTCGCCGCGCTCGCGCGGTGGGCGGCCGCGCCGGACACGCCACCCAACGCGTATCCTCCCCGCCTCCGCTTTGGCGGCTCGCTCGCCGCCCTGACCTCGCTCTACTTGGGGACGCACCTGTCCAAAGGCGCGCGGTTGACGGATTGGGCGGCCAGGCCATTGAGCGAGGAGCAGGTGGCTTATGCCGCGCGCGACGCGCACGCCGCCGTGTCTCTTCACGACGCGCTCAACGCCGCCGTGCCCCGCGTGCTGGAGAGCGTGTCTGGGAGGGCGTCCGTCAACGGGGGCGTGACGGAAGCGGCGGGCGGGTTTCGGCCGCAAGTGGAGCGGCGCGGCGTGGCGCGCGGCGCGGCGCGGCCCCTCGCCAGCGGCGCCAGCAGCGCGCCAAGGCGGGGGTGGGGGGGGCGTCTCTCGTCGACCGCGGACGACGAGCCCTGCCGCCGCCCTCCCCCCGGTGCGCACGCCGCCGACCTCGACCTCGACCTGGAAGCGCTGCTCTCTCATCTGGGCACCCCGCTCCCCGCCGGCGGCCGCGCCGCGGCGGTCGCCGCGGCGGCCAACCTCGCGCCCGGCGCCCCTCCCCCCCGCGCCGACCGGGGCGGCGTCGTCCGCCTGGCGGACGCTTGCTTGTTGCTGGTGAATCTAGACCCCGACGGGGTTGCCGCGGGCCCCTACCCCAACGCCTTCTCCGTCGACGCCGACGCCTCTCATTTCCGCCTCGCCTGGTTTCCCGGCCCCGGCCAAACGGACCGGCACCCGACGATCGCGCGCCTGCTCGACCCGGGCGAGCCGGTGCTCCTGTTTGCGCGGCTCGCGCGCGGCGGGGGGAGGTCGGGGTCGCCGTTTGTTCTGCTGGGGCGCGCGGACGACCCTGTCGTCGCCTGGGCGGCCGACGGGAGAGGTGGTGGCGAGTTTGGGTGGCGGTTGCCGGATTTGAGACGGGCGGCCGCGGTGCAGGGGCGGGGGGGGGCGGTCGACGCGCTGCTGCGGGGAGGCCGGCTCGACCTCGGGGAGGAGTTTTGGGCGGGCGGCAGAGGCGGCGGCTGGTGAGGGCGCGGGCGTGTCTGCGCGCGCGCCGGGGTGTGACGCGCGAAAAACTGTGGCTTGCGGCCGAGGGCGCGGGCGCGCGGCGTGATCTCTGCCGTGGCGCGCGCGTGCAGCGGGTCGGGGGTGTCGGAGCGGATGCGGGGCAGACGTGGGGGACCGTCACACGGGGCAAGAAGGGGGGAGCGGTTCCGGGGAGGCGAGTTTCGGAGGCGAGTTTTTTCGGGGGAGCGGTTTCGGAGGCGGGCGCTTTGGGAAGAGGGGCGCGTCGATCAGTTCATGGGAGAGGGAGG
>Ga0315278_10001695_pt1 | contig 19474 bp, 17 predicted proteins | sample YL17G06_0_MG_FD_203880 | JGI IMG/M metagenome (GOLD analysis project Ga0315278, IMG submission 203880) | Sediment microbial communities from Yellowstone Lake, YNP, Wyoming, USA - YL17G06_0 | ecosystem: Environmental > Aquatic > Freshwater > Lake > Sediment | place: USA: Wyoming | collected... | reverse complement strand
CGCGAAATAGCGGGATGAGCGCGAAAGTCTCCCAGGCCGATTGATGCTTGGAGGCGACGAGGCAGGCGCCGTTCGGCAATTTCTCGCGGCCTCGCACTTCGAGCTTAGTACCGACGATAGTCTTCAGCAGCCAGAGTTCCGTTCGGGCATGCAGCGCGAGCGCAGCCATGGCCCAAGACCTCGGCCCGAACAGCAACGGGCTGCCGAGCCCGAGGAAGAGGACCGTGGTCAAATAAAAGATGACGTTGAAGAGGAATGCGCGCACTTCGATGGCCTAGACTGTCATGGCTCGGGCCGATCCTCGGCCGTCACCGTTCCACCTCCGGTGAGGATCTTGCGCATGAGATCGGTGGCGCCGAGGCGAGCGACCGCCGGCAGATATTTCAGATATTCGGAGATGAGCAATTTTGCCGTGCCGGGATAGGCCCACCAGCGCTCGAGATGCACGTTGTTGTCGACTACCGAATAGGGGATCAGCGTCACCCCCGGCATGGCGCGGCCGAGCTCGGCCAATGCGCGCGGCATGTGATAGTTCGAGGTCACGACGATAATTGAATTGTAGCGGTGCTTGGCCACCCACTCGCTGGTCTCGGTAGCGTTGTCGATGGTGTTGCGGGCTTCGTAATCGAGATCGACGCAACAGGTGAAGAGTTGATCGCCTTGGCTCGCCAATTTTTTCAGCGTCGCCTTCGTCGTCCTTTTGTAGACCCCGGTAATCAGCACGCGGCTCGCTTTGTGATTGGCGAGCAGCTTCATCGCCTCGTCGATACGCGAGCCGCCGCCGGTGAGCACGGTAATGCCGTCGGCGGCACGGACCGGGCCGTACTGGGTTCGCTCCACATTGCGCGCAAAAATGATAAAGCCGATGCAGAGCAGCACAACGCAAAGCAGCAGCAAATCGAAGATGAACCGGAGTCCGCCGACGAAGATGCTGAAATGGCTCGGGCCAGTCTCTGGTTCGTCGTCCGTCACTGCCTACTCCGATACTCAAGACGGCGCGCGACAATAAGCTTAATTGGGCGAAGAGGAAATCGGTTGGCGGACAATTTGCGTCTCCGCCCGGACCATCACTCATAGGCCTTGAGCACGCGGATGACGCCGAGCCTCGAAGTGACCATGCAAAGCCCGGCGACGACAAAAACCACAAAAAAACAAAGGAAATAGCCCCAGAAATCGAGCCTTCCGGGGCCGACCAGGCGGTGCATTTCGGCCCCAGTGATGCCGCCTTCACCAAGACCCATGACATAGGGCATCAGCAAAAAGGCGAGCGCGGCGGCGATGGCGCCGACCAACCCCGCCCGCACGCCGAGCCCGAGAAAATGCCGCTCGAACTCGCGGCTGATGAAGCGCTCATTGGCGCCGACGAAATGCAGCACCTCGATGATCTCGCGGTTCGAGGCCATGGCGCTCCGCGTGGCTGACACAATAACGGCGATGGTCGCGGTGGCAACGAGCGCGAGCACGGCGAGGCCGCCAAGCGCGGCGGAGCGCGTCAGCGTCTTGATCTCGGCCTGCCAACGTCCGTGATCGTCGAGTGTGACGCCTTCGAAGTTTTGCGTGAGCGCGTTCTTGATGAGCTCGATGTCGGGAGGATTGCTGCGGTCAATCTCGACCGCGATCAGTCGTGGCACGGGAAGCTCGGCGAGAGCGGCGTTATGCCCGAGCCAAGGTTCGAGCAGCTTGGCCGAATCCTCGGCGGTGAGGGGTTTGACCTCGGTGATGCCTTTCTGCTTGGCGAGAAAGAGCGCCACAAGTGTCATCTTCTTCTCGATGTCGGCGGCATCGACGAGCGGATCGAGCTCGATGGTGATTTCACTTGCAATGTCGCTCACCCAGGCCGACGCGGATTGATTGACCATATAGACGGCGCCCGCGGTGAGCGAGGCGAGGAAACTCATGATGGCGATGACGATGGTGAGCGCGTTGCCGGCGATCGAGGCCGAGGGCACGATCTGCGTGGATTTGGGTTGGAAGCGCGCCGGCAGATAGCCCGCGAGCCGATTGGGCACGATCCCCGCCACGAGGCCGGACCAAGGATAGTCACGGATGTTGGAGAGGAAGGTCACGGCTCAGCGGATCTGTAACTGGCCGTCCAAGAGGACGAGGCGCGGCGCATCAAGCTGATCCATCAGGGCATAATCGTGCGTTGCGATGATGACCGAAGTGCCGAGCCGGTTCAACTCGACGAAAAGGCGCAACAGCCGGTTGGCGATGACGGGATCGACGTTTCCGGTCGGTTCGTCGGCAAGCAATAACTCGGGCCTACCGATCACGGCGCGAGCGATGGCGGCTCTTTGCTTCTCGCCGCCGGACAAAACCTCGGGATAAGCATGGACGCGGTCGCCGAGGCCGACCCAGCTCAACAGATCGGTGACGTCGTCGCGATAGTCGGATTCGCGCTTGCCCATGACGCGTAAGGGCAGGGCCACGTTCTCCCAGGTGGTAAGGTGGTCGAGCAGGCGGAAATCCTGGAAAACGATGCCGATCCGCCGGCGGAGCTCGGCGCGGCCGCCTTGCGTCAGCTCGGACAGGTTCTCGCCGAAGACGAAAATCAGCCCCCGGCTCGGCCTGATCGACATGAATAGGAGCCTGAGCAACGAGGTTTTGCCCGCGCCGGAAGGGCCCGTCAGGAAGTGAAAAGACCCTGGCAGGATATGGAAGGTGACGTCGCGAAGGATCTCCGGGCCGGTGCCGTAGCGAAGCCCGACATTTTCAAAGCGAATCACTCATCGTCCCCGAGCCGCTTAACATTTCGCGCAAGTTCCGTCTTTATGCGGAACTCGCTGTCCGGTATCAATGGATTTGGGCAAGGACGTGGGGGCACTCCGGCCAAACCGAGATCGGTTTGGCCTTAACCGGTTCCGATCATGGCGACGCTTATCATCTGCCCCTCTTGCGGGACCCGCTACGAGATCGCGGCAGTCATCCCGCCAGAGGGCCGCAAGGTCCGCTGTAGCAAATGCAGCCATATCTGGCAGGCGCGGCCAATGCCGCCGATGCCGGCGACGCCTGTCGCTGCCCCGCCGCAGCGGCAGGAGCCGATGGCGCCGCCGCCAATGCCGCCGGCGCCCTCCGAAACGCCCGATTTCACGAGTTATGCGCCCGAGCCGCAGCCCGAACCGAGCTTTGCTTCGTCCTTTGAGGAGGTGCCGCCGGAACCGCCTGAAGAGGAAAAAAGCTTCTATCCGCCCGCGAGCAACGGCCGCGACCCGTTTTCCTATGAGAGTTATGCACAGCAAGATGCCGAGCTCGACGGTGGCGATCTCGCCCCTGATCAGCCAAGCGAGGGGGGTGAGGGCGTCCCGCCCGCACCGGCACCGGTTGAAGATGCGGAAATCTTCGGTGAGTGGGATGCAGCCGCGATCGCCGATGCCCCGCCGCCCGAGGCGGCTTCCACGCCCGTTCCGGCTCCGGCAGTCAAATCCGGACGCGGCCCCAAGATGGGCTGGCTACTGCTTCTCGTATTCAACCTCGGACTACTAGGCTTCGTGCTCATGGCGCCGATGACGCTCGTGTCGCTGCTGCCCGGCGCGACCAGGCTCTATTCGGCCCTTGGCATGCCAATCAACACCAAGGGCCTCGCCTTCCAGGGCGTCACCTATGGCTGGAGCCAAGATGGCGAAGAGACCGTGCTCGAGATCAAGGGCGACATTCTGAACTTGACCGATGCCGCCATGAAATTGCCGATTGTGGTGGTCGTTCTGCTCGACGAGAACGGCAAGGAGCTTGCGCAATATACGACGGTGACGCGCGAGGACCCGCTCGGCGCCGGCGAGGCCGCGCCCTTCCTCGCCGAGATCGCTTCGCCGCCCGTGGAGGTCCGCAAGTTGAAGGTGCGGTTCGCCAGGGCGAGTTGACCTCGATGCAAGCGGCTGGTGAGGCCTTGATCGAGCCGCTCTACAGCGCAGAGGACATTGAGCAGCGCGTTGCCGAGCTTGCCCGCGACATCGCCGCGTCGTCGCTCAACGAGCCTTTGATCGTCGCCATCCTGAAAGGTAGCTTCATCTTCGCGGCGGATTTGATCCGGGCGCTGCATCGCGAGGGGCTCGTGCCTGAGATCGACTTTCTTTTTCTCGCGAGCTACGGCCAGGACACCGTCTCGCAAGGTGTGGTGAAAATTCTGCACGATGTCGAAAGCCCAATTGAAGGCCGAGACGTCGTGATCGTCGATGACATTCTGGATTCTGGGCGCACGCTCGCCTTCGCCAAGGACTTGCTGTTGAAGCGGGGTGCCGCGCGCGTGCTCGCTTGCGTGCTGATTGACAAGCAAGTGAAGAGAGCGGTGCCGGTCGAGCCCGATTTTTACGGGTTTCTCTGTCCGCCGGTTTTTGTCGTCGGATATGGCATGGACCTCGCCCACCGCTACCGCGAGCTGCCTTTCGTCGGGAAGATTTCCAGTTAGTCGCAGACGCAATTCAATCTCGCGAGATCGGCGAGGAGCTTCCGCTTGCTCCCCCCACCCCGACGCCACGCTTCGCGCGTCGTTGGACCTCCCCACCAGGGGGAGGTAGGGAGTCTGTGGCGGCCCACGGCCTTGCTTTCGTGCCTGTGAAGAGCAGCGGTCTTAATAGGCGCGGATCAGGCGCTCGAGATAATCGAGCTCGATCGGCGGACGCGAGGGATCGCCGAGCCTGCGGCGAACTTCATCCAGGACTTCGCGGGCGCGCTGGATGTCGATGGCGTCGGGAACTTTCACCGACAGGCCGAGATCGGGCCTATTGGTGCGGTCGGGACGGCCAAGCGGATCGCGGCCGTTATTGCCCTGGCCGCGGCCTTGTTGGTTCTCGCCATTCTCGGACATCTGCTGCGCCATGGATTGAGCGCCCTGGCGCAACTTCTCCAGCGCCTGACCTTCGGCCTGGGCCGCGCGATCGAGATTTTCCTCGCCGAGCGCGTCCTTGGCCTCGTTCATGGACTTGCCGGCTTTTTCGAACTGCTCTGGCGCTTCGGCGCCTTCCATGCGCATGCGGTCGATGAGACTTTGCAATTGCTGCTCGAGGTCGCCCTGGCGGCTGCCGAGGCTGCCATAGCGGCTGGAGCCCTGGCCGACGCGGCCGCCCTTGCCTTCACCTTGGTCGCCGGGGCGCCCCTCATCGCTCTGCTTGCCACGCGCGTTCGGGTCTTGCTTGCCGTTGTCGCCCTCTTGCGGCGTCTCGAAGAGCGGCGCCATATTCATGTTGTTGCCCCATTCCATGGGCTGGCCGGGCGGACTCACCTCGAACTCCTCGCCCGGTTGGTTGGCGGCCTCTTTGCGCTTGGCCTTGTAAGTGTCGTCGAGCAGCTTCTGCTGCTTGCCGACCATCTCTTTCAAGTCGTCCATCATCTTCTCGGCGCGCTTATCCTTCGCCGAGCTCGGACTCTTTCCGGTCTCGAGCTGATCGAGAACGTCCTTCAACTCGGCCAGCATGTCTTGCGCGAGGTCCTTCGAGCCGGACTTGGCGAGTTGCTCAATGTTCTTTAGCATCTTGTCGAGGTCCTGCGGTGAAATTTCTTGATCGGACTTTTGATTGGGTTCGCCTTGCTGTTGATCTCGTTGTTGGCGCTCGGCGAGCGATTTCAGATATTGCCCAAGCGCCTCGCGAAGCTCGTTGACGAGGCGGCTAATCTCCTCGGGTGTTGCATCCTTCGCCAACGCCTCAGACAATTTCTCTTGCGCGTCCTTCACCGCGCGTTCGGCTTCCGGCAAGTCGCCGTCCTCGATTTTCAACGCGATGTCCCAAAGCTGCCCGACCACACTTCCGATGCTTTCGCGAGACTGATCGTTCCCCAACCGCCAAAAGGCGTTACGGATGGCAAGATAGATGGACGTGTTGTCGATGGCCTTCTCGCCGCCAAGGGTCAGGGCGTCGAGTGCGCGGGCAACAAGCTCGGCGGAGCCAGGCTCGCGCACCAGCTTCTTGCGCTGCTCGACGATGGCTCTGGCCAGCGCCTTGGTGAAGTTGCGCTCGGGCAAGATGAATTCATAAGGCTGACTTGATCCGCTCTGGCCGGCCTGATCGCGGGCGGAAAGAACCATATTCACTTTCAGCCCCGCCCAAGGATGCGAGGTGAGGTCCTGAGTGGCGCGGCCGTCGACTTGCTTTTGATTGGCGCGCGGGAGCTGAAGCCGCATCGAGGGAGGCTCGAGCAGCGGGTCCGGCTTGGCACCGGGCTCAGAAACTTCCACCGGCGTGGTTGCGAGCTGTCCTTCGGCGAGCGCGAATTTCGCCTCGGCACTGGCCACGCCATTGTCGTCCTCGGCATGGAAGACGAGGCGAAGCGCGCCGCGCGGCGTTACTGTCGGGTTCCCCATCAGATTGATGGTGGGAGTTTCGTCCTTGATCATGGCGAAACGCCATTTGGCGACGGTCGCGCCGCCAACGCGCACATCGGCGGAGCCGTTCTCGGCCAGCTTCACGTTGAACTCGACGAGGCCTTGGCTTCCCGATTTCTTCGGCTCGATCGTGACCGGTGAGCCGCCATCCTCTTTGTCGATGACGAGGCTGACGCTCTCGCCTTGCGGCGCATGCGCGCGCACGATGAGCTCGCTCCGCTCCGGCACCTGCAGCGCGCGGAAGCTCTCGGCGCCGGTGCCGACCGGTTCGGTTCCGTCAGCAAGCACGATGGGGGCAAGCTGCGTATAGATCGGCGGTGCCACCCAGGCATCGAGCCGCATCAAGGCTGCGACGTTTCTCGGCGCCAGCGCGAAGGCTTGGCGGAGCCTGTCCCAGCTGCTGCCGCCGGCGGAAAGAAAGCCAACAGCGAGCAGAAGCAGCAGCACGGCGCGGAGCGCATAAGGGTCGCTGCGATCGGTGCGCGGGTCGGGCCAGCGCGGTTTCAGTCTCGCAACCAGCCGCGCCAGCCGGTCGCGATGCGCGTGCCAGAGCAGCGTGGCTTCGCCGGAGGCCGTGTCGCCAATTCTATCCTCATAAGAGGTCGCGGGCCGGTGCTTGATGCCTGCGTCACGCTCGAGGCGGCGCAGAGCTTCCTGCCGCGTCGGCCAATGCATGCGGATGAGTGGGATGAAGGACAGGATCAGCGCGATGCCGAAACCGAGCAGCAAGACGCGGTGCGCCAGCGGCGGAAGCGCGCCCCAAATCTCGAACAGCGAGACGATGAGGAACAGCGAAACGATGAGGAAGGGCCAGAGCAAGGCCTCCCACATCCGCTCGAGAATAAGGGCAAGTCTGCTTAGGGCCACGCGCCGTTCCAGGCGGCGGCCGGTCATCTTCTCGTCCATTGGCTCGTTCGGGGCCTTCGGGCCCGGTCGTGATGTCATGTTGGCGTGAAGTCTAACATATCGGCTGTGGCGGTAAGTAGAATGTGGGGAAGAATACGGGCGAAAACACGCCCCGGCACATTACCGTTCCGTCATATTGGGGACGGTTTTGTCAGGCTTTTCGCTCGCGCTTCACCCAATCGGGGAGGCGCTCGGCGGCAAGCAGATCGTCATAGGTTGGACGCGGCCTTGTCACGGCCGAACGGGCGCCGTGGACCATCACCTCAGGCACGAGAAGCCGGCTGTTATATTGCGAGGCGAGCACAGCGCCATAGGCGCCGGCCGTCATTACCGCGACGAGGTCGCCGGCTTGAAGCTCAGGCAACGCGCGGCTTAACGCGAGATAGTCGCCGGTTTCGCAGACGGGCCCCACAACATCGGTGACTCTCGCATTTGTTTTGGCTGCGGGCTCATTGACCGGCCAGATCTCGTGATAGGCCTCGTAGAGCGTCGGGCGGATGAGATCGTTCATCGCCGCATCGACAATGGTGAAGGTCTTGCCATTCTCCTGCTTCACGTAGAGCACGCGGCTGACGAGGATACCTGCGTTGGCTGCGATCATGCGGCCCGGCTCGAACAGAAGCTTGAGGCCAAGCCCGCCGACGGCCTGCTTCACGAGACTTGCATAGTCGGAAGGTAGCGGAGGCGATTCTTCGTCGCTGCGATAGGGCACGCCGAGGCCGCCGCCGAGATTGGCAAACTCAATTTTGAAGCCTTCGGCGCGAAGCGTGCCGACAAGTTCGGCGAGGAGTGCAAACGCATTCTTGAATGGGTTGAGATCGGTGATCTGGCTACCGATATGCATATGCACACCGGTCGCATCGATTCCCGGAATCTCGCTCGCTAGACGATAAAGTTCGAGGGCGCGCGCGAACGGCACGCCGAATTTATTTTCGGCCTTGCCCGTTGCGATCTTGTGATGCGTCTTGGCGTCGACGTCGGGGTTGACGCGAAGCGCCACCCTCGCGCTCAGTCCCTTGGACGAGGCGACCTCGCTCAGCAATCTGAGCTCGGGCTCGGACTCCACGTTGAAGGCGAAGATGCCCTTATCGAGCGCGAAGGCCATTTCCTCGCGCGTCTTGCCGACGCCGGAGAAGACGATTTTTTCCGGCGCAACATTGACGGCGAGCGCGCGGCGAAGCTCGCCCTCCGAAACCACGTCCATGCCGGCGCCGGCGCGCGCCAGTGTGGCGAGCACGCCGAGATTGGAATTGGCTTTGATCGAATAGCAGACCAGCGCGTCGGTACCGGCGAAGGCCTCGGCGAAGACGCGATAGTGGCGTTCAAGCGTCGCTGTCGAATAACAATAGAACGGCGTGCCGACGGCGGAGGCGAGGTCGGATAGGTTGACGTCTTCGGCGTGCAGCACGCCGGCGCGGTAGGCGAAATGATGCATGGGAAGCTGCTCTAATCCTAGTTGAGCAGGCGGTCGATCCAAAGGCGCCGGTCAGGTGTTTGCGACATCTTGGTCTGCGGGTCGGCTTTGGTCTCGGGGTATGCCGGTTTAGGCCGATCGAGCGAGCCCCTGCGTCCGCAGGCACTCAACCCAACAGCCATGATCAGCGCAGCAATAAATAGGATGCGCAGAGCGCTTCCCATGGTCCGTGCCCCTCTAGGCCTTCTTGGGCCTTTGGTTAAGTTTATCGCGACCGCCCTGCTTCGCCAAACGCTTTATCCACCGTGTCGCCTGGGAACGGACATTGGAAGGGGCCGTGCCTCCATAGGATTTGCGGCTTTTGACCGAATTAGCCACACTCAGCACGCCAAAAACCCGCTTGGTGATTTTAGGCTCAACCGACCGGAAATCGGCCAAATCGAGCTCAGGCAGGGTGGTTTTCTTGCGATCGGCCAAGGCAACGATTCGGCCCGTGACGTGGTGGGCATCCCTGAAAGGGAGACTAAGCTCGCGGACGAGCCAGTCGGCAAGGTCGGTCGCCGTCGAATGGCCGGAGGCGGCCGCTGTCTCCATGGCGAGGGGATTGGGCATGAGATCGGCCACCATGCCGGTCATGGCGGCAAGGCCGAGCTTCAGCGCATCGAGCGCGGCGAAGGTCGGCTCTTTGTCTTCTTGCATGTCCTTGGCATAGGCGAGGGGCAGCCCCTTCATCACCATCAGCAGGCCGAAGAAGGCGCCGGCGATCCGCCCCGACTTGGCGCGGACGAGTTCGGCCGCATCCGGGTTCCGCTTCTGCGGCATAATCGAGGAGCCAGTGGAAAACTTGTCGGACAGAGTGGCGAAGCCGAATTGCGGGCTTGCCCACAGCACGATCTCCTCGGCGAGACGCGAGAGATGCACCGAGGCGATGCTCGCGGCCGCAAGCGTCTCCAGCGCAAAGTCCCGATCGGAGACCGCATCGAGCGAATTCGCCGACGGCCTGTCGAAGCCAAGCGCTCTCGATGTCCGCTCGCGATCGATTGCGAAACTGGTGCCGGCCAAGGCTGCGGCACCGAGCGGGCATTCGTTCAATCTTGTCTGCGCGTCGGCGAATCTCGCTTGGTCGCGCGCGAACATCTCGACATAGGCCAAGAGATGATGGCCGAAGGTGATGGGCTGCGCTGTTTGCAAATGCGTAAAGCCGGGCATGATGGTCGCGGCGTGATCGAGCGCCTTCTCCGCGAGCGCAAGCTGAAGCTCAGCGAGCAGCACGTCGATCGTATCGATCTCGTCCCTTATATAGAGACGGAAATCGGTCGCGACTTGATCGTTCCGCGAACGTGCGGTGTGAAGCTTGCCGGCGACGGGGCCGATCAGATCTTTCAGCCGGCTCTCAATATTGAGATGGATGTCCTCGAGCTTGGCGGAGAATTTGAATTTGCCGGACTCGATCTCGGCCGCAATCTGGTCGAGGCCGTCCGCGATCTTCTTCGCTTCGGCCTTGGTCAAAATCCCGGTCGCGGCGAGCATGGCGGCATGCGCCTTGGAGCCGGCAATATCCTGGCGCCAGAGCCGCTTGTCGAAGGAGATGGAGGTGTTGATCTCCTCCATGATCGCGGCGGGACTGGAAGCGAAGCGGCCGCCCCACATTTTATTGGTCATGAGTTCACATCCAGCATGTCGTCGGTGCTAGGCTACCAATTTCCAGTCACGGCCAGACTTTTTCCGGCCACCCACGATTTTTGATCAAAAATGCGTGGATGCCCGGCATGAAGCCGGGCATGACTAACTCTAGTGGTATTCAGAGACCAATGAGCGCTACGAACAAACGGCAACGCGACCGATCACCGGCAGTTTATCTCGTCGCGGCTCTACTCGCGGCGATCGCCGGGTTCGGCACGGTATATTTGATTTTCGCCCCTTCTGACAATGGGCGGGTCGCGGAATCGAGCGCGCCGCCGCCCGGAAGTGCGGGCCAAGACGAAGAAGTCGTTAAAGGCCCTCTGGTTGGGCTCAATAAGGGCGCCATGGCGCCGTTGCTCATACGGCCAAAGCCGCTCGATCTACCGGAGCTGAGTTTCGCGGGCGCCGACGGGGAGACCAAGACGCTTGCCGGCTATAAGGGCAAAATCGTGCTTCTCAATATCTGGGCGAGCTGGTGTGTGCCCTGCCGCGAGGAGATGCCGCAACTCGACAAGCTCCAGGCGGAGATCGGCGGCAAGGATTTCGAGGTGGTCGCGGTGAATATCGACCGCGGCGGCGGCGACAAGGCGAAGAAATTCCTGGAAGAGACCGGCGCCACGCATCTTTCGCCCTACACCGACCCGTCCGGCAAATTATTTGCCGCGGTGAAGGCGGTCGGTATGCCGACGACGCTGCTGATCGATCGCGATGGACGCGAGATTGGGCGGCTCGTCGGCCCAGCCGATTGGGGCTCGGAGGATGCTAAGCGGCTGATCGAGGCCGCGATTGCGGCCCCGGACGACGCCTCGTGACAATCTAACAGATTACACAAATTTAGTTCTTAGACGCCGTTTGCTGCTAACGCGCCATTTCGTCCGGTGACGAAGAGCGGTTAGCCGCTAACCAAATCAAGGCGTGGTGGCGACGGTGCTGCCGGTTTTCTTCTTGACGTATTTCTTCTTCGTGCCCGAACTCGGTTTCCCCGCCACCGCGGCCCTGGCGGCGGCGCGGCCGGGTCCGCAGATGCTGTCGAACAGATGCGTGGGTTGGTCGGAGAGCGCGACCTGCATGGCGAGCCCGTCGAGGCTGGTGCCGAACACCGATTTCCAGAAATAACGCTTGAAGCCGTTCTCGAGGAGGTCGGTGGCGCGGTCGCGGCGGGACGCGATGGAGACTTCGCCAAGCACGACGGCGACGAGCTTCCTGCCGTCGCGGGTGGCGGATGCCACGACATTATATCCGGAATTGCAGATGAAGCCGGTCTTCATGCCGTCGGCGCCCGGATAGTCGATCAAGAGGCCGTTATGCGTCCGAATCAACTTTTTACCGACCTGCACCTGGGGCAGCGCGAAGATCGGAGCATATTCCGGAAATTCGATGATGATGGCGCGGGCGAGCTTGGCGAGGTCGCGCGCGGTGGTGGCCTGACGCTCGTCGGGCAGCCCATTGGGGTTGGCGAAATGCGTCTTGGTCATGCCGAGCTTCTCCGCCGCCGCGTTCATCTGCTCGACGAAACTGTCGACATTGCCGCTGACGCCTTCGGCCAACATCACCGCCACGTCGTTGGCGGATTTGACGATTAGAACCTTCAGCGCGGTGTCGACGGTGATCTCGCCGCCAACGGGAAGGCCCAGCTTGCTCGGGGCTTGCGCCACCGCGTTCTTGGAGCAGGAGAGCTTGGTATCCAGCGCGATCTTGCCGTCCTTGATGGCCTGGAAGGTGACGTAAGCCGTCATCAATTTGGTGAGCGAAGCCGGGAACCAGGGCATGTCCGGGTCCTCGGAATAGAACACCGTGCCGTTATAGGGTTCGAAGACGAGGGCAGGGCCCGCGCTCGCTTGGTGTGGGGCCAGAATGAGGGTGCCCAGGAGAAGGCCAAGGCCAAAACGTCTCAGCATTCAGTCCAATCCCTCATTCCAAATGTAGAAACCGCGCCCGGCAAATTTGCCCATCCCATAGACCGTGCAAATTCGACTGTTCCGTGGCGAGACGGAAGCCGCCCGAACCAGTGCAAGAGTAACGCGCCGCCTCCAATTCGCAACTGCGAAATTAACCAAATCGCGCTGCAATTGGGTAGAAGAATAAAGCTAGCCCGTGCCTGCTTTGACCGATGCGGACTAGTCGTCGCCCTTGACCTGCTCGATCTTGAGGTCCTTGATCTCCCAGTCTTGCGCGTTCACCCAGATGTCGAAATCCATGCAGGGATCGCCGCTCGCCTGTTCTTTCAAGTTGCAGGCCGCCCAGAGCGCGTCGATGCGAGGCGAGTAGCGCGCCTTAGCGCCAGGCTCGGACTTATCGGCGTAACGCTCCTGGATGTAATCGACGGCGGTCTGATCGGCGGCGGCGATTGGGCGCGGAGGCAACAAGCCCCAACACGATGCCGAGCGTCAGCGCGGCGATCGCCCTTTTCATGGATGTCGTTTCCAGGTAGCGCTTGCGGTCATCGCCGACTCTCCTTCTCAGACGGACGGTCGAAAGGCCCGATTGCGCGCGAGGGTAGTACCCTTTCCGTTCCCCTGCTATCGGCCAAATGGGGGAGGAAAGCCGCTCGGCGAGCCGCTTAGGCGAGCCCGTCAGCGGACAGGCTTCTCGATCAACACGGCGCGGAAATCGTTGACGTTGGTCAGCGTCGGGCCGGTCACCAAGAGATCGCCGATCTTCTCGAAGAAATTCCAAGGATCGTTGTCAGCGAGCAACGCCTTGGCATTGATGCCGGCCGCTTCCGCGCGCGCGAGCGTCGTCGGATCGATGAAGGCGCCGGCATTATCTTCCGAGCCGTCGACGCCGTCCGTGTCGCCGGCCACGGCGTAAATGCCCGGCGCGCCTTCGAGCGCGATGGCGAGCGCCAAGAGAAACTCGGTATTGCGGCCGCCTTTGCCTTTGCCTTTTAGCGTCACCGTGGTCTCGCCGCCGGAGATGAGAATGCAAGGCGGTGCGATCGGCTGATCGTGGTCCACGCATTGCCGCGCCATGCCGGCATGGACCAGGGCCACGTCGCGCGCCTCGCCTTCGATGCCGTTGCCGAGGATCAGTGGCGCGTAGCCTGCGTTTCGCGCGATCTCGGCGGCGGCTTCAAGCGAGGCTTGCGGCGTCGCGATCATGATGTTCTCGACGCGTGCAAGCCTCGGATCGCCGGGCTTCGGCGTCTCGCCGTTTGCCGTCTTGAGGCGGGTGCGCACGGCGTCGGGAATCGCAATCTTGTATTTGTCGATGATGCCGAGCGCGTCGGCGTTGGTGGTCGCGTCGGCGACGGTCGGGCCTGATGCGATCACCGAAGGGTCATCGCCGGGAACGTCGGAGATCATCAGGCTGACGACCCTGGCCGGACTTGCGGCAAGCGCGAGCCTGCCACCCTTAATCGCGGAGAGATGTTTGCGTACGGCGTTCATCTCGCCGATCGTGGCGCCGCTCTTGAGCAGCGCCTTGTTGACGGCTTGCTTGTCGTCGAGCGTCACGCCCTCGCCGGGAAGCGCGAGCAGCGCCGAACCGCCACCGGAGATGAGGCAAAGCACGAGGTCGTCCTCGGTCAGGCCTTGCACCATTTTGAGGATGCGGCTGGCGGCCTCGCGTCCTGCCGCATCGGGGACCGGGTGAGCGGCTTCAACGACTTCAATGCGCCGCGTCGGCATTTTGTGGCCGTAACGGGTAACGACCAGGCCTTCGAGGGACCCATGCCAATTGTCCTCGACCGCCTTGGCCATGGCTCCGCTCGCTTTGCCGGCGCCGACCACGATGGTGCGGCCCTTCGGGGCCTTCGGCAGGAAGGGCGGCAAGCAGGATTGCGGGAGCGCCGCCTTGACGGCGGCGGCGAACATGGCGTCTAGGACTTCTCTCGGCGTCATCGGCCCCCCTTGGGGCTCAACTCGCACAGACGATTGCAAAAAGGCAAGCGAATGAATTAGGTTGCCGGTTCCTTTGCCTAATACCAGCGTTAAGTCCCCGGGGGCGCTTTCAGTTATGTCAGTGAAGTCGGAAGAGCAGCATAAAAAGCCGAAATCGGACATCGAGATCAGCCAGGCCGCCAAGATGCGGCCGGTCATCGAGATTGCCAAGGAAAGGCTTGGGATTCCGCCGGAATCTGTTTTGCCCTACGGCCATTACAAGGCGAAGATTTCGCTCGATTACATCGACACGCTGAAGAAGAAGCCCGACGGCAAGCTGATCCTGGTCACGGCCATCACGCCGACGCCTGCCGGCGAGGGCAAGACCACCACCACGGTAGGGCTTGGCGATGCGCTCAACGCCATCGGCAAGAACGCCGTGATCTGCATCCGCGAGCCCTCGCTTGGGCCTTGCTTCGGGGTCAAAGGTGGCGCTGCCGGCGGCGGCTATGCGCAAGTGGTGCCGATGGAGGATATCAACCTCCACTTCACCGGCGATTTTCATGCGATCGGCGCCGCCAATAATCTGCTCGCCGCTTTGATCGACAATCACATCTATTGGGGGAACGCGCTCGATATCGACACGCGGCGCATCAGCTGGCGGCGCGCCGTCGACATGAACGACCGCGCGCTCCGCGAGATCGTGACCTCGCTCGGCGGCGCGGCCAACGGTTACCCGCGCGAGGCGGGCTTCGACATCACGGTGGCCTCAGAGGTCATGGCGATCTTTTGCCTTGCGAGCGATCTCGCCGATCTGCAACGCCGTTTGGGCCAGATCCAGATCGGGCAGACGCGCGACAAGAAGGCGGTGACCGCGAAAGACCTCAAGGCGGCAGGCTCGATGGCGGCGCTGCTGAAAGACGCGCTGGCACCGAATTTGGTGCAGACGCTCGAGAACAATCCCGCCTTCATCCATGGCGGGCCGTTCGCCAATATCGCGCATGGCTGCAATTCGGTGATCGCCACCAAGGCTGCGCTGAAGCTCGGCGACTATGTGGTCACCGAGGCCGGCTTCGGTGCCGATCTCGGCGCGGAGAAATTCTTCGACATCAAATGCCGCAAAGCTGGGCTGAACCCCGATTGCGTCGTGCTGGTGGCGACCATCCGTGCGCTCAAAATGCATGGCGGCGTCGTCAAGGACGCGCTGAAGGCGGAGAATGTCGAAGCGCTGGAGAAAGGCTTTGCCAATCTCAAGAAGCATGTCGAGAATCTGCAACGCTATGGCGTTCCGGTCATCGTCTCGATCAACCGCTTCAGCACCGACACGGACGCGGAAGTGGCGCTGCTCAACAAGCTCTGCCAGCCGCTCGGCGTGAAATGCGTGCTCGCCGACCATTGGGCGGCCGGCGGCGAAGGCGCGACGGACTTGGCACGGATTGTGGTCGAGACCATCGAGAAGACGCCGTCCAAGTTCAAGCCGCTCTATCCCGACGACATGAAGCTCTGGGACAAGGTGAAGACGATCGCGCAGGAAATCTATGGCGCGTCCGACATCACCGCCGATAAGAGCGTGAAGGATCGGCTCGCGGAGCTGGAAAAAGAAGGCTTCGGCAAGTTTCCGATCTGCGTGGCCAAGACGCAATACAGCTTCTCGACCAACCCCGACGCCAAGGGCGCGCCGTCCGGCTTCACCATTCCGATCCGCGAGGTTAGGCTGTCGGCGGGGGCGGAGTTTATTGTCGTCGTCTGCGGGGACATCATGACCATGCCCGGCCTGCCCAAGGTCCCGGCAGCCAATAATATCGAGCTTGCGGCGGACGGCCGCATCAGTGGGCTGTTCTAGCTCTCTAAGGCTCCGGCATCAGTCTTGGCGTGGATTAGGCCGCATTTAGCGCGGCAGAACTTGCTGATGAAAATCAAAGCAAGTTCGGGCAGAACCGGCGAAGTCTGGTTTGGTCGATCGGGCTCGCAAATCGCCTGAAAGGCTAACCAAATCGAGGCCATAGAAGTTCAAAAAGGTTGCCAGGTTTTCGCACGGACGCTACCACAGTGCCGCGCGGACGCGCTAAGAGCCTAAAGAATAAGCTCAAGGCCTCCAGTCTAGGGAGATTAATGTATGCTTGGGACCAGAAGAGCTGGCCGCAATTTTCTATTTGTGCCGGGGCCGACCAACACGCCCGACCGCATACTGCGTGCCATGCATGTCGCCATGGAGGATCATCGCTCTTCCGATTTTCCCAAGCTGACGATGCCCCTCTATGAGGGGATGAAGAAGATCTTCAAGACCAAGACCGGCCAGGTCGTCATCTTCCCGTCGAGCGGCACCGGAGCCTGGGAGGCATCGCTCACCAATACGCTCTCGCCCGGCGACAAGGTGCTGGCGCCACGCTTCGGCCAGTTCAGTCATTTGTGGAGCGAACTCGCCCGCCGTCATGGGCTCGAGGTTATCGTCCAAGACGAAGAATGGGGCACCGGCGCCGATCCTCAACGCATCGAAAAGGCGCTTCGCGCCGACACCAAGCACGAGATCAAGGGTGTGCTCATCGTGCATAACGAGACGGCGACCGGCGTCACCTCCGACGTTGCCGCGGTGCGCCGCGCCATGGATGCCGCTAAGCATCCGGCACTGCTTTATGTCGATGGCGTGAGCTCGATCGCCAGCCTCGATTTCCGCTTCGACGATTGGGGCGTCGATCTCGCCATTACGGGATCGCAGAAAGGCCTGATGCTGCCTGCTGGGCTCGGCATTGTTTGCATCAGCGAGAAGGCGAGCGCGGCGATGGCGAATGCCACATGCCGCAAGGCCTATTTCGATCTCGGAGACCAAATCAAGGCGAACGCGACCGGCTACTTTCCTTACACACCTGCGCTGCCGATGCTTTACGGCTTGCGCGAGGCGATCGCCATTCTTGAAGAAGAAGGGCTTGAGACTGTGTTCGCGCGGCACCATCACTTGGCAAGCGGCACGCGCGCGGCGGTGAAGGCGTGGGGCCTCAAGACTTGCGCCAAGGAGTCGAAATGGAATTCGGACACCGTGACCGCAATCATGGTGCCTCAAGGCTGCAACGGCGCCGACGTGATCGACCGCGCCTACAAGCGCTACAATCTCGCGCTCGGCGCCGGGCTCTCTCAAGTCGCGGGCAAATTGTTCCGCATCGGGCATCTCGGCGATCTCAACGAATTGATGCTGCTCGGCGCCATCGCAGGCGCTGAGATGGCGATGAACGATGTCGGCATCGATGTCGAACTCGGGTCCGGCGTTGGCGCTGCGCAGATGCAGTTCCGTGCCGGTGCCGAAGCCAAAGTGAAGAAAGTCGCAGCTGAGTAGGCTCGCGATCAAGGCGGAGTGGGGGCCATTTCGCTTTCAGGTTTAGGTCAAGCCACCGGCGCGGGACTCGCGGCGGCGGAGGTCGAGGCGTTTCGCAGCCGAGGCGGTAGGAGCCGGGGACTGCGAGGAGCGTAAAGGATCGGTACAGTGCAGCACGCGATCGTTTTTCTCGATCGGGAGTCGGTGGATGCGAATGTCCGCAAGCCGAACTTTCCCCACACATATAAAGAATATGAATCGACCTGGACGCCGGACGAGATCGTCGAGCGGCTGAAGGACGCGACCATCGCCATCATCAACAAGGTGCCGATGCGGGCCGACACCTTGAAGCAGCTGCCGAAGCTGAAGCTGATCGCGGTCGCCGCCACCGGCACCGACGTGGTCGACAAGGCCTATTGCAAGGAAAACGGCATCAAAGTCGTCAATATTCGCAACTATGCCTTCAACACCGTCCCTGAGCATGTCATCGCGCTGATCTTCGCGCTCAGGCGGAATCTGCTGACCTATGTCAATGACGTGCAGGCCGGGGTTTGGAACAAGTCGAGCCAGTTTTGCTTTTTGACGCATCCGATCCGCGACATCGCCGGCTCGACGCTGGGCATCGTCGGCTATGGCGCGCTCGGCAAGTCGATCGGCAAGCGTGCCGAGGCGCTCGGCATGAAGGTGCTGGCGTACGATGTGTTCCCGCAGCCCGGCCTCACGGATTTCGAGACGATCTTGCGCGAGAGCGACATTATTACCTTGCACGTGCCGCTGACGCCCGAGACCAAGAACATGATCGGCGAAAAAGAGTTCAAGAAGATGAAGCCGACCGCGATCCTGATCAACACGGCGCGAGGCGGTCTCGTCGACGAGGCGGCACTGGCGAAAGCCCTGAAAGAGGGCACCATCGCCGGCGCAGGTTTCGACGTGCTGACGGTCGAGCCGCCGAAGGACGGTAACATTCTGCTGGATAAGTCCATCCCCAATCTCATCGTCACGCCGCATGTCGCCTGGGCGAGCAAGGAGGCCATGCAGATCTTGGCCGATCAGCTGATCGACAATATCGAGGCCTTCGTCGCGGGCAAGCCGCAGAACGTGGTCGAGTAAACGCCGGAGACCTGAACCCATGCAAAAGCTGCTGTTCCTGTTCGACACCGATCCTTATGCGAGCGTGTTCGACACGGTCGTTGGCTATGACGGCGGTGCCGACAATGTCGCCGGCTACGCCAATGTCATGCCCGACAATGTGGGCGGGCTGGTCGACGGGACGATCTTCACCCGTGGCGGCAAGGACAAGCAGAACACCGCGATTTTCGTCGGTGGTAGCGACATGGGAAAGGGCGAGGCCCTGTTCGAAGCGGTGAAGAAGAAGTTCTTCGGGCCGTTCCGTGTCTCCGTCATGCTCGATTCCAATGGCTCGAACACGACGGCAGCCGCCGGCGTGGCGCTGCTGGCGAAGGCCAAACCGCTTGCCGGCAAGAAGGCGGTGGTGCTGGCCGGCACGGGGCCGGTCGGCATGCGCGCTGCCGCGTTCCTCGCGGAAGAGGGTGCCGAAGTGACCCTCACCTCGCGCACCAAGGAGCGAGCCGATGTTGCGGCAAAGGCCATCGAGACGAGGTTCGGCGCCAAGGTGAGGGGGGTCGCCGCATTCGACGATGCCTCGCGCTCCGCAGCCATCGAGAATGTCAACATTATCTTCGCCGCCGGCGCCATCGGCGTTCAGCTCCTGCCCCTCTCGGCTTGGCAGGATAGCCCCAACATCGAAATGGTCGCCGATTGCAACGCGCAGCCGCCGCTCGGCATCGAGGGCATCGAGGCGACCGACAAGGGCAAGGAGCGGCATGGCAAGCTGTGCTTCGGCGCGCTAGGCATTGGCGGTCTCAAATTGAAGCTGCATCGCGGCTGCATCGGCAAGATGTTCGAGAGCTCGGAAGCCGTGTTCGATGCCGAAGAGATTTACGCGTTAGCAAAGGCAATGGCATGAGCGCGCAAATCAAAGACAGCTCCGTCGAGAAATTTCTCGACGA
>Ga0315278_10001693_pt1 | contig 19477 bp, 12 predicted proteins | sample YL17G06_0_MG_FD_203880 | JGI IMG/M metagenome (GOLD analysis project Ga0315278, IMG submission 203880) | Sediment microbial communities from Yellowstone Lake, YNP, Wyoming, USA - YL17G06_0 | ecosystem: Environmental > Aquatic > Freshwater > Lake > Sediment | place: USA: Wyoming | collected... | reverse complement strand
TGTCTGGCCGATAGATAATGTGCCATCCTCGCTCACGAATTTTTAAACATAAATCAACATCTTCGAACCCATTCTTAAAGCCTTCATCGAATTGTCCGACCTGCTCAAATACCTCTCGCCGCACTAGCATGCAGGCAGCGGTGACGCATTGAAACTCTCGCCTGCGATTGACCATAGGCGCGTCTGCAGGGAGCTTCTGATAAATGTGATAGGGCCCAAACATGGTGCGCGAGAAGGCCACGCCCGCATGTTGAATGGTGCCGTCTTCGTACAACAGCTTACTGCCGACCACCGCGACATCAGGATGACGCTCGACCTCATCCACTAGAGCATTCAACCAACCCTCGGTCGGTATGGTGTCGTTGTTCAGGAACAGGAGGGACTCCCCGCTTGCAGCTTTGGCTCCCTGGTTACAGGCGACGGCAAAGCCGTGGTTCTCCCGATTGTGGATGACCTGGACGTCTCCGCCCAGAGAAGCAAGAAATTCTGCAGTGCCATCGGTTGAGGCATTGTCCACGACGATGACTTCATACTCCGGCATCGTGGTGAGGGAAGCCAACGTGGTGAGGCATTGGCGAGTCAGCTCGAGTTTGTTGAATACGGGGATGATGATCGAAGCTTTGAAACGACGCGGCGATATCGTGCAGGCTTCAGCCAATGGAATGGATCCGACACCCCGGTCGACGGCTTCGCAGATGCCCCAGGCATAGGCAGACTGTAACAGTGTCTGATATATGGGATGGAGCACATGCTTGAGATAGGTTCGGTCGAACCGTTCTGCTCCGGATCGGATCAGCGCCAACTGCTCCAAATCAGGCTTTTCCAGCTCTTGAGCTACCCGAACGAGCCGTGCGATCTGAGCCTCCCCAAGCGCGCTGCGGGCTTTGAGCGCATCGTCGATCTTGAGATGACTACGGCTCAACTCAGGATGTTTACGTGCCAGTACGACGGCCATGTGCCCGGCCTTGCGCTGCCGCTGGACAAATCCGGCCAGGGTGATTTCATGATGGTGCGAGGTCACTGCCATGGCATTGTAATGCAGCTGAAGCCCCTGCGCGCTCAAGCGATATCCCAACTCCACATCGTCATAGGCGGGATAGGTAAAGTCCTGGTCAAAGAGGACCGGTTGCTTAAAGAGTAGATCCCGCTTCAATGACAGATTGCTGGTGTAGAAGAGTCGAAAGTCGGCCTTTCCTTCCCGCACTTCATGAAACGAGAACTGCTGGCCCCCTTCCGGCGAGACAATGAACTTCATGAACGGCGTAACGGTGATTTCGGGCGACCAATCAATGAAGCCCAGCATGGCATCCAGTTCGCTTGGGTGACGTTCGTGGAACGTGGCATGGGCCTCAAGGAACGACGGCTCCGGAATCATATCGTCGCCGGTGATGAGGATTACGTTTCCTTGAGCCGCTTGAATCCCGAGATTGCGGGCCGCATTGGCTCCGGCATGTTTCGCCGCGAGGACGCGGAGACCGAATGAGGGGTTAAACTGCCCGATCATCGAGACTGTGTCATCCGCAGATCCGTCATCCACGACAATCACTTCAAACTTCTCAGGCGCCAAGGTCTGGGACATCAAGGCGAGCAGTGTCTTCCGTAAGATGGCACGCCGGTTATAGGTCGGGATGACAACCGACAAGGCGAACCGCGCAGGGGAAGGAGTCCGCATTGGAACGGAGGCCACAGATGGCTGCTGTTTGACCGGCTGTGGCAACCCCGGTGCCAGCGCCAGCGCGAGTACGTTCCGCAGTTGCGCAACCGGTCCATCGAGACGATAGGCCCACCGCAACAACCGTTCGTAATGTTGCTGCGCCATAGCCTCCAAAGGCTGGGAATGGCCTCCGACCTGCCGCTTCTGTAGTAGCGCGAAACCTTCGTCCAGGAACTGCTTGCCTGCCACCATGTCGTCTCTGGTGAGGTTGGGTGTATGCATGGGAATCTGGTGGCCGCCATAATCTTTCCATTGCTGTGAATCGATCCAGCCTTCCCGAAGGCCTTCCGTATGAAGGGCGGTGCCGGGATAGGGCGTAATGATCGTGACGCCGATCGTGTCCGGCTTATATCGCTGAATCAGGTCGTAGGTGGCGACAAGGGATTCACGGGTCTCTTGCGGGAGGCCGACGATGAGGAGGAAATGAAGACGAATACCAAGCTGGAAGGTCTTTTCGCGCAGATGCGCCAGCATCGGGATGGTCAGGCCCTTCTTCCCCTCTCGCAGGTGCATGACCTGCTCATCACCCGTTTCCACTCCGACGAGCAGGCCGACGCAGCCGGCGGCGCGCATCTTCTCCAGCAATAGATCGCTGAGACAATCGACTCGCGTTTCGCAGACCCACTCGATCGGCCAGCCGGCGGCGATAATCAAATCGCAGAGCCTGGCGACCCGCTCCTGGTTGAGCGTAAAGGTCGCATCGCGAAAATAAATCTTAGTGATGCCCTGTCGTTCGACGACCTCTTTCAACTCGGCAAAGATTCGCTCAGGAGTCTGTGCTCGCCACTTGACCCCCTCAACCAACGGATACGGACAATAGTACCCGCAGGGATAGGGACAGCCCCGGCTGGTTTGCAACGTCGCGACGGGACGGCCGAGCAAGGGATAGATGTAACGCTCGTTGGGAAGAAGCTCACGGGCGGGAATGGGCAGCTGATTGAGATCCTCAACCGGCGATCCCTCATCGAATCGGAAGGATGGTCCGGTATCCGGCGCGCCGGCTTCAAGCCAGGCAGTGCCGGCGGTGCTTCGGCCGTAGACAATGTCGGTGATCGTGAGGTCTGCTTCGCCATGGATCACCAGATTTGCAGCGCTTCGCTCTAGAAGGGCCTTCAATACCGCATGGTCCCGCACCAGAGTCTTTCCGGCTATTCGCGCTGTTGGGTGTCGACGACGAAGCTCGGCCAGGAACGCGGCGTCCTGCTCCAAGGTCGGGAGCGACACGGTTCCAACGACGAAGTCCCAATGGTGGCCTTCCAATCTGGCATAGACCGCGGCAGCGTCCAACCCCAGCGGGTCGGCGTCGATCAGATCGACTGTTTCACCTGTCTGATGCAAGGTGGCAGCCATGATGGCCAGATCCAGAGGAGGCAGCAACATGCCTCCGTTGCCGTCGAAACCGAGACCACCAGCCATGCTGCGGCTCACCGGACGGACTGAAAGGGAGGGGCTGTTGATCAGTGCAATACGCATGAGGTCTCCTGCATTCGCGTGGGAAGCTGACCGAGCGCGATCAGCCGTTCTTCCGATCCACCGTCGTAGGCAAATGCGATGGCCTTGGTCAGCCATTCGTAATCCGTGTCTTTCATCTTGGCTTCGTTCGGAGTCCGGTTAGATCCATTGAACGGGTCCACCATCGTCAACCCCTTCTTTTCCACTTCCTCCGCCATGCCGCTGCCTGGTGTTGGCGTAAAGTAACTGCTGCTGAGATGGTCCGGCTTGATCTTCCACACCATACGAACGGTCTCCATCACTTCCGCTCTGGTTTCTGTCGGCGCACCGAACATGACATTGGCCCAGACCTTGATGCCGTATTCTTTGCAGATGGCAGCCGCCTTCAGGTTTTCCTCGACCGTGGTTTCCTTCTCGAACAGATCGAGGATGCGTTGGCTCCCGCTTTCGAACCCGATCATGGCCCATGCCAGTCCGGACTCGGCCATCTGCCCGACGACGTCCGGATACCGGCACATTAGATCGGCGCGCATCTGGCAGATGTAGGGCTCCGTGAAGCCCGCAGCCTTGTACTGGACGCAAAATTCACGACTCCAGCGGTGATTGATGAAGAACAGATCGTCGTGCGCCATCCAACTGTTGAACTTGAAACGATCCTTCAGATATCGCAGCTCACCGATGACGTTTTCCTGGCTCCGCATCTTGACCCGATTGCCGAACACGGCCCGTTCGGCCGGCTGACAAAAGTTACATTTGAACGGACAGCCTCGTCCGGCATTGGTCGTGACAAACGGTGTCGGCATGCCCGGCACCATCGGCGTGGCCAGTTCGCCGCTCATATCGAAGAGATCGCGGTCCACCCAGGGGATCTCGTCTAACACCGGGCCTTCGCCGACGATGAGGCGATCTGCTTGTTTCCCCGCCGCGAGTGTGCCAAGCAATTTGACGAAGCTGATCTCACCCTCTTGCGTAATGATATGGTCGATAAGCCGGTTTGCAGTCACTTGCTGGGTCTTGATCGTGGCATGGACACCGCCGAGCACGACGACAGCATCTTCCCGCTCTTCCTTGAGAATCCTGATCGCACGAACGACGTCGGGATAGTGGAGACTCCATGAGGTAAAGGCCCAGATTTTCGTGGTTCGCCGCCGGATCTCTTCGCGAAAATGAGTCCAGTCTCGCAACGTGCGGAGATCGATCAGATCGACTGTATGGCCGGCGGCCTTGGCCGCTGCGCTGAGCGACGCCAAACCATGGTCGATGAAATTGGCATCGATGGTCGGTTTCTTCCCGAAACTATCGAACCCCGGCAGTGCGATCCCAGGGAAAATCATCGTCACATGCATGTCATGGCTCCCGGTTGTCGGCGCAATGCAGCCAGGAGAGCCGGCAGCTGGCCGCTTGTGTCATACCACTTGAGAGTCGCGGCGAGCCCGCGAGACAGAGACCAGCGCGCGTAGGGGCCGATCTCTGCGCGAAGCCTGCTGTTGTCGTAGGAGCGGTGGCAGAGTTCCTGAGTGCCCATCAAGACATAGGCAAAGTCCGGCGCGATGGAAAGCGATTGTCCGGATGGCTCTATGGGCGTCCTCATCAGCTGAACGCGGTCTGTCAATTGCGTCAGGCTTGCCAATGTGGCCAGATAACCTTCGATCGTGACCTGCTCCTCCCCTGTCATGTTGTAGGTGCCGGCGAGCCGAGAGTCGACAGCTCGAAAAATACCTTCGACGAGATCGTCGATGAAGAGCGGCTGAAACAGACGATGTCGAAGCTTCGTCCAGATAGCCCGGATCGGCGTAGCCCCCAGCAAAGCCAGCAGGGAAGGATGGAGAAACCAGGCACTCCCAGGTCCATAGATATTGCCGATGCGAAGCACAAGAGCCCGATGGCCCGGCAACGATCCCCACTTGGCCACGAGCTCTTCGGCCTGTACTTTCGACTGTCCGTAATCCGAAACAGGACGGCACGCCATGTCTTCCCGAAGAGGAATTTCGTGATCCGATCCGAGCCCCTGCGCCTCAATACTGCTCGCATACACGACATAGGGAATCGCCAACGCGTCCGCTAGGGCCAAGGCGCGGCTGGTGCCGTCGACATTCGCAGCCCGCAGCGTGGGGCTGCTGACAGAGACGTCTGCGGCAAAGTGGAACATGGCGTCGGCTGGATCAAGAATATCCGGCCGCGGAATGCGCTGTTCATCGGTAAGATCGCAAGCCACAACCTTGCATCCCTGTTGGGCAAGCGCCATGGCCCGTGGCGCCGACACATTCCGCGTCAATATGGTGACCCGCGTTTTCCCTTTGATGAGGCGCGCACAGATCTGCGAGCCGATGAAACCGGCTCCGCCTGTAATGATGACGTGGCGCAAGGGCTTTGTTGGGCTGAGATGCATCGATTGCTCCTCTTCTCAATTCACAATCCGACTCGATCCAGTGCAAGGCTTAGACCACTCGTTAAGGGATCGAACCGGAAAGAGAAATGTGCGGCAGACAACGGTTTGCCGTGAACCTTGCAATTGAGAGAGAGATTCAGCCAGGCAAGAAATGCCTAGCAGGATGCTGAAAAGTCCGCCATGACAATAAGATCATTATTTGGTTTGTTTGGTTTGTCTCGTTTGTTTGGTTGAGCGAAACTAACCAGATGAACCAAATCAACCAAATAAACAAAACAAACCAAAGAAACCAGATCAACCTTCGCTCGCAACTCCGTCACGGTTCTGACGCTGGCGTCAAGAATCCCCAATCGGTATGCCGTTGCATCACGGCATACTCAATGGACTTCTGGACCGTTCCGCCCCACCCGCGGTATTCAATCATCTCTTTCCCGTTATAACGGAACTCAATTCCAAGTGAGAGAGCGCCGTCACATTCCATTACATTCTTGATCGCACCGGCGAGATGCGTGATGTGCCCGACCCCGATCAATTCAAATTCTAAATAGACCGTGGAACCCAGTACGACTTCCGTACTAGGCCTCTGTAGAATGATCCGGCACCCCGACAGGCTGATATCTTGTAGTAAACCGCCGATGGGAACTGACCCATCCCGCAAGCCAAGTGTCGCGTCTCCTGGTACGCCTTTCATCAAGAGTAACGGCTCATTGCTGGCGACACGCGTATCCTTACGGAGATGAATTTCTTCAGTTCTGCGGGGAAATTTGAGATAGAGAAGTGGAAGCGGAGCCATCTGTGTCATGCAGACTTCGCTCGGGTATGCGACAAGCTTACCGGCCACCATCGAGCGGACAAGACAGGGGGTTCCCGTTTCGCACGGAACCGCTTGTCCGAAATGGAACGGCCATTCGCAAATCAGCCAGGCCCGCTCTTTCCAACCCAATAATGTAGACCCACAATTCACTTTGTCGTGACCAGCACCAATGACCATCTGAAGCGGTAATCCGACTTTGAGAATCGACGAATGTGCGGGGGCATGTTCTGCTTCCATCATGCAGCTTCCTTATCGAGATAGATGCGAGGGTTGATTCCCAAGACGGTTGGATCAAGGATCGACCGGATCGTCTGCTCCGGCCGGCGACTCTGCGTTGCGAGGTCGAGGTCGAGAGGAGTGGAGCGCCGGCGCCCGGCTTCATCCGTGACCAACACGACCAGGGGCCTAATAGGCGCCTCGTGATTGAATTGCTTGACGATCGCCGTCTCCCCCGAACTGAGCGAGACACATGAACCGACGGGATAGACCCCTACAACCTGGACGAACTGCTGGACCAACGTCCCGTCCACATGGCCCTGAGCCCCCAATTGATAGAGAAACTGCAGGGTATCGTGGGGTGTTTTCCCTTTGTGATAACAGCGGTCGCTCGTCACGGCATCGTAGATATCCACAATGGCGGCAATGAGGCCGAACTGACTGAGGTCTGTTTTGGATCGATGATGGGGATAGCCAGTCCCGTCAACGCGCTCATGATGCTCCAATGTAGGCTTCAGATACATATCGGTGAGACCGGTGGTGCTCGACAATATCTCTGCGCCGCGCAGGACATGTTGTTTCATGATTTCGAACTCATGGGCCTCATAGCGCCCAGGCTTGTTCAGGATCTCGACCGGAATCAGCGTTTTCCCGATATCGTGCAGCAGCATCCCGGTTCCCAGCTGCAACAACGGCGCCCGCTCATAGCCGAGATGTTTTCCGACCGACAGGGCCAGGGCGGAGGTGTTGACGGAGTGGAAAAATGTGTATTCGTCGAAGCTTTTGAGGCGCGTCAGACTGGTAAGCGCATCAGGGCTACGCAGGATGCTGTCAGCCATGCTCCCGACCACGTCACTGACCGCCTCCATGTTCAACGCACGGCCCATCCGAACGTCTTCCATGGCCTGTTGAACGACCAATTTTGCGGCTATGTAGGTTTGTTTTGCTGCCGGCAGTTCTTCGGCAAAGGGAATGGTCGCCGGTTCGGGCTTCGGGGTTGGAGATATCGGCGTAGAGATTTCAGCCTCTGCCGACATGACCGGCGCGATCGAGCCGGAATCCTGACAGGCGTCGTCAGCCTCGACCTCAAGATGTCGGACACCGCTGGCCTGCAGTTGCGCGATTTGCTCTGAAGAGTTAATCGTGAATCGATGACGCAGAAATGGCGTAGCCAGCCAGGAACGATCGAGTTTCTCGACCTTCATGCCGATTTTCAACTGATCGATGGAAATTCGTTTACGCATCATTCGTAGCTACTAAGGGATACAGGCTGAAGGAGTTCAGGCTAAAGGTCGGAGATCAGAGCACTTCAGCCGTCAATCTCCGCCTGCATCCCTTCAGCCTGAACCCCTTCAGCCTAAGTCTCCGCCTGAACCCCTGAGTCGTGCATCGGACACCAACAGGTTCTGATGGACTCTATCGGTGTTGAAGGGAGAATCTTGAGAGGGATGCATGGCCGGCGCACCGGAAGCCGATTCATGTCCTCACGGGTCAGACGAACGATGGTTCGAGGTCCGAAGCTCGAGGTTTTCGCAACATCGAATCCAGAACTTCGAACTTCGTATCGCACCTGTCGCGCTTTTCCCGCCAGTCTCGCCCGTCTCGCTTCTCTTAAGTTCAGCTCGACTTATCCCGATAGAAATGGGACAGGTGAGGCGGGTGAAGCAGTTCTGAGTTCTGGGTTCTGAGTTGTTGGTTCTCTCTCAGAGCTCTGCTCTGCACTGATCTTTCAGCGTTTCCGGATAACTCAGAACCTAGAACTCAGAACTTTCCAGCCACGCAACATTCAAAACTTCGAGGGTCTAGGCTCCTAGATGAACAACGTAACAACGATCACGATAGATCAACTCAAACCGGGAATGTTCATCGTAGGAATGGACCAACCTTGGTTTCGAACACCTTTTCTCCTTCATAAACGCCTCATCCGCAATACAAAGGAAATCGATCTGCTTCGACAGCATGGGATCAGAGAAGTGAAGATCGACCCAGGCCGGGGCCTCGGTGTGGAGCCGAATCCGTCAGGAGACGTGCCTCCGACGTCGAACACACTGGACACGGCCGCCGCCTCTCAGCCAAGCCTCGCAGGAAAGCCTGCCTCGAGAGAAAAGGCTCCTCAGTGCCATGCCTGCGAAGAGGTCAGCGCAACGCAACCACAGTCGCCTGGCACACAGAAGGACACGCCGCCGTTGAACAAGAGGGAAGCAACCGCTACCCCTCAGCCGAACCATGCAGCGCAGCCACCTTCACCAGAACAAGCTCCCCTGCCATCCTCCAGCGAAGAAATGAAAACTGCGTCACCGCTACCGCCTGTCACGCAGCAAAACGCGCCGAGAACATCGAATGCACGGGAACAGACAGCGGCTGCCCAAGAAACCTACAGAGAAGCGGCCTGTACGATGGAACGTATGTTTGAGGAGTTAGAGGCGGGAGTCGTCCCTCGGCCAGCCACGTTGCGAACAGTCGTCGGGAATGTACTCTCGCGTGTGCTGGAGGATGGCGCCTCGATGCTCAGTCTTCTCTCTCTCCAGCAGATGAAACGGTTCGATCGCACATTGGCCTCACACGCACTCGATGTCTGCACCCTTTCGCTCATTGTGGCACAAGACTATGGGGTTGCGGAGGGAGACCTGGAAGCGCTCGGAGCCGGTGCATTGCTGCACGACATCGGCTATGTCCGGTTGCCGCGAAATCTGTACCGGGGAAGCCACGACCTCACTGAACAAGAACGCACGCTGATGCAGCAGCATCCTGCGCTGGGGCTGGCGATCTTGCAGGATGCGCAAGAGGATCGGGACGCGGTTGTCCGAATTGTCGTGGAACATCATGAGTACAGCAATGGGAGCGGATTCCCGCACAGACTCACGGGAGACTCTCTCTCTGTCTTGGCGCAACTGGTCGGCTTGGTTGATGTCTATGACGGCATGGTGAGTCGCCGTGGAGGCCGTCCGGGGATGCTCCCGCACAATGCCATTCGAGAATTGTTCCGCCTTGGGGATACCGGACAATACCCAAAGGATTTGATCCAATCCATGATCGGCAGTCTGGGCGTATATCCGATCGGTAGTCTAGTCCTGTTGAACACGGCAGAACAGGCGGTGGTCGTAGGGATGAATCCCACCCAACGGCTAAAACCGGTCGTAAAAGTGATCACAGGACCGCACGGGGGATCCTATCCCACGCCGATTCGTATCGATCTTGGAACCCAGGCGCCAGGGGCTACAGTACGGGCCATCACGAAAGTGCTGAATCCCCTCAATGAGCGCGTGAATGTAGCCATGTTTCTTGACGGCATCCACGAAGAGGCAGCCTGATGAAACAGAAACCAATAAATCGCGCTACAGCATCCCATTCTTCGAGTTCGTCAACATCCCATAGCCGGATGAGTCCCGCGGTTCTGGATACACTCCCGATAGGGTTCCTGCTGCTCGATAGCCAGCTTCGCGTCCTGTCCATGAACAGGGAAGCCGCTCGTCTGGTGGGACATTCAGCAGAGTATTGCACGTCAAAACTTCTGCGAGAAATACTGCTCCAACAGCCCGGAACGGCCGGTCACACCATCGCGACGCTCATTCAAGCGTCCCTTCCCGATCACCGGCCCATACAAGCAGCCCGCGCGATGCTCATAGCCCCCACCGACGAACCGCACCAGATCGAATGGACCTATGTCCCGCTGGATGTAGAAGATGATCCCGGCGGGGTGTTGACGCTCCGTGATCTGACTTGCGAGAGCGAGTTGCAGCAAGATCGCGACCGACTGGCGCGCGTCGCAGAAGAAAGTCCTTCCCCCATTATCGAATTGGACTCCGATGCGAATCTTGTCTATGCGAACCCTGCGATGACACAATTGCTGCAGCGGTTTGGATATGCTGCCGGAGGATTTCCCTCCGTCTGCCCTGGCGAGCTGGTGCAACTTGTTCAACGCTGCATCGGGACAGGAAAAGAGATACGGGGGCAAGAGGTCCGCTTAGCACATGCCAGCTTCACCTGGATTTTCTGCCCAGTCCCTTCGCATCGATTGGTTCGGTGCTATGCAGTAGATATGACAGACGTCACGGCAGCCCAAGAGGAGCTGCGCCGGTCGGCGGAACATCTTCAGAACAGCAATCGTCAATTGGATCAGGCGCTCCAGGAAGCGCAGGCTGCCGCTCGCGTGAAGGCGTCGTTCCTGGCGACCGTGAGCCACGAGTTGCGGACACCGATGAACGGAGTCATCGGGATGACGGACCTCTTGATGGATACGGAGCCCTCGGAGGAACAACAATCCTACATTCAACCTATTCGGCAATGCGGCGAAGTCTTACTCAACTTGATCAACGATATTCTTGAGTACGGAAAAATCGAAGCCGGTAAACTGGAGTTGGAATGCATCGACTTCAACCTTCGCACGACGGTGGAAGATGTCTTGAACCAATTCGCGGAACGGGCGGAGACTAAAGGGCTGGAAATCGCCGGCCTGGTACACGCGTCCGTACCGACCGGTCTGCGCGGCGATCCGGGACGGCTCCGTCAGATTCTCACGAACTTCGTCGGCAATGCGATCAAGTTTACAGAACGGGGCGACGTGACGATTCAAGCCTTCCTTGAGAAGGATCTGGTCGATGCGGTGGTCGTCCGGTTCGAAATCACCGATAGCGGAATCGGCATCCCTCCGGAGGTGCAAGCTCGACTGTTCCAACCCTTTACCCAGGCTGACAGCTCCACGTCACGCAAATATGGGGGGACCGGGTTAGGGCTCGCTATTTCAAAGCAGCTCGCCGAGCAAATGGGCGGCAGCGTCGGCATCGTCAGTCAACCGGAGCACGGCAGTACTTTCTGGTGCACCGCCCGCTTCATCAAACAGCCGACGTCCTCCCTGGCCATCGTGCCGTCTGCTGAGTTGACCGGCCGCCGCGTCCTGATCGTAGACGACAATGAATCGAACAGGATCATTCTCCATCACCTGGTCACGGGATGGGGCATGGATGACGATCAAGCCCGGGACGCCGACTCAGCCATAGCACTGATCGAGCAACAGGCGGAAAAGGGCCTATCGTACGATGTGGCCATCGTCGATATGTTGATGCCGGGTAAAGACGGATTAGAACTCGCCAAGGAACTAAAGATTCATCCTGTCGGATCTCGCGTCCGTCTTGTCATCCTCACCTCACTCATTCAGCGAGGGCATGCGGAACTGGCACGCCAAGCCGGGTTCCTCGCGTATCTCACAAAACCCATCCGCCACGATCAACTCTCGAACTGTTTGAGAACCGTGCTCGGTATGACGGGGCTTGTAGGTGAAAGGACGCTGACAACTGTAACGACGCCTGCGCCACCGCTCATCACGCAGCACACCCTCGCAGAAATAGAGTCGGCACCCCGCATCCTGGTGGCTGAAGACAATCTCATCAATCAGAAACTGACCGTTCGCATTTTAGAAAAACTCGGCTATCAATCTGATGTCGTGGGAAACGGCCAAGAAGCGCTGGCGGCGTTAGCCCAAAACTCCTATGCCTTGGTCCTGATGGACTGCCAGATGCCGCTCCTCGATGGATTAGAAGCCACGCGCCTCATTCGCGAACGCGAACAGGCGAGCGAGCCCTCCACTCCTCATTCCACACTCAACATTCATCATCCCCGGCACATCCCCATTGTTGCGTTGACGGCCAACGCCATGAGCGGGGATCGAGAACGCTGCCTCGCGGCCGGTATGAACGATTATTTAACGAAGCCGGTGAGGAAAGAAGACCTCAAGGGGATTCTCGACCGGTGGATTGCTGTGTCCATTCATCCGCAGGCCACCATTGCCTGCAGTCCAAAACACAGCACGAATGGAACAGACGCAGAGCCTCTCCCTCTCATCTTTGATGAAACTGCGATGTTACGAAACATCGGAGGCGATACCGAGCTATTGGAGCAGCTGGTTGAAATGTTCCTTCAACGCCATCAAACCATGTTGGAAGCGATCCGAGCGGCCTTGGCCGACAGAGATCAAGTAGCCGTCGAGCAGGCAGCCCATGCGCTGAAAGGGACTGCGAGCAATCTTTGCGCATCGGAGGTGGTGTTGTCCGCCGGACAATTGGAAGCGTTTGGAAGGCTCGGTACGCTGGTTGAAGGCCCGGTGATCTATACGCAGCTTGAAAAAGCCGTACTCCGCCTCCTTCAACTTCTGGAACAACGAAGCCGGCGCCACCACGAGGTCAAAAAATGCGCGTGAGCTGAAGCCTGAACCCCTTCAGCCTACAGTCTCAGCCTTCGCCCTTGAGCCCACCTCACCCATCTCCGCTGAAGCGGGAGAGGCCGACGGGATCCAGCGCGCCAGTACATCGGCTAAGACTTTTGATTGTACGGGTTTGCTGATGTAGTCATCCATACCGGCCGCGAGACACTGGGCTCGATCTTCCGCTTGCGCGTTGGCCGTCATGGCGATAATGGGAAGGCGGCGCGGCGGCGCGGCGTTCGTGAAGCGTGCAGCGTGAAGCGTCATTGGGATTTCATCTGACGTGTTACGTTCAACGCCTAACGCGTCACAGGTCTTTTGGATCTCATCTTCCGCTTCACGCTTCACGAACGACGCTTCACGTTGTCTAATTCCCTCGTCCTGCGCTTCACGCTTCACGCTTAACGCTTCACGTCTTCTAATCTCCGCCGTCGCGGCAAAGCCATCCATTTCAGGCATCTGGCAATCCATGAGTACCGCCGTATAGTCGATCCGTCCGAGTGCCTCGATCACCTCTTTACCATTGGCCGCCACATCCACCCGATACCCCAACTTCTCCAACATCCTGGTCGCCACCTTCTGGTTGATGACGTTATCCTCGGCGAGCAGAATCTTGATGGCCTCCTGGGTTTTGGCCTCGGCCAAACTGTGACGCGTGATCAACGTGGTCGGCGTGGCCGGCACGGACAGGGTCACCACGGCGAGGAGGCACTCATACAGGCGCGATTCATGTATCGGTTTGGTGAGGTACGCGGCATAACCGGCTGCCTGTGCCGCCTGGGCATCGCCCCGCTGCCCCTGGGACGTCAAGAGAATAAGCCGAGTGGATGCCAGCAGCGGATCGGCCTTGATCGCCCGGGCCAGTTCCAGGCCGTCCATCCCGGGCATCTGCATGTCAATGATGGCAAAGTCGCACGCGGCGGCCTCCGCAGCCGCCGCGCGCAAGCAAGCCAAGGCTTCCGAACCGTCCACGGCCAGCCGGCACCGGACACCCCATTTCATCGCATACGATTCCAGAATGCGACGGTTGGTGGCATGGTCATCCACGATACACAGACTGCGCCCGCACAAATCTTGCGCAGCTCGGTTGTCCATCGCTTGCGTGCCTGCCGGCTGAGTGGTGAGGGACACCGTGAACCAGAACGTACTGCCTGCCCCAGGCTGACTCTCCACCCCGATCTGGCCCCCCATCAGCTCCGTGAGCTGTTTGCTGATGGCGAGCCCCAACCCCGTGCCGCCGTACTTGCGCGTGGTCGAACTGTCGGCCTGACTGAAGGACTGAAACAGGTACCCTTGCGCCTCAGGGGACAGGCCAATGCCGGTATCTTGGATCTCAAACCGCACCGTGACCGAGTCATCGGCGCCGCCCGACAGCGATACAGAGAGTACGACTTCGCCCTGGGCTGTAAACTTAAGGGCATTCGACAGGAGGTTCAGCAGAATCTGGCGCAGCCGCCCGGGGTCGCCCCGGAGGGCGGAGGGGACGTTCGCATGGACCAAGCAGGCCAGGTTCACCCCCTTGTCAGCGGCGGGCTTGGCCACCAAATCCATCGTTTCATCGACCGCGGTGCGCAGGTCAAAGTCGATGATTTCTAAGGTCAGCTTACCGGCTTCAATTTTGGAATAATCGAGAATGTCGTTGATGATCATGAGCAGGTGCTCCCCGCTGCTGCGGACGGTCTCGGCATATTCCCGCTGCTCGGGCGTGAGGTCGGTATCCAGCAGGAGGCCGGTCATGCCGATGACGCCGTTCATGGGGGTCCGAATCTCATGGCTCATGGTCGCCAGAAAGGCCGACTTGGTTTTGACCGCTGACAACGCCTGGTCCCGGGCATCGGCCAGTTCTGTCGTCCGCTGGCGCACTTTTCCCTCCAGTGTGACGTTCATCTGGAGCAGCTCCCTGGACTGGGTTTTGATGAGCCCAACCGTTACCTGGGTCGCGGTCACGGTTTGTTCGAATTCCCCTTGATCGGTTCTGCGCTTCGCCTTAGCCACCTTCTCATCGCTCCCCTGGAACAGCAGTACGTCGCCGGAAAGATCAAAGATCGAGAAGGCTTCTTCCAGTTGCGCCAGAATCGAATTGAAGGCCGCTCCCACCCGCCTCATGACTAACCGAATGACAAAGAAGCCGATCAGGGTCGCAACCAGCGTGAAAGCAATCGTGCGCCACATGGCCAGTGTGATTTCATGTTGTATCCGAACCAGGGAGTATTCGATACGAATCCACGCGGCAATTTCTGGTCCGATATACAATGGCTCCACGAAGACTAGTCCCGGTTCACCGGCTTGGTTGGTGAACGGACTGAGCTGTTCAATGCCGGAACTTCTAGACGTCTCCCACTGAGAATCGTTCAGGACGGTTCCGATCCGTTCAGAATGCTTGGCAGCAACAATCAGATTGTCAGGGTCAATTACCTCCAGCTCCCGGATGTCGGGATTGTTCTGATAGGCCGACAACGCCTCCTGAAAACGAAACAGGTTCTCTAAGATTGCTGCCGCTCCGGTCACAGCAAACGCGCGACCTATCTCACGCACCTGATTTTCGGCTGCCTGGTAGAGGGCCTGCGTCTGCTGGATGATGGTCCATGCCGAACTGCCACCGAGGATCAGCAGGATGAAGAGGCAGAGCCCGAGCGTCAGTCTGTTCTGCAGACTGCCCGCCCATATGCGCATGAACCCTGTCCAGATAGAGGTCAGCAATGTCGGCATAGTTCGTCGCGAAAGCGCGTTCCTCGTGAAGCGTATCTCGTGAAGCGTGAAGCGCCAGACGAGATGCGAAAGATGCGTGAAAGATCTCCTGTGAGTGAAGCCTCTGAATCTGGACCGAAAAACGCTTCACGCTTCACGAACGACGCTTCACACAACGGATCAGCGATTGCAGCAGACGTGTTCATAAATAATGCAGGTAAGGCTCCTATGGGTATTGGAACGTCACGGACAACTCGCCCTGCGACGGGACGATCACCTGTTTCGTGAGCGCGCCAAGCATTTCGTGCCAGAGGCTGATCTCTTGTTTTCCTGGGGGGACGCCGGCGATCGAGAACGACCCCTTCGCATCGGTGATCGCGACGAAGTCGTGATCGATCACCATGACAAAGCCCTGCATAAAGGTATGCGCGTCGCACGTCAGCTTCATCAGTCCAGGACTCCTCACCTTCTTCTGGACTGGCTTGCCCCCGGCAACGAGGGCCACGTTCAAGAATGTCCTATTGTCCGCATAGATGTGGGTGTTGTGCATCACCGGATCCTCGTTTCGAGTCTCAAGAAGATCGCCCGTCTTCGCCATCCCGACTCGTGGATGGAAGGCGCAAGTCCGGTTCGTGACCGTAGGGATGGTCGAGGGCTGGTCGGTGGCCGGCATGACGGGCCTGTCCTGCAGCACCAGGCTGACGACCGTGTCTTTGACGCCGCCGGACGCGGGATCGACGATCATCGGCTGAATGGACTGTGACGCGCCGCAGGTCTCCGGATTGCGTGTGACCTCGACGACCTGTGGCGGAGGGACTGCGCCGCGAAAGATCACCCGCCCCACGATTGTCGCACCAGTCGACGCAGTGAGGCCGCTGTCAGCAGCGCCCCACGCAGGCAGGCTGAGAACGACCAGCGCGATCCATGCCCCGCCGAGGGCCATTCGTTGTCGAGGCAGAACAATCGTCATGGTCGCACCTCCGGAGAAAGCGACAGAATGTAGTTCACCACATGCCAGAGTTGTTCTTCTTTCCCGACAAACTGTCCGGCGTACGACGGCATGGGCGTTCCATCCAACCCAGTAATGAGCGTGCGATAGATATCGCGTGGTGAAGCCCCATTCTTGTATGACGCGCGATTTGTCAGATCCGTGGCGACGATGCGAAGCCCTGCACCGTCGCGCAAGCTTCCTGCCTCAGCGAGGGGTCCATCGCCTCCCCCACTCGGACCATGACACACGAAACATTCCAAGGATCGATACAATTTCCCACCGGTCTCCAGGCTTTCCGGCGAGGACGGGATCGATGGCAACCCGATAGAAAGAGGCTTTGCGGCTTCCTGCTGAAAGACATCCGAGAATGATTTGATGTAGGCAATTACCGCCCACCGATCCTCGGCGCTGAGGCCGACGAAGGACGGCATGAAGCCAGGAATCCCACGGGTCAGCGTTCTGAACAGATCCTGATCGGTCGGCGCCTCACCTGAGGCGGTGGTCCGAAACTTATACTCCCCAATTGTAAAGTCTCTCGGCCTGGGTGAGGAATAGCGACCAATGAACCAGCCCGCCGGCCCATCGCCTTTTCCCGCGGCGCCATGGCAAAACAGGCAGGACCGTTCATAGATCGCTCGCCCATGTTCTCTGGTCGCTCGATGGTCTTCGGGCTTCACCGCCAAGACCGTCGTCGCCGCCAATCCTATTATCAGGATCGTGACCGATAGCATCAGAAATCTCAGTCCCATAGATATCACCATCTGCGCGCTAGAATATGATGTCGATTCCGCTAAAAAAGGCGTTGCGGAGGTTCGTCGCGGCCGTATCGCCCCCCTCGGATTTTCTGACGTTGACATCGTTACGGGCAAAGATCGCCACGTTGGTACGAAGAAAATGTTTTACTTGGGCCCCCACGAAGCTGGATGACTGCCGTTGGTCGAGCATCCCACCGGCATCCAGATTGTCATACCGCAGCGACACCAGTGTCTTGTCCGTCACATAGGTGTCCGCGCCGATCGTCAAACCCGTCGCAGTCGAGTCGAAGGTGCCGGCTACCCCCGTCGGCGTCTTGTTGATCTTGTCGACGGCAAAGGCTGTATAGACATCGACCATCTTATAGGTCGCCCGGGCAGATACGCCGTAGCGATTCCAATTCACATCCTCTTGCGTCTGCAACTTCGCGTTGCTGTTGCCCTGATAGACGAATCCGGAAATGCTCGCAGAGAAGTTCTGCACCTTCGCGTAATCGAACCGAATCATGCCGTAGACATCCTTCCCCTTATTCGAATCGCCTAATGGCTCGTTGGCTCCATTCAGAATACCCACTTGATAGAGAAACCAATCCCCGAACGGGCGTCCATGGATGTCGGCACCGACCTCCGCACCTGAATTGTATAACGACGCGGCATAGGGAGACAGATAGTTCCCTGATCGGTCGTAGAGACCGTAGAACTTGGTTGCAAAAGCACTAGGTGTAAGGCCGGCCCGATTGATCGTGCAGGGGGTAAATGCGCCTCCGCACGAGGTGCTTTCACCGACGTCGAGCAGTTGCTGGCGCACCGTGGCATAGGAAGAGAATGTATTGGGGTCGAACTTTCCGACTCGCAGATGCGCGAGATTATAAGACCCGAGGTTGTTAAAGGTCACGAAGCCCCGCTCCACTGCTGCGCCACCTGCCTGGACATCATGGCCCAACTCGACCATAAAGCCGATGTTTTTGGCTACGGTCCCTCCGGCAAACAGCACGAAATTTTCAGGAAACATAAACTCGGTTTTGTTTTCAACAACCCCGGCGGCGGCGCCTGGAGGGTTCTGCTTCTTGAAACTCCAACTGCTGGTCGTATTTCCGACGATTCGAAACCCCAAATAGTTCGTCACGTCATCAAGCGTCATTTCACCCAGCTTCCTCTTGCCGACGATGCCGCCGTCTTCCGTGCCGGGCATCTGATATCCGTTTTCAAGGAACCGCTGGCCAAACTGATTCAGAATCGGAGGCGCGGTATGACAGGCCGTGCAATTCACATCGTACTTACGAGCAAAGGGGGGGATGGCCTGCGCCTGCGTCGGCACAAAGAGTGACAGCAGTGTGGGAAGAATTGTTGCACCCAGACAGACGGCGAACAGGCCAATCCATTTGCGGGCTAAATTATAATCACGCATAGCATCGGGATAGGTCTAGCCACCCATACCTCCTGAGTAGTAAATACGCACATAGGCTCTATCGGCTCATTGCTGTTCGTTCTTGAATGAAGGCTGAAGGGGTTCAGGCAGAAGGTTGGAGGTCCGAGGTCCGAACACTTCAGCCTTCAGCCTTCGGCCTGCCCCAGGCCTAAGCTGGAATCGCCTCAGCAGCCGTCACGATCTGGCCGCGTTCGGACTGTGCCTGAGCGGAAAACACCGGATAACGAGTGGGATAGTCCTCTGAAAGAACGAGTTGCTTGCAGCGTCTCGTGCGGAGGTTCATGAGGAGAGGGCCGCGAAGATTGGCGGTCATGGCGGATGGATCATCAGATGGAATGGTGAGGATGACCGCGAGGCTCAGCTCGTCAGTCTCATTCCCTTCCACCTCAAACCGCGCCTCCGGCGAAATCGTGACCTGGTAATTTTGGTTGAACAACGCGGGATCGATGACCACAAACGCAAGGGACGCTTCTTCCGTACAATGTAACCATTTGAATGGAGCATCGGTGTCATGATCGAGTATCACATAGCTGGTCCATTCTGGAAACCCGAGCAACCCTGACGGGAAGGTCAGGAGTGACTCACGATGAACATCGAAGGTCCCAAAGCGAGTTGAGGCAACATTCATAACAACGGCTCCATAGGGCTAGGAAAGTTTCTTCCGCAATAATCGTCGCAAGTCGTCGAACGGGACCACTGGCGTGCGTGCTGCAAGTTGGTTCTCTTCTTGAATCCTGACGCAGACTTCATCGCGATGCACTTCGACCGTTCGTGGCGCTTCGACGCCCAAGCGAACCTGTCCATTCTGAATTCCCAGTACCACGATCCGAATGTCC
>Ga0315278_10001691_pt1 | contig 19496 bp, 15 predicted proteins | sample YL17G06_0_MG_FD_203880 | JGI IMG/M metagenome (GOLD analysis project Ga0315278, IMG submission 203880) | Sediment microbial communities from Yellowstone Lake, YNP, Wyoming, USA - YL17G06_0 | ecosystem: Environmental > Aquatic > Freshwater > Lake > Sediment | place: USA: Wyoming | collected... | reverse complement strand
GCGAGCAGCTCGACCGCGGCGGCGACGTCGGCCTCGGATGCGCCGGGGCGGTGCGCGCCGAACCGGTGCGATGCGGGCGGAACCTCGACGTCGTCTTCCTCCTGGTACACGTTGTAGGGCACGTCCAGATTCACCGGGCCCGGGCGTCCGGTGAGCATGGTGTCGAAGGACTGGCGCAGCGCGAGCGGCAGCATGTCGACGCGCGAGGGCTGGAACGAGCGCTTCACTACCGGGCGCAGGACGGAGGGGAAATCGGCCTGGTTGTGCTGGTAGATCTCCTGGAACGGCGCGCGGTTGGCCTGCGAGGTCGGGACGTTGGAGGTGATGGCGAGGAACGCCGATGAATCCGACAGGGCGGTGACGAGCGACATCACCAGGTTGGCCGAACCGGGGCCGGTCGAGGTGAGCGTGGCCACCGGCTGGTGCTTCACGCGGAAATAGCCGTCGGCCATGTGCCCGGCGCACTGCTCGTGGCGCGGCGAGACGAGCTGAACCTTGTCGCGCACCTCGTACAGGGGATCGAGCATCCCCACGTTGCCGTGGCCGCACAGGCCGATCACGTACGGCACCTTCTGCTTCACCAGGTACTCGGCGATCAGTTCGCCACCCTTCATCTTCGGCATGGTCTCGCTCCTGCTAGCTCAGGGAAAACGTAACGATTCGTTCTTCAGTCATCTCGTGCACAGCATAGCGCGGACCTTCGCGTCCGAACCCGCTGTCCTTCGATCCGCCGTAGGGCATCAGGTCCACGCGCGAGCTCGAAGTCTCGTTCACGTGCACCCCGCCGACTTCGAGCCGCCGCGCGGCCGCGAACGCGTCGTCGAGGCGGTTGGTGAAGATGCCGGTCGCCAGCCCGTAGGGCGTGGCGTTGACGCGTGCGATGGCCTGGTCCAGCGTGTCGAAGGGTACGATACACACCACGGGGCCGAACACCTCACGGCAGCCGACCTGCATCGAGTCGTCGATCGAGGCGAGCAGCACCGGCGGGAACACGGCGCCCTTGCGCGCGCCACCGGCCAGGCGCCTGGCGCCCTTCGCCACGGCCTCCTCGACCCAGCTCTCGACGCGGATCGCCTCCTTCTCGCTGATGAGGGGGCCGACCACGGTGTCCGGGGCGTACGGATCGCCGAACGGCAGCGCCTGCACCAGCCTTGCCAGGCGCGACTCCACGTCCGCGACGATCGACCGGTGCACGAGCAGCAATTGGATCGAGGTGCAAACCTGTCCCGCCTTGCGGTAGCCGGCGTTGATGACCTTGGGCAGGGCGCTGTCGAGCTTTGCGTCGTCGCAAAGGATGGTGCAGGCGATGGAACCCAGCTCCATCTGCGTGCGCCGCAGTCCCGCCCGCTGCTGGATGCTGCGGCCCACCTCGGTGCTGCCGGTGAAGGCGAAGAAGCGCACGCGCTCGTCCGCGATCAGCCACTCCGCGACCTGCGCGCTGCCGTGCAGCACCGAGAGGAAGCCGCGCGGCATGCCGGCCTCGACCAGCACTTCGGCCAGCTTGCAGGCGGTGAGCGGGGTGCTCGACGCCGGCTTGAGGATCGCGGCGTTGCCGGCTGCGAAGGCCGGCGCGATCTTGTGCGTGACCGTGTTCAATGGCGAGTTGAACGGCGTGATTGCGGCGACCACGCCGAGCGGCACGCGCAGGGTGAACCCGATGCGGCCCGCCTGCTGCGGCGCTCCGGCGAGCGGCACCACTTCGCCGGCGAGGCGCCGCGCCTCCTCGGCCGAGAGTTTCAGCGTCTGGATCGAGCGGCGCACCTCGCCCGTCGCATCGGCGGCCGTGAATCCGGCCTCCATCTGCATCGTGCGCACGAAATCGTCGACCCGCGGCTCCATCAGTGCGGCGGCGCGGTCCAGGATCGCGCCGCGCTCGAACGGACCGGGCGCGCCGCGGCGAAACGCGGCGTGCGCGCATGCGACGGCGAGTCCGACCTGCTCCTGGTCCGCGGTGCCCACATGGGCGCCGGGCTCCAGGCGGTACTTGTCGATCACGGCGAAGGCGGGGCCCTTGCCGGCGACCCATTGGCCGTCCACCAAAAGCCCTTGCGTGGCGCTGCGCTCGTTCACGGGGCGTACTCCTTGTCCGAAGTCGTCACAGCCACAGGATCTGCTTGCGATATTCGAGGTTGGTCAGGAGGGGCTCGGCGGGCCCCGCGTGGAAGACGGCGCCCCGTTCGAGCGCGAACACGCGATCGGCCAGGGCGAGGACCAGGTCCAGGTTGTGCTCCACGATCACGATGGACGCGTGGCCGCGCAGCCGGTCGAACACGGTGAACAGCTCCTGCACGATGGTGGGCGCGAGGCCCTCGAACGGCTCGTCCAGCAAGAGCAGCTTCACGTTGCCCGACAGCGCGCGCGCCACGGCCACCATCTGCTGCTCGCCGCCGGACAGGTAGTCGGCCGCGACGTTCATGCGTTCCTTCAGTCGCGGGAAGTACTGGAGAATCTGCGCTTCGCTCCAGACGACGCCGTTGCGGCCGTCGGTAGCCCGCGCCAGGCGGCCCAGCGCGAGGTTATCCGCGACCGTCATGCCGGCGAACAGCCCCCGGCCCTGCGGCACGTAGCCGATACCGAGGCGCGCGATGTCCGGCGCCGGCATGCCGGCGATGGCGCGCCCCTCGTATTCGATTGTGCCGGAGGCCGGCGGCACCAGGCCCGCGAGCGTCTTCAGCAGCGTCGACTTGCCAGCGCCGTTGCGTCCGAGCAGCGCAACGATTTCGCCATCGCGCACATCCAGCGTGGCGTCGTTGAGGATGTGGCTCTTGCCGTAGAAGGCGTTGACGCGCTTGAAGCGCAGTAGCGGCGCACGCTCGCGCGCAGCGCCGGCGATCCGGCCGCCGGCGCCGTCCTCGGCGCGCCCTCGGGTGGGCGGGATCCCGGTGCCCGTGTAGACCTCCTGCACGCGCCGGTCGGCCCGCACCTCGCCGGGCGTTCCGCTCATCAGCACTTCGCCCTGGTTCATCACGGTGACCCGCTGCGAGAAGCCGAGGACGCGATCGATGTCGTGCTCGACGATCAGCACCGGGATGCTGGCGGCGACGCTCTTCACCAGGTTCGACACGCGCTCGCGCTCGGCGGCCGCAAGGCCCGCGAGCGGCTCGTCCAACAGCAGCACCTGCGGCTTGGACGCGAGGGCGATGCCCACGTCGAGCAGCCGCTGCCCGCCATAGGAGAGCTCACCGCCCTCGATCGCCTCGATGCCATCGAGGCCGAGGAACGCGATCAGCGCCGTGGTTTCCGCATGGACCTCGGGGTAGCTGTCGATGTCGCGCCAGGCGTTGAAGCGCCCCGGGTGCCGCGCCTGCAGCGACAGCCGCAGGTTCTCGTAGATCGACAGACCCTTGAACAGGCTGGTGATCTGGAACGAGCGCGCGAGGCCCCGCTGGCAGATGCGGTGCGGCGGCAGCCCCTGGATCTCGTCGCCGTACAGCCTCACCGTGCCCCCGTCCGGCGCGAACATCCCGGACACGACGTTGAAGAGGGTGGTCTTGCCCGCGCCGTTCGGGCCGATCAGCGCGTGGATTTCCCCGGCGTCCACCGTGAGGCTCGTATTCGCCATCGCGCGGATGCCCCCGAAGTGCTTGCCCACCGCCTCGACTTCCAGCACTGCTCCCTGCCGCGCGGCGGGACGCAGGAACTCCGGCAGCGGCAAGCCCGCGTGAATCCTGCGCGCGTTCATGGCCGCGGCTTCCTCCGGCGGCGGCCGCCAGCGCCGCTGCAGCTTGGACCAGATGCCCACGAGCCCGCTCGGCGAGTACAGCACGAAGCCGACGAAAACCAGCCCGAACCAGAGGAGCCAGTTCGACGTCCACATCGAGAACAGCTCGCGGAACAGGATGTAGAAGAGCACCCCGAGGGCCGGACCCAGGATGTGGTGCATGCCGCCGATCACGACCATCGCCAGCAGCTCGCCGGACATGGCGACCGCGGTGGCCTCGGCCGAGACGAGGTAGTGCTGGAAGCCCGTCAGCGCTCCCGCGAGGCCCGTCACCGCTGCCGAGAGGACGAACACCGCCAGCTTGTACCGTTCGACCGGGTAGCCCTGGAACGTGGTGCGCAGCTGGTTCTCACGGATCGCGACGAGCACGTGCCCGAACGGCGAGCGGACCATGCGCAGCAGGACGTACAGCACGCCGAGGCCGATCAAGGCGACCACGACGTAGTAGGCGCGCGAATCGTCGAGCGCGACGGGCCCGATGCTGCCCCGCTGCAGGCCGCCGAGTCCGTCCTCGCCGCCGGTCAACTCGGTCCAGCGGAAGGCGATGGCGTAGGTGAGCGCCGCAAGCGCGAGCGTCAGGAGCGAGAAGTACACGCCGCGCCGGCGCAGAATGAGGATGCCCACCACGGTGGACAGCACGGCGACGAACGCGATCGAGAACAGGATCGGGACCGCGATCTGGCCGTTGAACCAGTGCTTCTGGGCGAGCGCGGCGGCGTAGCCGCCGATGCCGAACCACGCGCTGTGGCCGAAGGACGTGAGCCCGGTGTACCCCACGAGCAGGTTGAGGCCCAGCGCCGCAATGGCGAGGCAGACCACCACGGAGGCGGTGTTCACCGTCAGGCCGAGCAGGGGCATGGCGAACGGCAGCGCGACGAGCGCGATCGCGCCGATCCACAGCGGCCAGTGCTTCCCGGAACGCGGGGGTCTCGCCCCCTCGTGCACCCCCTGCGAACGCGGCAGCGCGGGTCTCATTCGAACTTCTCGATGCGCTCGCCGAGCAGACCGCGCGGGCGGAACAGCAGCACCAGGAACATCAGCACGTACATCGACGCCTCGCCCGCCGCCGGGACGAAATGGATGGTGATGCCGCGCACCACGCCCACCAGCAGCGCGGCGAGCACCACGCCCCAGAAACTGCCCAGCCCGCCGATCACGACCACGACGAAGGCGACGGTGATGATCTCCGTCCCCATCGCCGGATGAACCACGGTGATGGGCGCGAAGAGCGCGCCGCCCAGCGCCGCCATGCCCACGCCCAGCATGACGATCGTGGCCATGTAGGGCTCGAGCCGGATGCCCAACGCGGCGACCATGTCGGGCCGCTGGATGCCGGCGCGCACGACGCGGCCGAAGGACGTCCGGTGAAGCAGGAGCCAGACGCCGGCCAGCACCACCGCCACCACGGCGAGCAGCATCAGCCGGTAGCGGGAGAACAGAAAATCGCCCAGCATCAGCTGGCCCTTGAAGCCGGCCGGCATCGACGCGGGCAGGGGCGCAGCGCCCCAGACGATGCGGATCAGCTGCTCGGCCACCATCGCGAGACCAAAGGTCAAGAGCAGGCTCAGGATGGGGTCGGCTGCGTAGAAGCGGCGCAACAAGTACCGCTCGAACAGGATGCCGAGCAGGGCCACGGCGACCGGCGACAGGACGACGCCCGCGCCGAAGCCCAGATGCTTCGCGATTTCGAGCGAGACGTACGCCCCGAAGGCGTAAAAGGCGCCGTGCGCGAGGTTCACCACGCCGCCGACGCTGAAGATCAGCGACAGGCCCAGCGCGATCAGCAGGTAGTAGCCTCCGAGCACGAGGCCGTTCACCACCTGTTCGAGCAGGAACAGGAGTTCCATTCTCAATTCATTGGCGCAGAGAGAGGCGGCGGCGACGTTGCGGGCGCCCGCGCGCACGCGCCGGACGCGCGCACCGCAGCGGCGCCCGCGTCCGGTGTCCCGCTACATGACGCAGGTGTTCTGCGTCTTCGGCGGGGCGAGGATCTCCAGCGGCTGACTCGGCCCCGGCACCGCCGCACCCAGCTGGAGGAAGTCCCACTTGTCCTTCGCCTTGCCCTTGGGCTTGACCGTGAACGGATAGGCTTCCTGCATGAGCTGATGGTCCCACGCTCGAAAATAGCCCTTGCGCGCCTTCAGGATGTCGAACTGCGTTTCGCCCTCGAAGTAGGCGACCAGCTTGTCCGTGTCGGTCGACTTGGTCTCGTTCATGGCCTGGGCCATGATCTTGAGCGAGACGTACTCGATCCACGCGTGGTTCTCGGGCGGCTTGCCGTGCTTCTTGGTAAAGGCCGCGGTGAAGGCCTGCGAGCCGGGCGTGTTGATGTCGTGCATCCACACCGTGGGCCAGATTCCGCTCAGGTTGCCTTCGCCGGCGGCCCAGGCATCCGCCGTGTTGAGGTTGAAGCCGACGAGCGGGTACGGCAGCCCGAATTCCGCGTACTGCTTGACCAGGTTGGTGACCTGGTTGCCGGCCAGGTTGGCGCAGACCACGTCCGGCTTGGCCCGGCGGATCTTCAGCATGTAGCCGCTGAAGTCCGTCACGTCGGTCGGGACCAGTTCGTCGCCGATCACGCTGCCCCCGTTGGCGGCGACGAACGCCTTCGCCGCCTTCAGGAGGTCGTGGCCGAAGAGATAATCGGCCGACAGCATGAAGAAGCGCTTGCCCTTCACCTGGTTGTCGCGCACCAGCGCCAGGCCGACGGCGTTGACCATCACGGTGACGGGAATGTCGACGTGAAAGGTGTACTTGTTGCAGTTCTTGCCGCGCAGCACGTCGGAACGCGCGCCGGTATCCATGAACAGGCGCTTGTTGCGCGCGGCCACCTGGGAGATGGTCAGTGCGGAGGCCGAGTTGATCTCGCCCAGCAGCACCACCGCACCGTCCCGCTCGAGCATCCGCTGGGCCTTGGTCGCGGCCGTGGCGGGATTGACCGAGTCCTCCGAGATCACTTCGATCTGCCGCCCCATGACGCCGCCGGACTTGTTGATCTCCTCCTCGGCCATCCTCATGCCGAGGACGGCGTAATCGCCGAGTGCGCCGAGAAAACCGGTCAAGGGCGTGAGGTGCCCGATCTTGATCTTGTCCGACTGGCTGCGCACGATCGCGGGAAATCCGAGGGCATAAGCGCCCGCCATCGCGGCGCCCGCTTTCAATACGCTCCTGCGCTTGTCGCTGGTCATTGCTGGTCTCCTCCTTGTGGTCCGTCAGGCGGGCTCGTCGTCGTCGACCGGGGTCGTCACTACCAGAAAGACGAGCCCGGAGAGTCCGGTATTGGTGAAGCTGTGGCGCACGCCCGGCGGCACGTACACGTAATCGTGCGTTCGCATCAGGTGCTGCGCTGCGTTCAGCGTGAGGATGCCCTCGCCCTCCAGGACGTAATAGATCTGCTCCTGCACCTGGTGGACGTGCTCGGCCACGTAGGCGTTGGGCGCGTAGCGCGAGATGCGGAAGTCGATGCGGCTCGAGCCGGAATTACCGGGGCCCACCAGGGCTTTCGACAGAGCGCCGCCGAAGTGGCCGGGAAACTCCTGCCACGGGATGCGCGCCATCTTCTCGACGAACGCCGTCTCGCGGCGGACCGGTTTCTTCTTGGCCATGGTGCGGATTCCCATCAGGGATCGAGAGCGAGGAAGGTGCGCCGCTCGCGGCCGGTCCTCCAGGGGCGTTGCCCCCACCGACAACGGCCTCGCACTCTACCACCGCGCACGGTTGATCCTGCACGAGCGCGACCGGGCATCGTCGTCAGCGCTGCGCGGTCCGCGCCGCGAAACGCCCGTACACTTTGGCGACGTTGCGGCGGAAGATCTTGTCCCGATCGTCGGCACCCAGCCAGTCGATCGAGTCGATGTAGCGCTTGGTGTCGTCGTAGTAGTGTCCCGTCTCCGGATCGACGCCGCGCACCGCGCCCACGACCTCCGCAGCGAACAGGATGTTGTCGGCGGGGATAACCTTCAGCAACAGCTCGATCCCGGGCCGGTGATACACGCAGGTGTCGAAGAACACGTTGTTCAGCAGGTGCTCCTTCAGCGGCGGGCGGCCCAGGTCCTGCGCGAGCCCGCGATAGCGTCCCCAGTGATACGGCACCGCGCCGCCGCCGTGCGGGATGATGAACTTCAGCGTCGGGAAATCCTTGAAGAGGTCGGCGGTGACAAGCTGCATGAAAGCGGTGGTGTCGCCGTTGATGTAGTGCGCGCCGGTGCCGTGGAAGCTGGGATTGCACGAGGCGCTCACGTGGATCATCGCAGGCACGTCGAGCTCGACCATCTTCTCGTACAGGGGATACCACCACTTGTCGGTGAGCGGCGGGTCGGTCCAGTAGCCGCCGGCCGGATCGGGGTTGAGGTTGCAGCCGATGAAGCCGAGCTCCGTCACGCAGCGCTCGAGCTCCGGGATGCAGTTGTCGGGCCGCACGCCCGGGCTCTGCGGGAGCTGGCAGACGCCGACGAAGTTGTCGGGGTAGAGCGCGCAGGCGCGGTGGATCAGGTTGTTGCAGTGCTCGGACCAGTGGTGGCTCGTCGTTTCGTTGCCGATGTGGTGGCTCATCCCCATCGCGCGCGGCGAGAAGATCGTGAGATCGGTCCCGCGCTCGCGCTGGATGCGGAGCTGCGCGCCTTCCAGGCTCTCGCGGATCTCGTCGTCGGAGATCTTCAGCGCGCCCTTGGCGGGTGCGTGGCCCGGCTTCCCGAGGTCGTCGACCTGCTGCTTGCGCCAGGTCTCGAGCGCTTTCGGTGCCGTCGTGTAGTGCCCGTGACAGTCGATGATCATGCTGTTGCCTTTTTCTAGTTCCCGAGCGTGCGGGTCGTTACGTCCAAGAGTTCGTCCACCGAATATCGGCGTGGAATGAGCCGCTGCCGATACACGCAGTCGATCGCGACTTCGAGGTTGCGGCGATTCGCTTCGACGCCGAAGGGGTTCAAGTCGAGCTCGCCCACCTTGGGCAGCCCGGCCGCGTGCTTGCTCTCGAGGAGCAGGCGATAGATCTCCCGCACGGCGTGCGGATCGGACTTCGCAAGCGAGTCCTTCACCACCACCAGGTGATTGACCTGGATCGCGCCATGCTTTGCGTGCCACGCGCGCGCGGCGGCGACGGGGTCGGGCAGCAGGGTCTTCAGGCGCGGGTCGGCGGGCAGTCCGTCGCCGACGATCGCCGCGTCGATCTCGCCGGCGAGCAGCATGTCGACCACTTTCGCGCCTGCGGGGGCGCGCTCGACGTTGGGCGGGTCGCGGAACTCGGCAACGTGCGCCGCCTCGAACGTCATCCATTTCACCTGTTCGGGCTGGATGCCGTAATCGTCAGCGAGTATTCCGCGGATCCAGGCGCCGGTGGTGACCGAGTACGAGCGCACGCCGATGCGCCGGCCGGGGAGGTCGCCGGGGGCGAGCGGCCCGCGCTCGGCGTTGTACAGGATCAACGGGTGCTGGAAGCGTCCCACCAGCACCGCGGGCAGCAGCGTGAGCGGCTTCCCGTGCGCCTTCGCGACCAGATAGGTGACGATCGCAAGCTCGGCGACGTCGAACTCCAGATCGCGCACCACGCGCTTGAAGCCCGCGCTCACCGGCTTGACGTCCGCGAACTCGAGGCTGACGTGCGGCGAACGAACCTGGCCTGACTTGAGCGCCGCGGTCACCGGGTAATCGCCGATCAGGGCGCGCAACTTGACGGTCTCCGGATGGGTCATCGCTCTCCCTCAGAACTGCGCGCGATATTGAGCGGGATCGATGCGCGCGCCGACGACCAGTGGCCGGTCCTTCGGCCGCGCCTCCGCGAGCGTGCGCGAGAGGGCCGCGGCACTGTCCACCATCACCCCTTCGCATCCCATCGCCGGGGCGAGGCGGGCGAGATCGGTCGGCTCGATCAGCGTGCCCCAGCTCGGATAGTTGCGGTGGGCCTGCTTGATCTCGATGCGGTTCAGGCTGTCGTCGCAGAACACGACCACCAGCAGCTCGAGCCCGAGGCTCGCGGCGAGGCGGAGCTCGCTTTGCACCATCGCCAGCCCGCCGTCTCCGATGAAGCACACGACCGGACGCGCGGGCTCGAGGAGCTTCGCAACGATCGCCGCCGGCAGCGAATAGCCCATCGACGAGAGGCCGTTCGTCATCAGCACCGAGCGCGGCGCGTAAGCCGTCCAGCCCTGCCCGACGAGCAGCTTGTGCGAGCCGACGTCGCTGGTGGCGATCGCATCGCGCGGCGCCGCTGCGCGCACGAGATCGACGACGTCGGTCGGGTTGAGCTTGCCCGCGACCCGGCCGGCGTAGTACGCCGCGCGCAGCCCTTCACGGTGCCGCTTCACCTCCGCGGCCGCCCATTTCGGCGCGCCCTGCCAGTCTGCGACGATCGCCGCCAGGATCGCGGGGATGTCGCCCACCAGCTCCGCGTCCGCGGGATAGATCTGGTCGGTGTTCGGCGTGGCGTCGATGTGCACCGTGGGCACGGCGAGCGGCCAGGGCTTGATCAGCTCGACCGCGTCGAAGCCGACCGCGAGCAGCAGGTCGCAGCCCTTGAGAAAGTCCCACACGAACGCATTGCACGCCATGTCGAGCGTGCCCGCGTAATACGGGTGGTCCTCGGAGAGCACGCCCTTGGCCATCGGCGACACGACGACCGGCACGCCGAGCGTCTCGGCGAGCTGCGCCAGGGCGCGATCCGCGCCGGCGCGCTGCGCGGCGATACCAGCGAGCACGGCAGGCCGCCGCGCCGCGCGCACGCGCGCGGGAACGTCCGCCGACGCAGCGTCGACCGTGAAGACCTGCGGCGCGGCGTGCAAGGCATTGAGCGGCGGCAGCGCGACGGATGCGTCGAGCGCTTCCGCACCCACCACGTCGGCGTGCGTCGTGATGTGCACCGGTCCGGGACGTTCTGCCATCGCGAGCCGCAGGGCCCTGCGCATCACGGCCGCCACGGTGTCGGGCGCCACGTGCGTCGTCCATTTGCTCACCGGCGCGAAGATCCGGTTGTGATCGAGGACCTGGTGGGTAAACGTCTGCTCGCGCCTGCGTTCGATCTGGCCGGAGATCGCGATCATCGGCACGCGGTCGAGCCATGCGCTCGCGACCGCATTCACGAGGTTTGACGAACCCGGGCCGAGCGTCGACATGCACACGCCCGGGCGCCCGGTGAGAAAACCGTAGGCTTCCGCCATCAGGCCGGCGGTGCCTTCGCGCCGGCCGAGCACGAACTGCAGCCCCGCGCGGCGCGCCGCCTCCATGAACTCGATGTTGGGGTCGCCCGGATAGCCGAAGATGTGGCGCGTGCCGGCCGCGGCGAGGTACTGCACCATTACTTCCGAAACGTTCACCGCGGCTCTCCAGGTCGCCGGACGAGCGAGGCGTGCGGCGTCGCAATCCTCGCATTTCGAGGCACGCGCGCCAAGTATGCGCGCGCAGCGCATAGCAGCTTTAGCGGCTTCGGCATGGGGACGGCGGTGGCGGCAGGTTCAAATCCGTTGCATCCTATCCACTCGCTATTAAGGGGCAACCGTGCGAAGGACGATAGGCGCATTCCTGATCGCCGTGGCCTGGATCGCCGGCGCCCATGCGCAGGGCTACCCGGCGCGTCCGGTCTCGATCGTGGTCGGCTTCACCGCCGGCGGCTCCACCGACATCATCACGCGGCTCGTCGCGGAGGATCTGCGAAAGAGCTGGGGCCAGCCGGTGATTGTCGAGAACCGCCCCGGCGCCGGCGGCAACATCGGCGCGGCGAATGTCGCAAAGGCGCACCCCGACGGCTACACGCTGCTCATGAGCTCGCCGGGGCCGCTCGCGATCAACGCGAGCCTTTACAGCAATCTGTCTTACGATCATTTGCGCGATTTCACGCCGGTGACGCTGGTCGTGCACGTGCCCCTCGTGCTGGTGGTGAACCCGCGCACGGTGTCGGCGACGACGTTCAAGGCGTTCGTCGCGGAGGTCCGGGCGAACCCAGGGAAGCTCTTCTTTGGCTCCACCGGCACCGGGACTTCGTCGCACCTCGCGGGAGAGCTGCTCAAGGTGCAGGCCGGTCTCGACATGACCCACGTGCCGTACAAAGGGGCGGTCGCGCTGAACGACGTGCTCTCGGGGGAGTCCGTGCAGGCCATGTTCGCGACCATTCCCTCGGTGATGGGCCACATCCGCGCCGGCAAGCTGCGCGCCATCGCGGTCACGACCGCCAAGCGCACCGCCGCACTGCCGGACCTCCCCACGATCGCGGAGTCGGGCTACCCGGACTTCGAGGCGTCCTCCTGGTTCGGGCTGGTCGGGCCGCGCGGGCTGCCGCGCGAGATCGTGATCCGGCTTCAGACCGACATCGCCCGCATCCTGGCGCAGCCGGAGATGCGCGAGAAGCTCACCCAGCACGGCGTCGACCCGGTGGGCAACAGCCCGGAGGAGTTCGGCGCGTACATGCGGGCCGAGACGGCGAAGTGGGCGAAGCTGGTGAAGAACTCCGGCGCCAAGGCCGATTGACGTGTACGTCGTAGAGCGCTTCGCGCAGTTTGCCGTGGACCTGCGGTCGCGGCCGCTCGCGGCCGAGGTCCTGCATTACGCGCGGCGGGCGGTCATCGACTGGTACGCAGCGGTCCTGCCGGGGGGCGTGGTGCCGCCCCCGACGCTGCTCGAACGCGCGCTCGCGGACGAGCTTGACCGGGGCGGCGCGGCGCTCGTGAGCGGGCGGCGCGCGACGCCCCGGGCCGCAGCGCTCATCAACGGCACGGCCGCCCATACGGTCGAAGTCGACGACATCTTCAAGGACGCCATCTTCCATCCCGGCGCGCCGACCATAGCGGCCGCGCTCGCCGCCGCACTGGAGGCGAACGCAAGCGGCGCGGCGTTTCTGCGCGCCGTGGTCGTGGGCTACGAGATCTCGACGCGCATCGGCGCCGCGATGGGGCGCGAGCACTACCGCTACTGGCACAACACCGGCACGATCGGCAGCTTCGGCGCGGCGGCCGCGTGCGCAGAACTGTATGGCCTCGATCGCGCGCGCTTCGCGCATGCGCTCGCGACGGTGACGACGTTCGCGGCGGGTCTGCAGCAGGCGTTCCGCATGGACTCGATGTCCAAGCCATTGCATGCGGGGCGTGCCGCCGAGGCGGGGCTGCTCGCCGCGCAGCTCGCGCGCGCGGGCGTCACCGGCTCGCTCGACGTGATCGAGGGGGAGGCCGGATTCGGCCGCGCGATGGGCGCGGCACCCGCTTGGGACGCCGCGCTCGCGACGCTTGGAATGGTGTGGCACATCACGCAGATGACGTTCAAGAACCACGCGTGCTGCGGGCATACCTTTGCCGCGATCGACGGCGCGCTGGCGCTGCAGCGCCAGCTCGGCGTCGCGCACGGCGACATCACCGGCGTGCGTGTCGCCACCTATCGTCCGGCGCTGGAAGTGGCCGGCATCGAGGATCCGGCGACCGCGGCCGAGGCGCGCTTCAGCCTGAAATATGTGGTCGCGACCGCACTCGTCCACGGCAGCGTGCGGCTCGCTGCGTTCGAGCCGGAGCGGCTGCGCGACCTCGAGACGCGCGCTCTGATGGCGCGGATCGAGTTCGCGGTCGACCCCGAGCTGGACGCTGCATTCCCGAGGCAGCGCGCGGCGCGCGTGAGTCTCTCGACTCGCGACGGGCGCAGCGAAACATTCTTCCAGCCGACTCGCAAAGGCGATCCGGACGCGCCGCTCTCCGATGCCGAGCTGGAGGACAAGTTTCACGAGCTCGCCGGCGTGGTGCTCGGTGTGGCAGGAGCCCGTGATCTCCTTGCGCGGCTGTGGGCGCTCGATCAGGCGCCGGATCTCGCTTTCGCGCGCGCGCCGCGATAGAGCCGGCGCTGCTCGCGCGGGTTACGCCCCATAATTCGGCGATATCGACCGGTAACCGCGGACGCGGAAATCAGCAAGTGAAAGCGCCGCAGACGGGTGCGTTCACCCAGGAGACAAAGGGATCGCCATGAAAATCTCAAGCATCCATTCCCAGATCGTGCGGCTCCCTGCCGACGAGCCGCTCGCGGACGGACCCGCGGTCGCGGGCGCGACGCGCGAGTTCGTCGCGCTGCAGATCGGCACCGATGCTGGGATCGAGGGGATCGGTCTGACGTTCTTCGGCGGGCCGATCACCGGCGCCCTCAAGGCGGCGGTCGACGGACTGGGCGCGCTCACCATCGGCGCCGACCCGATGCGCATCGAGGCGATCGTGGACAAGCTGCGCGCCGCCGCCGGCTCGTCCGGCCCCGGCGGTCTCTTTACGCTCGCGCTGGCGGCCATCGACATCGCTCTCTGGGACATCAAGGGCAAGGCGCTGAACCTGCCGGTGGCGACGCTCGCGGGTGGACACCGCACCCGGGTCCCGACGTATGCGAGCGGTGCGCTGATGCGGCAGTTCTCGCTCGACCAAGTGGTCAAGGCCGCGCCAAGGCTCGTGGAGCGCGGCTTCCGGCAGATGAAGATGCAGCTCGCGCTGCCCGGCGACACCTCGCCGGAGCGCGAGGTCGAGCGCACCCGCGAGATCCGCGCCAGCATCGGTCCGGGCATCGACCTGATGTGCGACATCAACCAGCGCTGGGACGTGCGCCAGGCGCTCTCGATCGGCAGCCGGATCGAGGAGTACCACCTGTTCTGGCTTGAAGACGTGGTCGCGCACGACGATTACCCCGGGCTTGCCCGCGTCGCCGCGGCGCTGGCAACGCCGATCGCCGCCGGGGAGTATGTCTACGGCACGGTGCCGTTCCGCCATCTGCTCGAGGCGCGCTCCGTCGACATCGTCATGATCGACGTCCTGCGCGCGGGCGGCATCACGCAGTGGCTCAAGATCGCCGCGATGGCGGAGGCCTTCAACCTGCCGGTGGTGAGCCACCTGATTCCCGAGCTGCACGTGCATCTCATCGCCGCGGTGCCCAACGGCCTCACGGTCGAGTACATGCCGTGGTCGGGGCGGCTGTTCGAGGAGGTGCCGCTCCCGCAGAACGGCGAGCTTGCGGTCCCGGACAAGCCCGGCCTCGGGCTCGCGTTCGACCGTGAGGCGATCCGCCGGTACGGGGCGTGAGACGAGATCGCCGCGTGAAGCGGCGACCCGTTCAGCGGGCGAGCAGTTGATGCACTCGTCTGCGCACCGGGACGACGAGTACGACCTGGTCGTCCTCGGCGCCGGCGCCGGCGGGATGACCGCCGCGCTGGTGGCCGCAATCGAGGGCCTGCGCACGCTCGTGATCGAGCGGACGCGCTGGATCGGCGGGACCACCGCCCGTTCCTCGGGCACCGTCTGGATTCCGGACAACCCGCATCAGCGACGACTCGGAATCCTGGGTGACGCGCAGGCGGCGGGCGAATATCTGGACGCGCTCGTCGGTGACCGTGCCGACCGGGCGCTGCGCGAGGCCTTCATCGGGGCCGGGCCGGCGATGATCGACTACCTGGACGTGCACACCGACGTCCGCTTTCACGCCTACCTCCACCACCCCGACTATCGCCAGGAGCTGCCCGGCGCCGCAAGCGGCGGACGCCCCCTGGAACCGCTGCCGTTCGACGGGCGAACGCTCGGCGCGGATTTCGACCGGGTCGGCTGGCCTTTGCGCGAGCTGATGCTCTTCGGCGGGATGATGGTGACCCGCGGGGAGGCGGCACGCCTCCTGCGCATCGGGCGGACGTGGGACTCGCTCGTCCTCGGGGCGAGCCTGACGGCGCGCTATGTCGCGGATCGGCTGCGCTACCGCCGCGGCACGCGTCTCGTCCTGGGAAACGCGCTCGCGGCGCGACTGTTCAAGAACCTGCTCGATCGTCGGGTCTCGATCTGGTTCGAAGCGCGGACCTCGCAGCTCGTGGTCGAGGAGGGACGAGCGTGCGGCCTCGTGGTCGAGCGCGACGGTGCGCGGGTGGCGGTGCGCGCGCGGCGCGGGATCGTGCTTGCCGGCGGGGGCTTCCCCGCCAGCGCGGCGCTGCGCGAGCGCTACCTGCCAAAGCCGGTGCCGCAGCACACGCCCGCGTTCGAGGGCTGCGTCGGGGAGACGCTGCGGCTCGCCCAGGATGCCGGCGCGGCGCTCGGCCCGCAGGGCGAGGACAACGCGCTCTGGTTTCCGAGCTCGATCGCGACGCGACCCGACGGGTCGACCGCGGTGTATCCGCACATCGTCCTCGATCGCGCGAAGCCGGGCCTGGTCGCGGTCAACGCCGCCGGACGGCGATTCGTCGACGAGGCGGTTTCGTACCACGAGTTCACGCGGGCGATGTACCGCGCGCACCGGAGCGTGCCGAGTATTCCCGCCTGGCTCGTCTGCGACCGCCGCTTCCTGTGGCACTACGGCCTCGGAATGATTCGACCGCTCACGCTGCGGCTGAGACCCTACATTCGCGGCGGGTACCTTCACGCGGCGGACACGCCCGCAGCGCTCGCCGGCCGGATCGGCGTCGATCCCGCCGGGCTCGCGGAGACGGTCCGCAAGCACAACGAGTATGCCCGCATCGGCGTCGATGCGGACTTCGGCAAAGGCGGCAACGCGTACGACCTCGGCAATGGCGATCCCGCGCATCGACCGAACCCGTGCCTCGGGCCGATCGCGCAGGCGCCGTTCTGCGCGGTGGCCGTGGTGCCCACGCCCCTCGGCACCAGCCTGGGGCTGCGGACCGACGCGCACGGCCAGGTGTGCGACGGCGCCGGCCGGCCGATCGCGGGCCTCTACGCGTGCGGCAACGACATGCACTCGCCGATGGGCGGCGAGTACCCGGGTGCGGGCGCGCAGATCGGGGTCGCAATGACGTTCGGCTACGTCGCGGCGCGGAACGCGGCGCGGGGCGCGGGATGAAACCTTCGCACGGAGGCGCGCCGCCTGCCCGCATCGACTGCAGGTTGTCCCATGCCGAACCGTTCTGACAGCTAATACGGAAATCGAAGTGCTCGGAGCCCCCGCGGCACCTACAATCGCTCGACCCTCGTGAGGCTGGGCCTGCGGCTGCACGGGTGGGCGGTGCGACCTGCCGCGAGGATGCGGGCTTGCCGGTGGAGGCGAAGCGATGAGAGTCCGCATGATCCTTGCAGCGCTCGCGTGCGCGATCGCCGCGCCGTCGAGCTTCGCGCAGAGCGGCAAGGTCGAAGTGCTGTGGCTCGGGCAGTCGGCGTTCCGGATCACCTCGCCCGGCGGCAAGGTGATCGTCACCGATCCGTTCCTGCTCAGGAATCCGACCACGCCCGCGCAGTACAAGGAGCTCGGCGCGCTCGGCAAGGTGGACGTTCTGCTCGTGAGCCACGGCCACTTCGACCACATCGCCGACGCGCCGGCCCTGGCGACGCTCAACGCGATCCCGCTGTGGGGCCCGGGCGATCTCAACGCGACGCTGCAGAACCTCGGGGTGCTTCCGGCGGCGCAGCTGCCGCGATTCAACAAAGGCGGCCGCGTCGCGCCGGTGCCGGGCGTCTCGGTCACGGCGACGCGCGCGGAGCACTCTTCGGTGTTCGTGTGGCGCAACCCCGTTACCGGCAAGGACGAGACGCATACCGGCGGCGAGCCGGTCGGATTCATCATCGAGCTCGAGAATGGCTTCCGCATCTGGCACATGGGCGACACGGGGCTCTTCGGCGACATGAAGCTGATCGCGGAGTACTACAAGCCCGACCTCGTCCTGATCCCGATCGGCGGGAACTTCACGTTGGACCCGGCCGACGCCGCTTACGCGTTGCGCGAGCTGATCCGGCCGAAATTCGCAATCCCGATGCACTACGGCGCGAACCCGTTGGGCAAGGGCACGCCGGAGCAGCTGATCCAGGCGCTCGGCGCCGCGCTCGTCAAGGTGCTGCCGCTGAAGCCGGGCGAGAAGGCCGAGTTCTAGGGTGCGGCGCATCGACCGCGAGGCCTGGCGGAGGGCCTGCCGGGCCGCCGCCGCGCTCGGTGCGCTCGCAATGCTGTGCGTGGCCGCGCCCGCGGCGCAGGCGCAGGGCTTTCCGGTGAAACCCGTGCGTCTGGTCGTCCCGTTCACCCCGGGCGGCAGCACCGACATCCTCGCCCGCTCGCTGGCGCAGGCGCTGACCGAAACGTGGAAGCAACAGGTCATCGTGGAGAACAAGCCGGGCGCCGGCGGGATCATCGGCGCCGAGGCGGTCGCGCGCGCTGCGCCGGACGGCTACACGCTGCTGATGGGGCACATCGGCACGCTGGCGGTGAATCCCACGCTCTACCCGAAACTGCCCTACAACGCGATCGCCGATTTCGCGCCGGTCGCGCTCGTGGCGATGGTGCCGAACGTGCTCGTGGTGCATCCGAGCATCCCGGCGCGCACGGTGAGCGAGCTGATCGCGCTGGCCAAGGCGAAGCCGGGCGTGCTGACTTACAGCACGGGCGGCACGGGCAGCGCGGCGCACCTCGCGACCGAGTACTTCAAGCTCGCGACGGGCACGGACATCGTGCACGTGCCCTATAAGGGGGCGGCTCCCGCCGTGACCGACGTAATCGGCGGGCAAGTGTCGATGACGATGACCGGCCTGCCGCCGCTGCTGCAGCACGTGCGGGCGAGCAAGCTCCGCGCGCTTGGCGTGGCGAGCACCACGCACCTGCCGCAGATTCCCGAGGTTCCCACGATCGCGGAGAGCGGCGTCACGGGTTTCGAGGCGACGCAGTGGTACGGCGTCGTCGCCCCGGCGCGCACGCCGCCGGCGATCGTCGACCGGATCGCCGCGGACGTTCGCAAGGCGCTTGATCGCCTCGACCTCAAGCAGCGCCTGGAAGCCGAAGGCGCACAGCCGACGAGCCTCGGCCCGGCCGAGTTCGGCGCGTTCATTCGCAAGGAGATCGAGCGCTGGGCCAAGGTCATCCGCGCAGCCAACATCCAGCCGAACTGAGGCGCGCAACGGCGCGTCATCCCTTCAGCAGCGGCGGCCCGATCGACTGCAGCAGGCGGATCGTCTCCTGCGCCATGCGCGTCAGCGGGCGCTGCGCAGAAGTTGCCACCGCCATTACGCTCCGCAGCGCCGGATGGACGATCGGTCGAGCGCTCAGCTTGGCGCTCGCTCCGGCTTCAATGAGCGCGTGCTTAGGAAGCACGGCATAACCATGTCCGCGTTGCACGAGATCGAGGATCGCCCGGATGCCGTCGATCTCGAGCTCAATCGTCGCCTTGAGGCCGAGCGCCGACAGGCGCGAGTCGACGAGCATGCGGAGCGTGTGCGGCCGGCTCGGGATGATCAGCGGATACTTCGGGATCTGCCGCAGCTCCACGCTCGCCGCACTGTCACCCGGGCGCCGTCGGCCCGGGCCAATGAGGTAGAGCTGCTGCTCGACGAACGGCTGCAGCTCGACCGCGGGCGAGGCAGGCGGGTTGTAGACGATGCCGAGGTCGACGCGCCCCATCGCCAGCCACTCGAGAATGTGGACGGTCAGGCCTTCGGCGATGCTGATGTCCGCGCGTGGAAAGCGGCTGCGGAACTCGGCGACCAGCGGACCCGACAGCACCCGGCTCACGCTCGGCGGCACGCCGAGCGCCACGCGGCCGACCGGCACGTTGCGCGACTCGTCGAGCTCGGCGCGGGCGCGCGCGACCTGCTGGAGGATGCCGCGGGCATGCGCCAGGAGGCGGGCACCCGGTGGGGTGAGCGTCACCCCGCGCCCGTTGCGCAGGAACAGCGCCTGGCGCAGCTCCACCTCGAGCGCCCGGATCTGGCGGCTGAGCGCGGGCTGCGCGACCGAAAGCAGCTGTGCCGCCTTGGAGAAGCTGCTGGCGTCCGCGACGTGCACGAAGTAATCGAGCTGCTTGAGGTCCATCTGCCGGGTCGCTATGCCGCCTTGTGATAACAGTTAGCCTTCCGATGCCGTTCCATTTTGA
>Ga0315278_10001690_pt1 | contig 19498 bp, 17 predicted proteins | sample YL17G06_0_MG_FD_203880 | JGI IMG/M metagenome (GOLD analysis project Ga0315278, IMG submission 203880) | Sediment microbial communities from Yellowstone Lake, YNP, Wyoming, USA - YL17G06_0 | ecosystem: Environmental > Aquatic > Freshwater > Lake > Sediment | place: USA: Wyoming | collected... | reverse complement strand
TCTGGGCGCCCTCGAGCTTCAGCGTGAACCTGCCGTCGTGGGCCCGCATCGAGAACGCGTGGACCCCGTCCAGGACCACGTTCCGTATCCTGCCGGTCCTGGGTGACTTCACGAGCTCGACCTTGCGGCCGTCCATTACGTCCGCGGCGCCCTTCCCGAACTGCATGTCCAGGACCGCCCTGCATCTCAGGATGTCAAGGTCGAACCTGCTGGTCCCCGGGGCGATCTCCTCGAGGAACCTGAGCGTCGGCTCGCCCTCCCACATGACCGCCAGCGGGTACCCGTGGGTGTGGGCGTGGCGCTCCATGACCTCCCTGAACCGCTCGAGCACCTCGGTGTCCGGCTCCTTCGGTATCAACGACTGGCCGATCGGGTAGTACTCGTCGAGCTCGATCGGGACCGGGCCGAAGAACGATGCGACCAGGAAGCTCGCGTCGACCTTGGCGGAGACCGCTTCGATCTCCCTCGCGTAGGTCCTCGCGTAGGGCTTGATGGCCTCGTCGAACCCGACCAGGACCTTGGTCGCCGGCTTCCTGTACCTGGTGAAGTACCTCTCCTGGTATCGTGACACCGTCGGCCTGTGGTAGCTCTCCGGCCCGCAGTAGAAGAACGCCCCCTGCCTGCTGGTCGGCTCGAAGCGCTCCAGATAGTCCCTGTGGCGCTTCAGCACCTTGAGCGCTTCCAGGAGCGACGGGTGCGCCCTCGCGCGCATCTCGGCCAGCTCCCAGATGGAGCCTTCGTGGATCGCGTTCCTGATCTTCCTCAGCTCCCTGAGGCTGACATACAGGTTGTGCTCCGCGATGCGCTTGGTCCTATCGGGCGCCGGGAGCTTCTTGAGCTCCTCGACCGACGTCTTGTTGCATGTGGGGCAGTCGCAGGCGAGGTCGTGCAGGTCCCTCAGGAACTTGGTCCCCGTGGGGTACATGAACCGCTCCTCGCGGGCGTACTTCGCGTAGGATGAGGAGTCGAACATGTCGCAGCCCAGGAGCACGGCCAGGGGGAACATCATCGGATGGCCCGCCCCGAAGAGGTGCACGGGCCTCGAAGGGTCCAGCCCGCGCTTGGACGCGATGATTATCTCGGCTATGTCCGAGTACCTGTAGTTCTCGAGCAGGGGGACGACCCCGCCGACCGGGTGGACCGCGAAGTCGAGCCCGGAGAGCGTCCTGGCGCATTCCTCGCGCAGGTCCGGGTAGATGCCTCCCTGGACCGTGCCCGCGAGGAGCATGTCACCCTTGCTGGCCACGGAGTCCGCGGCCCTCCTCAGCGTCTCCCTGACGGCGGCCTCGGTCTGCTCCCTCGTGAAGTCCGGCTCTGAGAATACATCGAGTATGGTGCCGACATCGGCCCCTATCTTGGACTGGAACGCGACGATCTCCCGGTGGTCGACCTCGACGTCACCGTACACGTAGTTCTGGAACGTGCCGCTGTCCGTCATCACGGGCCCGTCGAAGCCGAGGAGCGTGTGCAGGTCCGACGCCTCGACCCTCTCGCGCAGCTTCGGGTCGTTCCAGATGATGTACGAGTTCGTTATGAGCATCTTCACGCCCAGCCGGTCCTTCATCTCGGCCGGCGTGATCGTCAGCTGGTTGGGGTTCACGACCGGGAGGAGCACAGGTGTCGTGACCTTCCCGTGGCGCGTAGTGAGCTCGCCTATCCTGGCGAGCCCGTCCCGCTCCTTGAGCTCGAACATCAGGCATGATGTAACGAATGGACCTTAATTATGGTTTCACACGCGGGGCGATAAAAACATTAAATACGCTGGTCAACCTGCTCCTGGCCCAGGTACGATGAGCGGATTGCTCCAGGCGCTGGCGGGGATACTGATCGTCTTCTTCCTGCCAGGGTACATGATGGTCAACATGCTGTTCCCCAGGAGGAACGAGCTGGACCCGGAGTACGATGTCGTATACAGGTCCGCCCTGGGCATGGGCCTCAGCGTGGTCATCGCGATCATAATCGGTTTCTCGCTCAACGCCATCAGCTCGGAGGACCAGGGATATGTGTCCGCGGGCCCGCTCTGGACGGTATTCCTGGCAGTGACCGCGCTGTTCTTCGCGGTCGGCTGGTACCGGGGGGCATACCCGTCCCTGGGCCTGCTGCACCCGGCCCTGCTCAGGCGCGCGCCGCCACGGAGGGTCCCCGGCGTGAAGCCCTCGGACCTCAAGGTCAAGAGGGCCTCGGGGAAGCTCGTCCTGGAGCGCGAGCGGCTCATGGAGGACCTGAAGGTCTTCGGGGCGAGGTCGGCGACTTCAAATCCTCAGAGGAGGCTCTACTACCAGAGGAGGATGGAGCTGGTGAGGGAGCAGGTGAAGGGGATCAACGCGCAGCTGGACGAGTCCGACGAGGAGGCCAGCTGACCTTGGCCATCCGGAAGGGCGAGCTCCAGTACAAGCTCGTGATCGTCATCCGCGAGGACCTCAAGATGTCCGGCGGGAAGCTCGCAGCGCAGGTCGCCCATGCGGCCGTGTCATGCGCGCTGGAGGCGAAGGCCAAGAGGACCGCGTGGTTCTCCAAGTGGTACGCGGAGGGCCAGCGCAAGGTCGTTCTCAAGGCGCGGGACCTCGAGGACCTGCGCATGATGGCCGATAAGGCCGGTAGAGCCGGCCTGCCGAAGGCGCTGATCACCGACGCCGGGCTCACGGAGCTGCCGCCCAACACCACGACCTGCCTGGGCATAGGGCCCGCGCCCCAGGACCAGATCGATGCGATCACCGGCTCGCTGTCCCTCGCGTGAAGTGATCATCGGATGAAGGCGCAGGTCAGGGTACTGGGCATAGACGATTCCCCGTTCAGGTTCGGCGACGGCCGCTCGCTGGTCGTCGGCGCCGTCGTGCGCATCCCGGGGTACCTGGAGGCCATCATGAGGACAGATGTCGAGGTCGACGGGGACGACGCGACCGAGCAGCTGGTCCGGATGGTCTCGGGGTCGAGGTACAGGGACCAGGTCAAGGCCATCATGCTGGACGGGATATGCCTCGCGGGTTTCAACGTGGTCGACATCCAGGCGCTCCATGAGTCCCTCGGCGTACCGGTCCTCACGATGACGAGGGACGAACCGGACATGGCCCGGATCAGGGCCGCGCTCCAGGGGCACTTCGCCGACTGGGAGCGCAGGTACGGGCTGATCACGAAGCATCCTCTGAGGGAGATGCCCACCGCCCACAAGCCGCTCCACGCGTCCGGGCTCGGCCTCGGCTGGCCCGAGTTCGAGCAGCTGGTCCAGCAGTCAACTGTCCGCGGCGCGGTGCCGGAGGCGGTCAGGATAGCGCACATCGTCGCCGCGGCCATGGTCAAGGGCGAGTCGAAAGGCCGGTCCTGACCGCCCTGGGCCCCGGGGCAACCATCATAACGGCGTCACATGATACGTCGGGCGGAGGCGAGGGGGATTACGATGATCAAGAACCTTTTCACGAAGCGCGACCACAGGGTGTTCGCAGGCATCACGAAGGAGCAGGCGGCCCAGGCGGCGGCCTGGTACTGGCGCTCCAGGCAGTTCGGCATCAGCTTCACGTCACCGTACGGGCTGGTCGGCGCCCAGTACTACTCGAGGCTCGGTCTCAGGCAGCAGATCTCGGTCTGGGTCGCGGACGAGTCCCAGGGCGTCGGCGTCGACGTCAACCTCTCGGCGGAGCTCACGGACGAGGGAGCGGTCGTCGGCGTGGTCGGGGCGGTGCTGGTCCTCCCGGTCGCAGTGGTCGTCGGGGCGGTGTCATACATGGAGCACGAAAACGATGCACAGGCCGTGATGTCGGATTTCTGGACCTACCTGTACAACTTCCCGAAGAACCCCGTCCCGCCCGAAGGTCCGGCCCCGTTGCCGTCGTGGGCGAAGGGGCAGGTCGCCGAGCCGGCGACAGCCACCCAACAGGCGGTCCCCGCACCCGTTGCGGCCGCGGTCCCCCAGGGGCGGTCCTGCCCCGGTTGCGGGATACCAGCGGATGCGGATGCCAAGTTCTGCAAGGCGTGCGGCGCGAAGCTGTGACCGCGCCCCCGTGGGCTCCTGGCCATCGCCATCGTACAACCGCAAGTTTTAATATACCGACCTGTTTGTAGGGCTTACCTTCGCAGCAAAAGGTGAAAAGTTTGCCTAGAGGTTTGAACACAGCCAGAAAGCTCAAGCAGAGCAGACAGCAGCTGAGGTGGAGCGACAGGTACTACAAGCGCCGGACGCTACACCTCAAGGAGAAGTCGGACCCGCTCGAGGGATCCGCCCAGGCCAAAGGCGTGGTGCTCGAGAAGGTCGGCATAGAGGCCAAGCAGCCCAACTCCGCGATCAGGAAGTGCGTCAAGGTCCAGCTCATCAAGAACAGCAGACAGATCACTGCTTTTGCTGTGGGCGACGGCGCAATCAACTTCATCGATGAGCACGACGAGGTGCTGGTCGAGGGCATCGGCGGCAGGATGGGTCGGTCCTACGGCGACATCCCCGGCGTCAGATTCAAGGTCATCAAGGTGAACAACGTGTCCCTGGACGAACTGGTACGGGGCAGGAAGGAGAAGCCTGTAAGGTGATCTCATGGTCGAAGAAGCACCGAAGCAGAAAACCAAGGCCCCAGAGCCCGCCGCGGCTCCACAGGCAGCAGTTGCACCACCGGTCACAGCCGAAGCGGCTGCGGAGACAGCCCCGGCCGCCGACCAGAAGGACGAGAACCCCCTGCTGGGCAAAGTCCTCCTGTTCGGGAGGTTCGATGTGTCCGGCGTAGCCGTGAGGGACGTGGGCATGGCCATGTACATCGATGTAACGCCGATCGCAGTGCCGCACACTGGTGCCAAGCACAGCAACAAGCCCTTCGCGAGGTCCAAGATGAGCATCGTCGAGAGGCTCATCAACAACATGATGCGGACCGAGGTCTACACGGGCAAGAAGATCAAGGCATACAGGGCGGTCGAGAACGCCTTCATCATAGTGAACAAGAAGACCGGCCAGAACCCGCTCCAGCTATTCGTCGACGCGCTGCAGAACGCGGCCCCCAGGGAGGAGGTCACGAGGCTGCGGTACGGCGGCATATCCGTCCCGAAGGCGGTCGATGTCGCGCCAGCGCGCAGGGTCGACCTGGCACTGAGGCATGTCTGCCTGAGTGCGCTCGAGGCGTCCCACGGCAGCAAGAAGCCGATCGAGGAGTGCCTCGCGGACGAGATCATCGCGGCGGCCAGGAACGATGCGAACTGCCACGCCATCGCGAAGAAGGACGAGGCCGAGAGGGTATCGTCGTCGGCACGCTGATCGTGCTGGCATGAAACCATCCGCCCGAAACCATTTCCAGCATATTGATTTCATGACGAAATGAACCCATTGGTGATCGTATGGGAAGAAAAGAGGACAACATCCGCAAGGCGCAGGCGCTGATGAGGAGCACCAAGTTCATACGGAACATCGGCACAGCCGCGCACATCGACCACGGCAAGACGACCCTCTCGGACAACCTGATCGCGGGCGCGGGCATGATGTCCGAGAGCCTCGCTGGCAAGCAGCTCCTCCTGGACTTCGACGAGCAGGAGCAGGCCAGGGGCATCACGATCAACGCTGCGAGCGCGTCGATGGTCTACGACTTCAGAGGCCAGGAGTACCTCATCAACCTGATCGACACGCCCGGGCACGTGGACTTCGGCGGTGACGTCACGAGGGCCATGAGGGCCATCGACGGCGTCCTCATCCTGTGCTGTGCGGTCGAGGGTGTCATGCCCCAGACCGAGACGGTCATCAGGCAGGCCGTCAAGGAGAGGGTCCACCCGATACTGTTCATCAACAAGGTCGACAGGCTCATCAACGAGCTCCAGGTCACCCCGGAGCAGATGCAGCAGCGCCTCGCGAACATCGTGAACGAGGTCAACGAGAAGATCAGGAAGCTGCTCCCGCCGGAGCTCAGGGATTTGTGGGCTCTCAAGGTCGAGACCGGGAACGTCGTGTTCGGCTCCGCGTTCAACAACTGGGCCATCACGGTCCCGTACATGAAGAGGTCTGGCATCAACTTCAAGCAGGTCTACGAGTTCTGCAAGAACCAGGACCAGAAGACGCTGGCCAAGAAGGCCCCGCTGCACGAGGTCCTCCTGGAGATGGTCATCACCCACCTGCCGGACCCGCTCGAGGCCCAGCAGCTCAGGATACCCGTCATCTGGCATGGGGACATGGAATCCCCGATGGGCAAGGGGATGCTCACCTGCAACCCCGAAGCGCCCGTCGCGTTCATGGTAACCAAGATCATCGTCGACCCGCACGCGGGCGAGGTCGCCGTCGGAAGGCTGTTCAGCGGCAAGATCGTCAAAGGCCAGGAGATGCACATCATAGGCATGCCGAACCCGAACAGGGCACAGCTCGTCGCCCTCACGGTCGGCGCCGACAGGATCCCGGTCGACGAGATCGACGCGGGGAACATCGTCGCGGTGGCCGGGCTCAAGGACGCGATCGCCGGTTCCACGGTGTCCAGCGACCCCGAGATGCAGCCGTTCGAGAAGATCGTCCACTACAGCGACCCGGTCGTCACGGTCGCCATCGAGGCGAAGCACACCAAGGACCTGCCCAAGCTGGTCGACGTGCTCAGGACCGTCGCGAAGGCCGACCCGTCCATCCAGGTCGAGATCAACCAGGAGACGGGCGAGCACCTGATGTCCGGCATGGGTGAGCTGCACCTGGAGATCACCAACTACAGGATCGTCAACGAGCACAAGGTCGAGATCAAGACCTCGCAGCCGATCGTCGTGTTCAGGGAGTGCGTGTCCGGCAGGGGCGGCCCATTCGAGGGTAAGTCCCCGAACAAGCACAACAAGTTCTACGTCGAGGTCGAGCCTCTGGACATGAAGGTCGTCAACGCGATCAGGTCCGGCGAGATCGAGACCGCGGGGCGCATCAAGGACTCCAAGCTCATGGCCAAGAAGCTCCAGGAGTTCGGCATGGAGAGGGACGAGGCCAGGGGCATCGTCTCCTTCGTGGGCACCAACATGCTCCTCGACACGACCAAGGGTATCCAGTACCTGCACGAGACGATGGAGCTGGTCAAGGAGGCCTTCGAGGAGGCCATGAAGAAGGGCCCGCTCTGCAGCGAGAAGTGCATGGCGATGAAGGTCATGGTCGTCGATGCGAAGCTGCACGAGGACTCGGTCCACAGGGGCCCGGCGCAGGTCATCCCATCGGCCAGGTCCGCGATCTACGGCGCGATGTGCTTGGCCGGCAGGACGCTCTACGAGCCGATGCAGAAGCTGTTCATCAACGTCCCCGAGGACATGATGGGCAACGCCATCCGCGAGATCCAGCAGCGGAGGGGCGTCATCGAGGACATGAAGCAGGAGGGCGAGCAGACGACCATCCAGGCGAAGGTGCCTGTGGCCGAGATGTTCGGCTTCGCTGCGAGCATCAGGGGCGCGACCAGCGGGCGCTCGCTGTGGTCCACCGAGAACGCGGGATTCGAGCCGATGCCGCGCGATGTGACCGATAAGACCGTGCCACAGATCCGGCAGAGGAAGGGCCTGAAGCCTGATCCGTACGACGCATCGTACTACTCGAGCTGAGCGCAGGAACCAACAGCTGGACGAGAGGAAAAAGACTAATATACCAAGAGCATCATGCTCAAAAGAAGGTGTTGGATATGGCAGAAAAACCACACATGAACCTGGTATTCATCGGACACGTCGACCACGGCAAGTCGACCAGTGTCGGCCGCCTACTGCTCGACACGGGCCACATCGAAGCCCACGTCATCGAGAAGTACCGGAAGGAGGCCGAGACGAAGGGCAAGGCGACTTTCGAATTCGCATGGGTGATGGACGGGCTCAAGGAAGAGCGGGAGAGGGGCCTCACCATCGATGTTGCACACAAGCGGTTCAACACGGCGAAGTACTACTTCACCATCATCGACGCGCCCGGCCACAGGGACTTCGTCAAGAACATGATCACCGGTACCAGCCAGGCCGATGCAGCGGTCATAGTCGTCTCGGCCATCGAGGGCCCGCAGGCGCAGACCAAGGAGCACATATTCCTGTCGAGGACCCTGGGCGTCCAGCAGATCGTCATCGACGTCAACAAGATGGACGCGGTCGGCTACCAGCAGTCTAAGTACGAGGAGACCAAGAAGTCCGTCACCGAGCTGCTGAAGACCGTCGGGTACAAGGCCGAGGAGATCGCCTTCGTCCCGTGCTCCGGCTACAAGGGCGACAACATCGCCTCGCGGTCCGCGAACACGCCGTGGTACAAGGGCCCGATCCTGGTCGAGGCGCTCGACGCGCTCAAGCCCCCGGCGAAGATGACCGACAAGCCCCTGAGGCTGCCGGTCCAGGACGTCTACACCATCACCGGCGTCGGCACCGTGCCCGTCGGCCGTGTGGAGACAGGCGTGCTGAAGCCCGACATGAAGATCATATTCATGCCCGCCAACAAGGTGGGCGAGGTGAAGTCGATCGAGATGCACCATGAGATACTGCCCCAGGCGATCCCCGGCGACAACGTCGGGTTCAACGTCAGGGGCCTCGCCAAGAACGATGTCAAGAGGGGCGATGTGGCCGGCCCGGTGGACAACCCGCCGACGGTCGCGAAGTCCTTCACGGCGCAGATCATGGTCCTGAACCACCCGAGCGTCATCACGGTGGGCTACACACCTGTGTTCCACCTGCACACGGCGCAGGTCGCGTGCACCTTCACCGAGCTCCTGAAGAAGCTCGACCCGAGGACGGGCACGGTCAAGGAGGAGAACCCGCAGTTCCTCAAGACCGGCGATGCGGCCATCGTGAAGATCACGCCGACGAAGCCGCTGGCCATCGAGAAGGCGAAGGACTTCCCGCAGCTGGGCAGGTTCGCCATCAGGGACATGGGCCAGACGGTCGCGGCCGGCATGGTCATAGATGTCGAAAAGAAGGAGATGTAAACCCTTTGACAAACTCCCTTTCCATGTTTTCCTGTGAGGTTTTCTGATGGCCCAACGCGCAAGGATATCGCTGAGCAGCACCGACCCCAAGAAGGTCGACAACGTCTGCAGACAGATCAAGACCATCAGCGAGAAGACGGGCGTGGCGATCTCCGGACCCATCCCGCTGCCGACGAAGCACCTCGTGGTGCCGTGCAGGAAGAGCCCGGACGGCGAGGGCTCCGAGACATGGGACCGCTGGGAGATGAGGGTGCACAAGCGCCTCATCGACCTGGACGCGGACGAGCGCGCCCTCAGGCAGCTCATGAGGATACAGGTCCCGGACGGCGTCAACATCGAGATCGTCCTCAGGTCCTGAGCACGCGCCCGGTTGTAGCGATAATGTTCACATGAGCGGATGCGCCGTCGGGTGATTGGACCGTTTACGGCAATGGGTTGACAGCGTCATCGGTTCCAGGGCGGCGTCACGCACGCGCGGAGCGTCGCGCGCCACCGGTTGCGCGAGGGACCGAGCGGGAAACATATTTAACTGGAATCCTCGATGGCCAGCAGCACGGGCCGATAGATCAGCGGAAGATCGCCTGCTTTGCAAGCAGGAGGTCAGGGGTTCAAATCCCCTTCGGTCCACAATCCGATACTTCATTGAAATCAGAGAAAGACCGCCTGGCTCGCTCGGGGTTCAAGGCCCGCGGCCGCACGGCCATCCTTCTGAGAAAAGACCATAGGGGGGGAGGGGTTATCGCTCCTCTGCTCTTGGCTGTCCCCTTCATTATGGTTGGGGTGGAAATCATGCGTGAGTCTCTCTTGTCGTTCAAATTGGATCAACTGGTGGGATGATGGATTTCGTCACGGTGATTCTGATTGCGATTGGACTGGCCATGGATGCTTTCGCAGTCTCAATCGCAAAAGGAATATCTGTAAACAAGGACAAACTGAAATCCGCAGTCCTACTAGCTTCTCTCTTCGGAGGTTTCCAGGCGTTGATGCCCGTGATCGGCTGGCTTGCAGGCCTGGGTTTGAAGGATACAATCATGGGAGTCGATCATTGGATTGCATTTGGGCTGCTCGCATTCATTGGCGCAAAGATGATCTATGACACAACAAGAGGTGAAGATGGCAGGGGGGCTGGAATCACACTATATGCTGCACTCACTCTCGCGGTTGCGACCAGCATAGATGCTCTGATGGTTGGCCTCAGCTTCGCATTCTTGGAAACGCCCATCCTCCTCCCGATCCTGACTATTGGGATAGTAACCTTCGTGCTCTCCTTTGTGGGGGTCATATTCGGTTCCGGGATGGGAAGCATCTTTGGCAATAAGGTCAAGATTCTCGGTGGCCTCATTCTCATACTGATCGGGACACGAATCCTGATGGGGCACTTGCTCTAGGCAAAGTGGGACCGCACCACGCAGGTCGCCTCACGGATGGCCCACGGCTTGTTGTTCACCGTCTCTTGGCCACCAAGGAAACGTAAGGGGTTTGGTGAGGGGCTAACAGCCACTCCTTTTCGTCACCCCTTTCTGGAAAGGCTTCGTGCCTTTTTGAGTCGAGCCAGTCAAAAATGTGGGCTCAAATCCCCTTCGGTCCACTCCTTCCCAGCCCCAGTGCTGTGTGATGTGCGGGGACTGTGGTCAGGTGCGTGCGGTCGAGCTGGGACCAGATCCTGAGACGAACCTGTAACCGCCCTTCGGGACCAGTATCTCGAACCTCGCGCCCTTCCCGGACTCCCCCACCTCCCTGATGGTGATGTCAGTGATGGCGAGGATCTCCTTCGACAGGTAGAGGCCGAACGACCTCCTGCCTGCCCTCACCTTCCGTTCGAAGATGCCGTCCTTCATGCCTGATGGGATGCCAGTCCCGTCGTCCTCGTACGCGATGAGCAGCCCCTCCGGCGTCTCCTCGTAGGTGAATGATATGTTGTCGACGGTCCCGCCGTGCCTGACGGAGTTGTCGACGAGGTTCCTGAACACCTTGGGGAACATCGGGTCGGCGTAGACCTCGATGTCGTCCAGGCCCTTGTGTACCCTCGCACCCCGCAGGTCCAGGCCGAAGAGGTTCGTGGTGAGGGCGACGCTCATCTCTATCCACTCCGGGTTTCTGACGCCGATCTGTTCGTAGGTGCCTGTGAACACGAGGTAGCTTTCCAGGTTCCTCGCCGCCTCCTTCATCTTCACCAGTACCTCTCGCCCCTTCTCGTCGTGCACGGACTCCTCGAGGACGGTCGCCCAGGCGGCTATCACTGCCACCTGGTTGAGGCTGTCGTGACGCGTGACCGACCCGAGCAGGTGCAGCTTCCTGGTCGCCTGCTCCAGCTCCCTCGTCCGGAGCTGGACCCTCGTCTCCAGGCCCTTGTACAGGTCGTCCAGCTCCGCGGCCATGTGGTTCAGCGCCCGGGCCAGCTGGGCGATCTCGTCAGACCCGTGGTCGTCGACCCTCTTCGTCAGGTTGCCGCTGGAGAAGTCCCCCGCGGCGCTGGCGAGCCTCCTGACCCTCGCCGAGATTGACATCGCGGATGTCAGGGACATCACTACGGTGAGCCCAATCAGCAACACGAACACGGACATGACCCTGTCGTTAAGGTCCTCGACCGCGCTCAGGACCTCGGACGTCTCGTGGTCCACGAAGACGAGCAGGTCGTTGCCGCCGTATTGGAAGTACCCGCTGGCATGCGCGTACGAGAAGAGCTTCTCGTGCCCGTGCTCAATCGTGATGAAGCATCCGTTCTGGTCCGTCGCCTTGATGAAGAAGTCCTCGTCGGAGACGTCTTCCAGCATGTCGAACACCCCGCTCGAGAAGACCAGTCGTCCGTCAGGCGTGACCACGCGCATCTCTGTCGTCTGATAGATCTCTCCCAGGTACAGCGCCTCCTCCGCCACCGATACGATGTCCAGGAATGCGAAGATGGTCCCCGACAGATCGCCTGTCCCGTTCTTCAGGGCGACTCCGGTCAGGACGCCGTGCGTTCCCGTCATCTGGTCCTCCTCTATGTCCCCGAAGAAGTATCCGGCGTCGGTGAGGTTCTGCCACCAGCCCTCGTCCTCCTGCGAGAACGACTCGGTCCTGTCGCTCATGGCCACGACCGCACCGTACCTGTTCGTGACGGCGATCCAGCTGTAGATGCTGAGCCCGTGCTCGTGGATGTAGTGCTCGCACAGCGCAGCGAGGAGCACGGACGCGTTGTTCGCCAGAATCCCTTCCATCAGTGGCGACAGCTCCGTCAGCGGGGTCGACGACCACTCGGAATTGATGGCGTCCATGTATGCGTAGGGGTCGGAGAGGTTCTCGTACTCAGAGTTCGACCTCCCTGTCTCGGCCTGGATGACCGAGTCCCCACCCTTCATGAGGAGCTCGTGGTACTTCAGATAGATCGTCCTGTCAAGGGCGGACGCGATGAACTCGGCCATGTGGATGCTGTCAGTGCCGGTGGATTCGATGACCTTCGTCCTACCTTCCGCCAGGGAGTACATCGTAAGGGCCGACAGGATCAGCACCACGGCGAGGAAAGCCGCCGTGATCTTGAACCCGAGCCTTGATGTCGCCACGGATGCCAGGAGCTTATTCAGAGGTAAGCCAGCTCACCTCCGGATACGATGGCAGGGTAGACCGGCACGTCGAAATCATGGACGCCCGGTGAGGTCCTCATCGTCCCGAGCACACCCGAGAAGATGAATCCGTCTCCGAGCTTGGTGCCGAGGTTCTCCCGCGTAACGTCCAACCCTTCCAAGAGCCCGTGCACGAGATTGACGATGTCATAGGCGATTGCCCCGTGCAGGGTCAGCGAGGTGTTGTAAGCGTGCTCGAACTGAGCAGCGAAATCGAGCGCGTAAACGTTCTCCGGCCTGTAGAGCGACGGGGCTGCAACCAGGACGGGGTCGACCGGGGCCAGTACTCTCATCTTGGGCGAGGAGCCGCAGCTCCCCGTGATCACGTGCCCACTGTAGCCGTTCTGCGCGACCGCGTCGAGCATCGGGATCAGGGTGTCGCACGAGGTGACGACATAGATCGCCTCGTTCGCCGACAGGCTCGCGATCTCGTCTGAGAAGTCCGTCTCGTTCGAGGGACATCCTATCGACTGGATCGTCCCCCCCGCGGCTGTGAACTCCTCCACGAGCAGGTCGTTGATTCCGTTCCCGTGCGGTGACACGGTGTACAGCACCCCGATGGATCCGATGTTCAGCTCCTCCATCAGGCTCATGACCGAGTGCACCTCGGAGGCCGCCGATGTGAAGTACCGGTACACCCACTCATACCCCTCAGTGACCCCGGGTGCCGACGCCATGCCTATCAGAGGGACCTGGCTTGCTTCCGCGAGGGGCGAGAGCGTGGCCAGGAGGCCACAGTTCATCGTGATGTACAGCAGAGGGTTGTATTCATCCTCCATCTGCTCGAAGAGGCTCACGGCAAGGCCAGAGTCAACCGCGACCTCCTCGACGATCACCTTGATCTTTGCGTCGCCGATCCCTCCCCACCTGTTCAGGTCGTCGGCCGCCATGCTCATCGCGTATTCTATCTCCGCGGTGTGCGAGTAGGGCTCCTCCTCCACGGGGAGGATCACTGCGATGACCGCGGTCTTGTCCCTCGACGGAGCGAGTGCCACTGCCAACGCCAAGGACACGACGACCACTACTGCTATCGTCAAAGCCAGGATCGCGTGCGTCGGGAACATGCCCCGACGCGCCCTCCCTGCGGTCGCGCGAACACCGCCCTGCGTGGTCATGGAGCTGGAACCATCCCCCCTCAGGTGAGTTCCTCCTGAGCGGTTTCATGATGCGTTCAACGTCGATATATGGCTTTTGCCATTCTGGGGTGGGACCAGACGGCTGGCTGCGCTAGGTCGTTGCACCGATTCCGGCGGCGGGCGGATTTCGCCGCCGCGTGTCAGCGACCCCTGCCGTCAACGGGGGATGTTCTGCTCTCCCTCCTTGACGATGGCCGCCAGCTCCTTCCTCACATCGTCCGGCAGTGGCGAGACCTCATGGGTCTTGAGTATCTCCCTCGCCTTCGCCCTCGCGTGGTCGGCTGCGGACTTCATCCCGCCCGCCTTCCAGGCCTGGTAGACGGTGCCGTCCGTGACTGACGGCTGCCACATGTCCCTGAAGTGGTCCAGGGTGTGCTTCTGCCCAAGGAAGTGACCTTCGTGGCCCACCTTCATGATCACATCGAGTGCGAGCGAGTCGTCGTCGACCTTGAACCCCCTGACCATGTCAGCGATCATCGTGTAGATCTCGTAGTCGATGAGCAGCTGCTCGTAGGAGAGCACGGTCCAGTTCTCCAGGAGTCCTATGCCCGATGTGATGTCGGTGCCTGCGAGGTAGTATGTCAGGGCCGAGAGGGCCTTCTCGTACCCCGCCTGCACGTCCGGCTGCTTCGAGCACGATCCCCATCCCCCGACGAAGATCGGCAGTTTGTAGTACCTGGCCATCTGCACCATCGCCGCCCTGACCATGTTCGCCGCCGGGAAGAGCCCCTCGAACACGCCCGTCTGGACGTCCATGGCCATGGGTTCGGTGCTGAAGCACAGGGGCGCCCCAGGTGCGGCCAGCTGGCACACGGTGAGCAGTCCCAGTATCTGGGCGTTCCCGACCAGCACGGCCCCTGCCACCGTCATAGGCGAAGTCGCGCCGACGAGAGGCATGGCCATGATCATGGGGGGGCACCCGGCACGGACGTATTCGATCGCGGCGTCGGTGGTCCTCCCCAGCATCATCGGAGACGACGTGCATGTGAGGCACGAGATGATCGGTCTCCTCCTCAGCTCCTTCTCCCCGCCAGCCACTGCCGCCGCCATCCTGAGCTCGTACTGCGCCTCCTCCCTCTTGTAGGTGGACCCCGTCGTGACGTGCTTCTCGCAGTTGGCGAATATCGCCTCGAACTCGTGCAGCGCGTGCGCGTTCTCCGGCACATCGAGCGGGGTCACCAGCGGGTTGTAGCTGTGCACCATCTCGAGGCTGTCCACGATCCTTGCGGAGTCCGCCACGTCCTGTTTCGTCGACGGCCTCCTCTGGCCCGTCTCGAGGTCGATCGTCGCAAGGCCAGTGCCGTCGGTGCACATGTAGTGGTGCCGCCCGTCCAGGACGAAGTCGTTCTTCGGATTCCTGGCGCACAGCTTCACCGGCCTCCTGCATCTCTTCACTGATTCCATGACCAGGTGGCCCGGGATCTTGACGACCCTGGTGCTGTCGTCGACATCGGCCCCAGCCTCCCTCAGGAGCCTGAGCGCCTCGTCGCTCACGACCTTGATCCCCATGTGTTCGAGGAGGTACAGGGAGTTCACATGGATCGCCTCGGCGTCCTGCGGCTCCATCACGTCCAGTCTCTTGAGGCCGTAGGTGCCCACCTTCATCTGTCCCGCCATGGCGTCACACCCCTCTTCCCGCGAGCAGCCTCGCAACATCGACCGCGCTGCCGGCATCGCCCGAGTAGACCGCGCCTATCTCCTTCGCCCATTCCTCGGACGCCGCCGCACCGCCGACCATGAACGCGGCATCGACCTTCGCCGCCCTCAGTGCCTCGCCGACCTCCCTCTGGGTCGCTACGGTGGTGGTCATGAGTGAGGATGCGCCCACGATCGTCGCCCCGGCCTCCCTCGCCTTTGACACGAAGGTGTCCGTCGCGGCGTCCTTGCCTATGTCGTGGACCTCGAACCCGTTCGCCTCCAGCATGATCCGGACCAGGTTCTTGCCTATGTCGTGGATGTCGCCTGCCACCGTGCCCAGGACCACATGCGCCAGCACGTTCCTCTTCTCCGCGCTCTTCTTGAGCTCCGGTTCGAGGATCTTGATCGCCGAGCCCATGATCTCCGCGGCGTAGATGAGCTCGACCACGAACATCTCCTTGCGCGCGAACTTCTCGCCGACCTCCCTGATGCCCTTGGCCAGCCCATTCTCGATCGCATCGACCGGGCTGATGCCCGCGGCGAGTGCCCTCCTCGTGGCGTTCTCCGCGTCCTCCTGTCTGAGTCCTTTCACGCTCTGCTCAAGCTCACTGAGTATCGCCTGCTTGTCTTCTACCATGGCTCTCATCCTCCGGACCTGTGCGCCCAGACACGGGCCGCACGATTCTGACGCAGGGTTTCAGCACAAGGCCGTCTGCGGACCGCGTACAAACTCGGCCGCTCGGCCAGTGCGTCCTAGAAACAGAGTACTATTCGGTTCGGAGCCGGCCCCAGGCGAGCACCCACGGACTTGTGCCCGAAATGTGTTTGGATCTCCCCACCATGCACACTGGGAGCTACGGACTGCTACATGAGATTTTCTGCCTGATGCACCGTGTGCCGTCCTCCAGCGTCCCTTCTCAGAAAGCCTTTTCCCAGAGCCGCTGCAGGTCCGCGTCCGCGATGACGCCATGGACCCTGCCCTTCTCGCTTCCGGCCACGAACAGCGCCACGGTCGGTATCTCGTCCAGCTTCCATTCCGCCCAGAGCGGGGACCCGCGGGCCACATCGACCTGGAAGACCGGGCCGTCCTTGCTGCGTGCCCACTCCTGCCAGGTGTGCTTGAAGGCCTTGCAGTCAGGGCACCATTCGCCTGTGAACAGGACCACGGCCGAGCCCTTCTCCGATATCACCAGTCTCTTGAGCGCCTGTGGGTCGATGATCTCCGGCTTCATGGGTGTCACCTGTGGAACGTGCGGCTGCAGAGGTTATCGGGGACCGATTACGAAACACTTTGCCTGCTCCGGCGCCTTGCGTGCATCAGTCGCCGTCGTAGGGCCGCTCCTCTGGCGCGCGACTCTGCCTGGGCTTCTTGGACCTCCAGACCGCCGCGGCTGCGAGGGCCAGGGCCGACGTGCTGAAGACCGCGACCAGCAGGAGCGAAGTGGCCGTATCTTCAGCGGCGCTCGAGACCGGCGTGACCTCTTCATAATCATCCATCTTCGGCGCATTCGGGGTCATGGTGCCGGGGTCGGTCGCCAGCGTCCACATGGTCCCCACCATGAACGCTACGAACATGATCGCTATCGATGCGGAGATCAGAACGACGATCCTGGAGTTCTCGCCGGGCGCGATGATGTCCCGCGCCTTCCATGTGAGCCCGTAGTACACGAACCCGTGGTCCTCGTACCGTTTGACGAACCCGCCCCCCTCGAGGGTCTTGAGATGCCTGTACACCGCGGCCTTGTCGACGCCGACGGACTCCGCGAGCTGAGTGACGGTCCTCCGCATCGGCTGGAGCGCCCTCAGTATGTCGAGCCTCGTGTCCGATGCCAGCGCGAAAAGCGCCTTCCTGTCCAACTCCACGCGCAAGTCCGGTCCTCTCAGTGTGGTAAGCGCTTCTCTGAACATTAAATCCGCCCTTCTCATGCGCTAGGCGAGGCGCTTCCAACGGTCCCGTCGATCCATGTGGGCTCAGCCTCCTCGGCGAAGTCCACCTGGGAGACGAGCGACAGGTCGGTGATCAGGCTCGCCTTGATCGTTGTACTGTCCATCGTGTACAGGCATTCGCCGATGTAGAGGGCCCTGCCATCGTTGACCCAGTCGTGCTGGACCGTCCCTCTCAGGACTACCCCCCCTTCCGGGCTCACGTCGAAGACCAGGAACCCGCTCCACTGTGTCCCGTTGTAGTCGGTCTCGTTCGGGTAGGTCCAGCACGAAGCGGGTATCACCAGCATGCCGCGCTGTGCGTCGAACAGGACCGCCTTGAAATCCCATTGCGCTTCGGTGTACGAGTATGATCTTCCAAGGTCTCCGAAGGTGTAGTTCGATACCTCCCGTGGTGCGGTCGGGTCGGTGACATCGTACAACGCGACCTTCAGGTTCGACCCGGTGCTCCCTATCCCGAGGACGTATCCTTCAGCGACAGGGTGCAGGTAGCTGGAGAACCCTGGCATCTCGAGATCGCCCATGATCTTCGGGCTCGAGGGGTTGCGGAGGTCGATCACGAACAGCGGGTCGGTCTGCCTGAAGGTGACCAGATAGAGCGTGTCCTCCTGGAACCTGGCCGCGTATATGGATTCTCCAGGCGCGATGTCTTCGAGCGCGCCGACGACATCGAGGTTCTGGCCAAGGACATAGACAGCGTTCGACTCATCATTGACGAACCACGACCGCGTCGTCGTCGCGACGCGGAGGTATGGGCCGCTCTGGTCCATGGAGTACTGGTTGAGCAGTGCGCCGTTCACATCGCCTCTGGCAACGACCTGCATATCCAGTCCCTCGACGGCCACCTTGTATATCGTGGTCGTCGCGGTGGTGACGGATTCGGACGAGGTCGCATCATCGGGGACTGCGACTTCATGCGTCCACTTCAGCATGGTCAAGTAGAGGTAGTCCTGCGACATGTACACGGCGGAATGGAAGCCGGCCAGGATGGAGACGCAATCGCTCTCCAGTGATTGCACATCGAGGGCCAGCATGCTGATGTAACATAAGGTGTCGTTGGATTCAGGGTCGTAGTAGATGCGGTCCGCGGCCTGTTCGCTGCTCACTCCGTTGTTGTAGGCTATCGGGACCGCCGGGACCCCCTGGTCCCACCAGGCATACTGTTGCGCGATGACGTAGACGGTCGTTCCGACAGCCCTTGATGTGATGATTCCTCCCGAGACCCCTGTCCAACCCTTAAGGTTCGGGGAGGTCGGATCGCTCACGTCGAACACAGCGATCACGGCGCGAACGGTGTATTCGGCGTAGTCGGCCGGACTCGATGTCTGATCGACATCACGCGCTGCGGAATACCACCAGGCGGAACCCGGATTGACATTGACCAGGACTGCGAGCTTGTTGTCGAAGAGGATCATGCCATCGATGGATGCGTAGGTTGTGTCGTTGCATCCCAGCGCCGGTGGGATGTCTATTGTGGCAACGACCTCCATGTCCCCAGCTGGCACAGCCTTGATCACGGAGACACACGCATGCTGCGTAGCCCTGTAGATGTACTCTCCGTCGGTCTTGACCGCATCCGCCTCGTCCACACCGGATACCTGGACGTTCGTACCGGAGAAGTATGCGCTATCGCTCCCACTCTCGGCCAAGTTCGGGGTCCTCGGTGATCCTTGGTAGGGGAGCCCCGCAGGGTCCGCATCGTCAAGGTAGCTCCCCAGCTGTGCGTACGACCCGAACGCGGGCAGGAACCCGCTCCCGAAATCGTTCGCGTCACTCCCGTATGTCACTACGACCATGGAGCTGATGGCCGCTGCAGACAGCACTACCGCCCAGAACACCGCAAGAGCCGGATCACGGCGAGGATTGGCAGACATCGGTTGACGTTCAGCCCGACTTCGCTATATGTACCCGGTCTTGGTGTTGACCGCGGAGTCAACAGGCCGGCCTCTGGAAGGCCTTCTCTATTTCGTGATGCATCCCCGGATTCGCTCCGCGACGCCCTCCGAAGCCCCGTCCATGACATTCATCGTGCCCCGGGCCCCGTCTCCGTCCAGCGTCACGTGGACCTTCGACACCGTCATCTCCTCCCGACGGCGGTCAACACGGCCCGCAGCGCCTCTATCCTTTCGCAGAAACCGCTTCGAGGGCCAGCCTGACGGCCTCTGTCGGCGTCCCCGCCTCGACCAGACCTGGTATGGGCTTCGTGTGCGCCTTCTCCAGCTTCCATGTCCTCAGCCCGATGACCGTCTTCCCCAGGTTGAGCGCGTGGGCGATCTCGGACAGCGTGCCGAACTCCCCACCGACCGCTATGACCACGTCCGCC
>Ga0315278_10001689_pt1 | contig 19513 bp, 18 predicted proteins | sample YL17G06_0_MG_FD_203880 | JGI IMG/M metagenome (GOLD analysis project Ga0315278, IMG submission 203880) | Sediment microbial communities from Yellowstone Lake, YNP, Wyoming, USA - YL17G06_0 | ecosystem: Environmental > Aquatic > Freshwater > Lake > Sediment | place: USA: Wyoming | collected... | reverse complement strand
GCAAGGGAACTATTAGAAGATAATCCTAATATTTCCAAGATTATTACCTATGACCACTTTCGCCTTGCCCGGCATAATGGAAATACATTAAAAAAGGCATTAAAAAGTATTAATGAAACGATAAAAGTAATAAAGATTTTCCGTAATAATAAATTTGATTTAGGAATAGACTTGCGTCATTTCTATCCTATGACTATTTTGCTTATGTTTTTCGGGGGTGTCAAATACATCGTAGGGTTCGGAAATCGGGGATTTGGGTTCCTTTTAGATAAAGAATTTGCTTTAATGCCAGATCTTCATGAGGTGGAATACAAGACTCAGGCTCTCGGACAACTGGGGCTGAAGATACCTTCCAATAATGAAACCAAACTTGAACTACATTTCAATGATGAGACCATTCTCAAGGTCAGAACTCTTTTGTCCTCTTTATCCGTAAATCCACGAAAGCCGATAAGTATAATTCATCCCGGAACCGGACAGCCTTCGAGGTTATGGTTGGAAGAAGAATGGATAAAGGTAACCGATTTTTTGACAAAGCAAAACATCCAAGTTATATTCGCCGGCGAGAAAAGTGAGAACAGATTAATACATAAAATTATGACCGGCATAAGCAGTAACAACAACTGTTGGGATTTGAGCGAGAAATTATCGCTTAAAGAGTTCGCCATACTGGTAAAAATAGCAGACTTTCTTATAGGTCTGGAATCTGCTTCGTCTCATATAGCAGCGGCAGTCGGCACACCGGTAGTTTCTATTTATTCCGGAACCACCAAAACGAGTCAGTGGAGACCCTGGGGTGAAAATGTGTTTGTTGTTAAGAAAGATTTGCCTTGCGCTCCTTGTTATAATCCCATAGGCTGTCAAGATATGAAATGCCTAAGTAGTATAAAAGCGGATGACGTAATTGCTATTATTGATAAAAAAATCATTCCGGGTTTGAGTAAGCGTAAAAGTGAGATGTAATTTAACAGACTGTTTCTGATTTTGTGTGCTCATAAATAAGAAAAATGGCTGCATTTTTTGCAAGTTTAGTTCGTTTTCTTTGTAGGATAATGCCAGGCTTACCACCTAAACTGTATTTCCTGAACAGTCTTCCCGAAAATGCCGCGCTGCTCGATATGGGATGTGGGAATGGCTCTAAATTTAACCAGTATTTGCGAATCAGAAATGACTTTCGTCTTTACGGCTGTGATATTGTCGATTATTCCGGCAGTGCTCTTCGAGGTGTTAATTTTCGCATCGTAAATATCCAAAATGAACCTTTACCCTGGCCGGATTGTACATTCGATGGAATTATACTTAATCATGTTGTAGAACATCTTATTCGTACCGAATACGCTATCAGGGAAACATACAGAGTTCTGAAGAAAAACGGCAGAATTTATATAGCAACGCCCTCAAAAAAGTCCACCTGCTATCCTTCCTTCAAAGGTTGGCTGGGCCCAAAGGGAGGACCTATTAATTTTTTCGATGACTCCTCTCATATCCAAGCATATTCGAGACATGATTTAGTGATGCTGCTAAAAACGGTAGGGTTCTCACACATAAAAACCGGACCGGTAAGAAACATCTTAATTGTGGTTATAGCACCTTTATTGATAATAATAGGTTTTTTGATAAGAAAAAGAGACTTAGCCATAGTTGGAATACATCAGTTAGCCGCCTGGAGTATATATGCAACCGCTGAAAAAATTTGATGTAGAGTTATATTAGGAAATATTTCGAGACTCTCCTGCTAATATCTTATACTCTTTTGGGAACACCTGGTGAAAATAGCCATCATCCACGACTACTTAAATCAATACGGCGGAGCTGAGAAGGTAGTTGAGGTGTTGCATAATATTTTCCCCGATGCACCAATTTATACGTCCATTTATCTTCCTGAAAATATGCCTGAAAGCTTTAAAAAAATGGATATACGAACCTCATTTATGCAAAAACTCCCGTTTCTGGACAGGCATTTCAAAAAATATCTCCTATTATATCCGGGAGCAATCAGAAGTTTTGACTTAAGCGAGTACGACATTATTTTAAGTAGTAGTAGCGCCTTTGCCAAAGGTGTCAAAACCGCCTCTAACACGTTGCATATTTGTTATTGCCATACACCGATGAGATTTGTTTGGAATTATCAAAGCTACATTGAAAAAGAAGAGTTCGGCAAGGCGGTTCGAAAAATACTTCCTTTTTTCATTGAGCGGCTTCGACGATGGGACTTGAAAATGAATAGTAGCGTACATTATTTCATTGCCAACTCGAAATATATACAAGACAGAATTAAGCGGTGTTATGCTCGTGAATCGGAAGTGATTTACCCACCCGTGAATATAAATTATTTTAAAACATCACAGGAAATAAAAGACTATTTTTTAGTGATTTCTCGCTTAAATGCTTATAAAAAAATAGATTTGGTAATTGAAGCGTTTAATAAACTCAAATTGCCGTTGGAAATAATCGGAGATGGCCCCTACAGGAAAAGTTTAGAAGAACTGGCTGAACCAAACATAACATTCCTCGGTAAACTGCCTGACAATCTTCTGATTGAAAAACTCAGTCGCTGCCAGGCGATTATTTTCCCCGGCGAAGAGGATTTCGGCATAGTTCCTGTAGAGGCACAGGCATGTGGTCGTCCTGTTATCGCTTATGCGGCCGGTGGGGCCATAGAAACTGTAACTGAAAATGTGACCGGGATATTTTTTAAAAATCATACGGTTGAATCTCTGATTGATGCAATAAAAAGATTTGGTAAAATAAAAGACAGCTTTAGTGCCGATAAGATAAAACGAAACGCATTTCGTTTTGACGAAGAGATATTCAAAAAACAAATAAAATTATTTGTTGAAGAGAAATATAATAGCTGGATACTCCAATGAATAAGGGTGCAATAAATGGGGTAAGGCCTTGATTAAGCAAATCGTCCTGCAGCCAACAAAAAAATAAGATTGAAAAGCTCTTATGCTCAAATCTTCACGAAAAATTCAGCCTGTTTATTTTCTGATAGACCTATTGCTTATGCTGATAGCCTTTGCTGTTCCGTATGTCCTGAAATACAACGACCAGCGTAATATCCCTGCCGGTATCCGGTTTCCAAATCTCGCGGAGTATGGCTTCGTTTTTGTATTGCAGGTTCTGTTTATCGCTGGTAGATTCAAACGCAAACATTTATACAGCACTAACAGAGAAGACACCATTCCTCGGGAGCTAATGCGGGTAGCAATCTGCATTTTCTATACCGGTGTAATCACAGGCTCCATTATATTCTTCGCCCACTACACATTTTTTTCGCGTTTTGTCTTTGCCACAAACCTTATGCTGCTTATTGTGCTGCTGGGCGGTTTTCGCATAGTCAAGAGACTTGTTTTGAGAAAGCTAATCCGCGAGGGTTTTCGCAACATAAATATACTCATTGTGGGGATGGGAAAAACCAGCCAGATAGTTGCAATGGAAATCAAAGAACGGGCATATTTAGGGTTTAATATCGCAGGGGTCCTTGGGGACTCCAAGGAATATCCAATAGAAAATTTGCCGGTTCTGGGAAAAATATCTGATTTTGCGTCAGTCGCCAAGAAAAATTTTATAGATGAAGTTATTGTCACGATGTCTCCTGAAAAAGAGGACGTTGCAGAACTCATAAAACAGACCCAAAAAATGCGGATAGGAGTAAGGCTTATTCCTGAGCAATTCGAGGAGGAGCCTTTACACATTGTCAATGTAAGTTATCTGGGGATATTGCCTCTACTTACCTGTAAAGTCAAAAAACCTCATCCCTCTGAGTCGGCGTCCAAGAAAATATTCGATTTTGTGGCCTCTCTGATTCTGGTCGTCCTGCTATCTCCCGTGTTTATAATCATCGCAGTATTAATAAAAATAGACTCTTTCGGCCCGGTGTTTTTTGTCAGCAGGAGACTGGGGGTTAAGGGAACCACCTTTAATTTCTATAAATTCCGTTCAATGACCAAGGACGCAGATACTTTGAAAAGTAGGTTGGCGGAGGAGAATGAGGCGGAAGACAAAATTATGTTTAAAATCAGGAAAGACCCGCGTGTAACGAGATTGGGAAGATTCTTAAGAAGATACAGCTTTGATGAACTGCCTCAACTCTTTAATGTTTTGAAGGGAAATATGAGTCTGGTGGGGCCCCGTCCGCCACTGCCTAATGAAGTAGAAAAATATGATTACCAGCATCTTGACAGATTATCCATAAAACCAGGTATGACCGGTCTCTCGCAAATAAAAGGCCGCTCAGACTTATCCTTCTCTCGATGGGTCAAATGGGATTTGTGGTACATCAATCACTGGTCATTTGGGCTTGATATGAAGATACTATGGTGGACAATTCCAGCGGTGTTAAGGGGAAAAGGTGCATATTAATAAAATAATGACCTTCTCTTCTTGGCAAGACAGTTGTCGATAACATATAATATTTTCTTTCATCTGGAATAGCACGGTTTTTGGGGGATGTCCGAAAAATTAACGGTTCCTATTTCCTGGTGTAAATCACAATTTCTCCTCCCTTCGCATTTATAGGTGAGGACCATATTTTGGACATCCCTGCCGGTGGTTTTTCCTTCCCTTCCTTCAAATCATCCGGCTCTTTTGTCATTTGTACAACATACTTTACATTATCAATAGGACATTCTTCCTTATTTGTCACCCCTTTGCGTTCAGCATAAAAACTAATGCGGCTATCAGGAACAATTATCACATCCTGTTCATGAGTATTCTTTACAAGCCATTCAGAGGCCATTATATAGCTCGTTTTGTCATAGTGAAGCGGTTTAATCAATTTAGATATACATATACAAGAACCAGTTATAAATAAAACTGAAAACCAAAACTGTTTATTGGTTTTTATTGAAAGTAACAAGTTTATTTGTTTAGAACATTTTTTCGCAAGCCAGTGTGCTGATATTTGTAAACCAACTGGAATATAAAAAATTGTAAACACCACTAACGTCAAAGTATGCCTTCCGCTCATATAGCCAAATTTACAATACAGCCACAACATCAAAAATACGTTCAACCCAATAACGGTGGCTATAAAAAACCTTTCCGGCTCATACCAATTCTGCCTTCTAAAACACCCATATAGACCCATTGGCAAAAATGGCAGAAAAAACCACACCAATGTATCACCAACATTCTCAACTATTTTACCGAGGCCTCTTATAATACTTGGCGGCAGGACGTTAGCTACATTAACGTTATTTGAGCAAATTTCAGTTTTTTGTTTGTAAAACTCATAAGACTCAAAACTTGAAACGAATTTACCTACATGTTTTTTAGGGAAAATCGCCCCCTTAAATTTCATATATGGCCCGGCTGAAACTAAAAAACCAATCAGCAGTAGAGTTAATGCTAACATTACTCTACGCCTGTTCAAATTCCTTTTTACCCACAACAATTGCGGCACTAACCACAAAAAACCATAAGCAACTAATTGAGCACACTCAGGACGAATCATATATCCCATCCCTGCAATCAATCCTGCAAAGCCAAACAGCCACCATCTCCTGCTTATCGCTCCGAGTATTAACATCAAAAAACCTGTTGAAAGAAAGAACATATGTGGCCAGTCGCTAAGTGCATCACTTCCATACTCGGCTGGTTTTGGCAGCATTATCAGGAGTAATATCGCCCAAAAACTGGTTCTGGTCCCAACTAAAACTTTCCCTATAAAATACATTGTGACTACAGTAAGTAATCTGAATAATAATGCTATGCTTTGAGCACAGTAAACCCAGCTTCGTATTGATGTTCCTTTATGTAAAATGTTTGTTATTTTATGCGCAGTGAGAATCAAAAATGGATAACCCGGATGCTGGTCTTGACTGAGTATTGTGCTTGTCGGGGACACGGTAAGATTTTTAGCATATTCTATAAAAGTTACGCCGTCTTTTGCAATTATACGCGTGGTTGTTATTAGATATATCCCTATGCAGAGTGAAAAAATGACGAGGGCTAAAGGAAGATAACGTTCATTGCCCCTTATCCTTGATAGCAATCTCATAATTGAGCCAAAAATCGCAGGTCGTTTTCGAACAACAGGCGGATGTCCGTAATTCCGTATTTTCTCATCGCAAGCCGCTCTATGCCGAACCCGAATGCCCAGCCCGTATATTTTTCGCTGTCTATTCCGACTTCATCGAAGACGTTGGGGTCGACCATTCCGCAGCCGCCCATTTCTATCCAGCTTTCCCTCCCCATCCGGTCCACCCACAGCAGGTCCACCTCGGCGCTGGGTTCGGTGAACGGGAAGAAACTCGGCCGAAACCGCCATTTCGTCCCAGCACCGAAAAAAACGCGTATAAACTGGTCTATGGTGGTCTTCATATCCACCATACTGACGCCTTCATCGACTACCAGTGCCTCGAGCTGATGAAACATAAACATATGAGTTGCGTCAACCGTATCAGGCCGATAGACACGTCCCGGCACAACTACGCGTATCGGCGGCTTCTGCTTTTCCATAACGCGAATCTGAACCGTTGACGTCTGCGTCCTCAGAAGAATATTGTCGTCAATGTAGAAATTATCCAGAGGGTCTCTTGCGGGATGCGACGGCCCGATGTTCAGCGCTATGAAATTATGCCATTCATCCTCCACTTCAGGCCCGTAAGCAACGGCAAAACCCATCCTCCCGAATATGTCCAGCAGCTCATTTATGGTCTGGGTAATAACGTGAGGCCTGCCGATATCGGGAACTATACCGGGAAGGGTAACATCTATAAACTCTTTTGATTTTTCCTGCTGCCCCTGCTGCAAACCGTTCTTTAGCCGCTCGAATGCCTCGGTAACTTCCTTTTTTATCCTGTTGGCTAATTGCCCCGCAGCAGGACGCTGCTCGGATGAAAATCGGCCTACTTCGCTGAGCATCCGGGTGATTTGCCCTTTTCGACCGAGATATTTTACGCGGAAATCCTCCAGCGCAGACACATCCTTGATTTCTTTCAAAGCTGCAAGAGCATCCGCTCCAATTTTTTCAAACTGCTCAAGCATTGATTGGGTATAAGGTATACTTTGTTCGGTCCCGCTTTTTGCGCGGATTTATTACCGGTTTACGCACCTGCCGATGCCGCCCTGGCTTTTTCCACAATCACATCGAAACCGGCCGGGTCTGCTATCGCAATTTCGCTCAGCATCTTCCGGTTCAGTTGAATGTTGGCCTTTTTACAGCCGTTAATGAACTGGCTGTATCTTATTCCTCGCTGGCGGCACGCTGCGCTCAGCCGCGTAATCCACAGCCCGCGGAAATCGCGCTTCTTTCGTTTGCGGTCGATGCGGGCATTCACCAGCGCTCTCACGACCGCTTCCTTCGCTAATCGGTATAGTTTGCCCGCAGCGCCGTGATGGCCCTTTACTGCCTTTATAACGCGTTTATGTCTTCTGCGCCTTGTTGTACTCTTTTTGATTCTTGGCATATCAGCTTTCCTTTAAGAATTTGTTTTTTGTCGGTCTGCTGACGGCAGCCGATTCAGGCCGGCAACATAACCTTCAGTATTTAGCGATGCCTGCTTTACATACAGGCCTTTACCTTTTTGGCGCCTAACGGAGTCATAATACCTCGACTTCTCATCCGTCTGCGACGCTTGGCGCTTTTGCCGCCCATCAAATGACTGGCGCCCTGCTTCTTGTATTTGACTTTACCTGTAGCGGTAATTTTAAGTCTTTTTACCAGTCCTTTATTCGCCTTATTATGCTTAGGCATTTATCTCTTCCTTTCAAACTTATCACATACCTGAATAAAAACTAAAAGTTTACGTTATTTGCGGCGATTGGTCAATACTGTAATGGCACAAATTCCCAAAAATCGCAAACAACAAGCCCCCCCTGCTTTTTAAAATCCAAACCACCCACGCCCACACGTTCTAACTCCGGAGTATTCTTCCAGTGCCTGCCGGACAAAAACATTATTTAGGCACAAGCAGCAATGCCATACGTCTGTTGGTAATTCTGCCCGGATTTTCGACCTTTGCCACGTCTTCCAGCGATTTCGTAATGTGATTAAACGCTTCGTAGCCTATTTCAGGATGCAATATCTGACGTCCTTTGAAAAACATCGTGAACTGAACCTTATGGCCTTTCTGGAGAAATCCTCGGGCATGATTGATTTTTATCTCGATATCGTGCTTGTCGGTCTCAGGCCGGATTCTGACCTCTTTGAGTGCTCCGCCGTGGTGCTGGCTCTTTTTGCTGCCCTCACGGGCCTTGCGCTTCTGTTCATATAGCCATTTGCCGTAATCCATTATCCGGCACACAGGCGGATTGCTCGTCGGAGAAACCTCCACGAGATCCAGTTCCGCCTCACGGGCCTTTTCTATCGCAGAATACTTGTCGACAATTCCAACCTGATTGTTCGATTGGTCTATCAGTCGAACCGTTGCTGCTCGAATCCCCTCATTTATCCTTAAACCTTTTACTGCGATCGGACATCACCTGCCTTTCTTTAATAATCTAATAGACTTCAAACAGTCAATTCCATACTCTTATCAGCAATTTTACGTTTTGCGGTCTTCAGAAACTCATCTATTTCCATCGCTTTATTTTCTTTCACTCCGCGTATTCTTACATTAACGGTATTCGACTGGGCTTCTTTCGGCCCAACCACAAGCATATACGGCAGTTTTTCGCCGTGAGCTTTCGCTATCTTGGCGTCTATCTTCTCATTTGACAAATCAATGCCGCATCGCAACTGCGCCTCTCCGAGTCTGCCACTGACAAATTTCGCATAATCATTGCTCTTCTCGCTGATGGGCAATACTCTTGCCTGTTCCGGTGCCAGCCATAACGGCATAGCGCCGCCAAAATGTTCTATGATAATGCCGATAAACCGCTCGAAAGAGCCTAACACCGCACGGTGAATCATCACAGGCGTCTTTTCCGTATTGTCCTTGTCCGTGTAAACCAGCCCGAACCGCTGAGGCATGGAGAAATCTAATTGAATCGTCCCGAGTTGCCACGACCTTTTCAGGCAGTCTCTTATATGAAAATCTATCTTAGGCCCGTAAAATGCACCGTCCCCTTCGTTGACTTTGAAGACTATATCCTTATGTGCGAGTGCGGCTTTCAGCGCATTTGTGGAAACATTCCAAATCTCATCTGAACCTATATGTTTTTCTGGCATTGTTGAAAGCTCGATATGAACGTCCTCGAATCCGAACGCCTTGTATATCTCGAAAGTAAGATTGATTACCCCGATAATCTCCGCTTCTATCTGTTCAGGTGTGCAGTATATATGAGCATCGTCCTGCGTGAATTGTCTGACCCTGAAAAGTCCGTGCATAACCCCACTCGCCTCGTGCCGATGCACAAGACCAAGCTCGGCAAGACGCAGCGGAAATTCCTTGTATGAGTGCTGGTTAGTTTTGTAAACCAAGCAGCACCCGGGGCAATTCATCGGCTTTATTGCATAAGTGGCGTTGTCAAAACTCGTAAAATACATATTCTCCCGGTAATTGTCCCAGTGCCCGCTTCGGTGCCACAACTGCTCATTCAGAATTATCGGCGTCTTGATTTCCTGATACCCGTATCGGTTATGGACCCCACGCCAGAATTCCACTATGCTGTTCCAGATAATCATCCCCTTAGGATGCATAAATGCAAAACCGGGACCCATATCATCGAAGCTGAACAGGTCCATCTGTCTGCCGATAACGCGGTGATCGCGTTTTTTGGCCTCTTCGAGCCTGTGCAGATATTCTTCGAGTTCCTTCTTTGTCGGCCACGCCGTCCCGTAAACACGCTGAAGCATCTTTTGCGTCGGGTCGCCGTGCCAGTAAGCGCCAGCCACCGACATAATCTTAAATCCTCCGATTTTGCCCGTGCTGGGAACATGAGGCCCCCGGCACAAATCCTCAAAACCGTCTCCGTGAGAATAAAAGCTTATAATGTCCCCCTGTGCACGGTTTATATTGTCGCTCTTGTATTTGTCCCCGGACAGTTTCGCAATCGCCTCCGCCCGCTTCATCTCCTTCCGGACAATCGGCTTGTCGGACTCCGCAATTTCCCGCATCTTTGCTTCTATTCGCTCAAAATCAGTCGGCCTTATCGGTTCATCGATATCGATGTCGTAGTAAAAACCGTCCTCCACAGGCGGGCCATACACTAATTTCGCCTTAGGCCAGATATTGCATATCGCCTCGGCCATCACGTGGGCGCAACTATGCCTTATTATCTCAAGTCCTTCTGGGGCTTTTGAGGTAACTATCTGAACCGCTGCGTCCCCATTTATAGGCGTGGATAAATCCGTCAATTGTCCGTTTACTTTTGCTGCCAGCGCTGCCTTCGCCAGCCCAGGCCCTATTTGTGCCGCCAATTGTCCCGCTGTTGTTCCGTCAGCGGTATTCAATATGCTGCCGTCAGGCAGTTTTATTTTTGCCATACATAATTCCGATACTGCTCTCTTCTCATCTCTGCTCTTCGTTACGAATATAGCTTTTCAATCTAAATTGTCAAGCTGACTGTTCACGCACAAAAAATTTTAAAAACACGCTGTCCCCTCTTCTCCCGCTGCCGTGGCCGTAAACTCCCTAACTTTCGACTTAACATAAACTTATGTAAGTCTAATAAACCGGCTCCCACTTGTCAATATCATTATCGCACAATTTCTCTGTTGTCAGAAACGGTTTTGTTATATAATATACTTTTTAAGCAAGGTCTGTTTAATTTTGGATGGAGGCGGAATGAACGCAAATTTAGTTCGATTTAGAAAGAGCGGCTCACCAAAAGTTTTCCCACTACCCAACGGCACTACCATCATCGGACGACAGAGAGACTGTACTCTGCGAATCCCCATTATGTCTGTTTCAAAAAAACACTGCCAGATAAGAATGGTCGATGGCGTCCTGAAAATTAGCGACCTCGGCTCACACTACGGCACTTACCTTAACGATAAACGCCTCTCCAGCGAAGAAGTTGACGTGCAGGCGGGAAATTCTCTCAAAATAGGGCCGGTAATGTTTCTGTTCCAGATTGACGGCAAACCGGAAAAACTCACCCAGCCCAAACAGCCTCCTGTAAAAAAAGCTCACAAAGCTGAAAAGCCGCAGCAGGAACAACCGCAGAGCGCCCCTGCCGCCGAATCCCCACCTGTTCAGCAGACCGCTATTATGGAAGATACCGCTGAAGAGCAGGTTGGCGGCCTTTCAGACCTCGCCGACCTCGAAGAACTCGAAAAACTTGAAGAAGCGTAGTTTCACCTGTTTAAGCAGACTAAAAGGGGGTTTTCACTTGCAAAAAGGATATACACAAGATACCCTTTAACAAAAATCATATAATCATCGCCCCGGAAAGGCAGGGGAACTGAAATTGCTCAATGCAGAAAGGAGTGTTGTGTTTCTATGAAAAAAATAAAAACTCTGACGTTCTTAATTTTTGTTGCACTCATCTATCCCGCCGGTGCCTTCGGCTCGGCCAATCAGGAAAAATCTGAAAAAGCTTTAATCATCGTTTGGGACGTTAATAATATCAAGTCCATAGGCGGTCATAAAACTACCGTCCTCGGCTCGCCTAAAGTAATTGAAACCGACAAAGGAAAAGCCGTCGAATTTGACGGCGTCAAAGACGGGCTTATTGTCAATGCCCTGCCGCTCGCAGCAGCGGAAAAATTTACTCTGGAGATTATCTTTCGGCCTGATGCCAATGGACTTAAGGAGCAGAGATTTCTGCACCTGCAGGAAGATGGTTCGGATTCACGAACGCTTATAGAAACACGTTTGCCCGGTGGCAACCTCTGGTATCTCGATACCTATATCCAGACCGAGAAAGGCAAACGGGCTATGCTCGAACCGAAAAATACGCATCAGCTCAGTCGATGGTATAGCGCATCGCTCGTCTATGACGGTCAGGAAATGCGACACTACATCAACGGCGTTCAGGAAATGTCCGGAAAACTCGAATTCACTCCGCTTAAAGAAGGAAAAACTTCCATCGGCGTAAGAATGAACGAGGTCTACTGGTTCAAAGGCGCCATTCGTCAGGTCCGATTTACAAAAAAGGCCCTCGAACAGGCTGAATTATTAAAACCGTAACTGCACAAAGGAAAATTTATCTCTTGTCTTTTCTCAGAAAGGATGTCTGGTCTATGAAAAAGATACTAATATTTGCGTTTTTCTTTGCAGTTGTTTCTGTCTGCCGCGGCGCAAACCCAACACCTGACACAATTGTATGGGATGTCAACAATCTCGAATCTATTGGCGGCCACACTACAACCGTAACAGGTTCACCGAAGGTCATCAAAACGGAAAAAGGAAAAGCTGTCCAATTCAACGGCCTCAAAGATGGCCTTACCGTTGATGCCGTTCCAATTGCCGGCGCAGAAAAATTCACTGTTGAAATTATCCTCCGCCCGGACGGCAATACTCCGGCAGGCGCTCAGAGGTTTTTCCACATCCAGGAAAACAATTCAAAAAACCGTATCTTGATTCTTCTGGAAACGCTCCCCCCTCAGAACGACAAATGGTATCTCGACACCTACGTAAAAAGTGATAAGGGCAGTCAAAATCTGTATAAGCCTGCAATTACTCACACGTTGGGAAAATGGTATAACGCAGCGATTGTATACGACGGTCAGGAAATACGGCATTATACAAACGGCGTAAAAGAGGCGGTCGGAAAACTGGAGTTTAGCCCCCTTAGCAGTAACGGCAAAGCTTCCATTGGGATGAAATTAAATAAAACTTTCTGGTTCAAGGGTGTAATCTGCAAAATAAGATTCACCAAGCGGGCACTGGAACCTAAGGAATTTTTACAGCCTTAAATGCCGGCTGCATAAAAATCTTATGGAGAGGGTAAGGTATTTAACTCGATAAACGATAATATCTATATGGCCTTGTCAATAAGACGGGAATATGTTAATTTGTGTTATGTTTATGCTCGGTTGTTCTGTGTAAATATATGCAAATATCGGCCTTTATAAAATGTGTTCCACCGGCCTTTGTCTCGCAGAGCGCGTTTTCTGATACTACGACTCTGCCTTTCAGTCCCATTAAGCTTGGCATTCTCATCGGATGGGTATATCTATGTTTCTATACTGTCCAGTACATCCATTTCAGCACGGTAATACCCAAAAACCAGAAAACAGTGGCCTATATTGTTGCCCTCTTTCTGGGGCCCTTGCTCATACTTGCGATGCTGACCGTTCCGCTCTCCGTGGTGATATTCAGGGTTCTGCGCAAATCAGCCGAAGAACACGGCGTAAAAGATAAAATCCAGGACGCAATCGCAAATCTCAGGGCTGTCCATTTCGGCACCTCCAGAAACGAATCGAACATTAGGCTGCTCAATTCCTCCGGCACCGAGCTTAAGGATATATACACTTATGGTAAGAGCAGCCAGAGGGACACGCACATCCTTGACCTTACCGAGCAAATCATCTGGAACGCCCTCCAGGAACGGGCCAGCGATATTCTTATCGACTCCAAAGATGAATCCTTATATGCAATAAGGTTTAGGGTCGACGGCCTGCTTAGAGAAATTGAACAGATGGACACAGATACCTGCAAAGCGGTCATTAACAGCATAAAGGCTGTTTCAAATATGGATATCTCTGAAAAACGCAGACCGCAGGACGGCTCTTTCATCGCCAAAACCACCGATGGAACTGTCTCTTTTCGAGTCGCAAGTGCAGGCGCCATCAGCGGCGAAAAATTATCTATTAGAGTGCTCAGTCAGAACACAGGTTTATTTACCCTCGAAAATATCGGTCTGTCCGAAAAACAACGCACAATTATTAGAGAGGCTATGGTCAAACCTTCAGGTATGATACTTATGTGCGGCCCTACCGGCAGTGGAAAAACTACCACACTCTACGGTATGCTCAACGAGATTGACCTCTTCCTCCGAAACGTCATCACCGTTGAAGACCCCATAGAATATGTTCTTCCAAACGCAAGTCAGATTGAGGTTAATCCAAAGGCCGATATTACCTTCGGAAGTGCTTTACGCAGCATCTTAAGACAGGACCCGGATGTAATATGCGTAGGAGAAATCAGAGATGAGGAAACCGCAGGCATCGCTCTTCGAGCCGCTCAAACAGGCCATCTTGTCCTCGCCACCATACACAGTAACAGTAATGCCTCCGCTCTTATAAGACTGCTGGATTTGGGTGTATCGTCTCTGCTGCTGGCTGAGGGGTTAAGCCTCCTTGTCTCACAGAGATTGTTCCGCGTGCTTTGCAACAGTTGTAAGGTGCCTGCCGAACTGTCCGCCGTTCAAATCCGTGATTTCACCCAAAAAAAAGTAAACTACAGAAACATCTATCAGCCCAAAGGCTGTGAAAAATGTTACGGCACAGGCTATAAAGGACGCTCCGCAATCTTCGATATCCTGGCGCTCGATGATAATCTCAAGGCAAGCATAGCCAGCAATCAATTACTCATCACCCAATTAAGAGAAGAAGGTGATAAGAGAGGGCAATCAAATATACAGAAGCAGGGACTTAGAAAAGTGGTAACAGGCATCACAAGTCTTGATGAAATAAAAAGAGTAGTGGGATAAAAATATATGGCATTCTGGATTGGTATTATTGTCAGTGCGGTTTTCTTATGGTCGGCCGTCAAAATAGGTTTTTACGAAACCTGGGCTATGCTCTTCAATATGATTATCTCAATTTATCTGGCTATCTTTTTGAAGCCGACAATCGCAAGGACCATTCCCTCGTCCACTGAAACTCCCTATGGAAATATGCTCACCGTCCTCGCCGCCGCCGCTATAATCTTTCTGCTCCTGCACGGCACATCATACGTATTTTTTACAGGTCATTTTACGATTTCTCTCCCGAAGATACTCGATGTTATTGCTTCCGGCTTTTTAGGCGCTCTGGCAGGTTTTTTACTCTGGAGTTTTGCCACGCTTTTAATCTCCATCTCACCGATTGTCAAAAACTCTCTTGTGCAGGAAATCGGATTCAACGCCCGGCTCGAACAGACCACTATTCCGTATCTTTGCTGGTGGTGTAATATTGTCAACGCCGTCGTCGCCGTCCCCGCCAACAAACAAACTACACAGCAGGCTATAGAGCAGTTGCGACCGCAAACCCCCGCCAGGAAAACGCAGAGTGCAAAAACCGCTTCATTGGAACCTAACAAACCGCCGCAATCAGATGCAGTGAAACAAAACTCGTCGCTCTCACAGCCCGCCTCCGCTGAAAATCCGCAGCCAAATCCGCCTCCTGCTCCATAAAACCGTGCAAAAAAGCTGAAAAACTTCGTTGCATATTCCGGCCCAGTTCGCTATTATTATGAGGCTTTTTTGACCTCCGGCATTCTTATATCACGAGGACCAAAATATGGAAAGTATCAGACTCGAAAATGCTTTTCTCGTCAGCGATAAAGGCATCAAACGCACCAGCGTCATTCTGCGAAACAGCCGAATCGACTTGTCAGGTGCAAAAAAAAATGCACCCAAAGACGAGGAAACAACAGACCTCAAAGGCAAATACGTAGTGCCGGGATTCGTCGATATTCATTTTCACGGCCTGAACCTTTTTGATTTCACTCTCGGTCAGTTTAATCCTCAAACAGAAACCTTCGATGGCAGCAAATCTGCTTATGAAAAAGGTTTCGATATGCTCATTAAAACTCTGCCTCGCTTCGGTGTAACCGCTTTTTACATCAGCACATTTGCCGCCTCACTGGATTCATTAAAAAATTGTTACGGTAATCTGGCCGATTTCCTCAAAAAACAGCAGCAGGACAAAACATATACCGGCGCTAGATTATTGGGTGGTCTCCTCGAAGGCTCTTTTATAAGCCCCGATATGGCCGGCGCACAGGACCCTGCCTTTGTCTTCAAACCTTCGCAGGAAGCCTTCGACAGTATACAGGATAAAGGCTCTATTAAATTAACTCTTGTCGGGCCCGATTCCGGTGAGCCGGCGGTCAAACTGACTAAATATCTCACCGACAAAGGAATCATCGTCGGAGCAGGTCATACCAACGCCACATATAATCAGGTAGTTGACGCCGTCAATGCCGGCCTGAAATACTGCATTCATTTCACTAACGGCCCGACCGGCGGCTCATATAAACCATTTAATCGCGGCGGCGCTATCGAAGCCGTCCTTCAGCTCGAACATTTGTTCGCTGAACTCATTGCCGACGGCTACCACGTTAATCCAGCCTACATCCGCGACATTATCAAACGAAAAGGCGTCGACAAAATCATCGGTATGACCGACTGTATGTTCGTTGCAGGCTCTTCGCTCAAACGTATCAAAATCGGCTCTGTCCCCGGTGTTATCAGCGATGACGGCAGATACATTGCCGTCGAAAATAAAAAAAATACCCTCTTCGGCAGCGTCTTGAATATGAAACAGGGTTTTGAGAATATGCTCAATTGGCTCACCTCAAATATGCAGGGCATCTGGAATCGCTCGCACAAGGCAATGGATTTCGAAGATGCGCTTGCCGCCGTTTCCGCAATGTATTCGACCAACCCCTGCAAACTTGTCGGCTTGGATAAGGAAGGTTTCGGAAAACTGACCGACGGCGCAAAAGCTGACCTCTGCATACTCAACATCACAGGCTCACAGGGCAGTTATAAAGTTGATGTCGAATCAACCATAGTTGATGGTAATATAGTTTATTCGAAAAATTAAAAAGGAGTTTGAAATGGGCGTTAAACCTCAAGTTTGTATCGTGGGCGGCGGAATGATTACACAGGTCCAGATTCTGCCTTCTATCTATCAGCTTCAGCGTCTCGGCGTTGTTGGAGACATCTATATTTGTGCCTTGAACAGCCCCCCGTTAAAAACGCTCGCTGACGATGCAATGCTAAAAAAGGCTTTCCCGGGCCAGAGTTTTAAAGCATATCCTTCGCTTGATACAGACCCGCAAAAAAAGTTCCCTGACATATTTAAAGATGTAATCGCCAGGATGCCGCAGCATAATATCGTCGTTGCCGCCGTCCCCGACCAGTTGCATTACCCCGTCATCAAGGCTGCTCTCGAAAACAACCAGCATATATGCTGCGTCAAACCCCTCGTCCTGAAATATTCACAGGCAGAGGAAATTGAAAAAGAGGCCTACAAAAAAGGTCTCATCATCGGCGTGGAATACCACAAACGTTTTGACGACCGCGTCCTGATTGCACGCAGACTCTTCAAAGCTGGTCAGTTCGGCGAATTCCAACTCGCTCAGGCCGCTCTCCACGAAAAGTGGTATTACCGCCATTCTAATTTCCAGAACTGGTGCACCTGTGAAAATTCCGATATGTTTTCTTATATCGCCTGTCACTATATCGACCAGGTGCAGTTCATAACAGGACTGCTCCCCACCGCAGTTTCAGTCTACGGCGTCGTCGATAAATATCCAAACGGCAATAAAGGCTTCCTCTGGACGGACGGCAGAGTTATATGGGAAAACGGTGCCGTTATGAACGTCCAGAATTCGCTCGGCCAGCCCGATGATGCGCCAGGCGGTAACTGGCAGGGCATCAAACTATATTTCCAGGGAAAAGACAAAAGCGCTATGATTGTCCACGATGACCAGTATCGAGGTATCAGCCACGTCTATCTCGAAAAAGGCGCCGACCCAGGCGACACCTGCTACGCAGAACCCAGCCCGGATTATTTCAAATACGTTGACCTCGGTGGCAAAGGACTCACCCCCATCGGCTATGGCTTCCGCTCTATCGAATATATAATTAGAAATATAAACAAGGGCATCGAAGTTTCAGAAAAAATGAGCGAAAAACTCGCCCTGCCTAAAAGACAGAAACTCATAAAGCAGTTCGACGATGAAGGCGTAATGGCCACTCCAAAAAACAGTTCCTACAACGAGCTGGTGATGGAAGCAGGCAGGCTCTCGATATTAAATAACGCCAGAGAAGTCGAAATAACTTACGGCAAAAACGCAGGCGTCCGTTTTCGTAAATACTAAAAATATTTAGCCCCCGAACTTCTGTCCTGAGCTTGTCGAAGGATTTATTCAGGGGTTTGAATTAAAATTTTTTAAGGAGTATTAAAAGAAATGGCTAAAGAATTTCCCCTTGTCCCGATGAAGGTCCAACCAATTTCGACAAAGTACCGAAAACTTCGTGGCGCTATCCCAAATAAGCAAACAATCAAGAACATCGAGAAACTCCGTCAATGTGAGCCGATTAGCATGCGCGGCCAGCCCCCGATTATCTGGGACCACTCCAAAGGCATCAACGTCTTCGATGCCTACGGCAATATGTGGCTCGACTTCTCCTCCGGCGTTCTTATCACCAACGCAGGCCACAGTGCAAAAAGAATTGTCGACGCCATCGTAAAGCAGGCTAAAAAATCACTCCTCACCTCGTATTGCTTCCCCAATGAGCCGAGGATTAAACTTGTGCAGAAACTGGTTTCACTCGCCCCGAAAGGACTCAATAAGGTCTTTCTGCTCAGCACAGGCTCCGAAGGTATCGAATGCGCACTCAAACTTATGCGAACCTATGGCAGAAAAGTCGGCGGCGATAAGAAAAACGTCGTCGTCAGCTTCGCCAGCGGCTTTCACGGCAGAACACTTGGCTCGCAGCAGCTTGGCGGCTCCGCCGCTCTCAAAGCTTGGATTAAAAATCTCGACCCCGAAATCGTCCAAGTCCCCTTCCCTGACGGCTTCCGTTGCGAAGATACCAGTTTTAGTCTGTTCGAATCTTCGCTTGCTAAACTCAATATCGACCCCGACAGCGTCGCAGGCGTTATCAGCGAAACCTATCAGGGCGGCGGTCCTTACTTTATGCCCAAAGATTACGCCCAGCAGCTTCGCAAATGGTGCGACACACACGGCGCACTGCTTGCTTTTGATGAGGTGCAGGCTGGCTTCGGAAGGTGTGGAAAACAGTGGGGATTCGAATTATACAGCGTTGTCCCCGACCTCTTCTGCCTCGGTAAAGGCATCAGCAGCTCACTTCCCATCAGCGCCGTCATCGGCAAAGAAAAAGTGCTGGACCTTTACGGCCCCAACGAAATGACCAGCACACATTCCGGCAATGCTATCTGTTGCGCAGCGGCTCTCGCCAGCATCGAAACCATTGAAAAAGAAAAACTAATTAAAAACGCCGCTACGGTCGGCAAAGTCCTGCACGCCGAACTTCAGTCAATTATGCAGGAATTTTCTGACGTCATTGGTTTTGCACCCGCTGTCGGCCTCGTTGGCGGCTTACAGACCATTAAGAAAGGCACTAAAGACCCCAATGGCGATTTGGCCTGGGAAGTTGTCAATCTTTCTTATCGTAAGGGTCTTATGATGTTTGCTCCCGTCGGCTTTGGCGGCGGCTGCATCAAAATCGCTCCACCGCTTTGCATTAACAAAGACGCCACCCGCGAAGGCTGCTCCATCATTCGCGAATCCCTCAGGAAAATCCTAAAAAAATAAAAAACTTTCAATCTGTATTTAACCCCCGAAGTCCTTGATTTCGGGGGGGTTTCATTCTCAAGAAAACATTTGCCGTTTTATCGGCAAACTGGTATAAAATACACAAATTCACCTTTTGAGGGAAAACACAGCCAAGCGTTTTATCCGCCGGAGCTTGCCCGCCTTTTTTGTGGCGG
>Ga0315278_10001688_pt1 | contig 19514 bp, 15 predicted proteins | sample YL17G06_0_MG_FD_203880 | JGI IMG/M metagenome (GOLD analysis project Ga0315278, IMG submission 203880) | Sediment microbial communities from Yellowstone Lake, YNP, Wyoming, USA - YL17G06_0 | ecosystem: Environmental > Aquatic > Freshwater > Lake > Sediment | place: USA: Wyoming | collected... | reverse complement strand
CGTAAGGCCGATGAGCAAAGAGATCCGGGCGCCGTGGATGAGCCGCGATGCGACGTCCCGGCCAAGACCATCCGTCCCCAGCCAATGCGCCGTCCCTGGCGGCGACAGGACCGACCCGAGGTCGATGCGGTTGGGGTCCGGCGAAATCCACGGCGCGAGAAGCGCCAAGGCCGCAATGATGGAAACGAGAGTGAGCCCCCAGAGGATGGACGAGCGACTACCTCGCATGCCGCACCCGCGGATCCAGCCACAGGATCAGAACGTCCGAGAGCGTCGTGCCGAATAGCGTGGCGAGGCCGGAAAGCAGCGTCAGCGCCAGGACGACCGGAAGGTCGCGGGAGAGGATCGAGTCGAACAGGAGGCTCCCGAGCCCGGGAACGTTGAAGATCGCCTCGATCAGGAGCGATCCACCCACCAGACGGGGGATGAGGAAGCCGGCGAGTGTCAGGAGCGGTACGACGGCCTGGACGACTCCGTGCCGCGCGGCGTATTGCAGCATCGACAGCCCGCGGGCCCGTGCCGCCCGGCCTCCCTCCCCCGCGGTGCTCTCGACGATGTTGGTGCGAACGAAGCGCGAGACGTACGCGAGACCGCCCGAAGCCAAGCACGCGGCCGGGAGGACGAGATGCCACGCGGCGTCCGCGAAGGCGAAGCCGGCGGACGGGTGGCGCGCCCCGTCCGTCGAAATGCCGGACAGCGGCAGCCAGCCGAGGCGGATCGCGAACAGCCATTGAAGCAGAAGCGCCGTCCAGAACACGGGGACCGCGTAGAGCGCCGTCGTCGCGATCCACCCGGCGCGATCCCACGGGCCGTCGGGCCGCGCGGCGCTAAGGATTCCAAGCGGAACGGCGATCCCGAGCATCGCGAGGAGGGCCAACGCATTGAGACCGGCAGACACCGGGAACCGCTCTTTCAGCATCGCAGCCACGGGCTGCTGCGCGGAAAAAGACGTTCCGAGCTCGCCGCGCAAGAGATCGGTCACCCAGCGGCCGTAACGGGCCGGCCACGGCTCGTCGAGGTGGTACTGGGCGCGCAACGCGGCACGATATTCCGGAGGCAGGGGGCGCGACGCGTCGTCGCCGCCTTGCGGCTCGCCCGGGAGCGCGCACAAGAGCGCGAAGACGACGAACGTGACGATGAAGAGCGTGACCATGGCGGTCGCGATGCGGCTCGCGATCGCGGGGAGCATCTCTTCAGTTCCTCCCGCGCGCGCTCGACCAGTGCCACGCGCGCGGGCCGGGCGTGAATTGAAACAGACCGACCGCGGACGGGACGATGCCTTCCAAGTCCGGGTCGTGCAGCACCGGCTGCGCGAACTGGAAGAGGAACGCCAAGGGCTGGAGGTCGTCGATGCGGTGTTGCAACCGGTCGTAGACAATGCGCCGCGCTGCGGGATCGACGGTCGCGCGGCCTTCCTCGAGGAGGCGGTCGACCTCGGCATCCGAGAAGCTGCCGTAGTTGAACCCGTCGACGTTCGCCGTCGAGTGGTACAGATCGAACCGATCCGGCGTCGCATCGAAAGCAATCGTGCCCATCGCGGCCTCGAACGCGTGGGTCTTGCGTTGCTGCTTGAACGCCTCCGACCCCAGCTTCACGATCTTCATGCCGACGCCGACCTCGGCGAGCGACTGCTGCATCCAGGCCGCGCTGCGGTCGGCGATCTCCTGAGCGCCGGCGGTCAGGATCAGCGTGAACTCGAAAGGAACCCCGTCCTTCTCACGGAGGTGCCCCGGCGAAGGCACGCGCCACCCGGCCTCATCGAGAAGCCGTGCGCTTTCCCTAGGGTCAAACGGCAGAGCTTCGATCGAAGGGTCGGCCCAGGGGGATTCCGGGGGGTAGCTCGAGACGCCGGGGCGGGCGAGCCCGGCGGAGACGGTCTCTGCGAAGCGTTTGCGGTCCAAGGCCAAAAGGAGCGCGCGGCGCACCCGCTTGTCGTGGAAGAACGGCGTGGCCTCGTTCTGGTTCCAGTCGATTTTCCACGCGCTGAAACGGTAGTAGATGAAACGGGCCAGGCGTGCGGCGGCCGGGGCGTTCAGCGCGTCGCGCCATAGATCGGGCGTGACCGCGAGGAGGTCCAGCTCGTCCAACAGGAGGGACTCGTAGGCGGTGCGCTCCGACGAGACGATCTTGAAGATCAGGTGATCGATCGCCGGGCGGCCGCCCCAATACCGGTCGAAGGCCGCAAGGACGGCGCGTTGTCCCGGATCGTGGCTGACGAAACGAAACGGGCCGCAGCCGATCGGGTGATGGGCGAAGGCCCCGCTCAGGAAGTTCGCGTCTTTCGAGGCGACGTGCTCCGGCACGAGAGGCAGGCGCCAAGGCTCGAGTGCATCGGCGTACGGCGCCGTGTAGTGCACGACGAACGTGGAGTCGTTCGGGGTCTCGAACGAGGCGACGTTTGCGAGGGCTGACGCCCACGAGCGCGACAGCGTGGCCGGGTCCCTGGCTTTCGCGACGGTGTACGCGACGTCTCGCGAGGTCACGCGCTCTCCATCGTGCCAGAGCACGCCGTCGCGCAAATGAAAGGTCACGGTGGTGCCGTCGGGCGAAATCTCCCAGGTGCTCGCGACCATCGGAACGTAGTGACCTCGGGCGTCGTACGCGACGAGTCCGTCCGAGATCATGGAAGCGATCTGCGACGAGTTCAGATCGCTGTTCCCGATGAGCGATAGCGATGATGGGTCGGAGTAGATCGCGACGCGAACGTCGTTGTCCTTGTGCGGGGGAGAGCCGGCGCAGGCGCCAAGGGCCAGAGCGGCCGCGGCGGCGAAAAACGAGTAAACGGCGCGGCGCTTCACGGCGCGGGCACCGGGGTTTCGGCCGCGTTGCCGGCGACGTCGGTTGCGCGCAGGGTGAGGGCGTCGCTCGGCGCGGGCTGCGTGACGAGAAACCGGAATGTCTCTTGCGTGCTGTCGCACACGCCATCACCGCACCGCGGAGAAAACAAGACGCGTCCGCCAGCTACGACTTCGAGCCGCGCCACGGTCGACAGCGCGTCATTCACAACGACTTCGACGGCGTCCCCCTTGCGCTTGGCTTCGATCGTGGGCGGCGTGCGATCGACAAAGACGGGGGTCGGCAGTTCCGAGTCCGCCCCGAGCCCTTCCATGGGCGGGTTCGAAGGTTGATCGGTGGCGGCCGCGAGAATCTCGTAGACGCCCTCGTCCCAGGTTGCCGTGTCCCACACCGCCTTGCCGTCCTTCGAGGACCCGTCGTTCCCCAGGCCCGGATCCGACGGCTTGGCGACCGGGGGCTCGGCGACGGCCGCACTTTTCCATGCGACGGTCCCCGCGAGCCGGGCCTGAATCGTGACCGCGACGTTGTCGCCGTCGGGGTCGGCGACGGACCACCGGAAGGTCGCTTTGGCCGAGACGGCGGCGGTTCCCGGTTCGATGCGCAAGTCGCGGATCGACGGCGCCCGATTGCACGTCTGGTAGCTCGCCGTGACCGAGGCGATGCGCGGCCCGCCCCCGGCGGTGCTGGTGAGGCGCGCGCGCCACTGGCAGAATCTCCCTTCCGGATTGGTCACCGGGCTTCCCTGGGCTTCGACCTGCGCGGGGCTCCAAGCCGACCAGGTGCCGTCCGGGTCTTCACAGTTGCCGGTTCGTGTGAACAACTCGACCCGGCCTCCCGATCCCAGGCTTTGCCAGCTGAGCGTGCCCCAGCGCGCCACGCCTCCCGCGTCGGCCGGCGGCGCGAGAAACGTCCCCGACCCCGCGGGCTCGCTCTCCAGGCGGTACGTCGCAACCGGATTGCTCGTCGCCGCCACGAGCGTCTGCGCCGTGGAGGCGAACGCCGTGGCCTGCGCTTCGTCGAGGGTCGCCAAGAGGGCGATCTCACCCGGGCCCTCGACGCGCCAGAGCTTCGCCGGCTCTCCGGTCGCGAAGACGGGGCGGTCGCGATCGTCGAGCGCGACGGCGAACGCCGCCTCGCTCCGCGACCGCCACAGCTCGGTCACCCCGCCGTCCGCGGTGATCCGAACGATCTTGCCGCGCAATGGCAACGCCTCGTCGTCCGCAATCGACGGGAGACCTTCGATGACCCCCTGCAGCGCGGGGGTCTGGCGCGAGTCGAGATCGCTCATCGCCTCGCTGGCCCCGGCGGTTCCGCCCGCGACGCGCAGGCGCAGTGCGGGGGGGCGTTTTTCGGAAATCGGCGGCGCGTCGAAGGTGACGATGAGCTCTCCCTTCGGGGTGACGGCGATGGATTTCGCCTCGGGGAGCTCGTCGTCATAAACGACCAGCCCGTGTCCCTCCGCGTCGATCCGATAGACGAGGCCTCGCCCCGATCCGCCGGCCCACACGCCGCCATCTCGGGAGACGGCGAGACTGACGAGGTGCGTCTCGTCGCCGTGAAACAGCACCCGCGGGTTCCCGTTGCGGTCGATCTCGAGCAAGCGCCCGCGGTCGCCGGTGGCCGCGAGGATCGAGCCGTCGGGTCCCGCGGCGAGCGCCCACACGTAGCGTTCGTCGGTCTCGCACCAGACCCTCCCCGTTCCGTCCGGACGCACCCTGTAGATCTTTCCCCCGGGCGCCGCGGCGGCGAGAAGCTCGCCGCCAGGCAGGGGCAGCACCGAGGTGACCAGCGGCTCGTTCACGCGGAAGAACACGTTCTGGTCCCCGCCAGGGGTGATCTTCACGATCTGGCCGTCGGGGCCCGTTCCCAGAAAGATGTTGCCGGCTGCGTCCGCCCCTGCTGCGAACACCTGGGACGGGAACGCGCCCGGAAACGCCTTGCCGATCGGTGTGATTCGCGGCGCGAGGAACAAGCGCCCGCGCGAGCTGACCGCGATGCCCTGCGCCTCCCCGCGCAGGAGCTCCGAGGGCGCCGACGTGGCGAGGCGCGTTTGCTCGCTCCGCCCCGGTGAGACCGGCAGGCCGAGGGCCAAGACGAGGCCGGCCCCGAAGCGCCCGAGGCGTGCTCGGGTCATTTCGCCACCACTTCGATGGCGACCCGCACGAACCCTTCGACCGCGCCTTCGACCGGCACGTCGGTCTCCAGAACGCCGCGCTCCGGAACGAAGGTGTAGTTGCCGAAGCTGCGAGGGCGCGTCAGGATCGACGTGATCGACGGGGGCAGGTTCGGAAGGCGCGCTCCGCCGAGGAACACGCCGTTGTCGGGGCGCGATGCGACGATGTACAGGCGGTCGTTCCTCCGCAGGCGATTGACGAGGGTCACGAGCTGCTCGAGGTTGCGCGGAACGACCGGGCCGCCGGCGTCCTCGACCCGATTGATCGCCGCCGCGTCGCCGATCTGCAGGGTGAGCGGGCCGGGATCGGTCTCTTCCGGGATCTCGATCTGTCTCGTGATCGCGCGGTCGGCGCCGCGGTAAGGTGCCAGCAGCACGCGGGCCGTCACGGACGTCCCGGCCTTCACGCGGTAGCGATCGAGCGTCACGCGGCGCACCGTGGCCGTCCGCGGCTCGCGGTCGTAGTCGAGGATCAGGTTGATCCCCGAAACGCGCGGCGTGGACCACTCGTTGTTCATCACCAGATAGAGGAAGAACGCCGAGAGGCCGGAGGCGTCGGTCGTCGCGCCGTCTCCCGCGAAGAGGTTGTCGAGGCGGACGTCGTTCGCGCCGTCGACCTTGATGACCGAGCCCTCGCGCAAGCGAACCGTGGAGCTCCCGAACGTCCGCTCGATCGTGCCGAGGACGCCGTTCATCGCCGCATAGAGAAGAAGCGGGGACAGCAGGGGATCGTCGACGAGATCGAACGCGAAGTTGCGGCGTACGCCCGAGCCGTCGGTCAGCGCAAGCCGCACCGGAAGCATCGACGGTGTCGCACCGAGGCGGCCGAAAATCGCCGACGCGCGATCTTGCCTGAAGGCGCCCGCCTGGTTGAGCGGCACCGCGATCTTCGCGGATTGCTCGAGGCTCGGAAGCAGCGTTTCAACGCGCGCCGCCGTCAACGGCATGTCGATGTCGCCCAGGCCGTACAGCGGGTGGCCGAAGGCGTACAGCGCGTCGTCGTCGACCCACGTCACCGTCCCCGTCGCCGTCATGTCGACGTCGCCACGCACGAGCTGCACGCCCACCGCGGATCCCGGCTGGATGGGCGCCGTCGCCGACGCCGGCGTGGCAGCCGCGCCCCCCGACTGGAGCGCCACGAAGCCGGCCCGCGCCAGGTCGGGCGCGATGCGTGAGAGACCGGCGGGGCCGATCCCGGAGACCGACAGGGGGATCGACGCCGACGCCCCCGCGGGCGTTGCCGCAAGCGACGAAAGGCGCGAGACGAAAAACGCACCGAGCGCCGCGGGCGCGCGGAGGTGCTTCTGCGCTTCGTTCCAAGGGATCGCCGCCGTGGGGCGCCCTTTGCGGAGGGTTGCGCCGTCCCGCGTGCCGACCGAGAGCATCTCCTCGATCGGCGTGATTCCCGCGATCGCGTCTTTCGCGAATCCCCAGCTGTAGGCGATCGCCCCGACGAGCTTGCCGTCGATCGTCACCGGGCTGCCGCTCATCCCCGCCAAGATCCCGGTCTGTGCTAAGGGGCCGCCGGTGCACCGTCCGAGAATGAGGTTCTGCCCCGGTCCGATGTTCGGCAAAAGGCCCACGATCTCGACGTCGAACGTCTCGATCGTCTCGCCGTGGAAAACGGTCTTCCCGGTTCCCCTCATCCCGGCGCGCACCTCCGAAAACGGAAGCGTGGGCGGGGCGGCGCCCAACGTCGCCGACACCGCCAACACGAAGGTGGCGGCAAGAGCGCTCGCACGGGAAAGGGGAAGGCTCATCGGCATCCGGAGGGCCACGCGACAGAAAGACTATCACGCACGAGAGGCGTCACATCCGGTCCGGGACCTCGATCCCCATGAGCCCCAGCAGATGGGTCATGCCGTCGAGATACAAGCGGGTGACGGCGGCCCGGACCCGCCTTGTGCCCGGGTCGTCCTCCTTCGCCACCTTAGAGCGGTGATAGAAGGAGTTGAAGGCCTGCGCCAGGACGTAGGCGTGCTTGGCCACGGAGGCCAGCTCGAGCGAGTCGACGGCTTGACGGAGCACCACGTCCGTGCGGGCGAGAAGCAGCGGAATTTCCCACAGGCTCGCCACGTCGTCGGCGGGCATCCCGCCGAGCTCGACGTGGGCCGCGAGCCACGCGGCGTCGGACTCGTCCGCGCCACGCCGTTCCGCGAGCTTGGCGAGGATGTTCCTCGCCCGCACGACGGAGTACTGGAGGTACGGCCCCGTCTCACCCTCGAACGCGAGCGCGTCGTCGAGGTCGAACGCGACGACGCGGTTGCGCGAGAAGCGCAACATGTAATAACGAAGCGCGCCGACGGCGATCCTTCGCGCCGTTTCCTTCGCGCGGGCGTCGTCTTCTTCGGGGTTGCGCCGCCGGACCTCTTCTTCGGCGCGTTGCAGCAGCGCGTCGACGAGGTCGTCCGCGCGCACGCCCAGTCCCTTGCGCCCGCTCATCTCGAGGTAGGGCTTCTTGCGGTCCTCGTCGGAAAGCGGGTAGTCCGGGATCAGCGCAAGAACCGCCGACGGGGTGAGCGCGACCATTTCGTAGGCGAAGTGGATCGAGCGCTCCGCTTCCGCATCGTGGCCGAGGCTGCGCAATCCGGCCGCGACGACCCGCTGCAGATAGGACTGTCGCGTGTCGATGACGTTGTAGACGGTCTCCGCGCGCCCGAAGGGCGGCGCGTCCATGGCGCCATCAGAGGACGTCGTCGCCCAGAGGTCGTAAACCGGCGTCTCCGGCCGCCAATCGAAACGGGCGTAGAGAAACTCGCGGCCCAAGAGCCCGAACTTCCACATCTGGTAGGCGATGTCCTTGCCGACGTAGGTGACCGTCCCGTTCGAGCGCACGATGACCTTCTGATCCTCGCCGGCGCCCGGGAAGACGCCGGGAAGATCCATGACCCAGCACCCGGCGTTCTTCCCGGACTCGACCCGCTTGATCGCGGCCGATTCCTTCAGGCGCGAAAATGCGTCGCCCCAGAACTTCAACGCCAGGATGTCGCTCTCTTTCGGGACGAGGTCGTAGCGAACGCCGATGCGGTCCATCGTGCGCAGGTGGTGGCGCACCATCCGCTGCGCGACGTAGGCGGCGAGCCCGGCGACCGGGTTTCTGCCTTGCTCCATCGCGTGCAGCGTGTCGTTACGGTGCGCAAGACGTTCCTTGTCCGCTTCGTAAAAGCGAGTGACCTCCGCGTAGAGATCCCACGCCAGGTAGTCGAAGCGCTCGCCGCGGGCCGCGAGCGCGGCTTCGCCGTACTTCTCGCGCACGGCTGAGAGATCGTCTCCGCGCAACACGAGGAATCCGACGACGAGGTCGGCCACCTGAACGCCCGTGTCGTCGATGTAGTTCTGGATCTCAACCGATCGGCCGAGCTGTTTCAGGCAGCGCACGAGCGTGTCGCCTAAAACCGCGTTTCTCAAGTGGCCGATGTGAGCGGCCTTGTTCGGGTTGATGTTGGTGTGCTCGACGATGATCTTGCCGCCGGGGACGGGGCGGGGCGACCGATCGGCAATCAGCCAGGCCTTGAGGCACGAGGGACGATCGAGGAACCCGTTGACGTATCCGTTCCCCGCGGCCTCCAGGCGGACGATGCCGTGGGACGGAACGAACGCCGCGACGAGTGCTTCGGCGAGAACGCGCGGCGCTTTGCGCTCGGCTCGCGCGAGGTCGAAGCAGACCGCGCTGGCCAGATCGCCTTGCGCCGCGTTTGGCGGATACGCCACGGGGATCTCGCCCGGAGAAAAACCGCACGCCTCGGCCGCGAGGCGCAGGGCGTCCTGAAAGGCGCTCTCGGGCGACAAGGGACCCACGGATTGGCTTTTAGGGGGCGGGAACGAGGGGGACGGCCTCGGACTGGCTCTTGAGCCCTAGGAGAGTCACCGCTTCGACGAAATAGCGATAGGAGACGCCGACGGCCGCGGTTGCGTCGAAGAACGAGTACGACGCCGGGCCGCTCGATTCGCCCATCGACGGGATCCACACGGGGTTTACGCGCGACGGCTCGCCGTCGCCCGATCGCACGCGCAACACGTTGAAGCCCAAGAGACCCTGCTCGGCCGAGGTCTCAAACGAGACCAAAGCGCCCCCGTCAGGACCGGCCGATTCCGCGCGGAGGGCGCCGAACTCGGCCGGGAATCCCGGCTCGAAGTGCGCCGCCCACGAATAGCGGCGGGCCGGGCGCCCCTCGGCGTCCAAGTTGCGCACGAGCAGGAGGACCTCCCGAACGTCTTGCAAGGGGACGGACAACGCGCCCGCGTCTTCCGCGTCGAGTGCCAGCGGGACGCGATGCAAGGTCCCGTCATTCCGAACGAGAAGGAGATCGGCGGCCCAACGCGCCGCCATGTCGCCCTCGAAGCGAACGGTCAGACCTCCGGTCGGTTCGGTCGAGCGCAGCAACACCGCGGCCTGACCCATCGGCCCCACCTCGGGGTCGGACTGAATGGACAACGCGGGGAGCGCCTCGGCGGACGCCGCGAAGACGGGGCCGGGGAGGCGGGCGGCGAAGGAGAAGTGCCGTCCGTCATCGCGAGGCCCCACGAGAAGCGACCAGAGCTGGTAATCGCGGAGAGCGGCCTCGATCGTGTCGCCTGTGGCGCGGCGCATCGCGCGGTCGAGCGAGGCCTGATCGGAGCCCCCACGGCCCAACTCTTCGACCGCGAGCTTGACCGCCGTCGGTCCGTACGAATCATTGAGGAACGCAAACCACGCGGCGTTGCCGCTCGCGAGCTCGAGATCGTCCACGACGAGCCCTGCGCCCTGCGCGGCGAGCCGGCTCGTCAGGAACGAGAGGGCCCGATCGTCCGGTGAGCCTTCGAGGACGAGCGCCGTCCAACCGGCAAACGCCTCGCCCCACGCCGGATCGAGCCCGGCGGCCGCGGCGACCGCATGCGCGTACTGATGCTCGGCGGCGCGCCTCACCGCGACGGTTCCGGCGCGGACCGCCGGATCCAACCAGATGTGGGTGCGGCCTTGCTTGCCGGCGAACGGGAGGGCCAGTCCGTCGACGTTCGATCCCAAACGGCCGAAAACGATCTCGACCGTTCCGGGATTCGGGAGCTCCAGTTGCCCCACGAGCAGGCGCTGCGCGCGTGCGACCCCGGACAGAGCTTCGTCGACGGCGTCCGGGCGACCGTTCGCGTTGTCGTCTGCGGCTTCGACGCGGTCGAAGGCGTTTCGGTCGGTGGTGAAACGGGCGGTGATGCCGTCGACATCGAGCGCCACGCGCTCCCCGGGGAGCGCCGGGTCGTTGGCGAGGATGGCGAGCGCTCGCCGTGTGGCCGCGGTTCCGCGCAGGCGTTCGGAGCGAATCGACTGGACGAGGGGTGTCAGGCAAGGGGGGGAGACCGAAGCCGTGGCGGAAAGCGCCGCGATGGCCTGGAAGCGGGCGCCGGATCGCACCGGAACGAGATCGGCGGCCGGAGGAGCGCCGACGGCCGGAGCCACGCCGAGCAGCCACGCGATGGCGGCCGAACCGACGACCCGTCGCATTCCCGAGGCAACCCTCATCGCAGACACTCCAACCCTCAATATAGATGTTGGAATATAAGGGGGATCGGCGCGACCGTCAACGTCAAATCCCTGAGGCCAGGGTGTTTATGCGACTTCCGCGACGCACGCGACCACGACGGTGACGTTGTCCTCGCCCCCGTGCCGGTTGGTCTCTACGACCAGGGCCCGGCAGGCGGCCTCCGGATCGTGGCGATGGGCGAGGAGGAGCGCGTGGATCTGCTCGTCCGCGAGCATGGTATTCAGTCCATCCGAGCACAAGAGAAACACGTCACCGGGCCGGACCTGCATGCTGGTCAGGTCGACGAGCACGTCCGGCCGGCTGCCGAGAGCTCGGGTCACGATGTTGCGCATCGGGTGCCTCTGGGCTGTGTCGTCGTTCATCAGGCCGAGCTTGACCTGCTCGTTCACCCAGGAATGGTCGCTCGTCATCCTGACGAGCTCGCCCCCGCGCAAGAGGTACAAGCGGCTGTCCCCGACGTGGCCGACCACGGCGTCCTCGCCCGAATGGACCAGGGCCACCACGGTCGTGCCCATGCCCCGGCGCTCTTCGTGGAGGCGGATGGAGTCACAGATGCGGCGATTGGCTTCAACCACCGCGCCCCGGAGCCACTCGGCCGCGTCCTCGACGCTCATCCGCTCGGCCGCCGTGTCGTTGCGTTGCAACACCTCTTGCAGCGTTTCGATCGCCAGGCGAGAGGCGATCTCTCCGGCCGCATGGCCGCCCATGCCGTCGGCGACCGCGTACACGCCGCGCCCGGGCTCGAGCAGGAAGTCGTCCTCGTTCGTCTCGCGCCGCTTTCCGACGTCGGTGAGCCCGAAGGCCGCGATGTTCATCGCGTCACCCCGCGTCCGGCCTGACGGCGGGAGTCCGCGGTGCGTCCCGTGCGCAACTCCTGGAGCTTCGCCGACGCGACGCTCTGCGACGGGTCTTGTTCGAGGACCTCTTCGAGAGCGTGCTCTGCGTCCTTGAATCGGCCGGCCCGGAGGTGGGCGAAGGCCAGGTTCAACTTCGCCACACTATGGTCGGGGTTGAGCGCCACGGCTCTGCGGAACGCGGCGATCCCCTCATCGACGCGCGACAACTCGCACAGTGCGACGCCGCGGAAGTTGTGCAGGTCTCCGTATTTCGGTCCCAAGGCGATCGCTTCGTCGAGCTCGACGAGGGCCTTTTCGTACTGCTCCGACTTGAGCAGTGCCAGCGCGGCGCGGTAGTGCCCCTCGAACTTGTTGGGAGCGGCCAGAAACGCTTCGCGGAAGAACTCCTCCGCCTCGGAGGCCATCCCCTCGCGCAGCCGCTGAACTCCCTTGCCGTACGGCTCGGACAAGCGCCGCATGCGCAAGGCCAAAACCGCCTCGAACGCTGCAACGGCGTCGTCGTCCCGCCCCGCGCGAAGCAGGCAAAAAGCGAGCGCGGTGCGCGCGTGGTCGTAGTTCGCATTGCTCGCGATGGCCAGCCGGTACTGCTCGATCGCATCGTTCACGCGGTCGAGCGCCTCGTACGTCCGCCCGAGGCTGTAGTGGATGTCGGGAAACTCCGGGCTGACCTCGTTGGCGCGCACGTAGTCGCGCGCGGCGCCGAGCAGATCGCCCGCCCCTGCCAACTTCTCCGCGGAGTGGATGTAGGTCTGGGTCAGAAAGTACCGCGCGGTCTTGCGGTCGCTCTCGCCCACGCTGGGCTCGTCCTTGAGCGCCTTCGTGAAGAAGTCGACCGCCTGTTTGAACTCGTTGCGATAGAAATGGTAGATGCCGGACTTGACATGGTAACTGCCCATGAGGTTCCGGACTTCCTTGAGGAGCCGCATCAGGAGTCCTCGGTCACTTCTTGCGGAAGGAGACTGCGGACTTCTGCGTGCGCAGTTCGAAGGTCCGCTTGGCCATTCTACGGATGATCTCGGGGACGTTGCGATCGCCGCAGAGTAATTTGAGATCCTTGTTGGTCAGGCGCGCGACGAAGTTCGTCGAGAGGGACGGCGGTGTGCGCGGATTGCGAACGAGGTTGGCCACCACGGCGTAGTTCTGGGACCATTCCCGGTTGATGCCGACGTTGCGTAGGATCTCCTCGGACACGTTGCGCATGGACGCGATGAGCTCGACTTCGCCTTCCGTGATGCGCGCGTTCTTGAGCACGCCCAAAGCGACCAGCTTGTTCGTGTCGCGCACGAGGATGACGCGCTCCTCGCGCCCGCCCTTCATCGCGAGAATCGCTTTCTGCCCGACGTTCAGCGTGAGGATCCTCTTGTAAGCGCTGCGAACGACGGGGTTTTCGGACTGGACGAACTCTTCCGCGTCCATGATCTCGCTGGCCGTGAACAACTCTCCGACGTCGATCTCCAGGATCTTCGCCACCTGTTCGGCATCGATGGACTCGGCGGGTAGGACGCCCGGTCCTGCTTCCTCCGCGGCGCGTCGCGCTTGTCCGTCGAAGAAGCGATCGATGAGGTCGAGCACCCGTCCGCATTGGTCGGCGCGCAGCGCGGGGTTCATCGAGAGCCTGTCGACGAGTCCGGGTGTCGCGAGCAGGCGCTCCTGATTGGTCAGCACGAGATCGAGCACCGACGCATTCCCTTCGGAAGCCAGAATGCCGAGCGTCTTGCCGGAAGCCGAGGGGTGAAACGCCACCTTCTCCGCGAGTCGCTCGTCTCGCGCCGCGGTCCCCGCGAAGTGCTCGAGGACGAGCGGATCGCACGCGGGATCGCTCAAGACCTCGAGGAGGACCTCCGGCGTGAGCTGGCCGAGGCTGCTTTCGGCATCGGATCGAACCGCCTCGTCGGCGTCGTTTCTGAGGTGGAGATAGAGGCGCGTGAGCACCGCACGAGGCAGCGGGAGCGCCCCGCGCGCGGCAGCCTGGCGGACCGGAAGCGGCGCTCCCCCCGAGAGAATCCTGTCGAGGATCGCGTTGGATCCGGAGCCCGACGGCGCTCCCGCGTTGCCACTCACGCCAGACCCCCGGCGATCGCGGCTGCAGCGGGGCCCTCGGACGAGCGCAGCGATTTGAAGCGTGAGGCGAGAGGCCCGTAGCCCAAGGCGGTGAGGCCGGCCGCAAGCAAGACAACGATGAGAACGATGACGAGCGCGGCGAACCACATGCGCCCGGCAATCGAGCGGACGGGTGCTACGACCTCGTGAACGTGGGGTGTCGCTCCGCTCGCACGCGCCGCGCGAGACTGCTGCCGGCCGTCCTCCTCGAGGTAGGCCGTCACCATCGTCTCGGGATCGATGCCGATGAACTGTGCGTAGGCGCGCACGAAGCCCTTGTTGAAGACGCCGCCGGGAAGATGCCGGAAGTCGTCGCGCTCCAACGCGTCCAGATAGCGGAGGTTGATCTTCGTCGCCTCGGCGATCTCCCGGAGCGAGATTTGACGCAACTCTCTCTCGCGTTTGAGGGTTTCTCCGAAGGAAGACATCAGCGGTCCCCGGGGCGAACGATCATCCCGCAAGCGCCGGGATTTCGACGATCGACAGGCGATTGTAGGAAGCGGCGCAAAGCACTGTCAACCAAAGCGCGCGCGGGAGCCGCCAAAGCCGGCGCCGGCGACGGCGAGGTGGCGCTCCGCGGCGACCCGCACGAGGCGGGGCGCGGCGAAGTCGCGTCGTAGCTCGTCGATGTCTTGACGCGACAGCGCTTGGATCAGATGAAGCGCGGACGGGGGAGGGGTGCGCGGGTGGCGAACCAGGGCCAGTCGCACCGCGCGTCGCTGACTCCAAGAGGACTGATCGGCCAACCACGAGAGGAACTCGGCTGGGACGTCGGCTCGCGCCAAAATGCGCGCGAAATCGGTCTCTTTCGCCCGAGGATTGCCCGCCACCGCGCGAAGCACCAAAGCGTCGGTCTCCTCGCGCAGCATCTCGACGATTCCCCGGCTAGAACGACGGGCCAACGCGACCTTCTCCCCCAGTGAGAGCTCGGGAAGGCGCGTCCTGAGGAGTTTCTCAGCCTCGCGCCGAAGCACCGGCGAAACGCGCTGGTTGACCGAAAGCTCGGCCAGGTCGCGCCAGCCGAGGTGGGGAAGGCACTGCCGTGCCAACACCTGAGGCGCCCGCGGGTTCGAGACGAACGCGACCTTCACTTCGCGCGAGCGCATCCACGAGCGATTCCGTCCGATGCGCGTGACGGTCGCCGCGGACGTCGCGCGGTCGCGAAGCACGATCACGAGCTCGTCCGGCCCAAGGTCGGCGTGAGGTTCCACCCCCTCAATATAGGGCACGCCAGGCGCCGAGCTGCGTTGGGGCGTGGTAGGGTGCCGCCCCGGCCCCGAGGGGACGCAAGGAGTGACCCCGTGGATGCGCAGACCATCGCTCTTTTTCCCGTCTGGTACGCGGCGTTCTTGCTCGCGCTCACGTGTCATGAGGCGGGGCACGCCCTGGTCGCGCGTTGGGGAGGGGACGACACCGCCTACCTGTCCGGCCACGTCTCGCTCAACCCGTGGCGGCACATCCGCCGCGAACCGTTCGGCACCGTCCTCGTCCCCATCCTGACGTATTTCACGGGAAGCACCCGCTGGATGATGGGCTGGGCGAGCGCGCCCTACGATCCGAGCTGGGAAGATCGCCACCCGCGCCGCGCCGCACTGATGTCGGCGGCGGGCCCGGCGGCGAACTTCGTTCTTTTTGCGATCGCCTTTGCCGCCCTCAAGTTCGGCTTGCTGGCCGGCGTGTGGGTCGTTCCGCAAGACGAGATCGCCCTCGATCGGCTCGTGGCGGCGGCTCCCGGCGCGGCCGGGATCGTCGACGCCGCCGGCCGCTTCTTGTCGGTCGTCATGGGACTGAACCTGATCCTCGGCGTTTTCAATCTGCTGCCGTTTCCTCCGCTCGATGGGATCGCCGTCCTCGCGGGGATGGCACCCCCGGTCCGAGCGCTCTACCAGAAGTTGCGAGCGATCCCGGCCATGGGGATCGTGGGAGTCATCGTGGCCTGGCGGATCTCTCCGTACGTCGTCGGGCCCGTGCTCCGCGCGGCGGTTCACGCCCTGTTGAACAGCTAGCCGAAGCTCACGTCGAGCCCAACGCCTCGTCGAGGCGCGCTGCGCCGGCATCGAGGCGCGCGAGCACGCGAGACGTCTCCGCTTCTCGCCTTTCCGGGTCCCACTCGAATTGAACTGCCATGCGCTCGATGATCGAAGGCAGCGCGCGTCGCGCCGCGCCGGGATCGTGCCCGATCGGGAGACGGCGGAAGACGACGTCGTCCGCGTGCCTGACCATCTCCTCGGTCAGGACGGTTTCCAACTTTTCTTGCTCGTCGTGTCCTCCCGGGAGGGGCTCCTCGAGGAGGGAGGCGGGCGAGGCGCCTCCCCGGCCGAGGCGCGAAACGACCGCATCGACCGTCGCCAACGCCATCGTGCGCCAGGTCGTCAGCTTCCCCCCCGCGATCGTCACGAGGCCGTCCTCATCGAGGACGCGGTGCTCCCGGCTGGACGCCAGGGTGTCGCCGCCTTGCCTGAGGAGCGGCCGCACTCCGGTGAAGGCGGAAAGGACGTGGCGACGTGAGAGGCCCGCGCCGGGAAAGAGCCGGCGCGCCTCTTCAAAGAGTTGGCGGAGGTCTTCGATCTCCGGGAGGTCGCGTCCGGGGTCCAAGGCATCGGCGATGTCGGTCGTGCCGAACAGGGTGGCGCCGCGCCACGGGATCGCGAACAGGCGGTGGCCTCGCTCGGCCCCCGGGAGGAGGAGGGCCGCATCCAAGGCGAGTCCGGAGAGCACGAGGTGGGCGCCACGGCTGGCGCGCAGGATCGGCCGGGTCTTCCCGGCGAGCCGGCGCACCTCGTCGGACCAGGGGCCGGCCGCGTTGACGACACAGCGCGCGCTGGCGAGGGACTCCCGGTCGTCCTCGTCGCGACAGGACGCGCGGTAGCCCGACGCGCTTTGATTCAGCGCCGTCACCGTCACGCCCAGGCGGATCGAGGCGCCGCGGCGCCTGGCGTCCCTGGCGATCGCCACGGTCAGGCGGCCGTCATCGGTCTGCCGGTCGGCGAAGGCGACGCCCCCGCTCCACCCCGGTCCCAGTCCGGGGGCGATCGCGGCGATCTCGTTCGCTGAAACGGCGCGCCCCCTTTCGAGCGGGTGATCGCCCGCGAGGAGGTCGTAGAGTGCGACCCCGATTCGCGCGGCGAGGCGGCCCGGGAAAACGCCCGGACGGATCGGCATCACGAAACGGAGCGGGCGAGCCAGCGCGGGGGCCAGACGTGCGGTGACCTCTCGTTCGCGGAGCGCCTCGCGCACGAGTCCGAGGTGGCCGCGCTCGAGGTAACGCAGGCCTCCATGGAGCAACTTCGTCGAGCGGCCGCTCGTCCCCGCCGCCAGGTCGTCTTTTTCGACGAGGAGAACCGTAAGACCGCGAGCCGCGGCGTCACGCGCGACCGCGCATCCGGTGATCCCGCCGCCGATCACCAGGAGGTCGAGGTCGTCGGCCGCCGGTTCGTTGTGCACGTTCACGCAGCGGATGCTCTCACGCGTCCGGTCACAAAAAGTAGGGGAAAGGCGTTCGCCTTCCTCGACGGGGGGCTCGTGAAATGCCATTCTTCACGCTCGCCAGCGGAAGCGACGTCATGGTGCACCTCTCCGAAGTCCTGGGACTGCCCGTTTTCGATGCGGACGGATCCCGCGTGGGCCGCCTCGACGACCTGCGCGTCGATTCCCATCGTGGGATCGTGGACTGCCTCGTCCTGCGCGTTCGCGGGGAGGTCCGCTCGGTGCCGTGGAGCGCCGTGGGCTCGTTCTCGCCGGAGCACCGGAGGGTCGCGCTCGTAGAGAGTGCGGTGCTCGCGACGTGGCTCGGCGGCGAGCCCGAGACGATCTGCCTCAAACGCGACGTCCTCGATCGCCAGATCATCGACACGCAGGGCCGCAAGGTGGTCCGCGTCAACGACATCGCCCTCGAAACCGCCGGCGACCTGCTGGTGCTCCGGCGCGTCGAGGTCGGCCTCGCCGGCGCCGTGCGCCGCCTGCTCGCGGGGGTGATCTCGCCGCGCCTGCTGCGACGGCTCGCGGACGGTCTCTCCCAGCAGGGGATCCCGTGGGACTACGTCGGCATGGTCGAGCCGGGCAGCGCTCGCATTCGGCTCAAGGTTCACCAGCAGCTGGCGAAGATGCACCCCGCCGACCTCGCGGACATTCTCGAGGACCTGGGCCGCGTCGAGCGTAAGGAGATCGTCGCGGCGCTCGACCCGGAAACCGCGGCCCAAGCGTTGTCCGAGGCCGAGCCCTCGGTGCAGGCCGCCGTGGTCGAAGCGATGCACGTCGATCGGGCCGCCGACCTCCTCGAGGAGATGGCGCCTGACGAGGCGGCGGACATCCTCGGAGATCTCCCCGAAGAGCGGCTGCAAGCCGTCCTCGACGCGATGGAGGACGAAGACGCCGACGAGGTGCGCGAGCTGCTCACGTTCCGCGAGGACTCCGCGGGCGGATTGATGTCGACCGACTTTTTTCAAGCGCGCACCCTATGGACCGTCGGGGAGACCCTGGCGAACCTGCAGAAGGTGGACGAGGACCTGCTTCCCGAGATCGACGAGATCCCGCTCGTCGACGACGAAGGCAAACTCTTCGGGATCGTCCCGCTCGTGCGGCTCGTGCGCGCCTCGGGCGGGCGCCCGATCACCGAGTTCATGCGCCGCGAAGTGCGCGCGGTGACGACGAGCACCCCGTTTGGCGAAGTCGTCGAGCGTTTCGAGAAGTACCACCTGAGAGCGCTCGCGGTCGTCGACGAGTTCGGCGACCTCAAGGGGATGATCAACATCGAGGACGTGCTTTCGCGGCTCGTAAAGGGCGACTGAGCCGTGCTCCGCCGACCGTTGCGGGGGCTGGGTACCCGCCTGGCGTTGATGGCCGCCGTCTTGGGCCCCGGCATGATCACCTCGAACGTCGACAACGACGCGGGCGGCATCTATACGTATTCGGTCTGCGGTGCGCGTTACGGCTACCGCTTGCTGTGGGTCCTCCTCCCCGTCACCGTCGCGCTCGTCGTCGTGCAAGAGATGTGCGCGCGCATGGGCACGGTGACCGGCAAGGGCTTGGCCGACCTGATCCGCGAGGAGTTCGGCCTACGCATCACGTTTCTTCTCATGATGCTCTTGCTGCTCACGAACCTCGGGAACGCGGCCGCCGATTTCGCCGGCCTCGCGAGCGCGCTGGAAGTTCTGGGGCTCAGCCGTTGGGTCTCCGTTCCGCTGGGCGCCGTTGCGATCTGGTGGCTGATCGTGTTTGGAACCTACCGGAGCGCCGAGCGGATCTTCCTGATCGCCTGCCTCGTCTACTTCGCCTATCCGATCTCGGCGATCCTCGCGAAGCCGGACTGGGCCCAGGCCGTCAAGGGGACGTTGACGCCGTCGCTTCCCGTCGATCTGTCAGGCTTCGCCATGGTGGTGGGCATCGTCGGCACGACGATCGCCCCGTGGATGCAGTTCTATCTGCAGTCTTCCGTCGTCGAGAAGGAAGCCCGCATCTCCGACTACCGCCGCATGCGTCTCGACGTGATCCTGGGCTCGGTCGTCGCGGTGCTCGTCGCGTTTTTCATCGTCGTGGCGTGCGCCGCGACACTTCACAAATCCGGCGTGACCGAGATCGTCTCCGGCGCCGATGCGGCGGAGGCGCTCGCCCCGTTGGCCGGCGCGGCGGCGAAGTACCTGTTCGCGTTCGGTCTGGCCGTCGCGTCGCTGTTCGCCGCCTGCATTTTGCCGCTGTCGACCGCCTACTCGGTCTGCGAAGGTCTGGGCCTAGAGGCCGGGGTCAACAGGCGTTTCAAAGAGGCGCCGGAGTTCTACTGGCTCTACACCGCGATCATCGTGCTGTCGGCCGGGATGATCCTGATGCCCGGCGTGCCCCTCCTGAAGATCATCCTGACGTCGCAGATCCTGAACGGACTGCTCCTTCCGGTGGTGCTCGTCTTCATGGCGCTTCTCATAAGGCGCCGCGAGTTGATGGGGGAGTACGTCAACGGTCCCGTGTACGACGTCGTCACGTGGGGAACCACCATCGTCTTGGTGGGTCTCGCGTTGGCGATGGTGGTGACCAGTTTCCTGCCGCCTATTTCTTGAAGAACATCCACACGGCCAGCGCCGC
>Ga0315278_10001687_pt1 | contig 19521 bp, 13 predicted proteins | sample YL17G06_0_MG_FD_203880 | JGI IMG/M metagenome (GOLD analysis project Ga0315278, IMG submission 203880) | Sediment microbial communities from Yellowstone Lake, YNP, Wyoming, USA - YL17G06_0 | ecosystem: Environmental > Aquatic > Freshwater > Lake > Sediment | place: USA: Wyoming | collected... | reverse complement strand
CAAAAAGCCATCGGGCAAACCACGCTGAAAAAAGTAATATTAATTTTCAGTGGAACGCGGTTGGTCTATCATGGGGAAATATAGTTCCTTCAAACGCCTCGTTGGAACTCGAGAGATATGAGAATTAATTGGAGTCGCTGCCGGCTGCATTGCGAATAAAATTGGAAAGCCGGACCCGTAGAAAATTGCTTAATGGAATCCGGTGTACTCCCTATTTAGGTGGGATACCCAGGAGCCATTTCCAGGTAGGAATTATCTTGATGCTTATCCCATCGACAATATCCTCAGCCTCTTCATCGAACGTTAATATATACCCTTCTTTCGAGTGAGTATGCTGCGCGGCCTCTATAATTCCTTTCAGTTCTCTTTCCCTGTTCCCTGCTTCCATTTGATAAGTCACCTGGATAACATCGGTTTTATCGCCTTTGGACACCACAAAATCGCATTCATTGACTTGAAGATAATAATGGGGCTTAAATCCCCGCCTCAATAATTCGATAAAAACGATATTCTCAAGAACCCTTGCAGTATCGTCATGAACAACTTTCTGAGCAAGAGCGGGATCGATAATATATACTTTTGCCGGGTTCCTGGATTTCTGGTATTCGGAATCCGAATACTTCCTCACCTCGAATACGGTTTTAGAGTCCAATAAATGCCGGTAATATTTATAAAGCAAATCTTTGGAAAAAGGGAAATTCCCTTTCGATTTATTATAGAAAGAGATCAATGAAAATTTAGTCGCAAACGTGGAATATATTTTGTTTTTTAAACTCTTAAGAAGAATCAAATTGGAGATTTCGTACCGTTCCACCAGGTCTTTGAAAAAAATAGCATCCAGGTACTCTTCGACAATTCTTTGTTTATCAAATTCACCCGGTGCAGCAGTCACTTCGGGGAACCCCCCCCATTTTAAGTACTCCCTGAAACACTCAACCACCCGGAAACGTTCGTTCGAAACGGATAAAAAGTCACCCAGTTTTATGCCTTTAAACGTCGCAAACTCCCTGAAGGAAAATGGAAAAACCTCGATGCTCCATGCACGCCCTCTCAGTATGGTACTGATATTTTCAGGGTGAATTTTGGATGAAGAACCCGCGGCCACAACTTCGGCATTGCTCTTTTCAACCAATCTGCGGCAGAACTTTTCCCATCCATCGACGACCTGGATTTCATCCAGTAAGAAATAAACCTTTTCCCGGATAAGACCTGGGAAAAGTTCAAAAAAGGCCTCCCTCAGCGTTTCAAAATCCTCAACCGAAAAACCTTCCAGCCGGTCATCTTCAAAGTCGATATACAAAGAATTATTTGGGTTCTGTCTCATGAGATGATAGAGAATATAGGTTTTACCGCTTCGGCGCACTCCATAGAGGATAATTACCTTTTTAATCTCCCCGGGGAGACGGACGCATTCCCTGTCCACGAAATTGGTGGGGATTTTGCTGATGTAATCCCTGTTTTCGATGATTATTCGTTTCAAGATTTCTTTATTTATCCTTTTCATAAGGACAAAATATCAATTATTTGTCCTTTTGTCAAGGACAAAATTCAATCACAACTTGAAAATGGCCGATAAGACAAAAAGACACAGTGGTAATTCAAGTAATTCGTGGGCCTGCTTTTATTTAGGATTTTGAAAATTGGACAAAATCATCAAATAACGTAGGCTTCCTTATCTTTAATCCTGCTTCTATTTTTGGGTCCAAACCTTTAACCCGGCAAAGCGACCTGGCATCGAATAACATTTCAACCGTTATATTTTTTGCGCCCGACAGCTCCGCTTCTCGCAAATTTGCGCGATCGAAGCGGTCATGGGTAATTTTTCGCCCAGGCTCAGTCCCGGATTCTCACTGGGACTTCCCCTTCTAGAAATTTCTTTTAGAGGTCAAAATTAGAATTGCTGCGCCAGGCATTTTATAGTTGATTTTTACTCGATAAACTTATATACTTAAGTCTCATGAATAATAAAAAATCCAAATTTGCCCGGCAAGTTTTCACCGTAAAAATCCTGGTGTTATTATCATATCTCCTGTTGAACATTCCATTTCTACAAAGTAGTGACGCCCATATCCATAAGAATATCGATTTTGACCATATCACACGGGAAGACGGTCTCTCCCAGAATAATGTATACGGGATCATACAAGACTATAAAGGATTTATGTGGTTTGGCACCGAGGACGGTTTGAACATGTACGACGGCTACAAATTTACAATTTTCAAACCCGACCCGGATGACCCGGCCGGCATCAGCGATTCCTTCATCAATTGCATTTACGAAGACCGCTCTCATAACCTGTGGATAGCGACGGGGAGCGGCGGCCTTAATCGATTTGATCGCGAAACCGCCAGGTTTAAACATTATAAAAACCAACCGGGCGATGTCAACAGTTTGAGCAGCGATTGCGTCACTGCTATTTCCGGGTGCTCGTCAAACCCGGATATTCTCTGGCTTGGAACCAGCGGCGGCGGCCTAAACAAATTCGATACGAAAAAAGAATCTTTCACCCAATACCGGTCTATCCCGGAAAACCCAAACAGCCTGAGTAACGACGATATCTATCATATTTTCGAGGACCGGTCCGGCGCTCTCTGGGTGGGCACTCTCGGCGGCGGCCTCAATAAATTTTCCTGCCAAAAAGAACAATTCGTCCGCTTCCAAAACGACCCGCTTGATCCCCACAGCCTGAGCAACAATGATGTGTTTGCCATTTACGAAGACCGTAAGGGCAGACTCTGGATCGGAACCGACAAAGGACTTAATCGCTTTGACCCGGCGAGAAATGGATTCATTGCCTACTTTAATGATCCCAATGACCCGGGAAGTTTGAACCAGGATAGAATTCGTGCTATTTTCGAGGATCATAAGGGCACCTTGTGGGTGGGGACCATGGGCGGTGGACTGAATATGCTAGCCCGGGAAAATGATAATAATAAATTCGAATTTATGCATTACCGGATGAACCCCTCAAACCCCGCCGGCCTGAATAAGGATGATATCTTCTGTATTTATGAGGACCGCTTCGGCATCCTCTGGATCGGAACCGAAGGTGGCGGGATTAACAAACTGGACCTGGAAAAGAAACCTTTCTACCACTACCGGGCCAACCCCCTGGACCCCAACAGCTTAAGTAACAACGATATCTGGGCTATCCGCGAGTCCAGTAAAAACCCGGGCACCGTCTGGATCGGAACCAAGGGCGGAGGACTTAATAAATTTAACCGGCAAACTGAAACTTTTTTTCATTATCGTTACAATCCCGGCAATCCCAACAGCATCGGCAGCGATTCGATCTATGCACTTCTCGAAGACCGGACCGGCGACCTCTGGATCGGCACCGACGGCAAAGGCCTCAACCGCATGGATGTCGAAAAAGGGACTTTTACCCGTTATATCCCCAATCCCAATGATCCGGACAGCTTAAGCGGCACCGATATATGGGCCATTGTCGAAGACCGGCAGGGATTTTTATGGATATCGACCCCTTATGACGGACTTAATAAACTCAACCGGGAAACGGGTAAATTCTCCCACTACCATTACAATCCCGATGACCCGAAAAGTATCAACAGTAATAATATCTGGGCGCTTTACCAGGACCGGGTAGGGGTGCTCTGGGTCGGCACCGACAGCGGGTTAAATAAATTTGACCGGGAAAAAGAAGCGTTTACCCTGTATAATTACCAGGCGGATAACCCCAACAGCTTAAGTAACGGACGCATTCTTTGCATTTATGAAGATCATACGGGTATGCTCTGGATAGGAACCCTGGGCGGCGGCCTCAACAAGTTCGACCGGGTAAATGAAAAGTTTACACGCTATACGGAAAAAGAAGGGCTGCCCAATAATGTGGTTGACGGCATACTGGAGGAAATCCCCTCGCCCGGCAGCACGGATTATTATCTCTGGCTCAGTACCAACGGGGGAGTGATTCGATTTAACCCGCGCACCGGGGAATCTACAACTTACAACAAGGACGACGGCCTCCAGGGTAATGAATTCAATGCCGGGGCTTATTATAAAAATAGTGACGGCGAAATGTTTTTCGGGGGCATCAACGGATTCAACTGTTTTAATCCCAGGGACATTAAAGATAATCCCTACATACCACCGGTAATGATCACGGGCTTGCAAGTGTTAAATGAAGAGGTGAAGCCCGGGGAAAAAGTAAATGGCCGTGTGATTCTAACCCGGACCATTTCCGAAACCGGGACAATTACGTTATCCTATAATGATAATGTTATTTCGCTTGAATTCGCGGCGCTGCATTATGCGTCGCCCCGGGCGAACAGCTTCGCCTACCGGATGGAAGGACTTGAAGATAATTGGAATTATGTTGGAGACCGCCGTTTCGCCACGTATACCCGCTTAACCCCCGGGCATTACACCTTCCGGGTAAAAGCCGCCAATAACGACGGCCGCTGGAATGAAACCGGCGTTGCGCTGAAAATTACGGTTGTTACCCCTGTCTGGCAAAGCGGGTGGTTTTATGCGCTGTGCATCCTGACTATTTTCTTAACCGGGTTGGGTATTCACCGGGTGCGGGTGCGCAGCCTGAAAAACCAGGAAAAAAAACTAACTCAACTGGTGCTGGAACGCACCCAGGAAGTTGAAAAGGCAAACCGCCACAAGAGCGACTTTTTAGCCAGGATGAGCCATGAAATCCGGACCCCCATGAACTCTATCATCGGGTTTGCGGACCTGATCCTGGATACGCCCCTCAGCAGCGAACAAAAGGACTTCATTAACGCCATTAAGTACAGCGGCGATACCCTGCTGGGAATTATTAATGAGATACTGGACCTCTCTAAGATCGAAGCAGGGCAATTATTTCTCGAACCGACCGACTTTGAAGTAGAAGCCGCGGCTTTTAATGTATGCGAACTGCTCATTCCCAGGATCGGGGACAGGGCCATCGAGTTGCTCTGCCATATGGACGATGGCGTCCCCGCGATTGTGAAGGGCGACGCAAGACGCTTTCAACAGGTATTGATCAACCTGATGGGTAATGCGGTAAAATTTACGCCCGAAGGTGAAGTGGAACTGGCCATCCGGGTGGAAGATGAGGATGAACGGCGGGTGAAATTGCTTACTACGGTGAGAGATACCGGTAGGGGTATTCCCCAGGAAAAATGCAATTTGATTTTCGAAGCTTTCCAGCAGGCGGATATTTCCAACACGCGTGAATTCGACGGAACCGGGCTTGGATTGTCCATCAGTAAGCAGATCGCCCGGTTGATGGGCGGGGATATCCGGGTGGAAAGCAAACCCGGCATCGGCAGCACGTTCTTTTTTACCGCCTGGCTGGAAAAGACCGACAAAATACCGACACACCCCAGGAAAAAGAAAAAATCTCTTATTAAGAAAAACCGTACCGACAACCAGGTCCCGATAAAGGAAAATTACGAATCGCCGATTCGTATCTTATTGGCCGAGGATAATAAATTGAACCGGAAATTGGCGGAATACCTGTTAATAAAAGCCGGTTACCAGGTGGATATCGCCGTCACCGGCAAAGAAGCAGTGGAGATGTTTTTGTCTGATCCCGGCGGCTTTGATATGATATTGATGGATATCCAGATGCCGGAAATGGATGGAAAAGATGCGGCCCGGTTTATAAGAGATAGTGGGTATACGGAAATCCCGATTATTGCCATGACGGCCGCCTCGATGAAAGGAGACCGCGAAAAGTGCGTGGAAGCCGGCATGAACGATTATATCTCCAAACCGATTAAGAAAGATATTTTATACCAATTGATTAAAAAATGGATTACCTAGCACGCGGCGCGTGCACCCTATTGTAGAACCGTAACGGGAGGTTGAGCTTTATTAATTCATCTGGCTCGGCGCCTGCTGCGGCCTGGACTTCCAAAAGCTTTTAATTATCAGAATCAAAAGTTTTTGGGGGTGTCGGGACCTTTTTTCAAAAAGGTCCTGACCCGCCGGAGGCATTTCTAATTATTAATTACACGGAAACCGGTGTAAGACGGCGGCGGGGTTTGGTTACTCTTCGAATCTCCCGGGGTGACGGCTGAACCCCCTCTAACCAACCCTTTACCATCTTTAGATACAACCCACTCGGAGGCGTTGCCCCCCAAATCGAATACCGGGTTCTTACTGCTTTCATCGACGGCAGGCGAAAAACTTCCCACCGGTTTAAGCAGCACAGGCTCATCGCCATATTTCTCCAGCGTCTCCAACAACCGCGCATAATCGTCAGGGTTGACCTTGTACCCGGCCCAATAATCGAAAGTATTCCCGGAAGTTTTTCCATAGAGCGTTTTTGCCTCTTCTTCCGCGGGTAAACGATATGTTTTCCCGGTCAATTGACTGAGCCACTGCACATATTTCCGCGCTTCTTCAAACGAAACCCCGGTCACCGGGTAATTACAGGCCCCGGGTTCATACTTATAATTTTTATCGAAGGCCGCCCACTGGGCGCGGGTCACTTCAAACCGGCCAACCTTCATTTTCTCGAACTCCACCACTTCGGGTATCAGCGCGCCATCTTTGAGAATGCCGAATTGGCCGCGGCTCCGGGCAATATCCCTCATTTTCGCCAGCAGGTCCAGGGGACTGTCATTCTTCAAAGATTCATTCCCGGGCGCGTAAGTATTGAACAGGTACTTCTCAAACCAGGCGATTTGTTCTTTGAGGATACGTCTTTGGTGGGCAAGTATTTTGGGCACATGTTCTTCGCCGGGCAGCGAGATAAAACGCACCGGCGCTTTGCCGATTACCTGCAGGGCGCGGTAGAATTCCCAACCCTGGCTGTACGGCACCGACCGGTCCTTATCGCCGTGCCAGATCAACGTGGGCGTCGTGACTTTTTCCATTTGGAAGAGGGGGGATTTTTTGATATACTGGTCCAATTTTTCCCAGGGCGCCCCACCCATATAATAGTTATCGAAGGCCACCCCAAAGGAACAATTGCCGTAATCGCTGGTCCAGTTTACATCCCCGGCCGAAAGCACGGCGGCTTTATAACGGTTGGAGTGAACGATGAGCGCGGTTCCCAATATGGCGCCGTTGCTGTGCCCGATAACGCCCAGTTTCTCTTTATCCACTTTCCCTTCGGCAATCAACATATCCACGCCGGCTTCAATGTCCGGTATCTCATATTCATAATAATGACCGGCAATGGACTCGCCGAAAGCGATACCGTAATTGGAACTGCCGTGATAATTCGTTTTCAAAACGAACGTACCCCGCTCGCACCATAAGTGGGCCGGTGCAAAATAATCGTCGTCGAATTTATCCGTATCCGCCCCATTGGGACCGCCGTGGATTATGAGAATCAGGGGATATGTCTTGCCGGGTCGGTAGTTGAAGGGGTAATAAAGAATGCCTTCAACGTTTTCCTCCAGGGCCCCTTTCCAGGTCCGCACCTCGGTCACAGTCAGCGGTTTTTTAAAGAGGGGGGATTGAATATCCATTACTTCCTGTTTTTTTATGATTTGATTGCCCTTTAACCCGGCCAGGTAAAAGCGGGGGGGCCGCGATGCGGTGGAATGGCAGTAAACCATGGTATTGCCGTCGCGGGAAAGGTCGAAGGATTGAATATTACCCTGCGCTTCCCCCTGGAGCCAATCACGTTTCCAACTGTTCCCGGCCCCGGTAAACCGGGCCCATTTATACCGGGCGCCATCCACCAATTGTATCACAAAGCCGGTGGGGGTAGGTCGCAGCAGGTCGCGGTACATCGCTGCATACCGGTCCCAGTTAAGGTCCACTTCTTTACAGGCGCCGGTTGCCGTGTTATAGTGAAAGAGTTTCACCACCGCACACTGGGTATAGGAGGAGGCGCTGTTGTAATGGTTGGTAAAATAAAATCCACTGCTGTCATGCTCCCAATAAAAACGACTATCCGGGACAATATGCATACCGGCCAGGATTTCCCGCGTCTCTTTTGTTGCCAGGTTTAACAGGTAATATTTCGGCGGGATGGCCTGGTCCTGCTCGTAACGCACGCTCATATCGACGCGGTAAACCACCTGTTTCTTATCAAAGGATAATTCCATCATGGAAATAGGTTCCCGGTTCCGGCTTAACCGGGTAACTTCACCGGTTTTAAGGCTGCAGTAAAAGATACGGGTGATGGCCGGGTGTTCTTCATCTTCCACTACCATGGAAGTATCTTTTTGTTCTTTAAGCTCTTTTTCCAGGAACGCCTCGTCTTCGGAAGCGGTAAAGATCAGATTTTGGTCATCGATCCAGGCGTAATCATCGATGCCTTTTTTGCCATGGGTAACCGGGTAAGGCTCGCCGCCGGTAAGGGACATTACCCACAGGTTTCCCGGTTCGGTTTCCGGGTCTTTGAATTTCCGGCCGGTTTTGAAACTGATCATCTGCTCACCCGGCAGCCATTGGATATCGGTATGGTCGAAACGGCTGTGGGTCAACCGGCGGTCTTCGCCTTTCTTATTTTCAACGGCAGTAAGGTAGATGGTGTGATAAGGAGTATGCGTTTTGAGGTCCCATTGTTTTTTTGTCCATACCAACCATTGGCCCCCGGAAGAGAGGCGATACTCTTGAACCGCATCGGCGGTCAACAGGTCGTCGATCTTCCATTGGTATTGGCCTGTGCTTGCGCCTGTGCCTGATGTCCCGGTGTCCGGGCTTTCCCCGAAACTCGCTGCCGGGGCAAAGAATACCAACATTGACGCCCAAAAGATCGCGATGGCCGCCGAACAGACATAATGATATCTCGAATTTTCCCGCTTATTCATGTTTACCTCGTCTATTTCGCCTTAACTGTTTCTACAGGGCGCTTAATATCTCTTTCGCCACAGGGACATTCTCATTTCCAGGGTCCATGGCGACAAATTTTTCCAGGAATTCTTTGGCTTTGGCGTTATCGTTGGCCCCCATATAGATAATACCCAACTGGTAATAGGTATCCGGGTAATTCGGGTCTATGGAGACCAGTTTTTCAAAAACTTTCAGCGCTTCGTCGCTGTTTCCCAGGTTGAAGAGGCAGACGCCGTAGTTATAAAGGGACAGCACATCCTTTGTCCCCAGGTCATAAGCCTTTTTGTAGTAAATGACGGCATTATCAAGGTCCTTTTTTTTAGCGTAGATTTTCCCGGCTTCGGCCAGGGAGAGGAGGAACCCCGGGTCCAGTTCCAGGGATTTTTTATAATCTTCCAGCGCCTTATCCGGGTCGCCGCTTTTTTCCACGGCGAATCCCCGGTAATAATAGAGCTGGGGATTTGTCGGCGTCGCGGTAATAGCCTCGGTCAATATTTTAATGGCGTCAGGGAATTTCCCGGCATTGATCAGTTCGGTTCCTTTTTTCATTAAGGAAACTTTTTGCGGCGGCGGCGGCGCTTGCTTGAGCGGTTTCAGTTGGGTACTAATATCCCTTGTCTCCGAAATGGCCAAACGGAAACTGGAAGTCCCCGGGATATACCCGTCTTTTTCAAACCTGATCTCGTACATGGCGGTTTCCAGGCCGGATTTATAAACGAATCCTTTATCGTCGGTCACGGTTTCATATTTAAGGGCAGCGGCGGTCATGGTAATTTTGACGCCGGGAATAGGCTGCCCGGTCTCGATGTCGGTGATAGTGCCCCTGACACTGTTTAAAATACCTGCCTGGAGCGGTAAAAAAGAAACAGACAGCGTCAGCGTTAAAACCCACATTAATATACGGTATTTGTTTTTCATAGTTAACCTCCATTATAAAAATAGCGAATGAATTTATAGAATCTCATTTTTTAAGCAATTCTTTGGCGTGTTGGTAATATTGTTTGGCTTTTTCCTGCTGGCCGAGGCTGAGATAAGAGGCGCCCAGCAAATGATTGACCTCTACGGTATCGCCATAGCCCCGTAATTTCTCCAGGTATTGGACTGCTTTGGCATACATTTTCAATTCGATGGCGGAGTTGGCCAGCATGATCACGGTGGCGTAGACCTTTGGGACGGTCACCCTTTCCAACAGTTCCACTACCCTGGCATACTCTTTTTTTAAGTAATAGGCCCTGGCAATAACGGGAATGGAAACGCCGTTCCAATTTTCGGGAGGAATTTTATTGAAAACGTCGATGGCCCGGTCCGCGTTCCCGGCGTTCAGGTACTGCTGTCCCTGGATAAACAGGTAATTATTGTTGTTGGCCGCGGAAAGGGGTTCGGGTTTTGCCATGGTGACGGGTCGTTCCATGGTCATATAAAACGGTAAAACATGTATTTTCCGGGCCGCCGGGTAATCCTGCGCTGTTGCTGAACCGGGGGAGGTGACGGTTAATATTAACCGGTAATTGTCGTCTTTTACATCCGCCAGCGGTTTACTGAATTTATAAAGGTCGCCCACTTTTACCAGCGGTTCGATTTTAATTCTTTGCGCTTTATTGGTTACGTTTTCCAGGAAAATCTCCGGCGGCTGTGAAGCGCATACGATTCCTTCCAGGTTCTCTTTTTGAGTGAAAGTGCACCGGGGATCGACAATCACCAGCAAATCATCCGCGGCAAAAGGCATAAAATTCTTAGCCGCCATGGGTTTTAACATAAATCCCACGGCCGCCTGCGGTTTATCGGCTGAAATAGAAATTTTTTCTTTATAGGTAAAGAACTCTTCGGTGGATTTGTTGATCAGCATGACCGTGACATTGAAATCCCCTTCGATAATGGGAGCGAAATTCATAAACACGATTTTACGTTTGTCGATTTCCAGTTTCTTTTCCGGGTTTACTTTAAGTTCGACTTTTCGTTCGTTTTGATAGATCAGTTTCCCGGTTTCGTCTTCGATATTGATATCCACGACGATATCCGCCGCATATACGTTTTGGGCGGCGAATTTCATATTCAGCGTTTCCGGCATCATGGCATAATTAAGAAACATCATGTTTTTGTCCCGGGTAACGGCCAAATAGCCGTAGCCCCGGACATCGTCGGTAGAGTGGGTCACCTCCACCTTCCCGGTGGGAGAAGTAAAGGTTCGGATGTACCCGACTTCCGCTTCCCGTTCCGGCAGGGTATAGACTTTATTGAGGGCAAAGCTCGAGGAGCTGAGGGACATATCCATGCCCGGGGCGCCTTCGCCGGCGACAATCGAAAGCGAGGCCTGGGCCAGTTCGCCGGAACTCAGCTTGACCTGGTGATAAGCCTGGTTTGGGTTCCAGGTATTGTTGGAAAGATAAGGCGATAAAAGTTCCCGGGGGGTGTGAATGCCCGGTTGGTATAACTGGTAGTCGCCCATATCATTGGGTTTATAAAAGATAAAATTCATAAAGGGGAAGAGGCCATGTTGGCCTTCGGTCCGGTATTCCCACATTTCGCAGTCCACCAGGTTTTTTTCCCCGGAGTAACTTTCGGTGCGAAACGGTTTACCCAGGATGATATAGATTCTTCCCCTGTCCGAGTTGACGCCGTCTAATTTTTTTTTAGCATAATCCAGGCGGCGGTAGTATTCGATTTTATATTTATTTTCCGGGTCATGGGGGTTGGGGTTCCGGGCTTTCCAGAAGAGGTCCTGGAAGCGTTTTCTTTCTTCCAGGGTTTGCAGTATACGGGCGACGGAGCGTTCTTGTGGGCTCATTATGGGATCCACTTCGTCGAGCCATTGTTGCCACGGGTTTATTTCTTTGGTTTTCGCGGCGGTGTCAGGCGGCGCCGGCATTAAAAAAAGGATGCACAAAACAATAGCAGCAAATTTTGGTGTTTTCATCTATCTATTATATCAAAATTAGTTTCAAAATAACAGTATCTGCGGGCCACCTATGAAAATAGCCACCAGGGCACGCCAGTACAAGGCACAAAGGAACACCAAGTGTTTTTTTATAAATAACAGTAGGGGTTTGATTTATCAAACCCCTGCATCTCAATAATGACCCTCCGGTAAAGATTTGATCCAATAGGGGGTTTGATAAATCAAACCCCTACAGATACGCCAACAGCAATTTTTTCCGCCAATGCAAGTCCCTCTAAGAAAATGGTCTCCACTTGTTTAGCCGTGGTCCGGTAGCCCATGCTGACGGTATCGGTATTTTGCCGGATGACCAACACCTCGACATCGTCTTGATTTTTGAATTCTTGTTTTATCTTGATGTCCGGCGGATGAGACTTGAGTGCTTTGGCCAGGCCAAACCCTTTCCTGGCCACCAATACCACATAAAAATAGGGATAAGGCGCGCCGTTATCCTGGCCGTTAATGGTGATTTGCCCGTAAAAACCCAGGAAATCCTTGCGCTGACCCGCGATGTTCACCCTGAATTTCACATCCATGGGGATCCGCTTCTCTTTTCCCCGCAGCAAGAAATAATATTCCACTTTGTGCGCTTGCAGCCGCGCCTCTACTTTCGTCATCAACTCATTAACCAATTTAACTTTCATGGTCAATTGGGAAACCGTGAATATGGAACGAAACCCCGTCAACCAGAACGGCAGCAAAAGTACCAGGGCGTCCACCCCGGCGATGGTCATGATTTTGTTATCATCGAAAAACGCCACCAGGGTCATAATAACGATGCCCAACAGGAGGATAATAAATATAAACCCCCCCAGGACATTGGAGGCATCGATGGTACTGAGGTCCCATTTCCTGATTTTGCGGTCCAGGGCCAGGTAATCATCCAGCTTATGTTTTTCCACCTTTTCCCAATCGGAGGCGGGATCGAAAACTCCCAGGTTTTTCAGGTTGGTGATTCCCGCCGGCAGCAATAATAGATTCCCCGCGAGAATAAGAATAGCGCCCGTGAATACGGCGAATGAGAGATACTGGATGATAAATCCCGCCAGGATGATAGGGATACTAATCGCCAGGCGTGTTTGATACTGCAGCGATTTCCAGGTTTTAAACACCACCAGGCCTTGTTCGTCGGGGTTAAGAAATATAGATGCCATTTTAATTTTCTCCTATGTTTTCTTGCCGGGCTGCTTGCGCAGCCGTAAGATCCACGGCATGGACCGCCGCGGGGACTTTGATAAAAGGGGTTAATTCAGCGAAACCCATATGCTGCCAGTAAAGGGGGCAGGCGCCGTTACAGATATGAAAGTGATCACAGGATTTGCAGCCGGGGTGGGCCAGGGATTTTGCCCGGTACCGCGCCGCCCCCACCGATTGCCAGATGGCGGTAAAATCCTGTTTAAGCAGGTTGCCCACCGGGTCGGCGTAGGAGGCGCACGGCAGCACATCGCCGTTGGGCGCGATGGAAATCAAACCGTCGCAGGCGCTGCAGCCCTTGTTGCCAAGGTTATGTAATATGGAATTGAACATACACATGGGAACCGGCGAATACCACATGAACTCAACCCCCTGCGCCTTGCTGTTTTCGATAATAGTATCCAGGTGAGGGGCAATTTCGCTGTATTTAACCGGCACTGTCGAATGCAATGCGCCGCTGCCCGTGGGGATTACCAGGTTCATGCTGAATCTCTCATTATTAAGAATGTTTTTGACAAACAACGGCATTTCCTCGCATTCCTCCAGGTTCTCGCCGGTAATAGTGGTGTTGGTATGGGTGCGGATGCCTTTTTCTTTCAATCGTTGGACCGCGGCCACGGTCTTTTGAAATGCGCCGCTGCATTGAACAATGGCGTCATGGATTGCCGGTGTGACCCCTTCCAAACTTACCTGCGCCGAATCCAGGCCGCTGTCGGCCAGCACCCGGGCGACTTTCTCCGTCACCAACGTCCCGTTGGTAATCAAATTAACCCGCATTCCCAACCCTTTGGCATAACGAATTAATTTGGGAAGCGCCGGAGACAACAACGGCTCGCCGCCGGTAAAACTGACGGACGGTACTTTGGCCTGATGGAACAGTCTTTTCAATATCTTTTTTACCTGGGCCGCGGACATCTCCTCTGTCTCCGACGGGTCAGGACCTTTTTGAAAAAAGGTCCCGACACCCCCAAAAACTTTTGATAATGAAAAGCTTTGGGGGGTCCAGGCCAACTTTCTCGAAAGGGGGCTTGGTTTCTTTTTATTGCAACCCGCATAACAGAACCGGCATTTTAAGTTGCAGCGGTACGTCAGCGCCACTTCCGACAACACCGGGTACTGCGAAAAATTCATCTCGAAAGGAACCGTTTCCACCGCCGGATTCAATGAAAATTCATCCAGCGTCCCCTCCAAATACTGCTTAACCGCCGCTAGAAAATAAGTCACGTCCGCAACCTTTCCAGGTTCCCGGCCGATATCGTTCAATAATTGCCGGATGGATGTTCCTTGCAACAGCGAATATAAAACCCGCGCGCCCATGGGATTCAGTTTTGTGGCGGTGTTGGGCCGTTTGATCAGCAGATTATCTTCCAGCCTGACAAAAATATACGGTTTTACATTGTCGATAAAAGTATCGACCCATGCCAAATCTGCATACTTTGCCTCCGGCGGCCAGGAACCCTTTTGAAAAAGGCCCTCACGGAGGGCGAGGTTCCCGGCAGCTCCTAAAACTTTTGATAATGAAAAGCTTTGGGAAGTCCAGAAACCTTTTCTCGAAAAGGTTTCTGGTCGTCGAAGACAATTCTTGACGGTAAACTTAAGTCTCAATGGCCGCCCCCGCTGACGCAGGCGGAATGGCACGCGGAATGACATGCCGAATGACAGGCGGAGTGACAGGCCGAATGACACGCCGAATGACAAGCGTCATGACAAACATTCATATCCAAAACCAGGTCCGTGTTCATCGACCCCTGGATAAGATGATCCGCTTCCAGCGGCATATTGGTTTCATATCGGTAAGGGTCCCGGTTGGGATCGTACGTTCGGTGATAATAATGATGGTTGCCGTAGTACCAGGAATACCAGAAATATTGACTGTCCCGCGGCCTTTGCTCATACCGGTTCACCGTCTCCTCGATGCGCCGGGCGTAATATTTTTTAGTCGCATCGATGTCCGCGTCCCATGCTTTTTTCTGGATATTGGTAACCACCAGGTTCATCAGCGATTCCAACTCCGGCTGGGAAAGCTCGCCGTCATTGGCCATCGATTGATAGAACATTCGCTCGTAAGGGTCCAGGCGTTCTAAATCCGGCTCATTCAAAACCCGGACCCGCAGCGGGGTCTGGCTAACAACTTCCAAATAACCTTCGGCCGCCATCGCGTCCAACATACCGCTTAAAACCCGTTTAACCGGCATACCCAGGTAAAAAGCCGCTTCGATGGGAGTAAGACTGTCGCATATTTTGCCCGGTTGATGATACGTGGAAAGCACCAATTTGGGCGGCGTCCAGTCCAGGTTTTCCCAGCGAATGTCACCCACGCCTTTGGCGGCGGTAACCATGGAGCGGTGCTTGGAAAGCATGATGATTACGAAAAGAAGTCCCAGGATTCCCAGCACCGGGAGCAATGCCGAACGATCCGCGGGAGCCGGACGACTTTTAGTTTCAAATAATTTCGTGGTTTCCGAAGCCCAGTCGCCGCCCTGAAGCTTTGCCGCCGGGATCTCCGCGACAGCGCCCAGTTGAAACCATTCCGCCGGCATATAAAACTGCGTACGCATATCAAACCGATTCCCCGGGTTGTTCTTATGAAACACCAGGAGCAACCGATCCTTTGGACCGCGCTGGTAATCGATGAGAAATTTTTTATTTACCCATTTCTCAGTAAGAATCAGTTGGTTTTCTTCAACGAATTCCCTGGGCTGCGTATCCTGCGGCAAAATGAAAGGGGTTAGTATCTTTAAAGTATAGTGGCCCGAGTTATCGGTTTCATCCCATTGCACCGGGGACCAATTAAACACAGTGAGGTTTTTCCCTTCGGCGGAGGTGGTGGGGGCCATGTAGCCGGCGGCGGCAAAATCGGTGCTAAAATAGAAGACATAGGTAACGGTTCCGTTTGGAATGCCTTTACCGTTGGCCAGTACGATATCCCATTTATCGCTGCCCACTGTGGTAATGTCCAGGCTGTATTTATTTCCCTCGGCATCCAGCGCATAAGAATCACTGGAAAATCGTTCGACTCTCAACCGGTCATTGCCCTGGAAATAAAAACCGTGGAATTCCCCGGAAAGCACCCGCCATTGGACAGTATAAGCCACCACGGCCGAACCGTTGGCTTGCAAGTCCACATCCGTTTCGACGAATAAGATTTCCCCTGTACCCGCGGCCAGGGGAAGAACCAAAGCGGATAAAAATAAAATTACAACAGCCGTCAGACAACAAATAGATTTTATTTTGTTTTCCATAGACGTATTTTAATAAATATCCATTACAATTTCAAGCCCCAATGCCTTCGGCGACCGGGAAAAAGAAGGAAAGTAAGAAGTTGAGAGGGTGAGAAGGTAAGAAGGTAAGAAGAAGAGGCCTTCTTTGGCCGCCCGTCATTATCAGGGCCGGAAAGTGTTCAAAATTGAAAACTTCCGGTACAGTCCTACAAACGTCACCCCACGCAGTGGGGGGGGCTAGAATTCATGGTTGAAGACAGAGAATTTAGGGGCCGATTGAACACGCCGCTCTATTAAGGAAAGACTCTTTTCCCTGATGTATAATGTGTTTCCTCTCTGAAAGTCTATTCCTTCATTTTCAACGATTTCCCGGGTAAAAGGAAAATACCTACAGGATATGAAACCATACCCGAGCATTCTCTTATGCAGCATCGATTCATCAAATCCATAGCGCTTACCATGTCCCCGGAGTTCCATCAGCACAACATGAAGGCTTTCTTTTGCCAGGATATCGTCAGCGCCTTCGATAACCCTTGTCTCATATCCTTCAACATCGATCTTTAGAAGAAAAGCTTCAAAGTCCCCGATAACTTCATTGAGAGTCTTTACTGGAACTTCGATTGTGTTAGAATTTGCATTTCCGTTTACAGAGACGTGATTCATGGAACCGTATGAGGTTGTGAATCGTAAAATGCCGGCTGTATTACTGATACCAATTTTTAAGCAGCGGGCCCGGTCATAGATACCATTGATATTAACATTATCACAAAGATGCTTGAAGGCAGAGGGTATTGGTTCAATCGCCATGCACCGGGCGCCAATGACCGATGAAGCCAATATCGTGTAAGTCCCGATATTGGCGCCTATATCCACTAAAAGATCATCCTTTCTTAGGCAATGCAGGACAAAAGCCATATCTTCAAACTCATATAGCCCCGTGTAAACATTACCGGTTGCTCCTGCTAATCCCGGTTCCGCTATAAGTCGCGATTCGCCGATGAACTTCACCAATATTGAACCTGGAGCTATGCGGCTCCCAATCTGCCAGCGAATGAAACGAGTAACCGCTTTACCCTTCCGATTTCGGTTGAGCGGATGACTTAAAATGAACTTAAGAATTTTAAATAGAGTTAGAAACTTCATCCGTGTTACCTCCACATCCTATGATTATACATGAATTTTCCAAATACTTGTAAATATTTATAAAAGTTTACATTTTTCCTCCCTGGAAATAGTAAAAGGGTCAGTCAAGAAATATGCCAGGTATTCCATGTTTCCTTCTCCCCCCAGGATGGGCGACGGAATGCAGTTAAGAACTGTCCAGCCTTGCCCTTCAATCCATTGAAGTAATTCCTGCACCGTTCTTTCTCGGATCGATTCATTCTTAATAATTCCTTTTTTGTTCACGCAGTGCGGCCCTGCTTCAAATTGAGGTTTGATAAGCGCGATGATTCTACCGCTTCCCGGCTTTAAAAACCCAATAACCACAGGAAGCACAAGCCTTAACGAAATAAACGACACATCGATGACAGCCAGGTCAACCGGTTGGGGAAGCCGTTCCAGTTTTCGGATATCCGTATGTTCGAATACCGTAACGCGAGGGTCGTCCTTGATTTTTGGGGACAGTTGATTATGCCCCACATCCACGGCATAGACCGATGAAGCGCCGTGTTGGAGTAAGCAATCCGTAAAACCCCCGGTGGAAGCGCCCACATCCAGGGCCGTTATACCGTTGACATTAACCAAAAAATGATCCAGCGCCGCTTCCAGTTTCAAGCCCCCCCGGCCCACATAGCGCAGTTGTTCCAGCAGGATAATAGAATCTTGTTCATGTACTTTTAGGGCGGGTTTCGTGGCAATTCGATCCCGGACCTGGACGCAGCCCGCTTTAATAAGTTGTCTTGCCCGTTCGCGCGTTTCCACCAGGCCGCGGCGGACTAAAGCAATATCTAAACGTTCCGGATCAACATTTCGGTTATTATTCATTCTCCATATTATACCTTATTACGGACTGATAAAAAATAGATAATGCCTACAGAACCAGGAATACGTCATTCTAAAAAAGCACGAAATCCGAAATCCGAAATCGCGGTGTTTCAAACAAATCCAAATGACCTAAACCCAAATGACCAAAACGAAAACAGCCGCCTCGGGCGGCGAATTGCTTTTGTTTTGAATTTTGAATTTTTAAATTTTGAATTTGTTTCGAATTTCGTGCTTCAGGAGGCGTGCTTCGGATTTATTATTTGAGGTGATTAGGGGACAGGCTGGCTGGGATTCTCATTATATATAAAGACGCCCGCCCACAGATTACACGAATTAACACGAAAACAATTAGCCGCGAAGAACGCGAAGACACGCGAAAAAAACTTAGCCACGGACAAACACGGACGAACACTGACCTTTTTTCATCATTCATCATTCTCTATATAAAGACGCCCGCCCACGATGGTAAAGAAAGAAGTTAAGAGGGTAAGAAGTTAGGAAGTTGAGAGAAAAGCAAGGAGAAAAACAGGTCCACGGATGGGCGATTACACGTAACGGCGATTAGCACAGATTGTTTTTCTTCGTCCTTTTCCAATGACCAATAACGAATCCAATTTCTTTTCTCACCCTCTCACCTTCTTACCCTCTCACCTTCTTACCCTCTCACCTTCTATCTTTTCCCGCTCTTCCTGTTTTTCTTCGCCCTTTTCCAATGACCATTGACCAATGACCAATGACCAATGACGAATCCTCCAAATCCCCCTAATTCCACTATGGTTCGATTAAAACGGGTTTTACTGAATAGCTAGGTTAAGTGGAAAAATTTGTCTATCCCCTAATCATCCTCCCCTAATCACCTCCAATCACCAATTGGTATTCGGGTCAGTGGGTCAGTCGAAAATTAATCCTACCAAACAATTGAGAATTTTGATATAATTATACGACGGAGGTACACAATGGAAAAATATACAATCCTTGTCGAGCAGGATGAAGATGGCATATTGGTAGGTTCTGCCGTAGAATTGCCCGGTTGTCATACCCAGGCCAATACCTATGATGAATTGTTTTCCCGGATGAAAGAAGCAATCGAATTGTACCGGGAAGTACAGGACACAGAAGAGTTGGTTCACCAAAATAGGTTTTTGGGCATTCAGCAGATTGAGGTGTAAATGAGTAAATTGCCTTTGATTACAGCGAAGGAGATAAGGGGACAGCCCAAATTTTCCCCCTTATAATACAGCCCTCGTATGGGCAATTTCACCAATTGACACGAAAAAAATAAGCCGCTAAGAATACGAAGATACGTGAAAAAAAACTTAGCCGCGGGCTGATTCATTGATAAATTTCATTATGAGGGATATCTGGAAAATCTTTTAGACATCGAATCCTCAAGGTTTTAATTCTCTCAAAATGCTTGACATTATTGGTTAGTA
>Ga0315278_10001686_pt1 | contig 19522 bp, 14 predicted proteins | sample YL17G06_0_MG_FD_203880 | JGI IMG/M metagenome (GOLD analysis project Ga0315278, IMG submission 203880) | Sediment microbial communities from Yellowstone Lake, YNP, Wyoming, USA - YL17G06_0 | ecosystem: Environmental > Aquatic > Freshwater > Lake > Sediment | place: USA: Wyoming | collected... | reverse complement strand
GTCGCGGTCTGGGCAAGCCTGTAAGCGACACGGTCTCGCGCACGGTCGCCGGCCGGGCGGTGAGGAGCAGAAGCCGATCCGAGAGCAGGACCGCCTCCTCGACGTCGTGCGTGACGAGGACGACCGTCCTTCGGAGGTCGCTCCACACGGCGAGAAGCCATTCCTGGAGCGATGCGCGCGTCAGGGGATCGAGGGCGCCGAGGGGTTCGTCGAGGAGTAGGAGCTCGCGGTGAGAGAGGAATGTGCGCGCCAGTTCCACGCGCTGGCGCATGCCGCCAGACAACTGGGAAGGGTAGAGGTTCTCAAATCCGAGAAGGCCGAATCGCTCGAACATCTCCATCGCCTCGGCGCGGGCCGCCGCGAGCGGACGCCCGTCGATCTCCGCTGACAAGATCGCGTTCTGGATCGCGGTTCGCCACGGAAGTAGCGTGTCCTCTTGCGGCAGGTAGGCGGCGCGCCCCAAGCGGCTTCCCGGCGCTCCGTCAAGCCACACGGAGCCTGCGTCCGGGTCGAGGAGTCCCGCGAGCACGCGCAGGGACGTTGTCTTGCCGCATCCGGACGGACCGAGGCACGTCAACCACTCGCCCTTCTCGACATCGAAGGTCACGGAGCTGAGAACCGCAACAGTCCCACGCGGCGTCCGGAAGCTCTTCTCAAGCCCGCTCACCCGCAATGCCGGCATGTGGTCCTCCCCTCCTTCCGTTCGCTGCGCGTGCCGCCGTGGATTCTAGCAAGCCGCGCCCGAAGCTTCCTGTCCGGTGGCCGAACTCGAGGCGGGGATTGGCGAGAACGTCAACCAGGTCGTGACCGTGCGCTTCACCGTGAGTCGACTCTCGACGAGCTCCCGGGGGACGCGCGTCGATCCGCCTGAGACGAAACATGGGTTCCACCTTCTCCTCTTGCCCGCGTGCGACCCGATCGCGCTCGAGGTGGGTATGGAGATCCTGGCCACGGGACTGCTCGACTACTCGTCTCTGAGGAATGGCCCCGTCCTAGCAATTGACGATCCCACGCAGATCGTCTTCGCCGGCGCGCTAGGTAGCCCATCGCCCTAAGAATGTCCAGTTTTACCATGGTGTGGACAGTCCATCACCGCGGAGAGCGCAGAGGACGCAGAGAGAAAGCAGAGTCACTGACCCGTGCTCCCAGGCCTCGTGATGGAGTCTGGAACGAAGCCCGAGGACTCGAAGATGGGGGTTGCCGTTCCTCCGCGCAACTCTGCGGTCAGCACAGCCTGTGGACAGCCAATCTACCGCAGAGGACGCAGAGCGGAGAGGCAGCCGCTGAGCGACATGCGAGGAACTCACGACGGAACCTAGAAAGACGAAGCGACACCTCGCGTCGCCCCAAATGAGAAACGCGACCCGCAGCGCCATGCGGTGCGGTCCCGACGGGATTCGAACCCGTGTCCCCGGGATGAGAGCCCGGTATCCTAGGCCGCTAGACGACGGGACCGGAGAACGCAGGCATTATGGCCCACGAGGCCCAGTGCATCAAGCCCCGTCTGTCAGCTAGCTTTGGCGCGCTTGTCGATCAGTTCCTTCGCCGTGCCGAGCGCGGTCATGAGATCGCCGTAGAGTTCCACCGGAACAGCGATGCCCTTCCGCGTCGGCAGCCACTGTCCGTCCTCGCCCTCGTAGAAGTTGCGGATATCGAGGTAGTCGCGGTCGCGGAACTTCGAGAGGCGGATGTGGATCCGCCCCGCGAGGCCCTTGTCAATGACGTGGACTAGAATTTCCTCGGTTGCCTGGATCTCTTCGGCCATAGCGATCACCCTTTCTCGGTTGATGACAGATAGTGAAGGATAGCACAAGATGGAGTGCGAGAGAAGTGGGCCTTCTTGGACAACTTTCGAACTTCCGGCGGCGGATTTCAAGCTCTCGAGGACGTCGTGCTCGTGGGCAGTCCATGGATGGCCGACGAGGACAAGGACATCGATGCACCGGTACCTTGATTGCTCAAGAGCTCGCTCCCCTGCACCCACGTCGGAGTTGACGTCCGAAGCCGGTACCGCCTAGGGTATCTTAGGAGGCGGGGTGAGCTCATGGAGAGGCGGATCCGTTCATCGAAGAGCGTGAGGCTCGCGGTGGCCGCACCGACAATTACGCTTCTTGCTCTGCTCTGTCTTGTGACCGGTGAGCCGGTTGCATCTGTCTCGACGCCGTCGGAGACCATTCTCTATCAAGAGAACTTCGACGACGGGCAGGCGCAGGACTGGGATCTCCCGGAAGGGTGGGAGGTTGCGGGAGGCTCACTCCATGGCCGCGGGCATACGTATGCAATGTACCTAGGGGATGCTTGGGGCGACTACTCCCTCACCCTGCGCCTCAAGCTCGTAGAAGGCCGGATTCACCTAAACTTCCGTGTCAGTGAGTGCACACGCTACTTCATCGGCTTCGAGGAGCAAGCCCTTGACCTGCGGAAGACCTCGCCTTGCGGCACGCACACGACCCTGAAGTCCGTGACGCAGAAGCGGAGCCGCAATCGCTGGTACGAAGTCAGGATTGCCGGATCCGGAGGGAAGATCGATGTCTACGTTGATGGCGTCCTCAAGCTGACCTACACCGATTCGAATCCGCTCCTGTACGGAACGATCGGGATCGAGACCCTCGACAACTCGGAGTTCTACGTGGACGACGTGAGGGTGATGGGACAGCCTCCCTCGACCGCCGGGCTCCGCTGGGTGAGGATGGGAGGACCGCTCGGCGGCCTGGGCTATGACATTCGCATGAGGCCGGGCAACCCGGATGTCATGTACGTCACAGATGCCTGGAGCGGCGTGCACAAGAGCACGGACGGCGGCGTGACCTGGGGGCCGACGAACGAGGGAATCACCACGCGGACGGGAGAGTCCGGCGATGCCATTCCCGTTTTCTGCCTCACCCTCGATCCGAACGATGCGGACACCATCTGGATTGGAACGCAGAACACGCGCGGGATCTTCCGATCGGCCGATGCAGGCGAGACGTGGGAGCGACGAGACAATGGGGTCGTCGAGGACCAAGGGATCACGTTTCGCGGCTTTGCAGTCGACCCCAGCGACTCGCGGATTGTCTACGCGGCCGCCGAGCTGTCGAGCTGGGCGTGGGCCGGTGAGGCCAGACCCGGGAAGGAGTTCGACCAGACAAAGGGCGTCGTCTACAAGACGACCGACAGCGGCGGACACTGGTCGGCGGTGTGGCGCGGCGACAACTTGGCGCGGTACATCTGGATTGATCCAACGGACTCCGACGTCGTCTACGTCTCGACCGGGATCTTCGACAGAGAGGCGGCCAACGCTCGAGGCGCGGGAGTCGTCAAGAGCACGGATGCCGGCCGAACCTGGACGCCGGTGAACGCTGGCATGGGGAACCTGTACGTGGGGACGCTGTTCATGCAGCCCGGCGCCCCGAGCGTGTTGCTTGCGGGAACGGGGAATAACCAGTACTCGTCGGGCAATGGCACCTACTTGACGCGTGACGGTGGGCAGTCATGGCATTGCGTCCTCGCGGGCGACAACATCGAGGCGGCGGAGTACTCCCTCTCCCAGCCATCGATTGCCTATGCGGGCAGTGCCGACCAGATCTACCGGAGTGACGACGGTGGCGCGACGTGGAAGACAGTGTCCGGCGGCGGGGACGGGTGGGGTGCCCCGGGCGTCAGGGCGGGATTCCCGATCGATCTCCAAGTCGATCCGCGCGATCCTAACCGCCTTTTCGCGAACTGCTACGGCGGGGGCAGCTTCCTCAGCGTGGACGGCGGTAGGACATGGGTCGTCGCAAGCACGGGCTACACGGGGGCTCAAGTCCGCGACATTACAGTCAGCCAAACCAATGCGTCATCCGTCTATGCGGCGGCCCGAAGCGGTCTCTTTGCCAGCAGTCAGGCCGGAGTGGAGTGGACCGGACTCAACTATCCTCCGCATTCCTCGATGGAGTGGTACGTGGTGGCATTGGACTCATCGGACGACAGGCATCTCCTTGCGGCCAACAACTGGGAGAGCGAGCTCCTTGAGAGTAGAGACGGCGGGCGCACGTGGAGCGACCGGCAAGCCTCTCCCGGAAGCCGCAGCAGCTGGCGAGCGATCGCCTTCGCTCCAAGCGATCCGCGGATTGTCTACGCCGGGACGTCCGCTTACTTCTCCGCGGGCACCTTCGACGATGCGATGCCGGCCGGCGGCGTGTACGCATCGCAGGACGGGGGCACGACGTGGAAAGCGGCGAATGGCTCTGTCTCGCGCGATGCAAACATCACCGCCCTCGCGATCGACCCGCGGAGTGCCCAGACCGTCTACGCAGCGACGGGGAACCATGGAATGCTGAAGACCACGGACGGCGGCAGGAGCTGGGTGGCCGTCAACTCGGGTCTGCCGCCGACACCGGTCGTCCTCTCCGTCATGATCGATCCGCACACCCCTGACGTCATCTATGTTGGACTCAGCAATGCCGGCCTCTATCGCAGTGCGGACGGCGGAGAGTCGTGGCATCTGTCATCGACGGGGATGAGCCGGGAGGCGAGTGTCTCCGACATCGTGGCGGACCCCACCGAAGGCGGCATCGTCTACGCGGCGGACCGCAGAAGTGGTGTCTTCCGTTCGTCCGATGGGGGGCAGACGTGGTCTGCCCTCCGAGAGGAGCTCCGGATGCGAACCGTGAATGCGCTCGCTCTATCGTCGGACGGGAATGTGCTCTACGCGGCAACCGAGGGGGATGGCGTGTACAGGCTCGACCTGAGATGAGAGGGAGGATGAGGCGGGGCGGGATCGTGGAGCGCCAATGAGCATGAACGTGCGCATGAACGAAGGATCTGAGGTGCGGATCAAGGAAGGCGGTGCAGAGTGTGGCGCGTTGTACCGCATTCGCCGCCAGGCGCGCGTTCGCCTTCTAGCAGTAGGGCTTCCTCTGTGCGCAGCCGTGCTCCTCTCCACTGGAGGCGGGCTCGTGACCCGTGCTACGTCCTCTTCGCCTCCAGGCGAAGTGCTCTACTCGGAAGACTTCGAGTCCGGCCAGGCCGCCGGCTGGGATCTACCCGCGGGTTGGGGAGTGATCGCAGACGGCGCCAACGGAATGCTTCGGGGTGATGGCCACTCAGTAGCCACCTACCTGGAGGATGAGTGGGGCGACTCTACCTACATCGTGCGCGTTCGGCTCAACCGCGGAGGTGTGCATCTCGTCTACCGCACGGGCGGTTGCATTCGCTACTTCGTGGGCTTCAGCGAAGGGAGCCTGACCCTCAATCGGACGAATCCCTGCGGGACGCACACGGAACTCGCGACCAAGACCGGGAGCTGGAAGACGAGGCGCTGGTACGAGATCCAGATCGCAGGGTTTGATGGCACCATCACGATTGCCATCGACGGAGTCGTGCGTCTCACGTACACCGATCGCGAGCCCCTACTCTATGGCGGCATCGCGCTCGAAGTCCTCGAAGGTTCTCAGGTGGAGTTCGACGATATCCGTGTGCTCGGCCAGCGTCCTCCGGATCTCGGCTTGACCTGGGTGCGCACAGGAGGGCCACTTGGTGGTCTTGGATACGACATTCGCATGAGGCTCAGTGATCCCGACATCATGTACGTCACGGACGCATTCAGCGGGCTTCATATCAGCGCCGACGGTGGCGTTTCGTGGTCTGCTAGCAACGCCGGGATCCTCGCGCGCACGGGTGCGTCGGGCGACGCGATCCCCGTCTTCTGTGTGACGATCGATCCGCACGACCCCGACATCGTGTGGTGTGGGACGCAGAACCAAAGAGGGATCTATAGGTCGACCGACGGTGGCCGGACATGGGTGGAGAGAGACAATGGAATTGTCGAGAGGGAAGGAATCAGCTTCCGAGGGTTCACCGTCGATCCGCGGAATTCGAACATCGTGTACGCTGCGGCAGAGCTTTCCAGTTATGCGTGGGCGGGTGAGACAAGGACCGGCAGGCAGTTCGATCTCACGAACGGAGTCGTCTACAAGACGACCGACGGTGGCGCGAGTTGGCGCCCCATCTGGAGGGGCGACGACCTCGCACGCTACGTATGGATTGACCCACGAAATCCTGAGCGACTCTACGTGTCGACCGGCTTCTTTGACCGTGAAGCTGCCAACTGCGACGTTGCGCGCGGGATTCCGGGAGGCGTTGGCGTTCTCAAGAGCGAGGATGGCGGAACCACATGGGTTGAGCTTGGTCGCGCCAATGACCTAGGCAACCTGTACGTCGGCTCGTTGTACATGCATCCCAAGAGCCCCGACATCCTGTTGGCTGCTGCCGGGAACCACGCATGGCGCAATGGCAATGGCGTCTATCTGAGTCAGGATGGCGGCCGCACGTGGCGCGCTGTCCTGGAGATCGGGCCTGAGGAAGCGTTTGGCTCCGTGGAGTTTGCGGTTGCGGATCCGATGATCGCATACGCCGGAAGCGACGAGGCGATGTACCGAAGTGAAGACGGGGGGAATACGTGGAGGCAGGTCAGCGAGAAGCACCCGTGGGGCCCACCGGGAGTCTGCATCGGCATAGCCATAGACATCCAAGTTGATCCTCGCGATGCGGATCGCCTCTTCGTCAATGCGTACGGTGGCGGGAACTTCCTGAGCGAGGATGGTGGGCGCACCTGGACGGTGGCAAGCACCGGGTACACCGGCGCGAACATCCACAACCTGGCGGTCAGCCCAGGAGATCCAAGCCTAGTCTATGCGATCGGCCGCTCGGGTCCATTCAAGACCGTGAATGGCGGGCAGACCTGGGATGGTCTCACCTACCAGCCCGCAACCTCGCCTGAGTGGCATACGGTAGCGCTCTTGCCGTCAAGCCCGACCACGGTCCTGATCTCGGATGAGTACGATGCGATGATCTACCGCTCAGTTGATGGCGGCAGACACTGGGTGGTTGCGTTCCACTATTCGGATGTCCCGCCTGCAGGCTATGCGGAGTGGCATGGTTTCAAGGCGATCGCAGTTGCGCCATCGGACGATCATATAGCCTATGCTGGCATGTCACACAACTCACGCTACATCGACGAGGGCGGCCGTGAGCCCAGCCACGGGATGTACAAGTCTGCCGACGGAGGGGCGACCTGGCGCCCGTGCAACGATGCTGTCTCTGCTCGGTGGAACATCAACGCGATCGCGGTGGACCCGTTGTCCGCGGAGACGGTCTATGTGGGCACCGTCGACGGCGGCGTCCTGAAGACGGTCAATGGCGGCTCGCGCTGGATACAGATCAATCTAGGTCTGCGATTACTCGACGTTAGGAGCCTGGCCATTGACCGGGCGAACACGGCAACGCTCTTCGCGGGGGTAGAGAATGGCGGCGTGTACAAGTCAATCGATAGCGGCGCAAGCTGGAAGCAAGCCTCCAACGGCATGGATGCGCAGGCTATCGTCCGAAGCATAGTCCTTGACCCAACGGACTCCCAGACAGTCTATGCTGCGGACCTTCGGACGGGGGTCTTTCGGTCCAGCGACGGGGGAGCGACTTGGGTCAAGATCAGCGACGGGCTGCGCACGCGCGCAGTCAAGGCGTTGGCGATCTCGTCGGATGGGAAGGTCTTGTACGCTGCAACGGAAGGCGAGGGCGTATTCAGGCTGGATCTGACGCCTGCAGGAGGATGAGATGGCCCCAACTCGGCGAGTGACGCGATGGCTGGTGCTGGTTCTGTTCATCGCCGCGGCCCTCGGGTCGGCCTTGTTCACGGCATCGCAGGTCGCCGACCGCGGCGAGACCGTCTCGGGCGCCGTGCTCGACGCAACGGGTCCGGTGGCTGGTGCCACAGTCCGCATTCAGGGCAGGACGACGTCGACGCTGACTGACGATGAGGGACGTTTCGAGTTGTCGGGCCTTGCGGAGGGAGCGCCGGTCACGGTAAGTGCGTGGAAGGAAGACTACTACTGCGCCAAGGTCGATGGCATTTTGCCTCCGGCGGCCGATGTCGTGCTGACGCTGCGCCTCGTCCAGACGAACGACAATCCGGACTATGAGTGGATCCTCCCCGTGGGACAAGCCTCGTGCGCGAGCTGCAAGCCGGGCGTCACTCAGGTATGGCTCGACAATGACGCGCACGCCGGCTCGGCCCTCAACGCGCGCTTCCTCAGCATGTACAACGGGACCGACGTCTTCGGGAACGCAAGTCCTCCCACGCGCTATGCGGTCAGCCGTGACTACGGCCGCTTCCCGCTGCGACCTGATCCGAATCAACCCTACTTCGGCCCCGGATACAAGCTCGACTTCGCTAACACAGCTGGGAATTGTGCTGCGTGCCACGTGCCCGGCGCCGCGGTCAATGCCCCATACGACACAGACCCCAATGCGGCTTCCGGAGCGGATGTGTATGGCGTCCACTGCGACTTCTGCCACAAGGTCGCCGACGTGGGTCTTGAGCCTGGCACGGGGCTGCCGTACGCGAATCGGCCCGGCGTCCTTTCCATGGACGTGCGGCGACCGTTCCCAACCGACCCAGAGCGGTATCAGCTCTTCTTCGGCACGTTCGACGACGACAACGTCCCGATGGAAGACACGAACCTTCCGTTGTTGACGGAGAGTCAGTTCTGCGCTGCATGTCACTACGGCGTCTTCTGGGACACCGTGGTCTACAACTCGTTTGGCGAGTGGCTCGACAGCCCCTACAGCGACCCGACGTCTGACGTAGCGAAAACCTGCCAGCAGTGCCACATGCCGGCACCCACGATATTGGAAGGTGAGGCGATCACGAACGTCGCCCCCGGAATGGGTGGCATCGAGCGCGACCCGATGACGATTCATGCCCACACGTCGCCGGGAGCGATGAACGTCCAGTTACTGCAAAACGCGCTCACGATGACTGCGTCCGCCCGCCGCGAAGGAGACGAGGTCCGCGTCGATGTGGCGATCACGAACGACAAGACGGGTCACGACGTGCCTACGGACTCGCCGTTGCGGCACCTCATCCTTCTCGTACGCGCGACCGACGCGAGCGGGAATGTGCTCACTCAGACAAGCGGGCCCGCCGTGCCCGAGTGGGGCGGCACCGGTGACCCGTCTCTCGGCTACTACGCCGGCCTTCCCGGGACAGCGTACGCCAAGATCCTTGAGGAGCTGTGGACGGAGATCTCTCCCACGGGCGCGTATTGGAACATGACGCGCCTCGTGAGCGACAACCGCATTGCCGCGTTCGCCACGGACGAGACCGCCTACGCGTTCGCCGCTCCTGCCGCGGGTGACGTCTCCGTGGAGGTGACGCTCCTCTTCCGCCGAGCGTACAAGACGCTGATGGATCAGAAAGCCTGGAACGTGCCGGACATCGTGATGGCGCACTCGACGCTGTCCGTCCCGCGTGCGGGACAGCCGTAGGCGGCTCTTTCTGACCTGCGCGAGGAGGTCGCCATCGAACCGGAAGAAGTGAGGGACGTCAACCGAGCCGCATGGCTCCGCTCTCTCCCCGAGAGGGCCCTTGGCGCGCTCCGCTCGACGCGGTTCGCGATCGCGCTCCTGATCCTCATCGGATTGACTGCTGCGATCGGCGGCGTATTGCCGCAGACTCCGACGATTCCGAACGCTGACCTGATCTACGAATCCTACGGCCCGTTCTGGCACAGCGTGATCGGTGCGCTCGCGCTCGACGACGTCTTTCACTCCGCCGGATTCAGCGCGCTGCTCGCGCTCTTTGCCCTAAACCTCGTCCTGTGCACGGCGGGACGAGTCCCACGCGTAGTGCGCGCGATTCTCCGTCCCGCGCCGCCCGAAGAGGGAACCCGAAACGCCGTGGATCTGACGGTCGAGGTCGGAGAGAAGTCAGCGAGCGAGATCGACGGTGCGACTCGGCGCACGCTGCGCAAGCGTCGCCTCCGCGCGCGTAAGGTCGGCGGATGGCTTGTCGCTGAGCGCTGTCGCTGGAGCCGCCTCGGCGCGGACCTCGTCCACGCAAGCATCCTCGTCATCCTAGTTGGTGCCTTCCTCGGCGTGTATCAGGTCGACGGCTACTTCGCGGCCAACGAAACGGAGCTTGGGAAGACGATCCCGTTCCGACTCCCCTCCGCGGGAGGAACGTTCAGCGTACGCGTCGACGGGTTCGGCGCCGAGCTTCATCCGGGAACTCTGTCCGTCAAGGACTACTGGACGCGCCTCAGCGTGATCGAGAACGGCGTCTTGGCCGCGAGCCTCGAGACCCGCGTCAATCGACGTGCTACCTACCGAGGCATCAGCTTCTACCAGACGACGTACGGCGATGACCTCGATGCCGCGCGCGTCGTGCTTGCAGCGATCGATCGTCCGGTCGGAGTTGTCGTCGGCAGCGTCTCTCTGCGCGTCGGTCAAACGGCCGTGCTTTCGGCAACTGGCCTCGAAGTGCGACTGGTTCGGTTCTTCACCCACCTTCGGAGGACTGCAACGGGTTCGCTGATCAATGCACCCGGCTCTGGGGTACCCAATCCGGCCGCTCTGATCGACGTGCGTCCTCTCGACGGAGGAGCCGCGTTCCAGGTGGTCGCGTTCCCCAACGCCTCTCCTCACGACGACCTCCAATCTGCTTACGCGTTGCTTCTTTCCGCGTACGAGGTCCCGAAGGCCGTCGGCATTCGCTACGCACGAAACCCAGGGTACCCTGTTGTGTGGGCGGGTCTTGTGTTGATGATGGCTGGGTTAACGGTGGCCTTCTACCTGCCGGCGCGACGGCTGTGGATTCTCGTTGAACCGCGCGACGGACGAATCATACTCCTGGTGGAGCCATCCCGCGGCGCCGAACGTGGCACGGCGTGGGCGGAGTCGATCCGCCGGGCGATCGAAGAGGAACTGAAGGGAGGTTGGTAGACGTGGCCCATATTCAGGGCGTGCTGTTCAGCGTCGCGGCGGCCGGCTATTTCGTGGGGGCCCTGTTCTACGCTTTCGCCAGCGTCTTCCGACGTCCCCGTTTCGGAACGTGGGGCACGGTCTTCCTTACCGGAAGCCTCGCCCTCCAGTCGGTCGGACTAGCCCTTCGGGGCCTCACCGCCGGAGCACTCCCGGTCACGAATACTCCGGAGACTCTCGTCTTCTACGGATGGGTGTTCGCGCTCGGCTACCTCGTCGTCGAGCGGCTTGACCGCGCGGATCGAGAGTCCCTACGACCTGTCGGCGCCTTCGCCGGCCTGCTCGCGTGCGGCGCACTGGCGCTCGCTTCGTCACCGCTGACGGGCGGGCTCTTAGCGCCGCAGCCGCTCGTCCCCGCGCTACGCAGCCACTGGCTGGCGCTTCACGTCAGTCTCACGCTGGTTGGCGAAGGCTTCTTTGCCGTCGCGTTCGTGTCAAGTGTCCTCTACCTCGCACGCGAACGGCGTGCGAAGAGGAGAGGAGGCGATGCCGCCGATACCCTCGATCGCCTCGATCGGATCGCGTACCGCGCGATCGCCCTTGGCTTCCCGTTCTTCACCCTTGGAGGCCTCTTCTTCGGGGCCGTCTGGGCAAAGCACGCGTGGGGCCGCTACTGGGGATGGGATCCTAAGGAGACGTTCAGTCTCGTCACGTGGCTGGCCTACGTGCTCTACCTGCACCTGCGTGTTCGGCGGGGCTGGCGAGCGAGGCGAGCGGCGTGGGTGGCCGTGATTGGCTTCCTCCTCGCGCTGTTCACGTTTGCCGGGGTCAACTACCTCGTCCGCGGTCTGCACAGCTACGGCTGACGTGACCTGATCTCGCAGGTGGGCCGAGAACTAGGTGAGTCCCTGCCTTGGCTCACGTTTCTCTGGGAGGAAGCTGTTGTGCAGGGCCGTCCAGCGAGGTTTGCCGAGGGAATTCCGTACTGGAGGGAACCTTACGGGCCTTGTCGGACAGCTTTCGAGCTCCCGGAGGCGGATCTCAAGCTTTCGAGGATGTGTGCTGGTCGGCAGTCCATGGATGGCTGATGGGTCCTACCATGTCGGGGCATCGGTATTCCGATGGGGCGCGAGTTGCTTCAGTAGGTCCGTCCACTCGGGCACGTCCTGATAGACGAATCTCGAAGTCCCAGGGATGAGCGAATGCGCTCCACGCCTCATAGATGGGCATCTGGGCGGCAGGCAATGTACCGTAGGGACTCCTTGTGCATGGCCGAAGTCCGTCGCACAGCAGCGGCTTCGACCGTCGCGTCTGACATGCCTCTCGGGTCAACCGCAACGGCGTAGCGCGCCCGGTCCTCAATTAACTCTACTCTGTGGAGAGATTGACGGCGCGCACACCACGACCCTCTCGCCTCTCGGACCCCTTTCAGAGCTTCTCCGACAGTTTGACTCTCCTGAAGGAATAGTCCAAGAATGCTGCCATTGATCGAAGTGTCATGGTAGTCGCCCCGGAGGGAGGAGACCGTGAGGATCTGGAGAGCCGTCTGTGTCGGGTTGCTCGTGGCGCTTGCGGCGGGTGTCTTTGCACAGAGAGACGGGCCGTGGCTATCCAACGGGGCGTTTGCCACCGGGAGTACCTCCCAGGAAGTCGTTCTCTACGAAGAGGGGTTTGGGAGTGGGCGAGCGGCCGGGTGGAATCTCCAAGCAGGGTGGGAAGTCGTGCAGGACTCGCAAGGGGGCTGGATGCTCCGGGGGCAAGGGTACGCGTGGGCGGAGTACTTCGGTGACTCGTGGGGAGACTGCTCCCTCGTGCTGCGCATGAAGCTTGTGCGCGGATGCATCCACCTGAACTACCGCCGCAGCGCTGACGGTTGTACGCGCTACTTCATCGGTTTCAACGAGGAAGGCATCTATCTGAACAGGACGGCGCCATGCGGAACCACCGCGACGTTGAAACATGTCACCAAGTCCTTGCGCCAGAACCGATGGTACGAGATCAGGATCACAGGCTCCGGCGGGAAGATTCAGGTGAGCGTCGATGGAACGGCTGCATTGTCCTACACGGACGCCCAACCCCTTCTCTTCGGTCGGATCGCGCTGGAGACTCTCGATGATACGGAGGCGTACGTCGACGAGGTGAGAGTCGTCACAGAGGCGACAGCAGCGACAGGTCTGGTGTGGGTCAGAACCGGCGGACCCCTCGGAGGTCTCGGCTACGACATTCGCATGCGGTCGGACAGCCCCGATGTCCTGTATGTGACGGATGCTAGGAGTGGTGTCAGTGTGAGCAGAGACGGGGGTAGAACGTGGAATGCTGCAAACGAGGGGATAAACACCCGAACGGGTCCATCGGGAGATGCCGTGCCCGTCTTCAGCCTCACCATCGACCCGCATAGTCCCGATACGATCTGGTGTGGGACGCAGAATCGGCGAGGAATCTGGAAGTCAACCGACGGCGGCAAGACGTGGGTAGAGAAGCTGCTCGGCGTCGTCGAGACTGAAGGAATCAGCTTCCGAGGATTCACGGTCGATCCTCGCGACTCGAGAATCGTCTACGCGGCCGCGGAGATCTCCAGTTTCGCCTGGACCCCTGATCACCAAGACCGGACAGGACAGTACTTCGATCTGACGAAGGGCGTGGTGTACAAGACGACCGATGGCGGTGAGCACTGGAGTGAGTTCTGGCGCGGCGACAACCTGGCGCGGTACGTTTGGATCGATCCTCAGAATCCCGATACGGTCTACATTTCGACGGGCATCTTCGATCGTGAGGCTGCAAATGGGACCGGCATCGGCATTGTGAAGACGACGGATGGCGGCAGGACGTGGCGCGTGCTCGGAACCAGGAACGGATTGGGTAATCTATATGTCGGCTCGCTCTTCATGCATCCTCAAGACGCCGCAACGCTTCTTGCGGGGACTGGGAACAACGTCTTCCGCGGCGGCTCAGGCGTCTACCTTTCGACGAACGGAGGAGAAACCTGGAGCCAAGTCCTCGACACGCAACAGCGTCCCGTTGGCTCGGTGGAGTTTGCCTCAGGCAACCCGCGGATTGCCTACGCGGGAACAGCCTCCGCCATCTACCGCAGCGAGGATGGAGGCTTCAGCTGGCACCAGATGACGCAGGGCAGCATGTATGGCCCACCAGGAGTCCGGGCTGGTGTGCCCATCGACTTTCAGGTTGACCCGCGCAATCCAGACCGCATCTTCGCGAACAACTACGGCGGCGGCAACTTCCTGAGCGAAGACGGGGGCCAGACCTGGATTGTCGCCAGTCAAGGCTACACGGGGGCGCAACTCAACGATGTAGCCGTCGACCCGCGCGACTCACGGCACGTCTATGTTGTCGGGAGAAGCGGACCCTTCCAGACTCGTGACGGCGGCGCTACGTGGCAAGGCCTCAACTACGATCCCGCAGACTTCGCGGAGTGGTACTCCGTGGCGCTCTGCCCCCGAAATCCGGATGACGTCTTGCTGTCAGACGAGCATACGGGCACGCTGCTGCGCAGCAGAGACGCCGGCCTGCATTGGGCTGCGGTGTTCCGGCATCCCGCTCTTGCTGGACTGGACGGCGGGACGCAGCAAGGACAGCAAGGCTTCAAGGCACTCTCCTTTGCCACCTCCAATCCTGCTGTGATCTACGCCGCCATGTGCAATGACTGTAACTTCTACCCGCCTAGCGCAGAGGAACTCCGGAGCTACGGGGTATGGAAGTCAACAGATGGGGGCACGACCTGGCGCGAGGCAAGTGACACCCACATAGCTGACCAGAATGTGACCGCTCTCGCTGTCGACCCCGGGCAGGACGAAGTTGTGTACGCCGGAACGAAGAACGCTGGCATCTTCAAGAGCTTGAACGGGGGAAGTACCTGGGAGCTAATGAGCGACGGACTCCGCGTCCTAGACATTCGCGCTCTCGCCATCGATCCCCGGAGTCCGCAGACTCTCTACGTGGGAGCCGAGAACGGGGGAATCTACAAGTCCGCAGATGGCAGCGCGAGGTGGGCGGCCGCGAGCAGCGGCATGGACCCCGAGGCAGCCATTCGCGATATCGTCATCGATCCGACGAACCCGCAGGTGCTCTACGCTGCCGATCTCCGCACGGGCGTCTACCGCTCACCAGATGGCGCGAAGACCTGGGTGAAGATCAACGAAGGTCTCCGAACCCGCGCGGTGAAGGCCTTGGCCATTTCGGCGGACGGCAAGGTCCTGTACGCGGCAACGGAGGGCGAGGGGGTCTTCCGGCTTGATCTACCGTAGGGAAGTATCACGCGCCTCGGCGCGAGGCGAGAGGGGCGGATGAAAGAGCGACTCAGTTTGCCGAAGAGCGCGAGGATCGCGGCGACCTCATCAGCACTCGCACTCCTTGTCCTGCTCTGTGTGCCGAGGGGTGAGCCCGCTTCGTCTGCCCCGACGCTGCTGGAGACCGTCCTCTATCAGGAAGACTTCGAGGACGGGCAAGCCCAGGACTGGGAGCTGGAACCAGGCTGGGCGATCACCCAAGACACTGCTGGCAATCGAGCGCTTCGGGGTCAGGGGCACTTATCGGCGCGCTACCTCGGCGAGGGCTGGGGGGACTACACTCTCAAGCTGCGTGTCAAGCTCATCACAAAGGCGGCATCCACCTCAACTACCGTTGCTGTGTAGGTGCCTGCCGCCGGTACTTCATGAGGGGAAGCAGTTGTTCAAAGACGTCCAACTACGTCTATCGAGGAAGTGTCCTACAGAAGAGTGTTCTATGGGCCTGCCTGGACTCGAACCAGGGACCTCCCGCTTATCAGGCGAGCGCTCTAACCAGCTGAGCTACAGACCCCGAGTGAAGCCCGGCAATAGTATCGGGCGGCCCGGGGAGTGTCAAGCAGGAAGCGGACGAAAGCGCAGTTGCCGCCGCGGTTTCACTCTTCAAGGGCGCTGTCGGCCTCGTGGGCCCGAAGAGCTTCGGCGAGCGGCTCCATGTTGCCTTCGAGGACGGTCGTGAGGTCGTAGAGGCTGAGCCCGATGCGATGGTCGGTGATGCGGTTCTGCGGGTAGTTGTAGGTGCGGATCTTCTCGCTGCGTTCGGCCGTTCCGATCGCGGCGCGCCGAGTTGCCTTGAGTGCGGCCTGCTTCTCCTGCTCGTGGCGGTCGTGGAGGCGGGCGCGAAGAACGCGCATCGCCTGGGCGCGGTTCTTCATCTGGGACTTCTCGTCCTGGCAGCTGGCGACGATGCCCGTCGGGACGTGCGTGATGCGCACTGCGGAGTCGGTCGTGTTCACGCTCTGCCCGCCGGGGCCCTGAGAGCGGAAGGTCTCGATGCGCAGATCGTTCGGATCGATCGCGATCTCCACGTCCTCGGCCTCAGGAAGCACGACAACGCTCGCCGTCGATGTGTGGATGCGCCCTTGCGCCTCGGTCTCTGGCACGCGCTGGACGCGGTGGACGCCGGACTCGTAGCGGAACACGCTGTAGGCATCCTTCCCCTCGACGGAGAACGTGAGCTGCCTGAACCCGCCGAGCGGCGTCGGATGACTGTCGAGAAGCGAGGTCTTGAGACGCAGTTTCTCGGCGAACCGCGCGTACATGCGGAACAGGTCCGCGGCGAAGAGGCTCGACTCCTCTCCGCCCGTGCCAGCGCGGATTTCGACGATCGCGTTCTTCTCGTCGTTCGGATCGGGGGGCGCGAGAAGCCGTCGGAATCGGCCGGCAAGGTCGTCGAGGCGCGGGCGGTCCGCCTCGATCGCCTGCGTCAATTCATCGCGGAGCTCGAGGTCGCTGTTCCGCAGGTCCTCCATCTCGGCAATGGACGTCGCGAGCTTCTGCCACTCCTCACCGATGCGGATGAGGTCCTGCACCCGCGCGAAGCGCTGCGCGGTCTCGCGGTAGTCAGGACGCGAGTACGCGGTCGGGTCGGACAGGCGCTGCTCGAGCTCTGCCCGCTCGGCGCGTGCCTTCGCAAGATGAGGAGGGATCTCTAGATTCGCCATAGCGTCCTAACGCTACGTCAACCGAGAAGCGGTTTCAACCGGCTCGCACGACGAGCTGACTGCGCAGGAAGTCGATCTCGTCCTTGAGGCAGTCGACGCGTGCGTACAGCTCGCCGATCACTTCGTGGGCGCCGACGACGGCCTCACGGCGGCAGGTCTCGAGTTCGCTGCGCAGGAAGACGACCTGCTCGGCCAACAAGCGCTCGACGTCGCTCGCGAAGTCCACGGCGTCAAGCGATGCCTGGGAAAGGAGCCGATCGACGAATGCATTCTCTTCCATACGGTGAGGCTACGCAGACCGGAGTTCCGAGGTCGGACACTTGGCCGGTGAGGGAGAACCCTTCGTCCCTTCGGAGCTCACTCGGCGTCCCTCTTGGGAGACGGGACTCTGGCTAGACTCGGCTCATCGAGAGGATACGAATGAGCAAGATCACGGTCGATGCAAGAGCCTGCATTCAGTGTAGCGCGTGCGTTCGCGTCTGCGCCATCGCCGGCGTCTTCGAGATTCGCGACAGCGCCTCGGTCGCCGTCTACCCTGAGAGATGCTGGGGGTGCGGACAGTGCGTTTCGGTCTGTCCGGTCGACGCGATCGACCACGACGCGTTCCCGCTCGAGAAGTGCCCGCTCGTTGACAACGGCCATCAGCCCACGGCGGAGCAGCTGACGATCCTTATGCGGACTCGGCGATCGGCCAGGACGTTTGCCGAGCGGCCCGTGCCGCGCGACATCGTGCGCGACCTGGTGAGCGTGAGTCGCTGGGGACCGTCGGCGCAGAATAGCCAGGACGTCGATTGGGTCGCGATCGACGATCGGGCGCGCATCACCGAGATGTCCAAGGCGACTGTCGATGAGATCCGCCGGTTTGCACGCCTGATGCGTCACCCCGTGCTCCGCGGAGTCCTGCGCCTATTCCTCGGGCGGGAGCTGGCGAAGAGCGCCGGCAGCAATCCGCGAGCCGGCGAGGAGCTCCTCGACCGCTGGGCAAAGGGTCTCGACCCCATTTTCTACAACGCCCCCGTCGTGCTCGTCGGCCACACGCGGAGCCGGCGGGCGTTCGCGCGCGACGACGCCATCTATGCTGCGTACAACCTCATGCTCGCTGCGGAACGGCAGGGGTTGTCCACCTGCCAGATCGGTATCTTCCAAATGGCGGCCGAACACAGCAACAAGGTTCGGCGCATGCTGGGGCTGTCTGAGGGGCGCACCGCCCAGGTTACGCTTGTCCTAGGATACCCGCTCCATCCCTTCCGAAGGCTCGTGCCTCGCAGGATGCCCGAGCTGGTCTGGAACCCTCGCTAGCATGGATCTCGCAGTCCTGCGACATCTCCTCATCTCCAAACCCGGCGCCACGGAGGACCAGCCCTTCGGTCCGGACGTCTTCGTCTACAAGGTCGGCGGACGCATGTTCGCTCTCGTCGCGCCCGATTCTCCGGCTCGGGTCACGCTGAAGCTGGAACCGCTACACGGCCAGCTCTTGCGCGCGCAGAACGCGTCCGTCCTCCCGGGCTACCACATGAACAAAGACCATTGGAACACGGTCATCCTGGATGCGGACGTCGTGGACGACGAGCTCGCCGACTGGGTCAACGAATCCTACGCGCTCGTCGTCGAACGCCTCCCGCGGCGGGAGCGAGAGCGCTTGCTCTCCCCAAGCAACGCCTGAGTCTGATGTAAGAGCGCGGTCGGCTGCTCTACAACCTCTCCGACCTTGGATCGACTGGGCTAGGGCTTCGGCTTCGCGGTGGGCGTTGTCGTCTTCGTCGTCGATGTCGCAGGCGTTGTGGTCTTTGTGGTGGACGGTGCCGTGGCCTTGGTCGGCGTGGCTGCCGGGGTGGCCGTTGATGCTGGTGGATTCGCTACGCGCCAGGCGAGGAATTGACGGATACCGGTGACGACGCCGGCGGCAATCTTGTCCTGGTACAGCCCGTCGAGGAGTTGGGTTCGCTCGGCTGGGTTCGTGATGTAGCCGACCTCCACAGTGACGGCCGGCATCGACGTTCGCTGCAGGTACGACTCCTGAGTTCGGATGCCGCGGTTTCGCGCGCCGGTCGACAGGCTCAGAGCGTCCTGGAGCATCGCCGCGAGGGTCCAGCTGGCATCCGAGTCCTTGCGCGTCGTGTCGACCCACGTCTCTACGCCGCTCACGTCGCTCTGGGTGAACGAGTTGACGTGGACGCTGACGTAGATCGACGCGCCGCCGTCCTGGGCGATGCGAATGCGTTCTTCGAGCGGAACGAAGACGTCGACGGACCGCGTCGTGATCGTGCGAATTTGCGGATCGGCCGCAAGCAGTGCCTGAACCCGCTTGACGATGGCGAAGTTGATCGCCTTCTCCGTGTAGTCGCCCGACGTGGCTCCGGGGTCCTTCCCGCCGTGCCCGGCGTCGAGGGCGATGAGGATCTTCCCTTGGGTTGAGGTGGAAGGCCCAGCGGGTTGGCGCAAGAAACCGAAGTAGGCGACCGCGGCGGCGGCGAGCAAGACGATGACCGCGATGGCAATGTACCCACGCTTGTTCATGGCCTCAGCTTATCCTCGGCCGCGCCGGGCGCCAGGCCTGTGCCCCTCGCCCCGAGGCCGATTGTCACCATGTGGCATAGGCGATGTGTCTATGTTACGATGGGTACACGGGTTCGCTCTCGGGCGCAGGGAGGCGTGAGTGACCGAAGGCATCGGACTTGGGCTGGTTCTGGCGACCCTCGCGGGCCTGTCGACGCTCGTCGGCGCCGCGGTCGCGTTGCTGGCCAAGGCTCCCGGCCCTCGGTTCATGGCCTTCACCCTGGGTTTGTCCGGCGGCGTGATGATCTACGTCTCGTTCGTCGAACTCCTGGGAAGCTC
>Ga0315278_10001684_pt1 | contig 19526 bp, 23 predicted proteins | sample YL17G06_0_MG_FD_203880 | JGI IMG/M metagenome (GOLD analysis project Ga0315278, IMG submission 203880) | Sediment microbial communities from Yellowstone Lake, YNP, Wyoming, USA - YL17G06_0 | ecosystem: Environmental > Aquatic > Freshwater > Lake > Sediment | place: USA: Wyoming | collected... | reverse complement strand
CTATACCAGTTGAATTAATCAAAGAGAAGTACTTCCCGGAGCAGAGTTGAGTTTAAACACCTATCAGGCCGTTAATTAGAGTCTGTCCATAAACTAAGAATTAAGTTGTCCGTCATTCCCCGACTCGATCGGGGAATCCAGTGTTTTCAATAGGTTCTGGATTGTCCGGTCAAGCCGTACAATGACAAAATACGACTTTATAAACAGACTCTAATTAAATCCTATGATGCAGTAGTTAAGTTGTTCAGCTGAAAATGTCCGGTTTATCGGTGGCTATTCCGTCGACGTCTTTTGCAATAAAGTTCTGGACTTCTATTATCGTATTAACTGTCCAGACGATAACCTTGAGATTGCTCTTGTGCGCCTTTGCTATATCCCTCCTGTGAACGAATCTGTACAGAGGGACGAGGTACTGGGCATTCAGCTTCAGGGCCGCATCGATAGGTTTTTTGAACTTCGTGTAAATGAGGCCGGTTTCGATTTTCTTGTCAAGTTCCCTGACATGAGCAAGGGCCTCTTCATGGAAGGAAACGACTATGACCCTGTCTTCCAGTTTTTCTTTTCTGATTATATCCAGGACATCCCTTTCATAACCGGTCTCTTTTAATTCCACCAGTATTTTTTCGACCTTTCTGTCGATAAAGCGCAGGGCTTCATCGAAGGTAACAATCCTGTTATCTGTCAACTGCTTCAGTTCCTCAAGCGTTGACTCTTTTATCTGAACATCTTTTCCAAAGACTTTTTTCAGATTATCATCGTGAATAACAATCAATTTCGAATCGCCGGATATTCGCACATCGAGTTCGATGGCATTTGCACCCAGTTCGATCGCCTTCCTGAAACTTTCGAGGGTATTCTCGGTTTCGTATGCTTTCGCTCCTCGATGGCTAACTTTCAGAAACATAGATACTTTCCTTTCTCAATTCAATCAGATCTTAAAACTGCTGCAATATTTTATGAATATGCCGAAGATTAAGCAAATACCGAAACCGGTTTCAGGGGGATTGATCCTCTCATATAAATGCTCTGCGGAGTGCAGACATTGCATCTATGCCTGTTCTCAGAAATGGCCTGCTGACTGGATGTTACTGGAGAATCTGGAAAAAATCCTCAGACAGCTATCAGGGCTTTATCATTTTGCAAAAGACCTTGGATTTATGGATTCAGAGGAAGGCTATTTATCAAAGTGCCATCTCTGCATGGAAATAAGAAAGTACCTCTCTTCAAAAGGTGACTTTACGGAACTACAGCCAAAGGAGTTCTATCAACATCTGGAGTAGAAAAAACATGAGATCCTATTTCTTGTGATCGGATCATTCCTTCAGGTAGAACCAGCAGGTCGGTATGATATTCTCACAGGAGTAAACAAAAGTGTCATTGCCCGAGATGTGTTTAATTCCTATCCAAGCAAATATAACAAGTGCAGGTCATGGGTGTTTTTTTCGATCTCAATGAAGCACCGGTAAAAATGGCAGGGTATTGAATCCGAGGAGAAATCAACGTTTCTTGGAGGAATGTTGTGAAGCGGAACAATGTCGTGTCGTCAGGTTGTTTGTATCACCGCACTATACGTAACAAAACCTACTTTTTCTAATGTTTTCAGTTAGTTAAAGCCTATTTTCCATTATCCCATTTTTGCAATATTGAAAGCCATCATCTCTTATTGGCTGTGTTCTCTGCAGTACAATGTTAATAGCCTTATAGTAGTCCCTCTGCACTTTGAGATTGGAGACTCTACAATAGCACTGGGTTGTAGTAATCCGGCTGTGGCCCAGCAGATCCTGAATGGTAACGAGATCGGCATCCGCATTTAACAGCTGGGTTGCCATAGTGTGTCTCAAGTGATGACAGGATACTTCTATGCCGGCCTTATGTGCATAGTGTTCGATTCTCTTCTGAATGCCGCGAACTGATATCGGCTTCCCTCTCAGCGATCCCTTCTGCACCAAGAACACTCTTTTCTCCTTCGACCATTTCCGCTTCTGCATATACTCCTCTAAGGCGCTCTTAGCATCCTCACTGAGATAGACAACCCTGTCCTTGCTGCCTTTTCCATTGAAGACATAAAGTTGTCTGCTGCGATACTCTATCGCATCTCCTGTCAGTCGCGCAACCTCTTCAACTCGTAGACCGCATCTGAGCATGAGCATGAAAACAGCCCGATCTCTGGTATCACTGATTTCGTTGAAGAGTGCTTCAACCTGTGCGTCTCTGAGATGTTTGGGCAGTGGCCGGGGTAGACGAAGCCTGTAATTCTTTTTGACCGGATTGGCAAGCGGCATTCCCTCATCTTCGATCAGGTAATCGTAAAAGGCGTGAATGCAACCGAAATGACAGTTGATGGTCTTTGGTTTCTTTCTCCTTCTCAAGAGATGGTCCAGATAAGCGTCCGTTTCTTTGGAGGTTACCCGCTCTATAGAAATCTGTAGCCAGGCACTGAAATGACTGAGGATATTGATATAGTTTTTCACGGTGTGCACCGAATAGTTCCTTCGCTTCAGGAATCTCCGGTACCTCGCAATAGGCTCAGTAGTCTCCATGAACACCCCCCTGTTCGATAATCGCCATGGCACGGAAGTACTCCTCTTCGCGACTCTTGTCGGTCAGGCGAGCATATCGCCGGGTCATCTCTATATCACGATGGCCCAACAGCAGTTGGAGACATTCCAGGCGCATACCGGCATTGAGCAGTTCGCTTGCAAAGGTATGCCGAAGACTGTGGATTGTGTAGCCTTTGTCTTGGAGCCTTGTTTCACTCAAATATTTTGTAAAGATATCCCAGGCCGCAGTGTAGCATAAGTTACTCCTTCTCAAGCCGTAAAAAAGATATTCTTTGCTCTTATCTCTCTTTTTAAACCAGAGACGTAAAGCCATCAGTGCATCATCACTCAGATAAACCACTCGTCCAAGGCTGTTCTTCTCCCCTTCATAGATGTGTATCTTCTTCTCACGCACATCGAGATCTCTCATCTTCAAGCCAAGAACTTCACCAATTCTCATGCCTGTTCGTAAGAGCACTATGACGAGAGCACGGTCACGAGCTTCCTTAATGGCAGCGAGTATCTTTCTGACATCACCCGGTGCAATGGCCCTCGGCAGGAAATCAGGCACTTTGAGTTTGATCTTACGTTTAAGTATGCGCTCGTTAATGATATCCTGTTCGATCAGAAACCTCAGGAAAGCCCAGAGATTATTAAGACTTGTCCTGACCGTGGTGACTTTGAGCCCTCGATCCTGCTCGTGTTCGATAAATAATTCCAGATCGCCACTGACAATATCTTGAAGTTGGCTCTTCCCTATGCCAGCATAGAAAGAGAGAAAGGAACTCACTGCGTGAAAGCTGCCATTAAGAGTGCTTGGCTTGTGGTTCATCCTCCACTTGTAGCGCATGTAGCTCTCTAAGTGCTCTCTGTCAGGAAGCTCCATGTTGGATATCTTCTGAAGAATGCGATCGATAGGAGTGTCTGGTGCGGTCAGATAATTTACTGCTTCGATCTTACTGCTGTGTGGTCTGCTGATAATCGGCATTGCCTGGATCATTGTTTCCTCCTCTTTCTATTTGAAAAAGTAGGTTGATCATGACCCTAAGCAGCCCTAAGAATCAATCAATTTTGTTACGTATAGCACCTACAAGTCCTCGGAATCAAGCGTAAGTGAAATCAGAAGATTACTGATATAAATAAACAGATAACGTTCACGGCTGAAAAGAAGTCCGACAGCTATCCGGAAGCCGCATACAATATGATATGAGGAGGGACTGTCAAGCAACGTCCCTCCCCCTCTTTTCATTTCATAGCTATGGGGAGAAGATCAGCTATTTATAAAGCTTTATTGTATCAAGCTTCCCGCTGGGTCCCATGCCAGCAGAGCAACTACTGTATCCAGTTCCAGCGAGATCAAGTTTCAACCTGGCAACCATGCCGACCGGGCCGTAGCCCGTACCCCCTAATTCGTACTCGCAAAAGCAAAACGTATTAGATTCTTGGCCCACCCTAAGAAACTTAAATGGTATCGACAAATTGTTCGAAGGAATTGCGGAATATCCCGGCGGGACGGAGGATATGTTTTTAGGCTGTATAGTAATGTTGTCAACGATAATCTGTGGCGGACAATCCCGCCGAACTGAACTGTCTACTACACTGATATTGGGTACTTTTTGTTCTGGTGGCAATGTCACTGATGAGGCTGGTGGCATCTGCTGCTGGCTTTTTTGATCTTGAAATGGATTTAATGCTTGAGCACTTGTTTTTAAGCCGGAAGTGCAGCATTTGTCTGTCTTTTTCGCAGGGACTCCATTTTTTAACATGCACTTTCCAGAAGAGCTGCTTTGTAAATTCGTTGGTTTTACCAATGTAAATGAATTACATTGTTGGTCTGCTTTACAAGCGTTTTGGCATTGTTCTATAGTTTGCACATCCATTTGCTTGTAGTCCATTCCAGGCCGGTTTGTGTCCTCCTCCCAGGCAGGGGTACCTATCATTACAGCAAGCGCCCCTGATACCAACAACCCAATTAAGAAAACCAAACACAGGATACTTATGCCCATTCCCTTTTTCATCTTTTACCCTCCTCATTGTAAGTATTTTTTAAAATGCTTCTGTATGTTAGTGGTCAGTTCCTTCAAAAAGGTTCATACTAAAATTTCTCATATCATATGGTCTTTGTATTTGCTGCACATTATACTCTAAAACGCACTCTATATACTCTCGCTCAAGAGGTTGTAGATTGAATATAAACTCAAAAAGGGATGAATTTAGGATAGGGCAATAGTATTATAAGTTATTGATTCCCGGTTATACTCATCACAATTATATCGGGTTTCAAATGTGTCTGCTTCAGGAAGAAGGTCATTATCTCAAACCCCCTCATTCTTCTCTGCATCTTACGCCCCGTAATATGTTTTAACGCTGGCACCTACTGATCGGTAGGCGCCATTACCGTGTTGGGTGTCCCTATTTCTCCTGTGTAAAAGACAATAAGAACCACAGGCATTGTGCTGAGGTTCTTTCCGTTATGAGGGATATTAACGACTTCTATAATAGCGTTGCCGGCAGTGAAATGGTATGTGTTCCCTCCTCTTACCTCCACAGTCAGGTTCCCTTCCAGCACATAGGCGTAAAGGGGAACAGGATGGCTGTGCCACCCTGTTTCAGCGCCAGGCTTGATTTCCACTTTCATGGCGGTTATTTCCGGCTTTTCGGAATTCAGGTATTTCGCAGGATGATTACCGGTCGTTGTGGTTGTCTTCAGAATGAGCGTTGCTTTAACTCCAGAGTCATAGTCATCTGCTACGGCAATGTATGGAACTCCGAAAATAAAAATAACCAATATAATGATGAGATGTTTTCTCATGCAATCCTCCCAAACAGAAATTTAAGAAACTTTGCTTAAATTTTATCGTAGCATGAAAACTTCCTCAATTAGGTAAAAGATGTCCTGAATGTGTAAATATTGTCATAATCTGTCGTCCTGCAATTCTTTAATGCCATAAAATCAGCGTGTTGTAAATCTATTCTCTGGCATGGAATATGCTTTATATATTAAAGAAAGTAAAAATATTGTAATTGTAAAAATCACCGTAGGGAGGTGACGAAAATGAAACAGGCTGATCTTGATACGATTAGTGAAATAGCGGCAAGATACGGTTACTCTGAATGGTCACTGGTTGGGTTCACCCCAACAGGAGATCACAGTATATTTTCGTATTTTACCGATCCATCGATCTTGCCGGTTTTCAAGATTATTCTTATTTCAATGCTGAAAACAGTCGGTGAATATGTTGAAAGGTATCAGGGTGATTATGACAGGAATGTTCATCATGCAGGAACGTGTTGATTGAAAAGGGCGGGCTATCAGGGGAGAGCGGTCTGAGGCAGGCAATATGAAGAAAGAAATTCTGGGACAGATAGAAGACATTATTTGCAGAATGAAATGCCCGAAGGATTTTGTATGTTACAGGTCTGGATTTAGCGGACTTTGCATGGCAGAAGATATCGGCCTGGAGTCCTTCATAGCGTGTATGAGCAAAGAGTCGCAACATTGCGAATTCGCAATCAATTTCGGGGGCCGGTTTTTCTGCAAATGTCCGCTCCGCATCTGTATCAGCAAGAACCTGGAAAATAAAAACTGACTTAGCCCATGTCATTCATGAATTTTTCTTATAGCCTCTGGGAGAGAGTATCTTCGCTCATTCTCGGTCGTCCCTCCCTGCGAGGCTTTTGCCTCTTTATCTTCGAAATGTATTTGACTATCGGCAAAAGAATCCGCTCAAATACTCTCTCCCCGGTAGATATGCTTAATTTAATGAATAAAGTGGAGTAGATGTCAGATACTGTGTGTGCGGGATAGAATGCCTATTTGTTATTTGCGGTGAGTTTATCCATTAGCTTCCCCTCATATTCCGGAAAATCTTCGAAGGTTAATGGTTGCTTACGGTTCATGTTAAGTTTTAAAAGCCTGAAATTCAATTCTCTTATCTTCTTCAGCCTTTCTTTATCGTCATCAATCGTATTCATCAAAGAGAACAAGTTTACCATTTCATTCCTCATATCCAGTTCAGGTGGGATGCAGCCGGCATTTTTCAGGAATTTATAAGCCATTCTCAGGTCTTCGGGAATCCATGTCTCATCCTCAAACTGGATTGGTTTCCCCATATTTTCAAGATTATCGAAATCGCCATTTTGTATGGCTTCGATAATGCGTCTCTCTGCAATTCTATAAAAAGCATCCATAACTTTTTTTAACTTACTCCGAGCATTCTGTCAAGGGCTGTTTTTGCAGGGATCCGTATCTCTTCAGGCACTTTAATTATATAATTGTTTTCCTTCAATGCCCTGAGCAGACTGTTCAACGTTGTCTTTTTCATATTCGGACAGATCATGTCTTTTCTCAAAGGATAAAAGATCTTATCAGGGTTTTCTTTTTTCAGGCGATACATGAGCCCTATCTCAGTCCCCACGATGAATTCTTTTTCAGAAGACGCTTTAGCAAACCTCAGCATGCCGGATGTGCTTGTTACATTATCTGCCATCTCAAGCACATCAAGTCTGCATTCCGGGTGTGCCATTACAAGGGCCTTTGGATGTTCTTTCCTTGCATTTGCAACATTATCGGGGGTAACCCTTTCATGCACGTGGCAGTATCCATCCCATGCGATGACCTTCTTTTTCGTATTCCGCTGAGCCCACATAGAAAGATTTCTGTCAGGAACGGATATGACTGTATCAGAAGGTAAAGATTCAATGACCTTCACTATGTTGGCTGAGGTACAGCATATGTAACTCTCTGCTTTTACATCAGCAGTTGTATTCACATAAGCAACAACCGGGACCCCGGGATATCGGGCCTTTATATCCCTTAAAGTAAACTCTTTCGGGTATATGTAAGATGGCGGATTCATGAATCCTGGAAAGCTGTTTCTCTCCCAACGGGGAGAATCGACATGGATCATATCAGCCATAGGGCATCCTGCATCAATCTCTGTGAGCAGGACAGTTTTATCAGGACAGAGGATGGAAGCGCTCTCTGCCATGAAATTAACGCCTGCAAATACAATAATATCACAGTCTACAGTTGATGCGGTCCTTGAAAGCTCAAGCGAATCGCCTGTGAAGTCAGCGATTTCCTGAACCTCATCCCTCTGGTAATTATGTGCGAGAATGATCGCACGTCTCTTCTGTTTTAATTCGAGGATCTCTTCCCGGAGAAGGGTATGATCAGAGGTCATTTAAAATCTGACGGGATTCTTTATAAAGAGAGAAGAATTTGTGAAAAGCACAGTGCCGTCGTCCATGGTGATTTTATAAATTGCTTCAGATTTTTTATCATTATAATTTACTTTTGTTGAATATGTCGTTTTACCATTATAAAGTGAAAGCACTTTTTTGACATATTGTCTTGTCTCTGTGATAGGCGGTACATATCCGAATTTTTCAACAGTCTTCGGGCCTGCATTATAGGCAGCAAGCGCAAGGGTTAGATCGCCGTTGAATTTTTCGAGGAGGAATTTCAGATATTTTGTGCCGCCTTCGATATTTTCTTCCGGGTCAAACGGGTTACGAACATTCATGTCCATTGCTGTCCCAGGCATAAGTTGCATGAGACCCTTTGCTCCTGCCCGTGACACAGCCCTGTTGTTCCAGTTAGACTCTGTTTTGATGACAGCCTTAATCAGGGATGGGTCCAGGTCGTAATTTGCAGCCTTTTCGTGAACAATGCTGTGGTAATCCGAAGAACCTTCAGAGCTCAACCGGGAAGACCCCGACCGTACAGACTGTATTTTTTCCTGTGGCGCTACTGTGTTGTCCTTATGAATCTTATTCGCTTTTTTACCTAAAGGTGCATCTGTGTAACAAATAACACCATTCTCATCAGTATATTTATATATATCGGCTGAAGCGGTAGATGATAAGAACACTATGACTATAATGGCAATAATATACCTCATTATCATACTATATCACTAAAATAAAATACTGTCAATAACTTTAAAGTAATAATTTAAATCATCTATTTAACTTATTTAAAATAAAAGGAAAATTATGTATTAGGACAGTGAGATTCCTTCTGCAAATCCTCTAATGATACCTTCCGGGGTCGAGTTGATTTTCCTCACAGGGATACCGAGTGCCTCTTCCATATTATTTAACGTAATATCATCTAAAAATCTGTTTTCTTCATTAAGGACTACGTCAGGTAAGAGGACTGTTTCATGTCCTTCTATTCTGTCCAATATGGTTTTGATGACATCCCTGCCTGATAAAAGTCCTGCAACAGTTACTGATGAACCAAAAAATTTATTCTCTACCGGTAATGCATCGATTAGGATGTTTTCCTTCTCCGAGAGTTTTTCCAGGAACTTTTTCAGAAAGGGATAGAATGACACTCCGGTGAACGTAAGAAATTTTTTCTTAAGCTGCCCTATCTTGGGCACCTTGATTTTTTTTGCCTGATGCATGAAGAGTGGTACCATTCCCACACCATTTTCTATCTGATGCAGTTCCCCGTATTCTTTCAGGGGAGGAAAAGAACGCTCTGCCTTGAGATAGAGCTCATCTGCAGCATAAACGATAGCATTCCCATGTTTTTTTAAAAACCTTTTCTGAAACGATTCAATAATTTTTATCGCATCAGCAGCGTCTTCTTTTATGACCGGGCGAATGCCCGGTTTTTTATAGAGGGTAAGGCCGACAGGCACAACTGCGACAGACAGGACATAGGGATAAAGGCTGTAAAGATTGCTGATAGTCTGCTGCAGTTCCTTCCCGTCATTATATCCGGGACAGAGTACGATCTGGAGGTTAAAACGCAGCTTGTTGTCTCTAAGAAATTTGAGCTCCTTCATGATATCAGGGGCTTTTGGATTTCCGAGGAGTTTATTTCTCACAACTCTGTTTGTGGAATGTACCGAAATATAGAGGGGACTCAGCCTCTGTTCAATAATGCGTCTTTTGTCTTCCTTGCTGAGATTGGAAAGTGTGACGTAATTTCCATACAGGAAGGACATCCTGTAGTCTTCATCTTTTATATAAAGAGATTTTCTTAACCCTCCCGGAAGCTGTTTTATAAAACAGAAGATGCAGTTATTTTTACAGGTCATGACCTTAAAAGGTTTGAAATGCACCCCGAATTCTTTTCTGTCACCTCTGACGATTTGAATATGAATAATTTTTCCCCCGCGCTTAACTTCAGTATCAAGGCTATCGTCAGCACTGAAAAACATGAAGTCAACAGGGTCGCGGAGCTTATGTGAATTTATGGATAGGACTGTATCTCCGGGGAGGAGACCTACTTTTTCAGCCGGGCTGCCTTGCTGAACAGTATCTATCTGAATGCCATGTTCAGCCTGCATGTGTCAGTTTTAATCCCTTGTAAATATAATGAAGTCCTGAGAGTATTGTAATCCCTGATGTTGCCCAGAGAAAGAAATAGGGCATATCCGGCAGGATGGGCAGATTGATATCAAAAAGAATATAAGCGATAAGCAGACTCTGCAACCATATTGTAGCCTTGCCAAGTATTGACGGCTGAACATGTGAAGTGCCGGTAATGAGATAAAGGAGAAACCATCCTGTAATTATTATCACATCTCTGCTGATCACTATTATGGTAAGCCATTTCGGTATCCAGCCATATATAGAAAAAACAATGAATGAACTGACAAGCAGGAATTTATCAGCTAACGGATCAAGAAAAGTTCCTAGAGCAGTCTTCTGATTCTTAAGCCTGGCAAAAAGTCCGTCAAATGTATCTGTAAGCGCTGCGGTTATGAACAGGAAAAGTGAGTAGTCATAACGTTTATAAATTATTGAGGTTACAAATACAGGAATGATGATTATCCTTGTTATTGTTAATGCGTTGGGTATGTTCAATACCCCCACGTTTCCCCCCGTTAAGAAAAGTTAAAAGTTATGGAAAATTTAAAGGCATTGCCTGGAATTTCAATCTCAGCCCAAGCCGATGATAGCATGTATTGCTGATTTCCTTATCGTTATACAAAGACATCAATGTCTTCGCATAGCAGCCCTCAACAGCAAAACCATGTTTATCGGATTCATTCTGAGCAGTTGAAAGGTGCCTCTTCGCAAAAGCTTTTTTACCTGTGAGCAGGTAAATTTCTCCAAGCCCGAGTTTGCAATAGATTATACCTCTTGGATCTTTTGTGGTTTTAAACAGAGCCATGGCCTTCATGAGGTGATCATTAGCGGTTTTCAATTTGCCGACCATCTTATATGTTGTACTTAGACCCCATAGAGTATATGCGTAGCTTACCTTATCGCCTATCTTTTTATAGAGCCTTATTGCTTTTGTGAAATAAGCAAAGGCATTCTTATAATCATTCAGCATCCTGTAAGCATTTCCAATGCCGCAATACGAATAGGCCTTACCGAATGTATCTTTGATTCCGGAGAACAGCCTGTTTGCAGCCATATAGTATTTAAGGGAGTCATTGAATAATCCGGCGATACGTGAAGCGCCTCCGAGACCACAGAGACAGTATCCTGCGCCATATAAGTCTTTAAGAGATTGAAATATTCTGTAGGATTCTTTATGGGTCTTCAGCGCATCTCTTATGTCTCCCTTAATCCTTAAGGCCCCTGCCTCTGCCCATAGGGTAAATGCGATGCCCTGTCTGTCATCTTTCTTCAGGTAGATACGCTTTGATTCACGGATGAGTTGCAGGGCTTTCTTCCATTCGCCCTGCGCCCTTAACGAAAGGCCAAGTCCGACCTTTGCATCAGCGACCTTAACAGGAGATTTGGTTTGCATCGCAATTTTTATTGCATCAGCATAGCTTCTTTCAGCAAGGTCGAAATTGCCTGTCATCCTTAAGGTATCACCCAAAGACATCATGCAATGATACATCTTTTCCCGGTCCTGCTGCTGTGTGTATACCTGCAAGGCCTTCCTGAACAGTCTGAGGGCTTGTTGATAAAGAGATTGTTCCCTTAGCTTTTCTGCTCTGGAAAGGATATTATCTGTTTTTAACAATATCTCTAAATTGTCTGACGATTGTCCCATAATCTTTTGAATGAAAAAAAGCAGACCCCATGACAAGGATGTCCGCACCTGCAGACACAATGTCCAGTGCATTATCGAGCTTAACACCGCCATCAACTTCTATAAGGGTATGAAGTCCTTTTTCACTGATGAGTCTTTTTAACTTTTTTATCTTGTCTGTAGACATTTGAATAAATCCCTGTCCGCCAAAGCCTGGATTAACTGACATGATAAGGGCCATATCTATATCCGGCAGTATGTGATCGAGGCTCCATACCGGTGTTGCAGGGTTGAGGGAAACTCCTGCCTTAATGCCGTTTTCCTTTATATAGTGCACAGTCCTGTGCAGATGTACAGATGCCTCGTAATGAACTGTCAGGTAATCTGCTCCGGCTTTTATGAAATCTTCCAGATATTTATCCGGTTCCTCAATCATAAGATGGACATCGAGCGGCAAAGAGGTTATGGTGCGAATAGCCTCAACGATAAAAGGGCCTATGGTTATATTCGGGACAAAATGACCGTCCATGATATCAATATGGAGTATATCGGCCCCTGCTTCCTCGGCTGCTCTTATCTCTTCACCCAGTTTTAGAAAATTCGCTGAAAGTATTGACGGTGCTATTTTAGCCATATGATTCGTTATTACCTCTAAGAAAACAGTTTATATAATAAAAGGAAACTCAGGACAGCTTCAAGTAAATTGTGTCCCCTGTCTTTATCTGTTTTCCAGGCTCTGGTTTTTGCGATCCAATGATCTCTCCTGAACCCTCAGTCGAAAGCTTCAGGTTTAGTTTCCTGATGAGCACATTTGCCTGTTCGAGGGACATGCCATTGAAATCAGGACAGTGATAGATATATTCATAAGGGCCGAGACTAACAAGCACAGTGATTATATCACTTACCTGCTCTTCAGTCCCCGGTCTCTGAGCTATGATTCTGTCCTTTTCAACAATATCAGAATGCACCATTATCAACCTGGCAATTTTCAATCCTTTCTGCAGCAACATGGATTCGGCATTTGTTATTGTCTCATTTGCTATCATAGGAACATACTTCACCCTCGAACCTTTGCTGATAACAACCTTTATGCCCCTTCGCTCTTTAACCTTTTTGCCTGCCGGCACATCCTGCCTGATGATATTGCCGGTAGCAATGGTAGAATCATAATCTTCACCTTCGATCTTGAGATAAAGACCCTTATTCGACAGCAGTTTGTTTGATTCCAGCGGGCTTTTTCCATACAGATCAGGCACATCAACTGTCCGGCTGAAGCTGAGAGCCTTGAAAGTAAGGTATCCAAAGATTAACCCAAGCAGTATGAATGCAAAAATATAAAGGGGGTACCTGATAAATTTATGCAAATCTTTATTCAATCCCTTGCTCCGAACCAAAGAACTTTATTGCCTCTCTGACCTGTTTCATATCAACGCTGGTATTAAGGCACGGCCCGAACGGCCTTTCATTTGTTATCCCCAATATCGGAAGTGGATAAGTGTCGGCTATCCCGCTGCTCAAATCGTTCTCACATGCAACGGCAATAACTGCTTCCGGTTTTATCTCATTTATGATCCTCCTCGCAAGAGAACCACCGGTAGCAACAAAAAGGGTTAAATGATTTTCTTCCGAGATCTGAATCAGGTCTTTAATCGCACATTTACCGCATCCTTTGCAATTGTTGATATTATAGGTAAGCCTGACGTCACATTCGTTTATCTGAAGACAGTGAGGCAAGAGGAGGAGTATTTTTTTGGGCCGGGGATTTTCTCCCCTTACAAGTCTATTATTTAAATTAATAATAAGCCTCTGATAGGTCTCTTTTTTGTTTTTTGTGAGAGATCCGGCAAACATAAGAAAAGGATACAGGATCTTAAGTGTAATCCCTCTAACCCACCTGTGATTCATTAAAAAACGTACCTTCTTTTAATCTTCTTCCCTGCAGGAAGTCTTTAGCAGTCATAAGTCTTTTGCCTTCCGGCTGCAGCTCTATTATCGAGATTAACCCTTCTCCTGTCCCAACAACAAGTTGTTCCCCGGCCTTTTCAATCCTGCCGGCCATACCTGTGCCTTCAATAGTCTTTACTTTCGTAATTTTAATCCTTTCTTTATTCAAATAACAATATGCACAGGGCCATGGATACATTCCCCGGACAAAGTTGAAAATATCTCTGGCGGTTCTTTCCCAGTTCAACCTGCCATCTTCTTTTTTCAAGGGGGGTGCATAACTTGGACCCCCTTCCTGAAGAGAGGGTTTTAAAACTCCCTCCTTTATCTTTTTAATCGTTTCAATGATGAGAGATGCTCCTGTATCAGCAAGTCTTCTGCTTAAGGTGCCTGAATCATCGTCATCATATATATCTGTCTCTTTCTGTAACAGGATGGCTCCTGTATCCATTCCTTCATCCATAAGCATAGTGGTCACCCCGGTCTTTCTTTCTCCATTTATTATTGCCCACTGTATGGGAGCGGCCCCCCTGTATTTTGGCAACAATGAGGCATGCACATTTATACAACCATGCTCCGGGAGGCTGAGAATCTGCAAAGGCAATATTTTTCCATATGCAACTACGACAATAATCTCCGGATTCATGTCTCTCAGTTCATCAAGAAATATGGGATCTTTTATATTTGCAGGCTGTAAAACCTTAATCCCGTTATCGAGTGCAAATTCTTTGACAGGTGGGGGTGAAGACATATGGTCTCTGCCTTTTCTTTTATCAGGCTGTGTTATAACCGCAATGACTTCTTCTGAATGAAGGAGAGCCTTAAGTGTCGGAAGAGCAAAGAAAGGTGTACCGAAGAATACTATACGCATTGGAATGAACCTGAAACAGGACGTAGCATTATACCAGAACTAAATGTCATTCCAGCTTGTCTGGAATCTTTTTTTGGAAAGCCGGGATAGAGCATTAAAAGAAGGATTCTCGCCTCGGTTCTCCTCGGCGAATCCGCCTGAGTGCGGACGAGTCGCTGAGGTGACCGGACGAGCCGGAATGACAAAAAAAAAGATCATTTTTCTTCTTTTGCTTCATTTAAGAACTTTTTATAACGTCTTTTAAAAAATTCTCTCCTGATGGGGCTCATCCTGTCAATAAAAAGAAGTCCGTCGAGATGGTCTATTTCATGCTGAAGTGCCCTGGCGAGAAGACCTGTCCCTTCCAATTCGATATCCTTGCCTTCTCTGCTGATGCCTTTTATAAAAACCTTTTCAGGCCTTTTGATAGATGTCATATATCCGGGGATGCTCAGGCAGCCTTCTTCTGCATCAATCATTCCTTCCTTTTCAACAATGACAGGATTCACCAGCACGATTAACGGCCATTTATCTTCTTTCACGCTCAGGTCAATGACACAGAGCCTCTTTGAGACACCTACCTGATTTGCTGCCAGACCCAGCCCCCCTGCAAAATGCATTGTCTCAATCATGTTGTCGATAAGATGCTGGGTTAGGCTATCTAAATTCTCAACAGGAAGAGTTTTTTTCTTTAAAATTTTATCAGGGAATTTATTTATCTCGAGTAAGGCCATTTTTTATTATAAAACACTTATGACCTATTATCAAAATAGTGGGCTATTAATGGCACTTGATCTGTTGAGGTTTGATTGATAGCAAACTTATTGAAATACGTGAGTAAAATTATGTATCATAAGTTACTTTTTTTCTTATTATAATTTTTTCCGGAGGTTTTTGGATTAACAGTATCGACTTCAATTCCAAGAAAGACAGAGAAACTTACCGACACAGCACATCCCATATAATGGCCCATGCTGTAAAGGCACTCTTCCCTGAGGCAAAGCTTGCCATAGGTCCTGCTATCGATGAGGGATTCTATTATGATTTTGATATTAACAGGCCTTTTACACCGGAAGACCTTTCTTTAATCGAAAAAAAGATGTCAGAAATCATAAAGCAGAACAGTCCGTTTGTCTGCAGGATTGTTTCAAAAAAAGAGGCTGTTGAGCTTTTCAGGAAGATGGGGGAGGGTTACAAAGTTGAACTTCTTGGAGAGATACCCGATGAAGAAGTCTCTCTCTATGAAGAAGGTGGATTTGTTGACCTCTGCAGGGGTCCGCATATTGAGTCTGCAGGAATGGTTACTGCGTTCAAGCTTTTGAGCGTTGCAGGTGCATACTGGCGCGGTAACGAAAAAAACAAGATGCTTCAGAGAATTTACGGCATTTCTTTTAGGGATGAGAAGGAATTGAAGAAATATCTTGTGTTTCTCGAAGAGGTCAAAAAGAGGGATCACAGAAGGCTTGGGAAAGAACTCGATCTGTTCAGCACCAGTGACGAAATTGGAGCCGGGCTTATTATCTGGCATCCGAATGGTGCATTGATACGGAGATCGATAGAGGATTTCTGGCTTAAAGAACATTACAAGTCTGGATATAAACTTCTGTATACTCCGCATATAGCCAAGCTGCATTTATGGCAGATAAGCGGGCACCTCGATTTTTACAGGGAGAATATGTATTCTCCGATGGAGATAGAGGGGATAGACTATGAAATCAAGCCGATGAACTGCCCTTTTCATATCCATGTATTCAAAAATTCATTAAGGAGTTACAAGAACCTTCCGATACGATATGCTGAATTGGGAACGGTTTACAGATACGAACGATCCGGTGTATTGCACGGTCTTTTACGTGTAAGGGGATTCACGCAGGATGATGCTCATATATTCTGCAGAGATGATCAGATAGAGGAAGAGATATTGAATGTCCTCGATTTTACCCTTTTTGTACTGAAGACCTTTGGTTTTGTTGAGTATGACATCTACCTTTCAACAAGACCAGAAAAATTTGTCGGGACACCTGAAAACTGGGAGAGATCAACCAATGCCCTGAAAAGAGCTCTCGAAACAAAAGGCCTCTCATATGATATAGACCCGGGAGAGGGTGTTTTTTACGGTCCTAAAATAGATATTAAGGTTAAGGACTCTTTAAACAGACCATGGCAATGCAGCACTATTCAGGTCGATTTCAATAACCCTGAAAGGTTTGGCATAACTTACATAGGCAGTGATGGCAAAGAGCACAGGCCCATAATGGTACACAGGGCTTTGATGGGTTCCCTCGAGAGGTTTTTCGGCATATTGATAGAGCATTATTCGGGTGCATTTCCCATTTGGCTTGCGCCTGTTCAGGTAGAAATTCTTACAATTGCAGAAAGGCATGCAGATTATGCACTGTCATTATCAGAACAGTTAAGGGCAGCAGAGATACGGACCGAATTGAACCTTGACAATGAGAAGATCGGTCATAAAATAAGAAATGCCACTATTATGAAAGTGCCTTATTTGGTTATAATAGGCGATAAAGAAGTTTCAGAAAAAACAGTTACGGTCAGGAAACTGAAAGGTGAAAATATAGGCCCGTTCACAATTGAAGATTTTATAGGGATAATAAAGGAAAAGGTAAATAATAAAAGTCTGGAATCATAAACTCAGAAGGTGAGAAGATAAGCAAAGATATTAGAGTTAATGAACAGATAAGGGCTAAGGAAGTCAGATTAATAGATGCTGACGGAAATCAGCATGGGATAGTATCGATTAGTGATGCATTGAGAATCGCATATGACAGAGGTCTTGATCTGATTGAAGTTGTACCTGACATTGTCCCCCCGGTATGCAAAATACTTGACTTTGGAAAATACAGATACCAGTTAAGTAAAAAACAGACACATAAAAAGACAATCAGCGTAAAGGAAATCAAGATCAGACCACAGATAACAGAATATGACCTTGGACTGAAAGTAAAAAATATAAGACGTTTTCTTGACGATGGCAACAAAGCAAAGATTACCATGTTCTTTAGAGGAAGAGAGGCTATCAGGCCTGAGCTTGGAATGAAGGTATTCGATAAGATAAACCAGTTGCTGACCGGCAAATTCAGTATAGAGCATGCGCCAAAGCTTGAAGGTAATCGCATAACCATGGTAATTGCAGCGAAAAGTTAGAGGTTAATAAAGTCGACAGGTTATAACTCAGCCGAAGAAGTCAGCCTCAACCGTATTCAGGTCATTCCAGTTGACTCATAAGAAAATGTTTTCTTTTGCAAAATCTGTTATAATAATAATCCAATATTTTAGCGCATAGCGAATTACTTTTTTATGGAGGATGAGATGCCGAAGCTTAAAACCCACAGAGGGGCTGCAAAGAGGTTTAAAATAACAGGTACAGGAAAGATAAAGAGGCACAGCGGGTATAAGAGTCATCTTCTTACTGGTAAATCGGCTAAGAGGACAAGAAGGTTGAGGCAAGCTTCTTTAGTTTCCGAAAAAGAATCTGTTAGTATAAAAAGATTATTACCATATCTGTAGGGATAGATAACAGATAAGATGTATTTCGCTGTTTTCTGTCCCCGGTGTTCTGATTTTTAGGAGGAATAAATGCCAAGAGCAAAGGGTGGATTTAAGACCAGAAGAAGAAGGAAAAAGCTGTTAGAGAAGGCAAAGGGCTATTATGGAGCCAAGAGTCGCCTGTTCAGGGTTGCAACTGAAGCTGTTGATAAAGCTATGCAATATGCGTACAGGGATCGTAAGGCAAAGAAACGTGAATTCAGGTCTCTCTGGATCATCAGGATCAATGCTGCTGTACGTGCCCTGGGACTCAGCTACAGCCAGTTCATGTCAGGGATGAAGAAGGCAAATATTACATTAAACAGGAAGGCGCTTGCTGATATGGCTTACAATGATCCTGCTGCTTTCAGTCAACTCGTTGAGAAAGTAAAAAGTTAAAGTAATAAAGTGGAGGACATCCTCTCTCTTAAGGCTTCATTTCAGCAGGAATCACAAGCAACTGCCAAACTGTCTGAACTCCAGCAGCTTAAAGTAAAATATCTCGGGAAAAAGGGTCTTGTTACAACAAAGCTCAGGACCCTTTCCACAATCTCTCCTGAAATAAGACCTTTATACGGCAAGACAGTAAATGAAGTAAAGGTCTATATAGAAGAAGAGATAGACAGAATAGAATCTCTTCTCAAGAGTGAAGAGTATAAAAGACGTATCCTTTCAGAAGCTATAGATATAACTCTGCCCGGCAAGTTTACTCCGTTTGGAAGAGAACATCCGATTACCAGGATTCTTTCAGAAATAACTGCAATTTTTGTTTCTATGGGATTTGAAATAGCAGAGGGCCCTGAGGTAGAGCACGATTATTACAATTTTGAGGCATTAAATTTTCCCAAAGATCATCCTGCAAGAGACATGCAGGATACCTTTTTCATTTCAGATGACGTTGTTCTCAGGACGCATACTTCTCCTGTACAGGTAAGGGTTATGGAGAAAAGGAAGCCTCCCTTAAAGATTGTTGCTCCCGGTAAGGTTTATCGCTGTGATGCGGATGTATCCCACACTCCCATGTTCCACCAGGTGGAAGGATTCATTGTTGATACTGACATTGCCTTCAGCGACCTCAAAGGCGTTCTGGAGGCATTTATCCACAGCATTTTCAGTGCAGAAACCCCTGTGAGATTCAGGCCGAGTTTTTTCCCGTTCACAGAACCAAGCGCAGAAGTGGATATCGGCTGCATATTCTGTTCAGGGAAGGGGTGCAGGGTTTGCAAGCATACAGGCTGGCTTGAGATATTGGGTGCAGGAATGATCAACCCGAGGGTATTCGAAATGGTCGGATATGACCCTGAGGTCTATACCGGATTTGCCTTCGGCATGGGTGTCGAAAGAATAACCATGCTCAAGTATTCTATTGACGATATACGGTTATTCTTCGAGAATGATTTGCGGTTTCTGAAGCAATTCTGATCATACCGTTCAGGCGTACCAGAAAAACCAAAAACAATTGTTTATAATATTCGTCTGATTTTGTCGAAGGCCTCTTCTATTATATGCGGCTCAGGCAGGAACGTGGTTCTGAAATACACTCCGTCCTCCTGTCTTCCAAACCCTGAACCAGGGACAAAGACTACCCCTTCCTTCAGCGCAGCACGCACAAATTCAATGTCTTTCTTCCATTTTGGTGTTTCTATCTTTATGAATGCATAGAATGCGCCGTTCGGAAGCGGGAACG
>Ga0315278_10001682_pt1 | contig 19542 bp, 15 predicted proteins | sample YL17G06_0_MG_FD_203880 | JGI IMG/M metagenome (GOLD analysis project Ga0315278, IMG submission 203880) | Sediment microbial communities from Yellowstone Lake, YNP, Wyoming, USA - YL17G06_0 | ecosystem: Environmental > Aquatic > Freshwater > Lake > Sediment | place: USA: Wyoming | collected... | reverse complement strand
CGTGACCGAGTTGCTCTTGTCCTCGGCAACCGGACCCATCTTCTCCTTGCGCTCTTCCTCGGTGCCGACGGCGCCCTTGCCGCTGGCTTCCTGGGTACCGACGCCGGCCACGCCCTGGTTGGCGTACGCCTTGCCGCCCGGACGGTTCTGCTGGTCCATCTCGGCCTCGGCGTTGGCGGAGTCGTCGATCTTGTTCTCCTGCTCCGTCTTGGTGCCGGTGATCGTCGAGCCCGTGTCGGTGGCCGACAGTTTCTGACGTAGCCACGCGGCGGCGTTCTTCACGCTCGCGGCTTTGGCCTCTTCAGCAGCCGGACCCGCCGCGCCCATCATGCTCGCGGGGTCCATTCCTGCGGCACCCATGTCCGCGGCACCCATGTCCGCGGCGCCCCCGCCAGCGGCGTCTGCGGCCTGCGCGGCGCTGTCCGCGCTTTCCTGCAGGGCCTGCGCGAGGTCCGACAAGTTGGATGCGAGTTCGGCAGTCGTCTCAGGGGGGATCTCTTCCGGCGCCTCTTCGGGCAGACCCTGCTCTGCCACCAGGTCGGCCGCCCCATTCGCGAGCTCATCATTGGCGAACTTGACGATACCGGCCGCTCGGAGCGCGTCGTTCACGCCACGGACGTAAGCTTTGTTCAGCATTGCGATGACTCCTTTTGGAAATCGAGTTTCCTCGGTCTGGTTCACATCAACGCGGTAATAGTAGTTCAAGAGTGCCGGAGATACAAGGGAAAATCAATCGCGGTCTGTTAGGATTCTTGACGTTCCCATAAACCTCAACTAACCTGAAGGCTAGATGCTCTTGCGAAACTACGAATTTCGTATTTATCCGTCTCCGCGACTCCAAGTTCAACTTGAACATTGGCTAACTCTCTGTTGCCAGTTGTACAACGCCGCGCTTGAAGAACGCCGAGATGCCTATCGAAAAGCCAAGATCACCCTAACCGGTTACACGCAGAGCAAAGAACTTCCAGCCGTCAAAAGCTGTGCACCGGAATACAAAGAGGTGAACGCACAGGTTCTGCAGGAAGTCCTTGATCGGTTAGACAAGGCTTACGCAAACTTCTTCCGCCGAGTTCGAGAGGGCAACGAGAAACCCGGCTTTCCCAGATTCAGAAAGCGGGATCGCTACAACACTTTCACGTTCCCTCAGAAGGGCTTTGTGTTAGACGAGCTGGCTGGTCGGCTCATCCTTAGTAAACTTGGAGGCATGAAGGTAAAACAGTGGAGACAGTTAGGTGGAAAGATCAAGCGCTGTACGATCAAGCGCCGAGCCGGGAAGTGGTACGCGGTGTTCTGTACTGAGATCCCTCAGCCAGCAGCCCTGCCGAAGACCGGCAAGGCTATCGGGATCGACATGGGCCTCGGGGCAATCGTAACCGACTCCAATGGCCGAACCTATGGAGACCTCGTTGCCCTGAAAGCTGGCGAGCACCGGCTGAGGCATAAACAGCGGTTGGTTTCTCGTAAGAAGAAGGATTCGAAGCGCCGAAAGCATGCTGTGCAGAATCTGGCCCGTGCGCATGACCATCTAGCCAGGCAACGCGTGCACGCCCTGCATAATATATCCCGCACGCTCATGCGGGAAAACGACGAGATCCATCTCGAAGAACTGAATATCACCAGCATGCTCCAGAAGGCTCCGATAACGTTCGGAGCACGCATGGGCCGCGGGCTCAGGCGAAACATTCATTTGGCCGCATGGAATGCTTTGGGTCAGCAGCTAGTCTACAAAGCGGAAGAGGCTGGTAGATTGGTTCGACACAAAAACCCAGCGCGGACGTCCCAAGAATGCCCTCAGTGTCATCGGATTGTTCCGAAGACCCTCGGCGATCGATGGCACAACTGTGTCTGCGGATTGTCGATCCCGAGAGATCATGCCGCAGCTCAAGTTATCTTACAAAGGCCCCTGCGGGGCCCGCGCGGAGAGGTAGCGCAAGAAGGCTCCTCTGTGAAGCGCAAAGGTCTTAGTCGATCTAATAAGAAGTTCCGCAAGAGCGTCTAGTTAGAGAAACTAAGCGGTCACGCATGAAGGGGAAATCGTCATCAGTACTTGCCTCCGGGCCCCTTGCCGAATTCTTTGCCGTAGGCGTACGCAGGAGCGGGGTGCGCTCCGTGGACGTCAGAGACCTGCCCAAGATGCACACCCTCGAGGATCGATTCGCGCAACCACCGATGCCCCAAACGTGCCATCCAGTCGGCGTTCATTGTGGGATTGCGGGACAGCGGGCGCGTGATGAACGTCACCTCAGGCGGCTTTGCCGAAACAAAAATGTCCTTGACCTTATTCTTCTTCAGCTCGTCGGCGATTTCCTGCGTGACGATTGTACCTGCGGCGTGATGAATGTGCCCTTGCGCGAGCATGCGTCCGACCGCCTCATCCGGTGTAACCGATTCGGAGTCCTCCGACAGGCTCTTCAGGAGGGTCGTGTAGTTGACGATCTCGCCGGGGACAAAACGCTCTTCGGGGTCGCGGTCGATCTGTACGTAGTTCAGGTGCGAGCGCGCGAGGATCTCAAAGTGTCGCTTGTCCATGTCCTGCCCACGATCTTTGTAGACGTCGTGTAGGCGGTCAACCATGTACTTGCGGCCAGCACCTAGACCCTTGTGCTGCACGACCTCGTCAGGACGGGGGATACCATCAGAAAGCGCGTCGCCAGCACGGACAGTTTGCCCTGGTTCGACAACGGGACTCAACCCGGCGGGGACATAGGTCTCCGTGTCGCCGACGGTTACGTGAAAGCCACCTTGCGGCGCATGTTCGACTTTGGTGACCTTCCCGTCCATTGGGCTTAGGGTGGCTTTGTTGATGAAGCTCGCTGGCATTTCAAGCATCTGCGAGATGCCAACCATACCCTCGACTTTTTTCTTGTCGGCGGACGTGCCGCGAACGCCATGGCGTGCGCTAATGACGAACTGGGTGATAGGTTCGGCCAGCGCTTGGGCGGCGCGTACTCCGACGTTGGTACCGATGCGGTGCAACTGACCGTGCTCGTTCAATCCGTAGCACTTCTGACAGATGCCATCATTCAGTTCGCAAGTCATCGGTGAGCGCACCATCACCTGGCCACCCTTCTTGCGAAGGGCAGACAATACGTGCGGCGTGATCAACGTGTTTCTTGATAGCCCAGCATCTCCGCGGGCAAGATACCGATCTGCCAGGTTGGGGTCGTCAGTATCCATCATGATGCCGTTGAACGCACCACAATCCTCGTCGAGGATAAGCTTGTCGTTCATGTTATTTACAAGAACTTTGGATAGCGCACCGGGCTCGACGACAGCAACGCGCGAGTTCACCAGGTTTGTGCGGGCCTCAGTGTTGGCGACCCACATTTCGCTTGGCTTCAGACCTTCGGAATACCCGTGGGGGATGAACCACGGGTACGCGGTATTCGTGACCGGATCAAGCCCGTGTACTTGTGCGTTGACCGTCCGGAGAAGCTGAACCGGTTGCCCACGGCCACCCGAACGGAGCTGCTCGCCCATCGAGCCCGGGTGGTCTTTTGTGAGCTTCAGCAGTGCGGTCTCCGCTTCCAGGATTAGTTCGCGACGCTTGTCGAAGTCAGTGACCTTCTTGATCTTCTCCATGATCGGCTTGACGATACCGCGCTTTCGCGGATCAGGTGTGATGTCGTCAAGCCCAACGGTCATCCCCTCGGATGTTGCGATCTCGTGGCCGAGCCGACGTAGTTTGTCGATACGCCCTGCGGCGTCCAAGGGATCGCGCTTGGCCATCGTGTAAATGCGGTTGTACAGTTCTTTCTTGGTCATCGCGCCATCTGACTTCATGTCGGACGGGAGAAGGTCATCAACCAAATACTGTCCAAACGTTGTCATTAGTACGCGAAGTCCGCGGTGTCGTAGGGATTCAATCCGAGCTGCGTCAACGTATCGCCACCGAAAGGCCCGGCCTGTGTGTAACGCAGGTAGTTGCTGGGTTCCTTCGGATCACGAGGTTTTCGATCGGTGATGGGCGCGGGGCGCTGTGCCTCTTCCTGCTCTGCGTCTTCGTTCAGCGCCTTGGCAAGCGCGTCTGCGGTGAAAGCAGACAGCTTGGTCAGCCCCGCCGAACGCAGCGCCATTCGAACGCCCGTCAGGTAAAACTCGTTCACTTGGTCTCCGCCTTGGACTCTTCGACTTTCTTGACGTTGCTGCCAAAGATGTACTTACCGAGCGCGCTCCAGAGACCAGAAGCCGCAGCACCAGTGGTAAGACCGGCCAGGACCGCGCGCCACCACGCTTTTCCGGCGGACAAATCAATGCCGGCCGTTGCGGCGACACCAAGCCCAATAGAAAGCCACGGCAACCAGGATGGCGGCAACGAGGTCCACATAAAACGTGACACGAAGAGGACGACTAGCATGAGAATCAGACCAACGACCACACCCCACTCGCGTGACTGGAAGGCAGCTAAGAGCTTCTGACTGAACGTCTCGGGGTTCTGGGCTTCGATCCCCGAGACGTCGGGAGGAGGGACGGCGGCAGCCGCCACCTCAGTAGCAGGTACAGCGGGAGCAGCAGGAATTGCCGCGGGAACAGCCGGTGCAGCATCGACAACCGCAGCCGGGGCCGCCGGAGCAGCCGACTGTTCCGCGGCAAGCGTAGGAACGCATAACCCGAGAAACAGAATCAGAGCGAGTAGATTTTTCATCGCGAACTCCTTGTGATGCAGTTGGACTACAATCGGTGAAATTGTAGTTCAGCGTTACAAGCCGCGCAAGCGTTGTCTTATGAAGGCCGTCATTTTCTTGGACTTCTCGTTATTCTGCACACGGTCGAGCAGTGCTGCAGACTTCCGGATTCCCCACTTGGTGTCACCCATCCGAAAGAGCGTGAACTTGTCCTGGTTGGGGCGCTGAAACACGACTTTGTCGGGCCCCGCCTTGATAATGTTGACTTGCTCCTTGATGGGCATGGTGACCTTGCCGGCGCCGTAGGTTCCCTTGGGGATCTTCCCCTCGAAGTTGAGCGCGTAATCAGCTGTGTGCGTCGGCTGCTGAATGGCGAGCTGCATCTTGCCCGGCTCTGGGAACTTCATCTTCGGGACGGCCCAGCTGTGCGCGTGCCCGCCGATGCCTGGCACAAGGCGTAGGTCCCAATGCGGACCGGCTTTGTCGGCGACGTGCTTCTGAACCGCCAGTGTCCAGGGCTGATTCTCTGCCGTGGGGATCTTGTGGATCTTCTTGTTTTTCGGGATACCGGGAGCGAATTCGGCCGCTGCGCGTTTCAAGACCTGCTGTTGCGGGTCTTCTTGAGGGTACGGGAACACCGCGTGCGGATAGGGCGACGCCGCGACTCTATTCCTGTGTATCATTCGCATGATGGCGGGGATGTCATCCGCAAGTCCAAAAATCAGCGGTACGAACTCTGCCGAATTCTTGATAAGGCCCTTCAGCGCACGGTTCATCGTGAAGTCCTCTTTCTTGACCTTGGGCAACTTGTCGAGCGCGATGGGCACGCTTACGAGGCCAGTCTGGGCGTTCAACGAGTATGGGGCACGCACCGAACCACGGTACTTCAGCGGCGAAACGTCAAGACGGATCTGCCCGTGTGTTGCCTCACTGAAAGTGACGTCGGGTCGCTTGGTGATCCCGTCGAGCATTCTCTTGGTTAGCGAACGTGCACTGTCGACGCCGATTTCTCCGTCAAGGCGACCGGTCACGTAAAACCCACGACCGCCACTGAAACGGACCTCGACGTCTTTCACACGAGGGTGACTGGTCATGGTTTTCGCCACCGTCTCGGTGATGCTCTTGGTCTTGCTCCAGGGCACGCCCTTCTGTGGATCGATGTCGGCCAGAACGAAATCGACTTTCTTACCGAACGTCGGATGAACCTCGGTCAGGCGCTTCATGTTCCAGGTCTGCAGCGCGGCGGCGTCTGGCATCTTGATCAGCTCACCGGCTTCGTTTTTACGCCGTAAAACAATGGCCTTGGGTGTGAAACTCTGACGGACGATAACCTCGTTCTTGCCGACAGCGTCGAGAATCTGCTTCTGTACGGTGGGCGTCTTGTAGTAGTCGTGAACGTCCTGCTTGGTCAGCGAGGCGTAGGGAGACTTGACGATGACCGTTTGCCAGCGCCGCGGGTCTTTCTCAGTCGTCATTTCTTGATCTCCACCGGCGTCGATAGCTCGATCTCGCCACGATGGTACGCTTCCTGTGCGTCAGCTTTCGACTTGAACGTCTGAGTCTTGCCGCCAGACGACGCACCCGTCGCCCGATAGACGCCCATGATCGATTCGTGGATAGGGACCACAAGGGTTTGCTGCTTGTACTGATCACCCAACAACATCTTGGGAAGCGTTATCTCTTTGGCCTCCGCGACAGCGTCTCTATTCACGGGGACATGCACCTGCATGGTGTCCCCGTCAAAGTCTCCCGCCTGAATCGGAGCAAACAACTCATGAACGCGAATCGTCTTACCAGGCACTAGCTTTGGGTAGGCCGCCAGGACGTTGTAACGCCGCAGGGACGGCGCGCGGTTCAGAAGCACCGGGCGGTCTTTGATCTCTTCCAGGAGAAAATCCTTGGCTGTTGGATGTTTCTCATCGACCTTGTTCTTGGCGTCGGTTGCGCCGAAGCCGCGCTGTACCATCCGACGGAGTATGAAGGGCTTGTACATCGACCAGGCCATCTCCTCCGGCAAGCCAACTTCATCCAGTGCAAGTGTAGCATCGGGAACGATCGTGGCCCGTCCGCTGATGTCCTGTTTGCGTGCCAGGAGCTTGCTCTGGAAGTAACTCGCTTTCGGCGTGCGCCCCGCGCCGGAAATCTCTGCGAGAAACCCGCGCGTGTCACGTGCGGCAGCCTGGGGGCTTACGGCGTCCCCGAGACCAAACAGCGCTTTCGCGGCGTCGTACAGATGCGTACGGGCACTTTCCTGGTCTTCTTTCGGGAGCTTCTCAGAGCTCTTGAGCGCATCGTTGGACAGCAGAATGTCGCGATACAGGTGGTTAGCGCCAGTGATCTGAAAGTCGCCGCCTTTACCCGGCGTCAACGGACGGTAGATCGGAGGGACGACCGGAATCTTGGACAGCACGTAAGCTTCGTGTGGCTTCAGCTCTGACTTTTTCAACCCTTCGATGTACTTCAGCTGCTTGATCGCATCGTCCCGCTTTGCGCCCTTTAGCCCATCGACGCTTTTTCTCAGTTCTTTCTCGCGTGCTTTGACGTCTACCTCTTCAAGGCGCTTCCGAATACCGGCTCCGCCTTCTTCACGGATGGCGGTATCAAATTCCGCGCCCGTCATGTCAAGCAGCGAACGTACCGGTTTCTCGAATACCGGATTTACGATTGGCTCCTGTAGGTCAACGCGTGACCATTTCGTTCCGGATAACCCACCTGTTGCGACAGGGTCGAAGAATCCATGGAGCTCCGGTTTCAGATCTTTAGCGCGGACGAACTTAGCTTCACTGATTGAATGCGTCGCCATAGCGTCGATTTCGCGGTCCGTCAGCGGCGCCAGTCGAACATAGTTTCCCTTCTTGTTGATCTTGATGCCCGCACCGGTGAGCATCGCACCAAACCGATCGTAGGCGAACGTCGTCTTCGGCTCCGGTGACGGTAGCCCAAGCTGGAAAGCTCGCCAGTACTCGTCGTTCTTCTGACTCTTGAGCGACGCAGCCTCGCGGAGAATGTTGGTTGCCCCGTGTGCGAGCAGCGCGTTGACTTCCATCATACCCAGCGCCTTCGCACCCTTTGGGCCGCCACCGGAAGGCTGCTGGTTGACATCGTAGTCTTCGATGCCCCGTGCGGCGTAGTTGGTATCAGTCGACTTAGACAATTTCAGGATGTAGTGCGGGCCCACGAGGATGTTCTTGAGTTTCTTGCCCGTCATCGGGTCGGTGAGATCTTCCTTGTCTTTCACCCCGTGCTTCTTGAGCTGCTCCTTCACCCAATCGACGTTGCTGCGGTCAACGAAGTTCTCTACGGCGATCGCCTTACCAGTCTTCTCCGCAACTTTGGCTAGTGCGGTATAGAGTATTTGCCCCGGATTGACACGACTCACAACACCTGCGGGTGTCATTGCGAGATCGATAACGCGGCCATCTTGGGTGCGGAGCATCTGCTCGTCCGGAACGATTGTTGAGACAACGCCTTTGTTCCCGAAAACTCCGGCTAGCTTATCGCCTATGCGTAGTGGTGCTTTCGTCTTTACCGTCATCCGAATCTTGTTGCCCGTCTTGAAAACGTCGACAACCTCGCCTGGCGTGTCGTGTTCCCACAACAACGCCGCATCGCGGAAAGGCTTGACCAGGGACTTGTGAAGCTTACCGAGCATCGCCGCTTCGGGAGAGAGTGCCGATTTGCGCAGCGCCGCGATCAACAGCTCGCCCTTCTCGACGGTCGTTCCCGGCTTGATGACCCCATCGTCGTCGAGCTTCTTATACGTCGCGCCCTCGAACTTGTTTCCGAAGTACGTGCGGTGCTGCTCACGTCCTTTGGCCATGTCCGTATCGATGTCCAGGCCCTCGGTGTACATGTGCAGTGACGTGAGCTTCTTTGCACCGCTTTCGGAAACGACCACGGCATCGTTGCTGTTCATCCCGCGCCAAGGAACATACGCCGTGAGCAGGTTCCTTCCGAGCGAGAGTTTGCCGTCTCGTACGAAGGTCGTGTCCGCGATAGGGTCGCCCTCTTTCACGGTGTCGCCGACTTTCACTTTGAGCTTATGATCGATGTAGGTCTTCGCGGCCAGCGGGAAGTTCTCGAACACAGAAACCGTCTTCTCCTCCGCAGCCGAAGTCTTCTCGCCGTGCTTGCCAGACGGCTTGATGTAGACGACGCCGCCTTGGATTTTGGTAACTTTTCCGGACACCGGCGCACGCGGAACCAGCGCATGTGCCGCGAGCTCTTCGAACGTTTGCCCGGGATGTTCGAAGCCAGCTAGGTTCTGAATCAGTGGTGGCTCCGCGTGCTCCAGGGGCAGCGCTTGGGTCTGGTGTTTCGATGCCAACGTTGCGCGATTGCCATCCATGCTATCAATGAATGGCAGCATGGCCGCTGAGGGGCTGTACATGCCCAGTTGTGTCGGAAAGCGGTAATCCACTTCCGCCGCGGGCGCGAAGGTCACACGGTTGTCCTTGATGACGTCGACTGTTCCCGTGCTAGGCTGTTTCGCGAAGGCAATCGTTTTGTTGACAGCGTCCATGACGCGGACGTGTTCGTGCTTACCCGTCTTCACATTCTGTAGGTAGTAGTACATGTCACCTTCGCGGTCTTTTGCCGCGAACAGCGTTGCTCGAGTATCCACACCTGCACGCTCGTTCTCTGGGCTGCGCACGGGATCCAGGAAACCTGCATGGGAGGTGTGCAGGCGCCGGACTTCCGGAGAGATGGCGCGCTCATTCTCGATACCACCCTCGCCGAGAGAGGTGATGCGGCTGGCCGCGTCCATCATCTCCATTGGGTTGATCTGGTCAGGGTTTCCCGACAGTTGCGAGCTGATGAGGAAGCGATGAACTGACCGCGTGAAAGGCGAGTGCGGGATAACCTTCTCGAGCTCCACGCCCTTCCGGCCGAGTTTCATCAGTGCCTTGCGGCGCAAGTTGCGTGCTTCCAGTCCGATACGCTCGGAGATAAAATCGTCGACGGTCATGAGCTTCTTGAAGGCTAGGCTGTCGCGCTCGTCAAAGTCCGCTTCCTGATTGTACGCCTTCAGAAGCTTTCCCGAAGCCTCCATCAGCGCTTCTGGCGAGACTTTGTCGAAGGGCTTTCCCAACGTGCGCTGGTTGATTTCCGGATCCATCTTGGTCACGTCCAATACGGACTTGATGGCCTTGACGCGGTCCTCGTCTTTGACCTGGGCGTATTCTGGGACGAGGCGCTGGTAGAGTTTTTCGATATGCTTGTCAGCGTTCTTTTCGAACGCTTCACGATTTAGGTTGACCAGATCCTTGTTCCAGTACTTCGCGAGGGTCTCGTCCGAGACTCCCAGCTTGTTCAAGATGGGATAAAGCGGGATCGCCGTGGACTGGTATTCCACCTTGAAATGGCCCTTCTCTGGGTCCATGCTGAGCCGAAAATTTGCGCCGTGAGATAGGTTGAACCCCGCTTCCAGCTCCTCGTTTTTTCGCTTTCGCGTGTAGACGCCGGGCTTCATGCGGAGCTGGTTCGAGACGCTGTAAGTCGATCCGCCCAGGACAAACGTGTTGTGGTCGGTGAAGTAGGGCAGCTGGAGCAAGTTGAACTTGGACTGCTCCTGCACGACCTTGCCGGTTTCATTGTCTTTGAGTTGCAGAGTCGCCCGAATCGGCTCCACCAGGGACCGGGCTTGCAGGATCGCCCGTTTGTGGTCTTCGGGGGTGATGTGCGTGTCATGTACCTGAACGTCCTTGACGTCTACCGTGTATTTCTTGCCCACGAATGGGAAGACGGACTTGAGGCTTTCGATGGCTTTTTGTCGGATGTTCTCGCGATGGGTGTTCGGGTCAGTAATCAGCGGGTATGGTGTGGATTTCATGGCGAAAATGATAGCACATTTCGTGGTATAAGCCAGTGAAGAAATCTCTAGCTGATCCCAGGCAAAACCCTAAACCACGGAGGGAGGTGCGAAGATGCAGAAACCAGATGAGAAGCGACTTCGGCATGTTGACGGCGACCCGCCGGATGACGATGGGATTGGACTCAAAGTCAAGGGCCTAGACCGCGGACTGCGTGCAGTGCTTTCAAAGCTAGAGAAAGAGCGCGAGCTTAGATTAGCTCAACGGGTCGAGACGGAGGAGAAGATCCGTCTCGATGTTGACGCTTGCGCCACGCATGTCCGCGACGTATCCGCCTGGGAAGGCAGGTCGGTCTATATCTCCAGACCCGGCCTGCCAGAAGAACTGTACCACTGTCGAAGGGTAGGGGTGAAGTCGTTGCGACTCACCAAAGACGGGAAAGAGGTCGAGATTGAACGGACGACAGATCTGCTCGTTCGGGGTCGGGAGGAACGGCTCCTCGATATCCTGGACGAGAAGGTTGCTCGGGCTAACGCGCGCATTACCGAAACCGAGCAGCGCTTCTACGAGAAAATCAACGCCGTGGTGGTTTTCGCCGCGCAGCGACAGACTTACATAAAGACGGTCGCTGACGATGCCGCGAAGGATGCCGATCGAAAGATCGCATCGGCCTGCGAGGAGGCCAAGCGAGAATTAGCGTCACTTGCCAGAACCCAGCAGGATTTGCTGGGCTTCCGAAGTCGGGTGTATGACACCCTCCGCAAAGGAGGTTTGATCAACCCGAACCGAAGAAAGGAGGACAGGGCGAGTGATACTAAAGCCGTTCCCGCTGCCAAAACCGCAGCCACCCCCTAGGTGTTAGCAAGGGGAACGAATTGAAGTGTCGCGACCCCGGCGTGGCGTTTAGTCGCGCCGGGGTCGATTTTTAGGTGGCGTCTTCTTTTTTGCGGACGAGATACTTCAGGATGACGTAGGTGTTTCCGTCTTTGGCGTGGACCCATTCTTCGCGGGCCATGAGCCAGCCATCCTTCATGACGTGCCCCATGATCTCTTCGAGATCCAGCCGATCGGAATCAGCGCTCAAGTCGAAACGTTTGTAGTGTGCCTCGTAGTCCGGGCGCTTGGCCTTGGCTTGTGGTGCAAGCGGGTCAGGCACGGTCTCGAGGTCGCGTCCGTCTTGCTTGTACGCGGGGAACAACGGTGGGATCTCTTCTTTGAACTGTCCGCTGCCGATACCCATCTGCGCTAGGGCGTTGGTGAAGTCATTTGCCTTGTTCCCGCTATCGCCGGGCGGGCGTTTGGTTTTAGCCCCGAGTTCAAAATCGAAGTCATCGCTCACGCCACACCTCCGGCCGGCTGCGCATTAGGCGGCGGCGCGCCTTGCATCGTCATCTGCTGCCGCGCCGCTGCTTCCTGCTGGGTTTGCATCTCTTCCAGGCGCTGGATCACGACGCTGTACATCACGTAGTCTTCGGCTTGCAGCGAATCAAGCTGACTGCGGCGCGTGTTCGGGTCCATCGACATGAACTGCTGTACCAGCCCATCGGCGCTCGCGATGATTTGTTGCTGGTTGTACCCCGGCGACGGTTGCTGTGCCATTGACTGCGCTTGAGATGACAGGCTGGTCTGGAGCTCCTGCATCTTCTGCTGCAAGTCGTTCTGGAACTTGAACTCGTCGATGGTCTCTTGCATGCGCAGGTCTCGCTCTTCCGAGAGATCGCGGCCAAACATGTTAGCGAGCGAGGTGTTCGAGAGCATCTGTCCACCGGTCTGTGCGTTGGCTTGGACCAGAGCCATCTTCTGCTGGACGTCATCGACCAGCTTGAAGGGCTCGAGATCCAGCTGGATGTGCGCCCAGCCCAGGAAAGTGCCGCAGCGGTTGGAAATCCACTGCCCGAGCGCGACCAACTCCGTTGTATAGTTGAGGAGCTGGTTTTCCAGCATTCTGAGGGTCACGCCAGAACCTGTCGCGGACAGCCCGCCATACAGGAACTCGCGTGGGATTCCCATCGAGGCGATGATGTTTTCTTCGGCCTCTTTGATTTCTTGCGTGAGCATCAGGGCTCGGCCTTGCCCGCCGAGTGTCGTCACGCCCATTGCTACAGGGGCGAACATGATGTGCAACGGGTCGCGCCGCCAGGCTTTGATATTGGTCTTCATCTCCTCGATCCAGTTGGCGAGCGAGATGGTGATGACTGGGTCAGCGTTGGCTGAGATCTGCTGCGGGTGCAGAACTCGGAACGGCACGATGTGCTCCAGCGAGATAGCCTCGTTAGCTTTTCGGAGCACTGCGACGTAGAAGAACTGCTTGATGGTGGAAGTCAATGGCGGGAAACCCCAGCTCGCGTCAATCCCCGCTGGAGCGTCTGCCCGCATGTGGTAGATCTGCCCGGGGGCGAACTTGAAGATCTTGTTCTCGGCGATGGTCTCCAGGAAGACCATGGGCATGGTGTTGATTAGCGCGGTGTCGCCGTGCTTCACGCGTTCCTGCAGTGTCCCGGGGATCTCGTAGTAGTAGTCGCACTCTCCCGTGATGGGGTTCATCTCGATGTCGATCTGCTTCGGATCCCAGCGGATCAAGTTGATGTTCGAGGCGACCTTGGTCTTGCGGTCGATGACTTCGCCCTTTACGGGCTTTCCGCAGGACGGGCAAGTGTACTTGAATTCCAATGTCGGGATCTGGAACTTGTAGTCGATGAACCGGATGTTCCGCTCGTTTTGGCAGGCGGGGCACTTCAGGAAGCGCTCGAACGGAAAGTAGATGCTGCTGAAGCTGTTGCCGTAAACGTGGCGATCGATTCCGGTCTTGACTAGAATCGACTTCAGGTGCAAGACATTCTCGAGCAGGTTTTTGTAGTTCTTGCGGAGGGCCTCGTTGTCAGTCTCGTAGATAATATCCGTGACCGGGTAGATCGCAAACTTGTTGAGCGCCGCGAAAATCTGTGGTGAATTGTAATACAGATACTCGCAGTACTGAAACAGGGTCTTGAGGCGGCGCGGGACGAACGTGGTGAGGAAGTCAAAGAGCGGGTTAGGATGCTGCAACCCGCGCGTTGCCAGCTCGGTTACGTCTTCGTACATATATGACATTGTCTAACCTCGGTTTGGGTGACGACGAAAATGTAGGCCGTCTAGCCCGTTTCGTCAAGGAGATTTCGCGTGGCATTGACTTGCAGACTATCGAAACTGAACGGCGTTCCCGTCTTTGTTCTGCCGCCGATCGATCCCCATGAAGCCGCACGGATCATCGGTGCAATGTTTTACAAGCCCGACGGTATCTGGCTGTTTCCGGCGTTTTACCCGTACTGCGAAGACGTTGTCCGGGACCTGCGTATCGTCTTTCCGGGTATCGTCTTTGACGAAAAAGTTACACAGCATCTCGAAGAGGTAAAGAAAGAACCAGTGCTGGAGGGTTTTGGGTTCATCACCAAGCCATACCAGCATCAAGAAGACGCGCTACGGTTCGCGCTCAAGAACCTGCGCTGCGGCTTGTTTTATGACATGGGTCTCGGCAAGACCAAGATCGTCATCGACCTGATCCGTTACGAAAAGAAGAAGGCGCTAATTCTGACGCCAGTCATTGGTATCGGAACCTGGCTCGACGAGACGGCCAAGCACGCTGGAGACTCTCTCGTCATTCGCGCGCTGCGCGGGACGCCGCAAGCTAAAACAAAGATTCTGGAAGAGCTGGCCGACGTTGACATCCTGGTCGTCGGCTACGATACCGCCAAGTTGTACCAGGCGCGGGTGTTCGAGAAATACCCATACGAGATTATTGTCGCGGATGAGAGTCACCAGTTGCGCGACAACCGGACGGACCGGACCAAGGCTGCGCTAGCGTTAGCGTCTAAAGCGGCACGGCGTATCATCATGAGCGGAACACCCGCGTTGGGTAACCCGATGCACCTGTACGGCCAGCTGGCCTTCCTGGGGAAATTCATTCCCGCTAAGGACTTCTGGACGTTTCGGCGGCATCACGTCATCACGTCGCCGTCCAACAAGCACATCGTCATCGGCTACAAGAACCTGGACATGCTCAATGAGAAGTTGCACCGGACGTCGATCGTCAAGAGTAAGGATGAGTGCCTAGACCTCCCGCCGCGGACATCCACGGACATCTATTACGACGTAAACTCAGAGCAGCGGCGTCTGTACAACGATTTCGTTGCCGGAATTCTGGTCGAGCTCGAGAATGGCATGCTCTACGAGCCGGAACACGCGGCCGTAACCCTGCAAAAGCTCTTGCAGATCCTCAGCGGGTTTATCATCATGCCCCCGCCGCCGATCTGCGACGGCTGTGAATACATCAAGTTCTGTGTTGCGGCGAAGATTAGGCCGTACACGAAGCCTTGTAGAATCCATCCGGAGCAAGCTCCCAGGAAGATCCAGCGGCTGGGCGGCAATCCTAAACTTGACGCGCTGAATGAGCTTCTGGACAGCATCTTTGAGAGCCCGAAGAGCAAGGTCATCATCTGGGGTTACTTCACGGAAGAGCTGAACATCGTCGAGGAGAGCCTCAAAGAGCGCGGCGTCGGGTACATCAGAGTCGATGGGTCGAACAGTCAGCATGCTCAAACATTGTCGACCCAATTCAACAACGATCCAGCGGTGCGAGTGTGGCTTGCCCAGGTCTCCACGGGTGTTGCTTTGACCCTGACGGGCGCGGCGTACATGATCTACTTCGGCCTGACCTATCGCCTGGACGACTATCTCCAGTCGATGGACCGAAACTACCGTATCGGGCAGACGGAATCCACGTTTGTATACCGTCTTCTGGTCCGGCGGAGCGTGCTGGCTTTCGTTGCAGCGGCGCTAGCGACGAAAGAGAACATTGCGGACACCCTGACCAAGCGCATCAACTGCATCGCCTGTGCTGAAAACGAGCGTTGCGTGGCCAACAAGGTCGAACCATTTGCCCAGGGCTGCATTTTCCCAAACAAGATCGAAAAGAAGCTGATCCGGGCACAAAAACTCTGAGCTATGTGGTAAAAGGATGGGTATTCTAGCTTAGCTAAAAGGAGGTGCAATCTGCGCCTAGAAATCACTGTGGACGGTAGTTGTACACCATGGAAAAGGATGGCAACGGGGTTCATCGCGCGGGAACTGTATTCCCGCGACGTTCTTTACATGGCACATCATGATTTAGGTTACGGAACGAGCAACCAGGCTGAATACATGGCTATCTTGCACGCGTGCGAGTATGCCCGCACGATCAACAAAACGCCGCTGCCTGGTGATCTCTGCACACTTAGAGTTCTTACGGACAGTCAGCTCGTGTTTCGGCAGCTCCAGGGAACTTACGCCGTAAAAGACGGCAAGCTGCGGGAGTTGCACCGCCGCGTGAAACGACAATTACAGGAGAACAAGGCGGTGCTCGTTTGGCACCGCCGTGACGAAAACGATGGACCTTTAGCGGACAAGCTGGCATCCTACCGCTGGAAGGAGGTAGAAAGTGAAAATCGAGTACGACCAGTTGGAGTTGGAAGCGGTTATGGAAGATCTACTTCTGAGGCCGCAGGGACTGATGTTGGCACCGGACAGGGACGAGCCTGCGGTGACGTGGAAGATCGAGGATAATGCGCTGAAGAGTGTGTCGATGCGAGTAGCGAAAGACACGTCAGCGGTATCGGTCAGACCCATGCCAGAGACTGCGGCGGCCGAACCCGCTCCGAAGCCTGCGCCAGAGCCGCCATTGGACCCAGCGATGTTTCCAGCAGGAACGAACATCAGCCTGCTCAAGAAGCTGGCGGTGAGTGAGCAGCAGATGAACAAGCGTCCAGTCGGACCCAACGAGAGCCTGGACCGTCTCCCGCCGCGGCGCGGGGGCGACCAGCGATGAAGGTCGTCCTCTCTAGCAGTCTCCTCGACCCCGCCGAGGAATACGACCATCTGGTCGAGTGCGGGAAACTAGATGAGTGCGAGATAACCTTGCCCTCGATTCATCTCAGCGTTAGTCAGCTCGGGACGTACGCGCGCTGTCCCCGGCAGTACGAATTCCGGTATATCAAAGGAGTCATTAGCCCTCCCCAGGCACGCATGGCGGAAGGGACAGCGGTGCACCGGGCGCTCGAAGTCGGTCACAGGGAACGACAAGACACGGGCTCGACTGCACCACTAAGTGTACTGCTTGACGCGCACAACGACGCCTGGAAGAACGCGCGGGCAGACATCACGAAATGGGACGATGACTACGACTCCGAGGACACAGTTGTGAAGCGCGGACAGACGTTCTTGACGAAGTACCACAAACACTTCCTCCCCCGCCTCAAGCCAGTGGGGATCGAAAAGCGTTTCTGGGTATCGCTAGGCGCGTCTAACATTCCGGTCTTGGGGTACATAGACCTGCTGACCGAGTATGCTGACGCGGACACGGGAGAAGTCAACGGTGAAATAGAAGTCGTGGACTACAAGGTCATTGCGCGTACGAAATCGCGCGCAGAAGTAGATGGCGACCTGCAGCTAACCCTTTACTCGGGTGCGGCGCATACCCAGCGAGTCCGCTTCGATATGTTTGTGAAAACGAAGGATCCGTCCATCACGACACTTCGATCGCTGCGGACTCCAAAGGATTGGAAATGGGCCGAACAGGTCTTCACGGGTGTGGCCGAAGCAATTGCCAAAGGTGCCTTTCCACCGTGCTTACCCACGAACTGGACATGCACGAAGGATTGGTGTGGTTACTGGCATCTTTGTCGCGGAGGACTGTGATGTCACAAGACGGTATTACCGAGTTTCCGAAGATCGAGTCTCAAGCGCTGTACGCGGCGTTCGATATGATCGACGAGGTACGCGTAGAGATTCCCCAAGCGGCTAGGGGCAACAAGGCCGCGCGCACCCGCCTACGGGTGAAGATCATGGGCGTGATCCACCTACTGCAGTTGGCTCGGAGGGAGCTGCCTGCGACCACAGGGAAAGTGAAAATGGAAAAATACGGTGTCGACGAGTCCGAGAGCGCGGCCAAGACCGCGAGCGCAGTCCAAACCTGTCCCAACTGCGGATCCACTGTCACGGCACACGGTGCGGTGGTTCTGTGTCCGAAATGCGGTAGCGCGCCTTTCGAGGCGCCGAAGGCCGATGAAAAACTCCCCGAGAACAACAGCTGAGCTCGCGAAGCGCTACAAGATCATCGCGGATCTCTGGGTGGCGTATCATGTCCACGCAGACGATCCGGCTGAGTTCGGTCGCGAGTTCTATCATGCTGTAGGAGAAATCCTACAGGGAGCGGCCACTGACTCGCTTGAGCTATTTCATATTGATGTGAAGAGCATCAAGCGGGTTGCTTACACAGGGAGAGCGAATGCAGCAGAAGCAGACGGCAGCACCGAACGAAAAGCCCCAAAGCGTAGAAGCCCCGCCGGCCGAAACGCTAAAGGCGAAGGTAGAGAAGGCGCCAAGCGCAAAGGTAAGCGCTAAAGCGTCTAAGGCGAAGCCGAAGAGGGCGAAGCCGAAGAAGGCGGTGGTACGACTGCGACAGAAACCACCGAAGAAGACGCGGCTGCGGCGAAAGCGCCGGCACGCGCCTGAGACGACGATGGAGACGATTGGCAAGTACGGAAAAGTCGTGCTCGGTGTTGCAGCGCCAGTTCTAACGGCGCTGGCGGCCAAGAACAAGAAACTTACCCAGGCCAGCAACATCGTGAACACGGTCAACGCCGTGGTCCAACACATCCTCCCCGACTAGCACAGGGGCGGCAAACCCGCCTATCTAACATGCGAAGCGATGACACTATCGACGCGTCACGTGTGGATTTCTGACAAAAACTACCACGGAGGAGAAGATGAGTAATACCGAAGCACGCGTTCCGGAGATGATTTCCATTTCGAGTATCTGGGTCCCGGACGACATGCCCAACCGGTCCAAGGGTTGGGAGAAGCAGCTCAACGAGCTGGTGGAGTCTATCAAGACTACGGGGCAGGTCACCCCGATTCTCGTCAGGCGTTTCGCTGAGGGACAGCAGGGCCCGAACGGCGAGATCTACCGGCTGGTCGACGGCCAGCGGCGCATTGAAGCACACAAGAACCTGAAGCGGACGACGATCAAGGCGGTTGCCATTCCGTCGACGGCCTCCAAGAAAGAGGAGTACGTCGCCCACGTCGTCGCGAACTTCGGGCGGCTGAACCTGACGCCGCTCGAAGAAGCGGTGCAAATCGAGTACGCGGTCAAGAATCTCGAGATGTCTCAACAGGACGTCGCCAAGGCGTCCGGAAAGACTTCCGGCTGGGTCTCGCAGCGCATGACGCTGCTGAAGGAGACGCCGGAGGTGCAGAACGCCCTCGAGAAGGGCGACATCACCTTCACGCACGTTCGGGACCTATCACGGCTGAAGGATCCCGACCAGAAGGAGAAGTTCCTCAACTACGCCCGTGAGGAAGGCGCGGCCGAGTTCAAGGAGCGCGTCGACCGGGCGCTTGGAAACGAGCCGAAGCCGCGCAAGGAGAAAAACAGCGGCGCTGCCGAAGCGCCGGCGCCGGCTACCCACGGCGACACGCGACCCAAGAAGGAAGCGCTGGAGGTCTTGGGTAAGCTCGACAAGGCGTTCGTCGCTGCTAAGAAGGCCGAAGAGAAGGAGAAGGCCGCGCACTTCAGCGGCGTCATCAAGGGCCTGTCCTGGGCCTACAAGTTGAAGGGCGCTAAGCTTCCGCTCTAAGCTTCGAAGGCTTTACGCCGTAATCGCACTCTTTCAGGTCGGCGATATGCCGTACGTTGAGCCGGCTCAGGAAAGCTTTGTGGAGACGCGCGAGGGCCTTGTCCCGGACCTGGCGTACGCGCTCTGAACTAACCCCAATTACGTTCGCAATCTGGCGTAGACTGAGAGGATCGGTGACCAGTCCGAAGTACGCTTTGATTGTAAATTTGTCAGTGACGGTCGGCAGCACGGATTCTTCTTTGATAAGCTGCAGCAGTTGCTGCCGACACTCATTGTTCATCGCATGGATATCGAGATTTCCCCTAGAATCGAAAAACTGACGCCGATAGTCTTGCGTGTAGACGACGCGGACTGTTGGTGTCTCACATATTTTCTCGATTTGTGTGCTAGTAAGGTCGACATCTTTCTGAAGCTCGCCCATCGTTGCTTTTCGGCGGTGGCGGGTTACGGCGCGGT
>Ga0315278_10001681_pt1 | contig 19558 bp, 19 predicted proteins | sample YL17G06_0_MG_FD_203880 | JGI IMG/M metagenome (GOLD analysis project Ga0315278, IMG submission 203880) | Sediment microbial communities from Yellowstone Lake, YNP, Wyoming, USA - YL17G06_0 | ecosystem: Environmental > Aquatic > Freshwater > Lake > Sediment | place: USA: Wyoming | collected... | reverse complement strand
ACGCAACTCCGTCGTGGGCCCAGACGATCATTACACCCATACGGTTCATTGTACTGACTAACATGAACAGCGAGGCTGTATTGGACAAGGAGACAGGGCTTGTATGGGAGCAGGCGTCCAGCACTGACACTAAAAATTGGGTAGACGCCCACTCCCATTGCAACGGGATGAAAAAGGGTAATCGCATGGGGTGGAGGCTTCCGACGCTACAGGAGTTGGAGAGCCTCGTGGATCCATCAAGGATTAATCCTGCCCTCCCTAATGGCCATCCTTTCTCTAACGTGCAGTCGTCCGTTTATTGGTCGTCTACTACCTACGCCGCCATGACCACCAGTCCGGGCTACGCGTGGCTCGTGCACTTCCACAATGGCGACGTCGGCTACGGCAATAAGGGCAACAGCGGCATGTATGTCCGGTGTGTGCGCGGCGGACAGGGTGTGGATCCTCAGTGATTTGGTTCTTTGAGTGATTTGGGTATTTTTCATGGGGTGCAGGGGTAGAACTTTGCACCCCTCGATTTTCCCTTCACAGGATGCATTCAACCATTCTATTCAAAGAGGTCACAAAACCCATATTATTGAGAACCGTCAATCCTATGCGCAAGGGGTTGCATAGTGCCCATCGTTATCTCTTCTGGAGTGAGTCTTTCTTCTGTAAATCCGCACCTGTTTCAACTTCTCATACTTGTCTATTAGTAGGTGTTACAAATAACCAGCGTTATTCAGATTCAATCTTAAACATCCCCGAGAGACCAGCGCAGTACAGTTTGAAACAAACGCTATCTATGGATTTGTGCCTTCTCCCATTTATTCCCGAAAGAAACAAATGCCGGTCTACAAGGGACAGCTATTTATTTCGATTTGAAAGATTCTCCATACATAAATCCCGGCGTATTTAGTTCCGGATGTACTCTTCAACAATTTCGATTTTTGCCTGGTGTTTGTAAGCAGGTGTTATGAACGTTTTTGTTTTCTTGTGGACGTAAAATAATTTTTCTCAGCTACTTCATCAAAGAAGCACGGTGGATAAATTCCACTTCATGTGTAATATTTTTGAAAATGTTGAATCTGAAAGAACTTGAAGATTAAGGATTATCGATTGAACAATGGAGCATTCTCTCTTATGTCTTCAAAAGTCAATAAGCAAGTCTGCCCCATGTGTATACATATGTTCAAGGAATAATTCTAATCTACATAGAATGTGGCCTCTTTGGAATCGCTTACGTTTGCAGCCTGAACTGTAATGATGACACTGTATTTTCCCTTTTTAGCATCGGACGGCAGCGTAATCGGGATGGTTGAAGAATATGTCCCGTTTTCACGAGTCACATTAACTTGTGGTTTTGCAAAAAGTTCTCCATTATATCTTATCTCTCGCACTTCCGAAAGACTTATACCAGAAGACCCTGCCCCAAGCAGGGCATAGGTCATTTTGATTTCTACTGTTTCTCCTGCATTTACTGTTTTAGGCTCGACAGATGCGGATTCAATTCTCAACATTGCCCCCTGTGAAGAATTGTAATGGTATGCTTTAGCAGTTTCGGATTCCGTTCTCTTCTGGTCATATGCATAATGACCGATCAGACCTCCTGCAAGCGCACCCAGCAGCCCTCCGATGATCGCCATTTCGGTCTTAGCCCCTTTCGAACCTAATAATGCACCGGCAGTTGCTCCGACAACAGCACCGGCCCCGGCGCCTGTTGCTGCTCCCTTATGTTCTTCGCCGAAAGTTGTACACCCCATAATACCCGCTATAAAGGTGAGCATCACAACTATCGAAACTATTTTTCTGTACATAATGCCTCCTCCTCTCATGATCTTTCTATACTATATCAATACCGGATGATTGATTCAAGAGTGCCTATCAGTTTGTATGGCTTATGATTATTTGAAAAATCTGCGAGATTTTTCGGTTGCACCCTGTCTGCTACAACGACCGACTATATATATTCAGCCCTAAATCGATTCATGGCTGTAAGGCAAATATACCCTACCGGAGACCAGCCTGGAACTGTTTATTGGGTTTTTTACAGCCATTGCATTGCGAACTAAGCTTCCTGCGAGCACTTCACCTTGCTTTTTCCCCTGTTTTTGGCATGATGGTACCCGCCAATGTCTTGGTTGTCGGAATTTCATAGTATTATATATGTTCCATAAAACTGCACCTTTGTCCCTTTGAATTAAAATGGCAATTCTACATTGCAAGATCAATGCGCAGTGATCTGATAGGTTAAAATGTTGCGATGTCCCGGCAGATATCTTTCCCGCTTGTTTCCAAAGGTAGTGTTGACCGACTAAAAAAGCTATTGGTCACGCATGTTTTAATCGGCAGTACATGGGTGTTAGATATTTGAGCGATGCTCACTTCTATGTGAACGCTTGCCCTCTATCGGGACCTTAAAGGGCGTTTGCAAAAGAACTCAATAAGTGTCTGGCACCCCTGAGAAATATGTTGGTTGGAATAAAGAAAAAAATATCCTGTCGGGAGGAATTCCGGGGACACCAGGAATTCCGGGGACACCATACTTAATTCTTGACTTGGTATTTAGTGAGCGGCAAGGCTCAGCTTGAGACTCGTTCTCTTCATTTTTCCGGATCCCGCCTGAATCCAATCGGCTTTTTACTCTTCGTCTCCGGCGGAACCATAAGCTGGCGTATAGCGTTGAAGATTGCCTTTATTTCACCATCATGCTTTTCAGTCCTGTTTTCAAGCAGCGTCAACTTGTGGGCAAGTTCCTTGTTTGAGGACAGCATTTCCCGCAGCTTTACAAACGCCCGCATGATCTGGATATTTACCTCAATCGCCCGGTCGCTGTTCAGCACGCTGGAGAGCATGGCAACTCCCTGCTCGGTAAAGACATTGGGCAGATATTTTCGATGCTCGCCTCGTCCTTTCTTTAAGGTCACAATTTGTGACCTTAGAGATTCATCCTCTTCCTTCGTGAGTTGGAACATGAAGTCTTCAGGGAATCTGCCGATGTTCCTTTTTATGGCCTGGTTCAATACCTTGACCATGACTCCATAAAGATCGGCAAGATCGCTGTCCAGCATGACTTTTTCGCCACGGATCAGGTAGATTTTTCTCTCAATTACCTCGACGGGAATAAGTTCTTTCATTTACCCTCCTTGAATACGATCGAAAAAAGTTCCCGGCCAAAGGCGGCGAGAAGGAAGTTCATCAAATTTACCCCGTTAGAAATAAACTCCCGCCGGGATTTCTAACGGGGTTAACGGCTTGTGCAATCACTTTCTAACCATTCCCCTTCGAGTCAAAAAAGTGATTAATGATAGTACGTTATGCCTGTTAAAGACAAGAAGTATTTGCTTTATGCGAGCCGAAAATGTTTTTGTGCTGTGTCAAGAGATAGGAAGTCCTGCTGAGTGCGCCGATCCCATCGAGCCTGTCAGTTAGAAACAAGAATCCGCAATAGCTTCATCTCCCGCAACTGCAAACTTTCAGGTGTACCTCGAAATCTCGGATGATGTGCGTGATCGAGTCAGACCAACAAGAGCATCAACATCCTTGACAAAGAAGAAAAACCTATGATAATAAATGTGAGTCGATAAATTTGAAAGGGAGGTATAAATGAATCCAGATGATCTGAGATATCATAAAGAACACACCTGGGTAAAGGTATCGGGAAAGAAGGCAACAATTGGCATTACTGATTATGCGCAGGAAGCGCTCGGAGATATTGTTTATATTGATCTGCCGGAAGTTGACACGGATATCGAACCGAACAGCGAGATCGGTGAAATAGAATCCACAAAAGCTACTTCATCCATTATTTCGCCTATCAGCGGAAGGGTTATCGAGGTGAACGAAGACCTTTCAGAATCTCCTGAGACAATAAATGAAGACCCCTATGGCAAAGGCTGGATTGCAGTTATCGAGATCGACGATGCATCTGAAATTGATGACCTGATGGATTCATCTGAGTACGCAAAATACGTCGAAGAAGAAGCAAAATGAAATTAGCGATACTCGGTGCAGGCCCTGGCGGATACGTTGCCGCGATTAAGGCTGCCCAATTAGGCGCGCAGGTAACGGTTATCGAAGAAAATGAAGTTGGCGGCGTATGTCTTAACTGGGGATGCATACCAACAAAGGTTCTTGTTGCCTCTGCTGACTTTTTAGCCAGGGCCAGGAAATCAGAGGAATTCGGCATTGAGATTAAGGGTGATATAACGCCGAACTTTGCCAAAATAATCGAAAGGAAAAATAAGATTGTCAACACCCAGATAAAGGGAATCAGAAACCTCCTGAAGAAGTGGGGGATAACCCTGCAACAGGGCCGCGGCGTATTAACCTCACCCCGCGAAATAACAGTTACTTCACGTGATGGCTCTATAGAGAAAACAGAATCGGATAATATAATCATAGCAACAGGCTCAAGACCATTTCAGTTACCGAACTTGCCGTTTGACGGCAAGAGGATCCTCTCGAGTGATAATGCGATTGCCCTGAAAGAGATACCCAAAAGCATCATTATCGTTGGAGCAGGTGTGATAGGCTGCGAGTTTGCGTGTATCTTCAGGAACCTCGGCGCTGAAGTCACCCTCATTGAGATGCTTCCGAGAGTAGTTGCAACAGAAGATTTTGAAATATCCGATATCCTTGAAAGAGAACTCAGGAAGAAAAAAATACGGCTTCTTGTAAATGTGAAGGCTGAAAAAGCAGATATCAGAGATGAAGAAGTCCATGTCTTTCTGAATGACGGAAAAGAGATTGCTGCGGAGAAGGTACTTGTGTCTGTCGGCAGAATATTCAACAGCAATGGAATCGGTATCGAAGAAACCGGCATACAGAAAGGTGTTCGCGGTGAAATTTCTGTAAATGAGAAGATGGAAACAAATATCCCCGGCATATACGCAATAGGTGACGTTGCCGGTGGTTTAATGCTTGCACATGTTGCATCAGGTGAAGGAATTACAGCAGCAATAAACTTAATGGGTGGGAACGAAAGAATTGATTATGATTCTGTCCCGTCTGCAATCTTTACATCTCCTGAAATTGCCTCTGTAGGGCTAAGAGAACAACAGGCAGCAGAAAAGGGAATAAAGGTCAGGACAGGCCACTTCCAGTTCAGAATGCTGGCCAAAGCCCATGCAATAGGAGAGATCGAAGGCCTTTTAAAAATAGTATCTGATGAAGAATCCGACCGGGTGCTTGGGGTGCATATCATAGGGCCGCATGCTTCCGATCTTATCCATGAGGGAGCCCTTGCTGTCAGGCTCGGATTGAAAACAAAGGATATTGCCGGGACAATACACGCCCATCCGACACTTGCGGAAGGTCTCATGGAAGCAGCAGAAGATGTCCATAATGAAGCTATCCATGTTCTCAGAAAATGATTCCAGGTGAAAAAACAGATAACTGGTTCCTGTTTTCAAGAGAATCACATAAGGCATTATTTTCTGAACTTGACGTACTCCTCAGATCTCTGGACAGATTCTTTTATTTAGAAAACCTGCCTCTCTCAAAGGAAGACCCCACACAGAGGAATTTTTATGCTGAACTTGCTGCTGTGAGAGATGTAATATTCAGGATACTTGGAATACTCGAAGTCATTATGCCGGAAAGCAGAAAAAACGCATACTGGTTCCAGAAATTCACAGAATCGAAATTCCTCACCAGCCACTCAAGAGATATTTACAGAGAGACACTTTATAAACAGGATTCTCCTGAACAGGGGATAAATGTCCTGTATGGCTCGTTCATAAACCTCAAAGGGGTTGTAACAGACCTTCTCAGGACCGGCGGGATATCATTTCTGGGTTATACAAATATAGGACAGCTTATAAGTAAGGAGATAAGGGAAAATACCTTCTTCAACCCTTTCAGAAAAGATATAAATCCGGAATTCGATACAATCCAGAACTCTCTGATATCGGAAATCGTAAGGTCAATAAAAGAAAGAGAAGTGAAAAAAAATATCTCCTTGCTTTATCTGTATCTTTTCAGATTTTTGCGATATCTCAGCCATATAGATATTTCATCCCAGCATTCAATTGCCCTCAATACTTCATTGCTGATCCTAATTATGCTGAGGTCGGAAATGAGTATGCTGCATATCTATATGAAAAATACAGGCGACAGCATTAAAGATACAAGGCTTTCATTACTACTGAAATCGATTTCATATCAATTTTCAATGGAAACAAAAAGGGTATATCTTCAGGAATTGAAGGAGATAATGAGGGAAAAAGCTCCACAGCAATTCAGGGGAAAAATAGAGAACAGCTTCGGCATTTTAAAAAATTTGATTGAACAGAGCATTGTCCAACTCTCACAGTTCTACAAGCCCGATATTCAGGGAAAAGATATTTTCGTTAGTTTTACAACAAAATATTTTCAATCCATGAAATTACGGGAAGACGTATTTATACTCCACAGGTTTCTCACGCTCCTGGAAGAAAAGGCAGGTCTTCAGGGAGAAGGCTCTGATATTTTTGCATCGATGATAAAATATATGCGTTATTTTGAAAACTCCACTTTTAAATTATTGCGCTCTGATGATTATAACGGGTTTGCCTCTTTTTTCAATTTAATATTTTCTATGAAAGAATTTGAACTGAATAAAATCCTTGAAAAGATTCACAACTTCAAGATATTTTTAGAGACAACACTTCGGCATATCGCTAACCGGGATGAACTCAAAGACAAGCCGATAGATACTGACAAAGCAGAAGAACTTTTAAAACAATATTTATAACAAGAGAGATTTATGATTTTATAATGTATACAAAGGAAAGGAAGTGTTTTATAATTTATATTAATGGATATCTCTGGTAACCGACTAAGAAAACAGGTAGCATCCGAGGTCAAAAAGAGACGCCTGATATTTCTTACCATCATGCTGCTGAGTTTCATTTACCTACTCATAAACGTAATGTTCGGAGACATGGGTATGCTCAGGTATAAAGAACTCAACAGTAAAAAGGCCCGTCTGGAATCACAGATTAAAGAGATAGAGGATGATAACAAACAACTCAGGTCGCAGATAACATCGATACAACAGGACCCTTATTTTAAGGAGAAACATGGGAGAGAGAATTATGGATTAGCAAAGCCTGGCGAAATTATCATCCAGTATGACAGATAGGCCTCTGCATATCTCCTTCCTCTGGCATATGCACCACCCGCCTTACAAAGATCCTGCATCTAAACAGTAAACAAGCTATAATGAGAGCCTTAATACAGCGTGTTTCAGAAGCAAAAGTTATTATAGAGGGGAATACCTTTGGACAAATCGGCAAAGGCATGCTCATCTTCCTCGGCGTTGAAAAAGGCGACACCTCAGCAGACCTTGAATATCTTATTAAAAAAGTTTCTCACCTGAGGATATTCGAAGATGATCACAAAAAGATGAACCTCTCCGTCTTAAATATTGTTGGTGAAGTTCTTGTCGTTTCTCAGTTTACCCTTTCTGCTGATTGCAGGAAAGGCAACCGCCCCTCATTTGACAATGCTGAAGAACCGTCCAGGGCAGAAGAGATGTATATGAAATTTATTGAGGGATTAAAGGAAAATGGTCTCAGGGTCGCCACAGGAAATTTCGGTGCGATGATGCAGGTTCATCTTGTCAATGATGGACCGGTGACAATAATGCTGGACTCGAAAAAATAAATATCTATTACAGGCGTTCTGTCTTTCCGATGAGCACGGAACAATCAGCGGCGCTGAGGATGTATCTGGATAAACTCTCAACAATACCCCTGAAACCACCCATGCCTTTGCTGCCGACTACAATCATATCTGCATTCAATTCATTTGCAGTCTGCAATATCTCATCTGAAGGGTCGCCTGTTCTTGTCAGCGTCCGTATGTTTGAGAATCCCTTCATGAGATATTCAACGATTTGGGCAATAATCTTCTGAGATTCCCTCAGTTCCTGAGAACTGAAATTCTTTAGATCTTCCGTGTCGTTTTGATCTATCTTTGTCATAAATCTGTCAGGGATGTCATAAAAAGCAGGGGTGATAACATGCAGGACTGTTATCTCCGTATTATCATGAAATGGGATTATGGATAAAGTCTCTCCTGCTTTCCGTGCATAATCAGAGCCATCGGTTGTAAATAGTATTTTCATTTTATCTGATGAATCTGCCTGAGAAGGTTTAACGACAAGTACAGGCTTTGGAGAATTAATAGACACGGATTTTGTCACACTTCCGATAATGCGCGATTTTATACCTTTCAGTCTTTTCGGACCCATAACGATTATATCTGCATTAGAATTGACCGCTGCATCAATAATACATTTATCAGGATATCCGTTCATCAATGATGTGTTTATTTTTGCAGGAACAGATTTGAGAATATTCATGGACGAGTCGAGTATTTTAGGCGCTATCCCCTGTTTGATCTCCTTAATCCTTGCGTAATAATAATCCTCCTTATCCTGAAAAGGATCTTCGCTTATGACGTGAAGAATGGTAATTTCATCGTTCTCTGATAAATTCAGTCTTTTGAGAAATTTTGCTGCTGTCTCAGAATATTCCGAGCCGTCTGTCGGAAGCATTATTTTCATAGTATTATCCTGTTGTATATGGGATTTTAAAACAATAAGTCAATGAATACTATAATAGCAATTTTTATGCGTATTTCTCTAAAATATATTTTTATGATTTGCATTAGAGGCAAACTAATATATAATTATTATGAAAGTTACAGTAAGACAGGGCTGATAAATCTATCTAACTTAACAGGACAGAATACATAACATGTTAAAAGAATCCTTAAAAGACCAGATAAAGCTCATTGTGAACGCCAATCACTGGGATCCTTTTCAGGTTCTCGGCAATCATATCATCGTGAAAGAACGCACCAAAGCAGTTGCTGTTCGGGCATTCCTGCCCGAGGCAGAAGAGACATGGGTAGTTGAGACAAAGACAAAGAAGTTATTTCCAATGCAAAGAATTCACAAGGCCGGATTTTTTGAAGTGATCATCACTGAAAAGAAAGATGTTTTTCCATACCGGATCAGAATAAAGTCTTATGATGGAGCAATCTCTGAGTTTTATGACCCTTATGCTTTTCTGCCGGTTCTTACGGATTTCGACCTTCATCTCATCGGCGAAGGAAGCCACTATAAAACATATGAAAAACTCGGCACTCATATCATGGAGATTAACAACATAAAAGGTGTACATTTTGCCGTCTGGGCTCCGAATGCAAGGCGTGTCAGCGTTATCGGTGATTTTAATCGCTGGGATGGCAGAAGGCATCCTATGCGCATTCTTGGTGCCTCAGGTATCTGGGAGATATTCATTCCGGGACTGAATGAAGGTGAATTGTATAAATTTGAGATCAAATCAAGACAGAAAAAACAGATTTTTGAAAAGTCTGACCCTTATGCCTTTTATTCTGAAATAAGACCAAAGACTGCATCAATTATCTACGATATAAATAAATTTCAGTGGAATGATACTGAATGGATAAAGATGCGTTCAAAAAAGAACTGGCACGAATCAGCGGTCTCTATATACGAAGTCCATTTAGGTTCATGGATGAGGGTTCCTGAGGAAAACAACCGCTATCTCACTTACAGGGAGCTCGCAGAAAGGCTCATCAGATATACAAAAAAAATGGGCTATACACATTTGGAACTTCTTCCCGTAACAGAACATCCTCTTGATGCATCCTGGGGTTATCAGACCATAGGTTATTTTTCTGCAACAAGCAGACACGGGAAACCTGAAGACTTTATGTACTTCGTAGATGCATGTCATAAGAACCATATAGGGGTTATCCTTGACTGGGTTCCTGCACATTTTCCGACTGACGGGCATGGTCTCGGTTTTTTTGACGGTACATGCCTTTATGAGCATCAGGACCCAAGAAAAGGGTTCCATCCTGACTGGGGCACAAAGATATTTAATTATGGCAGGAAAGAGGTAAGGAATTATCTCATATCTAATGCCCTTTTCTGGTGCGAGAAGTATCATATAGACGGTTTTCGTGTCGATGCAGTCGCATCTATGCTCTATCTCGATTATTCACGAAAAGAAGGTGAATGGGTGCCGAATATCTTCGGCGGCAGGGAAAACCTTGAGGCGATAGACTTTATTAAACGTTTCAATGAAATCATACATCAATACCATCCAGGCATACTAACAATAGCCGAGGAGTCAACAGCATGGGGCGGTGTATCAAAACCAGTTTATTTGGGCGGCCTTGGTTTCGATCTGAAATGGAATATGGGCTGGATGAATGATACCCTTGAGTATTTTTCAAAAGACCCTATCCACAGAAAATTTCACCATAATCACCTTACATTCAGCCTTCTCTATGCGTTTTCCGAAAACTTCATACTTGTTCTCTCTCATGATGAGGTTGTACATGGAAAACGTTCCCTGCTGAACAAGATGCCGGGGGATATGTGGCAGAAATTTGCAAATCTAAGACTCCTTTACGGGTTTATGTACAGCCATCCAGGGAAAAACCTGTTATTCATGGGTGGAGAATTAGGTCAGTGGGATGAATGGAATCATGACAAGAGCATTGACTGGCATCTCATTCAGTTTGCTCCGCACAGATGCCTTCAAAAATTCGTTGTAGATTTGAACCGTATCTATCAATCTGAGCCAGCCCTTTATGAGAGAGATTTCCACTATGGGGGTTTTGAATGGATAGATTTTCACGACTCTGATAACAGTATTATCTCGTTCATGAGAAAGGCTAAAAACCCTGATGATTTACTAATAATCGTTTGCAATTTTACCCCTCTTCCAAGACCAGGCTATCGAATCGGAGTTGCAAAGAATTCCCATTACAAAGAGATCCTTAACAGCGATTCACAGATATACTGGGGTAGCGATATGGGAAATGCAGGAGGAGTAAATGCAGATAAGGTCCCCTGGCATGCAAAGCCATATTCGATTAAGATCACCATACCACCTCTGTCTATTGTGATTTTTAAACCGGAGAGAACTCAGCCTCATTGATATGTTGCCGCACACCTACCTTTTAGTTGTTAATTTACAAGAAATTTCTTAAAATTAATGCTAATGAAAATAAAGTTTTCACCCCCACAGATCCTCGTGCTCGGTTTCCTGTGTGTAATACTTATCGGAGCAATCCTTCTTACTCTCCCGATTTCGAGTACGAAAGGCTGCAGTTTTATCGATGCACTCTTCACATCTACATCCGCCGTATGTGTAACAGGGCTTAATGTAAAAGATACACCCAATGATTTTAGCTTCTTCGGACAGATAATTATTCTGCTGCTTATTCAGATTGGCGGGCTCGGCTATATGACATCAGCCACAATAATTGCTTTACTTATAGGGAAAAAGATCGGGATTACAGAACGTCTAACAATAAAAGAGGGACTTAATGTTGAAACCCTTGAGGGAATAGTGAGGTTTACAAAGGGTATTCTGCTTTTTACGTGCGTCTTCGAGCTTAGCGGTGCACTTATATTAAGCATACGTTTTCTCCCGGATTATCCTTTTCAGGATGCTTTCTGGTATGGTTTATTCCATGCTGTTTCTGCCTTTAACAATGCCGGTTTCAGTCTTTTTTCAGATAACCTTATGCGCTACAGGGGAGATATAACCGTAAACGTAATTATAACGACACTTATAATTGTCGGAGGAATTGGTTTTATCGTTGTGAGAGATATTTATCATTTTCAAAGAAAAGAAGTAATAAAGCTTTCACAGCATACAAAAATAGTACTGACAACAACAGCCATTCTTATCATAGTTGGTGCTGTCTCCATATACTTATTGGAGGCAACAAACCCAAAGACTTTCATGAATATGCCATTCCATGAGAAAATACTTGTGTCATATTTCTCTTCGGTTACACCGAGGACAGCAGGTTTTAATACAGTAGATTATTCTTTGCTCAGGCCAGAAACATTATTCTTAACCATAATCCTCATGTTCATAGGGGCTTCACCAGGCAGTACAGGTGGCGGAGTAAAAACGTCAACCTTCGCGGTTGTCATAGCCAGCCTTTATGCAACAATCAGGGGAATTACCCATACAGTGCTTTTTAAAAGAAGGGTGCCGGCAGACACGGTTTCAAAATCTTTTTTGCTAATAACCCTTGCTGCCATTCTCTGTACCATAAGCACTCATTTTATTATCACGACTCAAAATGCACAATATCTTTCTGCCATGTTTGAAGTAACCTCTGCCTTTGGCACAGTGGGACTCTCTGTTGGAGATGGCGGGGTGAAGAGCCTTTCGGCTCTTTTTTCCCCTATCGGGAAGCTTGCCATTAGTTTTACAATGTTTGTCGGACGGCTTGGCCCTCTGACTCTTGCTATAGCACTTACAAAAAAGGCGGAAGAAAGGTTTAAATACCCTGAAGGGAGGGTGATTATAGGATGAAAAAACATTTCGCAGTAATAGGATTGGGACGTTTTGGCTTTTCGGTCGCAAAAACTTTAGCGAAATATGGATCAGAGGTAATAGCCATAGACAATCATGAAGAGAGGGTTAAGAAAGTATCTGACTTTGTTACGTTTGCAGTTCAGCTTGATGCAATGGATGAGAAAGCTCTTCGCTCAGTTGGCGTGCAGAACGTTGATACTGCCATCGTAAGCATAGGAGAAAATATCGAGGCAAGCATCCTTGTTGTTATGATACTGAAAGAAATGGGCATAAATAATATCATTGCGAAAGCTGTCACAACACTTCACGGAAAAGTTCTCGAAAACCTCGGGGTTAAAAGAATTATTTTTCCTGAACGGGATATGGCAATCCGTGTTGCTCACAGTCTCATCCGTCCGAAGGTTCTCGAACAACTTGAGCTCTCTGAGGAATACAGCATTGTCGAACTTTCAACACCAGCAAATCTCATCGGAAAAACCATTAATGAGAGTCAGCTCAGGAATAAATATGGGGTTAACCTGATTGCTATCAAAAGAAAGGTTACGACTGAAAAAGGGACAATTAAAGAGGCTTGGAATGTTAACCCTCTCCCGACAGACACCATGCATGAAGCTGACATCCTTGTGCTCATTGGTTTGAATGATGATCTTGATAAATTAGGTATGAAATAATTTCGTGACCCATTATGAAAGTAATCACTTATTTGCAACTTTAGTATTCTTAAAAGCAACCCTCTATACTGTTAAAGGAGATGAGAAAATGAAAACACTGATGGTTTTACTCTTAATAATACTTGCTCTGGCAGGCATGGTTAGTAATTCGGATGCTGTCTCACCAATGCCTATGGAAGAGTTGAAGTTGGGGCCATCGCAGACCGTTTGCGTCATTCATATCGTTCACATCCCTGAACATGGGAAGGGGATTATCGGGCTTGAAACCACCTCGACCCTTGTCTTTAATCCCACTGTATTAAAAAGTGATGTGCTTGAGAAAACAAAAAACTATATTAACCTCAAGTTGAACGAAGGGAATATATATGAGTTTAAGGTAGAATGCATATTTCCGAAACAATAAGATAATGCTCAGAGATGAATCCGCTTGAAAATAAAATTACAGACAGGATTAAGAGAGAAGGTCCGCTAACCTTTGAAGCCTTCATGGAGATGGCATTATATGAACCAGGGCTCGGTTATTATGCCTCAGAAAATATTGAGATAGGAAAGGCCGGAGACTTTTATACAAGCCAGCACCTCCATCCTGCATTTGGCTCAATGATAGGGAAACAGCTTGAAGAGATGTGGGAAATCATGGGCAGGCCTTCTGAATTTTATGCTGTTGAACCCGGCGCAGGAGCAGGCCTTATGTGCATGGATATCATGGACTACCTGCATAAAAGGGAAATATTCAATTCTTTTTCTTATGTAATTGCAGAAATAAATCCTTCTTTGCAGAATAAACAGCAGAAGTTGCTCGGAAAATATCCGGACAAAGTCAGATGGATATCTTCATTGAGAGAACTCAGGGATATAAAGGGTTGTCTCCTCTCAAATGAACTTTTGGATGCATTTCCTGTTCATCTGATAGAGATGGAAGATGAGCTGAAAGAGGTTTATGCCGGCGTTGAAAACGATACTATTCAGGAGATAAAGAAAAATTCAGACAGATCCGCTATATTTGACTATCTGAAAGAATTTTCGATACAACTGCCCAATGGATACAAGACTGAGATTAATCTCAGGATCAGAGACTGGCTGAAGTCAGCAAATGATGTTCTGTCAGAGGGATTTGTTTTAACTATTGATTATGGTCACCCTGCATGGGACTATTACAGCGAGGACAGGAACAGGGGAACATTATTATGTTATTACAGACACCAGTTAAGTGAAGACCCTTTCCAGAATATCGGGGAACAGGATATTACAGCGCATGTCAATTTTTCATCTGTTAAGAAATGGGGGGAAGATCTCGGTTTAGAGACACTTGGATTCTGCCGGCAGGGCACGTATCTCATATCGCTTGGGATTGATAAAATAATAAATGAACTTTATGCAGAATCCAGTAATTATCTTTTTGAGGTTGCAAAGATCAAAAGGCTGATCTTTCCCGGGACTATTGGTGAGACGCACAAGGTTTTGATCCAGTATAAAGGTAAAGGGCAACCGGAATTAAAGGGATTTTCGATGAAAAATCAGGCAGAGAAATTATAGATATCCCTTCAGTCTATTGATGCTTTTCAGGACATCTTCAGGTGTATGGCCTTCGATCGTATAAATAATATCTTTGTCTTTAAGCGCAACAAATAAGCTTTCAAAATCGAATGTCCCTTCTCCTATGGCGATATGGTCATCTGCGGTCTTATCATTGTCGTGAAGGTGCAGTTCGATTATATAAGGTTTTAGCTGTCTCATCCATTCATCGAGGGATACCCTGGAGAAGAGATTGAAATGCCCTGTATCAAAACAGACACCAAAATTTTCAGAGGCAGCCGCTTCCATAAGAAGTCTCAGATTGGTTGGTTCATCTTCAAAGATGTTCTCTACTGCTATTTTAAAACCTCTGTCCGCAGCCCTTTTTATCAAAGGCCTCCATGTCATTAAACTTTTTTCGAGCCATAAATCTGTCTTCAGTGAATATTTCCATTTCTCATAACCTGAATGAAATACTACCATCTTTGGTTTCAGGATTTCGGCTATATCAAGGACATGCGAAAATCTTTCGATAGTAATCTCTCTTATCTTTGAGTCGACCGCACCCGGTGAGAGGTCCATGAATGGCGCATGAATTGTAAATGAAGGATTGTAATCGAGCCGGTCTCTAAGCCTTATGATGTCGGAATAGTGAACTGCATCAAGCGATTGTGAAGAAAAATATATCTCAGGATTGATCTGGTTTTCAATAATAAAATGAAGATACTCCTCTACCCTCTCATAGGGAACGTGGACTTGAGGAGTTTTCATTAATTTTTGGCAGCTGCTTCTGTCTTGGCCTCTGTCTTGACCTCTGTCTTTGTTTCAGTTTTCCCTTCAGACTCTTTTGCCTTTTTCCTTTCAGCAGAGGCATAATCTGTGACATACCATCCTGTTCCTTTAAGGATAAAGGATGTCTGGGAAATCATTTTATGCATATGACCGCCGCACTCAGGGCAAATGCTTAATGGATCATCATCGTGTTTCTGTATAATTTCGCACTGCTTACCGCAGTTATCACATTCGTATTCATATATCGGCATAATTAAATAACCTCCGCACAGTTCCATTTAAACAGACAGATACTGCTTATCGTCTTATTAGTATATCACCACTCCAGTTTTCTCTGCATCAGCCTCTCATACATGCCTCTGGGCATAAATGACTGCTGATGGATCTCATCACTATAATATTTTGTTTTCATTTCCGTTTTATTCCTTATCTCACGTGGTGAAGGACCTTTTGAACTTACTGCAAATGCCCACCAGTTGCCCGGATATGTTGCAATTGGAGTTGTATACAGGTCAACTACAGGAAAAACCTTTTTCAGTACTTCCTGTATCTCGATAACCATATCCTTGTGAAAATGCAGTGATTCAGTGTGTGTAACAAACATGCCGGTATCACTAAGACAATTTTTTACAGAAGTAAAGAATTCGTTTGTAAAAAGACTCCTCGCAAAACCGATAATATCTGTAGAGTCAATAATCACAGCATCTATATCAGGGGTTTTTCTTTTTGCGACAAAGTCTGCACCGTCCATAATATTTATTTCTACACGCGGATCATCAATCCCCGAAGATACGCCTGGGAAAAATCTTTTCGAAATGTTTATTACCTCTTCATCTATCTCAATAAAATAGACTTTTTCGACAGTTTTGTATTTCAGGACTTCTCTCACAACCCCTCCATCTCCGCCGCCGATTACGATAACCTTCTTTGGACACGGATTGGCATTCATTGCGACATGGGTGAGCATTTCATGATAAAAAAACTCATCTCTTTCAGTTATCTGGACAACATCATCAAGAATGAGCATTTTCCCGTAATGCGGATTTCTGATAACCATGATTTCCTGAAATTTGCTCTTGCCTTTATAAAGGATCTCTTCGACATCATATAAGTATTCAACCGGAGCATATGGCGCTTTTTCATTAAATTTAATCATTTTTACTCCTTATATAAGAATTGTTTTTGGTATCGAAAATCCATTAAATTCTGATGCATAGGATACTGTATATGCACCGCTGGATAAAATAAGCATCAGATTGCCTACCTGAGGTTCCGGAAGTGACACATTTTTGTCTATCACATCAAAGCTGTCACAACTCGGACCTGCTATCGTCCATTGTTTCCTTGATCTTGCCTGTTTGTAGCCTTCAACAATATAACTGTACTTTATGCCGCCGACACTTTCCATCAGTCCGTTAAAAACTCCTACATCTATATAAACCCAGTCTTCATCTCCTCTTACGGCCTTGCCGATTACTGTACTAACAAATATACCGGCATCTCCGACAACCGCCCTGCCGGGTTCGATGTGAATCTCGATATCTTCCGGAAACCTTTCAAAAATAAGGTTGTTTACATTCTTCTCTATCGCTTCGATACTAACTACATTTTTTGTATATTTTATCGGATATCCTCCACCGATATTCAGGAGCCTAAGCTTTAACCCTTTTTTCCGTGATATATCCCATAATGTCTTTGCCTTATCAAGGGCTATATTCCAGTTGTAAATATTTGTGCATTGTGAACCGACATGAAATGTAATACCAACCGGATTCAACCCTCTATCCTGTGCATATGATAAAAGTGAAACAGCATCATCAATTTCTACCCCAAACTTCTTGCTGAGCGGCCATTCACTGCCTTCATTCGGCACTGAGAGTCTGATATACACATTACAATCTGGAATGAACTTTGCGATTTTATCAACTTCGTCCATCGAATCAAAGGAGAAATGATTGACTTGATAAGATGCTGCAATCTTTAGAAACTTCAGAGATTTCACGGGATTGCTCGATATAATCCTTGAAGGTTCAACACCGATCGATGAGAGTATTTCCAGTTCTCCCTCAGAGGCTATTTCGAATCCCAGATTAAGCCCGTTCAGGAATCTGAGTATCTCAATATCAGGATTAGCCTTAACCGCATAAAATACCTTTGAGTTTTTGATATTCCGGCCGATCATTGTGGTTTTCTCCCTGACCTTATCTTTGTCTATGAGGAGAAACGGGGTCTCTATATTTTCTGTGTCAAGGTATCGCAAGGTCTTGAATAACGTAGATTCAGGAACTATCCCTGCATGATATTTGTCTATCTTGAAATTTCTCAGCATACCACTCCTATGAAATGTAATATTATACTTTAGGTTATTTCAAAAATGTAGCCGCAGGCGATCCGCCGAGGCGGAAAGTTTGCAACTACATCATGATTGCAAGACTTTTACAAGAGCCTCGGTATTTAAAAAGATTTTGCAACAGATTTTCAAAGACCTACTATCCTTTTCTGGCTCGAACAAGTTTCTTGGCAGTAGACCTGATCCCCTCGGTAACATTTTTATTTTTTTCAAGTATTGAAAGGTCTCTTGTTTTCAGTTCACTCACAAGCGAAAGTGCAATCCCGGGAGGGGTTTTCGGGTTCGTAACAAGGGCAAAAATAATATTATAGTTTTTCATCCACTGCCTGTTCTTGGCTATCCTTCTTAATGCCTCGTCTGCTATCGATCTGGATCTGGCGATTACCTCTATTTCTGTTTCTGTAATTTTCGGATTCTCCATAACAGTCATGCAGACTTCCTTATTCGGATCGCGCAGGAGAATTGACCTTATCTCCTTGCCGCCTCTGAGAGCAAGGTGAATTCTTTCAGAGACGCTTAATTTCTGGATCTTCTGGAGGATTGTCTGAGCTCGCTCTTCCTGTGTTTTATGGACTTTGGCTATTTCTGATCTTTGCTTTAAAGGAACGCTCAGCACATCTGAAACCTGCTGCCGTACTTCATCAGGTGTTTCAGGATGATCAAGGAGCAGGGTCAGTACCTCAGGTCTGTTCTTATTTGCCTTTGCTATTTCCCCGAATATAGCAACATCTACCGCATCCTCAATAAGCAGTTCTATTGATAATTTTGATGCAGTTGATAAATCAAATCCTATTAATAATTTTTCTTCTTCCATATCAATACTTTTTCATATACAAGAAATATTCTACATTACCTTTTTGACCTATTACAGGAGACTGAAACACACCATGAGATTTCAGGCCGCATTTCGCCAGGTCTTCCTCTACATATTTTACAGCTTTTACCCTCTTTTCTTCTTCTCTCACAATGCCACCCTTCCCTACCTCTCCCTTTCCAACTTCAAACTGGGGCTTAACAAGTGCAAGCACCTCGCCTTCATCGTTAAGGAATTTAATTACTTCAGGGATAACCTTTGTCAGTGAGATGAAAGAAACGTCTATTGTCGCGATGTCTATTTTACTGCTTACAAGATCCCCATATTCTTGCCTCTTGCCCCTTACCTCTTGCTCCTGAAGTATTTCACTGAGATATCTTATATTGGTTCTTTCCAGAAGTATAACCCTTGGGTCTTTTCTCAAAGACCAGGCAAGCTGTCCATAACCAACATCGATACAATATGCCTTCTTTGCCCCTTTCTGTAACAAACAATCAGTAAATCCGCCTGTCGATGAACCGACATCCATAATTATTTTATCTTTTACGTCAATATTAAAATATTTTATTGCAGCTTCGAGTTTCAGACCACCTCTGCTTACATAAGGCAGATCAGTTGCCTGAAGCGAAATATCTGAATTTTCATTTACAGGAGTGCCTGCTTTTGTGATCTTGTTACCGTCAACATAGACCTTTCCTTCCATGATGAGGGCTCTTGCCATTTCTCTGCTTTTTACAAGCCCTTTTGAGAACAGAACTTTGTCTAGTCTTTCTTTCAATATTTATATATCGGTTCGTGCAAAAGAGAGAGCACCGCTGTATAGATTCCTTCTTCATCGAGTCCGTATATTCTTCTTAATTCTTCCTGTGAACCCTGTTCAATAAATTTATCCGGCATACCTAATCTCTTTATCTTTATGTGAGAGAATTCTGTTTTGTTTAAAAATTCAAGTATAGCGCTTCCAAAACCACCCTGAAGGATATTGTCTTCTATGGTAACAATTCTCGGAACCACTGAAGCTACAGATGATATAAGATTGCGATCCAGGGGTTTTACAAATCTCGCA
>Ga0315278_10001679_pt1 | contig 19580 bp, 13 predicted proteins | sample YL17G06_0_MG_FD_203880 | JGI IMG/M metagenome (GOLD analysis project Ga0315278, IMG submission 203880) | Sediment microbial communities from Yellowstone Lake, YNP, Wyoming, USA - YL17G06_0 | ecosystem: Environmental > Aquatic > Freshwater > Lake > Sediment | place: USA: Wyoming | collected... | reverse complement strand
TATCAGCCTCGAGAACGCGCTTCGCTATTCCACCAACCCGACCGAGTTCGAGTTGCGCATCAAGGGTATCCACGCCACGTCGGACGAATCGTGGAAGTCGTTCGAGGCGAAGCCGGAAGCCACCCCGTAGGGGCGGCATGATCCAGAAGATCCTCGTCGCCAATCGCGGGGAGATCGCGCTCCGCGTCGTCCGGGCGGCCCGGGAGCTCGGCATCCGCACCGTGGCCGTCTTCTCCGAGGCGGACCGCGAATCGCTGCACGTCCGCCTCGCCGACGAGGCGGTCTGCATCGGACCCGCGCCATCCTCGGCGTCGTATCTCTACATTCCGCGCATCATCAGCGCCGCCGAAGTGACGGCCTGCGACGCCATCCATCCCGGTTACGGATTCCTCTCCGAGAACGCCCACTTCGCCGAGATCTGCGAGTCGTGCAACCTCCGCTTCATCGGTCCCACGTCGGAGATGATCCGGACGATGGGCGACAAGGCGGTGGCGCGGAAGACCGCGGTCGAGGCCGGCGTTCCCGTCACGCCCGGGAGCGAGGGAATTCTGCAGACTCCCGAGGAGGCGGTGGAGAACGCGAAGAGGCTGGGGTATCCGGTCATCATCAAAGCGGCGGCCGGCGGCGGCGGGAAGGGAATGCGCGTCGCCTATGACGAGTCGTCGCTTCGGAACGGAGTCCTCACCGCGCAGGCCGAGGCCGAGGCGAATTTCGGCTCGGGCCAGGTCTACCTGGAGCGCTACGTCGAGAAGCCGCGGCACATCGAGTTCCAGGTGATCGGCGACCGCCACGGGAACCTGATCCACCTGGGGGAGCGCGAATGCTCCATCCAGCGGCGCCACCAGAAACTGATCGAGGAATCGCCCAGCGTCGCCCTCACCCCCGCGCTTCGCGGGGCGATGGGGGACGCAGCCGTGCGGGCCGCCAAGGCAATCGGATACGAGAGCACCGGAACCATCGAATTCCTCCTCGCCCCGAACGGCGAGTTCTACTTCATGGAGATGAACACGCGGATCCAGGTGGAGCATCCCGTCACCGAGGAAGTGACGAAGATCGACCTGATCAAGGCCCAGATCGCGGTGGCGGGCGGCGAACCCCTCCCCTGGAAACAATCCGACATCGCGTTCCAGGGACACGCCATCGAATGCCGCATCAACGCCGAGAGCCCGGAGAAGAACTTCCGCCCGTCGCCGGGACTCGTGAAGTACTTCCACGCGCCCGGCGGACCGGGCGTCCGCGTCGACAGTCACCTCTACTCGGGTTACACGGTTCCGCCCCACTACGACTCGATGGTCGCGAAGATCATCTGCTGGGGTCGGGACCGCGACGAATCGATCGCCCGGATGCGCCGCGCGCTCCTCGAGATCGTCGTCGACGGGATCGAGACGACCATTCCCTTCCATCGCCGCATCCTGGAAGACCACGGCTTCCTGAAGGGCGACATCCACACCGGCTATCTGGAGTCGTGGCTGCAGGCTGATTCGGGGACCACGCCGGGATGAGGCGGATCGAGCTCTACCTCACGCCGCACGAAGCCGGACGCGCCCCGCTGGAGAATCGGCAGCTCGTGGTTGTCGACGTCCTCCGCACCTGCACCACCCTGGCTCACGCGCTCCGGAACGGCGCCGCGAAGGTGATCCCCGTGGAAACGGTGGAGGAGGCGACGCGCCTCGCGCAGACGCTCGATCCCAAACAGCGGCTTCTCTGCGGAGAACGGGACGGCTCCAAGGTGAGCGGCTTCGATCTCGGCAATTCGCCGCGCGAATACGACAAGGGGCGCGTGGAGGGCAAGACGCTCGTCTTCGCCTCCACGAACGCGAGTCCCCTCATGGCGGGGCTCCTCGTGGGGCGCGAGCAGCGCCTCCTCGCCTACGTGAACGTCGGCGCGGTGGCGGAAGCGGTGCGGGCGGACGGCGCCGACCTCGCGATCCTCTGCGCCGGACGGAACGGGAAGACGTCGCTCGAGGACGCGGCCTGCGCCGGGGCCCTGGTGCGGAGGATGGTGGAGAGCAGCCCGAGCGGGAAGGAACCGGCGTTGAACGACGCGGCGGAGATGGCCGCGGCCTACGATCGCGTGCACGGCGGCGAGCCGGAGACGATCCTGCGCCGAAGCGACCACGGCCGCTATCTGATCGAGCTGGGATTCGAGGACGATCTACCGGTCTGCGCGGCGGTCGACTCGGTACCGGTGGTGCCGCTTCTCCGCGAGGGGCGGATCGTGAACGCCCGCTAGTTCCCCCGCCTCGCCCTCCGGAACAACTCCAAGGCCAAGGTTCCGAACACGAGATTCCCAAGCCATGCCGCGAGCATGGGTGGGAGCGCGCCGTTGTGGCCGAGCGCCTGCCCGGTTCGAACGAGGGCATAGTAGACGAACGAGATGAAGACCGAGAGCCCGAACGCCACGGCGAGGCCGCCGCGGCGGTTTCGGAGCGCGAGCGCCACGCCGATGAGGACCACCACGAGATTCGTGAGCGGGAAGGAGATCTTGAGGTAGAGCTCCACGAGATACTTCTGCACGCGGCTTCCCGACTGGCGGAGCCGGTCGATGTAGTTCTCCAGCTGCCAGTACGACAGCCCCTTCGGGTCCTCCTCCCCTTCGGCGAAATCCTCGGGGCGCTCCTTCAGGCCCGGTATCGTCAGTTCGTTGAACTGCGCGGCCGTCTCTCCGCTCTTGTCGAAGCGCCGCGTGTAGCCGTTCCGGAAGACCCAGCGGCCGTTCTCCCAGCGCCCGGTCTCGGCGTCGATCCGCCCCGTGAGGGCGTTGTCGCGCACCTCCTGGATCACCACCTCGCGCATCTCCTTCGCCGGGACGAGATAGGTTCGGATGAGGAACGTGCGGCCCCCCGTGCCGAGGTAGGCGAGATTCGTTCTCGCCTGTGGCGTCTCCACGTTCTCCTTCTTGATGTCGACGTGGTAGAGGTGGATGCGGCGCGCGTTTAGGTCCGGAATCGCGATCTCGTTCACCACGAAGGCGAGCGCGCTCACCAGGACCGCGAGCGCGATGAGGGGCGCCGCGATCCGCGCCGGTCCCAGGCCGGCCGTTCGCATGGCGTTCAGCTCGTTCGTCCGCCCCAGCTGTCCGAGGGCGAGGAGGCACGCGAGGAGCATCGCCATGGGTAGCACCTGGAGCGTGATTCCCGGGATTCCCATCGCGTAGAAGAGCGCCACCGTCCGGATCGGCACGTGGTTGTCGAGGTAGGTGTCGATCTTCTCGAAGACGTCGACGACTATGAAGACCGAGACGAAGAAGACGAGGCCCGCGAGGAGCGCGATGAGGGTCTCGCGCAGGACGTAGCGGTCGAGAATCTTCACGCGGCGGCCACGGGCACGGCGGGCGGCCGGATGCGGCGCGGGCGACGCCGCGGGCGGCGGATCAACTCGGCCGCCTGGAGCGTTAGGTAGACGCCGATCGCCCCGATGACGAGGTTCGGCGCCCACATGGCGAACCACGGTGCCAGAATCCGCCGGTCGGCCAGTTCCTCGCCTCCAGCGAGACAGAGGTAGTAGAAAACGAAGAAGAGAATTGAGAGGAAGGCGACGGCGATGCCGCTCTTCCGCGCGCGCATGCCGAGGGGCGCCCCGACGAGGACGAAGACGAGGCACGCGGCCGGGATGGAGAACTTCTTCTGCACCTCCACTTCGAGGCTGTTCGTCCGCCGCTCCAGAGCGTCGATCTCAAGCTGGCGCATCTGGATCATGTCCATCGTCATCGGCGCGATGGGGCGGACGTTCGAGTCGCCGTTCGGCGGATGGACGCGCGGGGCGAGGCCGGTGGCGATGCCCCCCAACGATCCGAAGCGCCGGAGCGCGTTCCGCAGCCAGGCCTGAAGGCCGCGCGGCGGCGGGTGGGGGACCGCGGCCCTGACAAAATCGTCGTAGGAAGCGAATCCGGCCCCCGTCAAGATCTGGTCCCGGACCTTCTTCGCCTCCCGCAAGTCGTTGTGCACCTGAGTAATAGCGTCCATCATCATGGCCAGGTTCATCTCGCGGTCGCCCCGGGCGACCTTGTTCCGCCTCTCCAGATCCGCCCCAGGCGTCCGAATATTAATGAGGTGCGTCTTGAACATGAGGCGGCGGTAGGTCCGTTCCTCATCGTTCGGGGGAACCTCGTGAATTTCCCCGTCGTGGAGCTCGAGCGTCATGACGCGGCCGTCGGGCGCGTTGTGGATCGTTCCCCACTCGGCCAGGATCGTGGTCGGGCGCGCCGTCGTGCTCAGCTGGTAGATCTTCACGCCGCGGATCTCGTTCGTACGGTTGTTCACCTTCTCGACGAAGATGTTGTAGCCCTCGAAGGCGTCGATGAAGACCCCTTCGGTGATCTGCGCCGTGGGTCGCTTTCGACTCACGTCGGACATGAGGCTCGCGAGCGCGTGGTTCGACTCGGGGAGGATTTGGTTGTTGAAGACGACGAGGAGGGCGGCGAGGACGGACGCGGCCATGAGCGGCGCGCCGATGATGCGCGCCAGGTTCACGCCGTTCGCGCGCATGGCGGAGATCTCGTTGTCCTGCGAGAGCCGGCCGAAGGCCGCGAGCGACGCGATGAGGACCGCGCAGGGGAAGGCGAGCGCCACCATGTACCCGAGCGAGAGGACGAAGAGCTCGAGCACGATGCCGAAGCTCACGCCCTTTCCGATGGCCAGATCGACGAGGTCGAAGAGGAAGTCGAGGGTCAGCAGGAAGACGACCACGCTGAACCCGAAGAGGAACGGGAACAGGTGCTCGCGGAGGACGTATCGTTCGAGTATTCTCATCCGGTTCGCCGAGGCGGGAGTGGACCGACCATGGCGCAGTATAGGGAGCCTCCTCGGCCCGGCGCAATCCTCTGGATTGGTTTTAACTCCTTCCGGCAGCATCGGTTCCGGTTCGAACTTCGACTGGCGAGAGGTGTACAAGGGTTGTCGTGGGCCCCGGCTTCCCCTGGGGCGCCGCTGTGCGTGAAGGGATGCCCATCGCTCGACTCGTCCGTTCCAGCCTGAATCGAATCCTCCTGTGGGGCCCCGGCCCGCGCGGAGCCGGCCCCGGCGTGGCCGGAGCGCGAGCGCTCCGGGCCTTCGCCGCCCTCCTGGGCGCGGCCCTCCTGCCGGTGTCGGCCCTCCTCCAGGCTCCCGACGCGCGGGCAGCGCTCTCGATGCGCGGTTTCGACCCGTCGGCCCAGTTCATCGACCCCATGACCCAGCCGCTTCCGCCCGATTTCCCGCGTGGCTGGCATATTCCGGTTCCGCCGCCGCTTCCCGACCCCGGCTCGTCCCAGGTGCAGGTGTCGGTCGATCCCGCGTCCGGGCGGATCTCGGAGCGCTATCGCAGCGGAAACGTGGAGGTGCGGCCGCCGCTCGTGACCGACTACCTCGACTACGACGAGCTCCTCTCCGACCGCACGTACCGGAAGATCTGGCGGGAGAGAACGAAGACGACCCGATCGGTGAACAAGGAGGGCCTCCGGAAGGGGGGGGTCTTCAAGTTCGAACTCCCGGTGCAGCTGCCGAAGAGCGTGCGGAGCATCGTCGGAAACGGCGCGCCCAGCATCGAGGTCTCGGGGAGCGAGCGGATCGCCATTCTCGGCACGAGCGACTGGCTCGTCCGCACGGACACGTACTCCAACGTCACGGGCGAGCGGAACCGCCAGGGGGCCTTCCCCTCATTCGAGATGAAGCAGGAGCTGAACGTCAACATGACGGGCTCGATCGGCGACAAGATCAAGGTCGACATCGATCAGTCGAGCAACGTGCAGACGAGCCTCGACAACAAGGTGAAGCTCCGCTACGAGGGCGACGACGACGACATGATCAAGACGATCGAGCTTGGAAATACGAACCTTTCGCTGCAGGGCGCGTCGCTCCGGCAGGAGGGGCTCTTCGGCGTGAAGACGATGGCGAAGATGGGAAACTTCGACGTCACGCTGATCGCGAGCAAGCAGGACGCAAAGACGGAGACCGCGCGGTTCACCCCGTCGGGCGAGAAGCGGAGCGTGAAGGTCAACGACCTCGATTGCATCCGCCGGACCTACTTCTTCGTCTCCGACAGTGTGGTCAACACGGCGAATCTGAACCTGAAAGTCTACCGGGCCGACCTTTCCTACTTCGACGTGAACGGCCGCACTCCGGGCGTCGCGCGCATCGATCCGACGCAGCCCTACGACTCGCTCTCGAATCCCGATATGAGCGGCTACTGGGTGCCGCTCACGATCGGCCAGGACTACGACATCATCTACCCGTACGTCCTCAAGAACTCCCCGGACCCCGCGGTTAAGATTCCGGTCGTCCGCCTCTTCAACCAGGTGGGAGACGCCCAGCTCCTGGCCGTGGCCTACAACGACGGAGCGACTCCGGTCGGGATCACCGACACGTCGGAGAACCTGCCTCTCGGCAAGCCGGCGGGCGAGTTCCTCCTCCTCAAGATGATCAAGCCGACGCTGGACCGGTTCAAGGAATCCGCGAACGGACTTTTCGACACCACGAATCCCTGGTTCAGGGCCCTCGGCTACGAGCTCCGGAACTTCTACGACCTGGGGGGCCGGGACATCGACCGATCCTCACTCACCGTCAAGGTCCGCAAGTACGACTATTCGCTTCCGACCCACCCCGACGCCGTCACGGTGGAGGGGGAGACGGTGCCGCTGGTGAAGCTCCTCGGCCTCGACCAGACGGGGAAGGCTGGGAGCGAGAATCAGTTCGAGCCCGACGGGCTGGTCGACGATCAGTTCGTGAATGCCGAGACCGGGATCATGTTCTTCCCGGACATCCACCCCTTCGATCCGGAGACGCCTGCCAAGTGTCCCCCCGATGCCGACAGCAAGTACGGGTACGGGGGATTCAACTGTCTCGACAATCTGGGCCGCAACACGCTCTGGACCGATACGCTCCTGGTGAGCAAGGCGGTCTACTACGACAAGCAGCCCGAATCGGGGAAGGACGAGCGCTACTTCATCGACGCCGAGTTCAAGAGCAGCCAACAGGGCTTCTACCTCGGCCGCTACGGGGTTCTGGAGGGTTCCGATCAGGTTAAGGTGGACGGCGTGCCGCAGCGCCGAGACGCCGATTACCGCATCGACTACGAGACGGGGCTGATCACCTTCACGAAGGCGCCGGGCCCCGACCAGGTGATCACCGTCGACTTCTCCTACGCTCCGGGCTTCGGCACGGTGCAGCGCACGCTCGTCGGCGTATCGGGCGGATATAACCCGGCCTCGAATCTCTCCTTCTCGACGAGCCTTCTTCGGGAGGCCCGGGGCGCCCAGGAACAGAACGTCAAGCTCGGCGAGGAGCCGGCCCACTCCACCCTTGGAGATTTCGGCACGGTGCTCGCGTTCCGGCCTGTCTGGATGACCCGGCTCGCCGACCAGGTCCCCGGCATCACCACCGATCAGCCCTCCGCGCTCAACATCCAGGGCAATTTCTCCGCCAGCATCCCGAATCCGAACACCAACGACGAGGCTTACATCGACGACATGGAAGGGAATCGCGAGTCGACCACGATGGCGCTCTCCCGGCTCTCGTGGTTCTGGAGCAGCGTGCCGGTGAACAGCGATTCCAGCGGTACCGAAGTCTCCCCGGACGTCGAACACCACGCCGCATTGGAGTGGTACAACCCCCGCCCCGATGCCCCTACGGCGGCCCAGGAGTGGGATCTAAAGCCGGTGCTGAAAGAGTCGGAGGGGGGCGACAACAACCATCAGGTCCTCGAGATGAACGTGAAGCCGCCCACCGGGCAGACCACGATGGATTACAGGGACTGGGCGGGAATCACGCAGTCGTTCGGAACCGTCGGGCAGGACTTCAGCCGGGTCCGCTTCATGGAGATCTGGGTCAACGATTTCACCGTCGATCACGACTCGACGAAGGCCGTTCTCCACATCAGCGCCGGGCGCGTCAGCGAGGACGCCTTCTGGAATCCGGCGGCTCCGCCGAACGGAATGCTCGACACGGAGGACAGGAATTTCGACGGGAAGCTCGATCTCGGGACCGGCGAGAACGACCCGAACTTCGAGGACACCGGGCTCGACAAACAGCTCAGCAAGAACGAGCCCGGATACGACGCGGCCACCAATCCCGATCCGAACCAGGACGACTACACCTACGACGTCTCGAAGAGCCCCAACGACTACTCCACGATCAATCGGTTCGAGAAGAGCGGCCTCGGGGAGGCCAACTCGCGTCCCGACACCGAAGACCTGAACCGGAACACGATCCTCGACACCGACAACAACTACGTCGAGGTCAACGTCGACCTCGCCGACAAGCAGTTCGTGGCGGTCGACGTCCCCGTCGACTACGCGGGGAACCCGCACGTGAAGGCGAGCAATGGCTGGAGGCTCTTCCGGATTCCGGTCTCGGGGGATGTGTTCCGGGCGATCGGCGGAGGCGCCGGCCAGAACGTCCAGCACTTGCGGCTCTGGCTCAGCAACATCGAGCGACCGATGAAGATCCAAGTCGGCGGGATAGAGCTCGTGGGGAGCCGCTGGCTCGAAGCCGCGATTCTCGACTCCAGCATGATCTCGCGCGATGTCCAGTTCGACATCCGCACGCGGAACAACAAGGACGACGCCGACTACCAGCCACCGTACGAGGTGAAAAACCAGACTGGCTCCTCGGCCGACCAGCGGGAGCAGTCGCTGGCCCTCGGCTACACACGCCTCGCCGAGGGGGACACGGTCCTCGCCTTCAAGACGCTCGGCGCCCCCCCGTCGGCGCTCGGATGGACGCAGTACCGCCAGATCAAGTACTACGTCCACGGCGGGGAGGGCGTGGAGACGCAGAATCTGCGCCTCCTCGCGCGCTTCGGCCCCGACACCCTGAACTATTACGAGTACAGCGCGCCAGTGAAGTACGACTGGCAAAAGGTCGTGATCCCGATGGACGTGCTGTCGCAGCTCAAGGAGACGCGCGCCGCCGACCCGCTGGCCGACTTGCACAAGGTCTACGTAGATTCGACGAGCTACGCCGCCACGAAGGAGGTCGTCAGCGTCTTCGGGAATCCGAGCTTCACGAACATCACGCGCGCGACGTTCGGCCTCGCCGTGAAGGGAGCGTCACCCGGGGCGCCTGTCCACGGCGAGGTCTGGATCGACGAGCTGCGCGTCGCCGACGTCATCAAGGACAAGGGGTTGAGCAGCAACGTCTCGATCCAGGCGAACTTCGCGGATCTGCTGGCGGTGAACGTGAGCCTCCAGAAGCAGGATCAGGACTTCTTCCGCGTGGGGCAGGGGACGGGCCAGGGAAGCGGCCTCAACCACTCCGCCCTCGGCTTCTCCACGACGCTCAACGTCGATCGCTTCATGCCGACGACCGCGGTCACCCTCCCGATCCGTTTCACGCTGCAGCACGCGACCGATATCCCAAAATTCCGAACGGGCTCGGATGTGACGCTGAGCTCGGGGCAGTCGGATCTGGAGACGCGGCGGCTCGACCAGCAGACGGTGGACATGTCGTACCGGCGGAGCAGCCCCGTCCGGCGCGGGCTCACGAAGTACACGCTCGATGCCATCAGCGGCAACATGTCCTACTCGCGCCGGTCGCAGGTCCTGCCGCAGTCGGTCGATTCGTCGTGGGCCTTCGCCGCCGGCGGCGGGTACGATTTTCCGATCGGCGGAGGGGGGATCCGCTTCGGAAAGAACTTCAAGCTGGGGCTCCTCCCCGAGGTGGTGACCTTCACGACCGGATGGACCTCGAGCCGGGCGGTCAATTATTCGCGCCAGATCGTCGGCGACAACGATGTCGTGGATCTTCGTTCCGACGTGAAGGTGCGGCTCCTCGCGCTCGGAACGAACATCTCCTACATTCCATTCCCCTCGTTCCGACTCACCTACTCGCTCACGTCGCAGCGCGACATGCTCCTCCACCAGGAAGGTCCCGCCGGATTCAACAAGGGGACGGAGGTCGGAAAGTCGCAGACGGCTCAGATCAACTACACGCCGCGCTGGCTCTCGATCCTGAGTCCGAACGTCTCGCTGAAGGGGCAGTACATCGAGGACGCTCGCCCCGAGCTGAAACTATCGAGGGCCGACTCCCTGGACTTGAAGAACATCCGGAACAGCGGGGCCGCGACCGTCACGATGAACGTGCCCATCTCGAGGCTGGGCGGTCGGGCGCGGACGGCGCGTCGCGGTCCCGGCGGGACGGCCGGGGGTGGCGGCTCGCCGTTCACGCCGATCCGGACCCTCTTCGGAAAGTTGCAGGACATCCAGACCTCGTTCAGTTTCGATCGGAGCGCCTCCCTCACCCGCGTCGCGGGTGACCCGGGCCGGGCGTTCAAGACCGGCTTCAGCGAAGTGACGGGAGAGGACCTCAACCGCTCCGTTTCCGGCTCGAACGTCGCGATGGGACGCCGCTACACGACCCGCGCCTCGACCGCCTTCCGCCCGACGAGCGCCATCACCGTCGACATCCGCGGCGACCACTCCCTTTCGTTCTCCGATCAGTCCTTCGGCGAGCGGCGAACCGAGAAGTTCCAGTGGCCCGGCTTGGACGGGCGGTGGAACGATCTCCACCGCTTCATGCATCTCGATCGATCGCTCAACAGCCTCACCCTCCGCTCGGGGTACTCCCGCGTGAACGACGAGGACGGGCCGGCCGACGGTCCGGCGGAACGGCTTATCTCGACCGAGACCTTCGGCCCGATCCTCGGATGGGACCTTGTCTTCCGGAGCGGCGTGCGCGCCAGCCTCGCCAGTTCGCTCACGCGCGCCAGCACCATCGATCAGCGCGTCTACGGAGTCACCCGCGACAGGCAGACGAAGAACACGGATCTGAGAATCACGAAGACGTTCCCGGCCGCCAAAGGGATCAGGTTCCTCTTCAGCAAGAAGCGGATGAGGCTCCCGAACGATCTCAACCTGAACCTCACCTGCGGCTTGACCGGCGACCGCCAGGTCGTGAACCGCGCCGGCGAGCGGGCCTACACGGAGTCCGACAACAAGGGTTTGAAGGTGGGGAGCGGAACGACCTATAATTTCACTCGCGCCATCTCGGGAGGGTTCAATTTCGAATACCGGCAAAGCGACGATCTCAAGCAGGGAATCAAACGGCGCGGGATCACCGTCGATTTCAACGCGCAGTTCTCGTTCTAGTCTTTCGATCGCGCTCCTCGTCGCAGCCTTTCTGCTCCCGTCCTGCGGGCGCCCGGCCGCCGCTTACTTCGATGGAAAGCGGGCCATGACCTGGGTGGAACGCCAGGTCGCCTTCGGCCCCCGCGCTCCCGGCACGTACGGTCACGACGCCTGCTTCGCGTTTCTCGACTCGACCATGCGCGCCTACGCGCCCATCGTCGAGGCCGACACCTTTCACTACTATGTCTCCCGGCTCGGGAAGGACGTCGCGCTCTTCAACCTCCGGGCCCGGTTCGCCCCGGAGTCCGAGCATCGGATCGTCCTCGCCGCCCACTGGGACACGCGGCCGTGGGCCGATCGCGAGACCGACCCTGCGGAGCAGAAGCGGCCGATCCTGGGCGCGAACGACGGGGGATCTGGGGTGGCGGTTCTCCTCGAGCTTGCGCGGTTGATGCACGAGCAGAGTCCGAAGGTCGGCGTGGACATCGCCTTCTTCGACGGGGAAGACCTCGGGACCGACGAGGATCAGGATGGCTGGTTCCGCGGGTCGAAGCAGTACGTCACGCGTTACTCCGGAGAGCCGAAGCCGCTCTTCGTCGTCGTGGTCGACATGGTGGGGCAGCGCGACCTCGCGCTCCACTGGGAAGGCCTCTCCTACGAACAGGCGGGGAACGTGGTCGGCCTCGTCTGGGGCGTCGCCAACGCCGTGGGGGCCCGCTCGTTCCGCTCCGACGTGAAGCATCGCGTCTACGACGACCACGTCCCTTTCCTGCAAGCCGGAATTCCGGCCATCGTCCTCATCGATCTGGATTACCCGCAGTGGCACACGCACGCCGACAACCTGAAAGCCATCGACCCGGAGAGCCTGGGAGACGTCGGGCGCGTGCTCAATTCCCTCGTCAGCGACCCCACGTACCTCGCCGACTGAAGTTTTCCCTTGAACCCCAGGCCCCCGGTCGGTAGGTTCAGGGGTCCGAGTGGACGCGTGTCCGCTCTTTCTTTTTCGGCCCGAAAAGGGGTCGGGGACCCGAAGGGCTAAATCCAAGATGGGAAGTAAGTTAAGGGACGACCTGACGCGCCGCTTCCAGGCACTCCTGGAGGAGGAGGCCTTCGATCTCTGGGATCTGGAACTGGCCGCCCAGTCGGGCCGGACGGTCATCCGGGTCTTCGTCGAACGCCCGGCCGACCGGGGTCCGGGGGTCACGCTCGACGACTGCTCGTACTGGAACAAGAAGTTCGGCCGCTACCTGGAAAGCGAGAACATCGTCCGCGGGAACTTCGTCCTGGAGGTCGGTTCTCCCGGAATCGAGCGGGCGCTGACGCGGCCGGAGCACTACGCGCGGTATGTCGGGCACCAGGTGGAGGTTCGCCTCCACGACCTCAAGGACGGCCGGCGCGCTTTCCGGGGCGAGCTCAGGGCGGCCGGCGGAGAATCGATCCTGGTGGAGGACGCGGACGTGGGTTCGGTTTCGCTCCCGCTGGCGGGAGTGCGGCATGCCCGCGTGATCGCAGATCCGTGGGAAGGATTGCGGGAGCCGAAGCGAAAGCACGGGCTCCCGGAGTAACGAGTACTGGCGATTGGTTCGGTATTGAAGTCGGTCCAGCACGGGGATCCTACATTCGTGGCACGAGAGCCGCAGCGAAACACCAACTATGAACTGATCGAGGCGATGGCCCAGATCGCGCGCGAGAAGAGCGTCGACAAGGCCACCGTCATCGACACGCTGGTCGCCGGGCTCCTCTCGGCGGGCCGCAAGCGCTTCGGCCAGGACGCGAAGCTCGACGTCTCCTTCGACGACGCGAGCGGCAAAATCTTGATGAAGCTGACGCGGACCGTGGTCGAGGATGCCGACGATCCGGGTCTGGAGATCGATCTCGCGGAAGCGCAGGCGATCGACGAGAAGGCCTCGATCGGGCAAGAACTCTCGACCGAGCTGACGCTGGAGGACCTGGGCCGGAACGCGATCTCCGCCGCCAAGCAGGTGCTCGTCCAGAAGGTGCGGGAGGCCGAACGCGAGCGGATCTACGAGGACTATCACGAACGCGTGGGCGAGATGGTGCGCGGCACCGTGCAGCAGGTGGACCGAGGCAACATCTACGTGAAGGTGGAGCGTTCGGAGGCGATCCTGCCGCCACGCGAGCAGATCGCGCGCGACCGGTTCCATCAGGGCGACCACATCAAGGCCTACATCATCGCCGTCGACAAGGCGGCGCGCGGGCCGCAGGTGGTCCTCTCCCGGACGCATCCGGAATTCCTGCGCCGGCTCTTCGAGTCGGAAGTCCCCGAGGTGGCCGAGAAGATCATCGAGATCAAGGGGATCTCGCGGGAGCCGGGCTCCCGCGCCAAGATCTCGGTCATCTCGAACGACGACAAGATCGATCCGGTGGGGGCGTGCGTCGGCATCAAGGGTTCGCGCGTCCAGGCCATCGTGCGGGAACTGGGCGGCGAAAAGATCGACATCGTGCCGTGGAGCGCCGATCCGGTCGTCTTCGTGACGCGCGCGCTTTCGCCGGCCAAGGTGATCGAGGCGCAGGTGGTGGAGGTCGAGCAGAAGGTCCTCGTCACGGTGGCCGACGATCAGCTGTCGCTGGCCATCGGCAAGGGAGGCCAGAACGCCCGCCTCGCGGCGCGGCTCACCGGCTGGAAGATCGACCTCATTTCGAAGACGGAACGCGAGCGCCAGCGCGACTTCGAGCGGCGAGCCCGTATCGACGTCGAGGAATTGGTTGGTGCCGGGCCGAAGCTGGTGGAGAAGCTGATTCGCGAGGGCATCGAAACGGTGCAGGATCTGCTCAAGACGCCGCTCGAGCAGATCCTCGCGATTCAAGGGATAGGCGAAAAGACCGCGGAGAAGCTGCTCGAGGAAGCTCGGGAGCTCCAGGAGCGGCGCAATCGGGAGCTGGCGGAAGAGGCCGCGCGCGCGGAGGCACTGGCGGTCGAGAAGGCCCAGGCGGCCGAGCGGGTCAAAGCGAGCGCGGACGACGTAGCTGTGACGGAGGACGCGGCCATCCCGCCCGATGCGGGCGGCGACGCGGAGGAAGCCACGGCGGCGGCGGCGACGGCGGATGATGAGAGGACGCCCGAAGCCTGACGCGGGCTCCATCGGAGATTCATGACGAGCGGAAAGAAACGAGTTTACGAAGCGGCGAAGGAGATGGGGATGTCGAGCGAAGCGCTCGTCGGCATCCTCAAGTCCATGAGCGTTGAAGTGAAGAGCCACATGAGTTCGATCGACGACGGTGTCATCGAACAGGTGCGGCTCAAGCTTGCCCGCGAGAAGGAAGCGGTCAAGGAAGAGGAGGCGCGCCGCAAGGAGAAGGCCGTGCAGGCCGCGAAGGCCTCGGAGGCCGCGCGACGGCTCACGCCCCCGGGCGGCGGGCTGAGGATCGGCGGCGGCCCCGGCGCGGGGCGCCCCGCCAAGAAGAAGAAGCGCGCGGTCGACGAGAAGCTGATCGCCGCCGCGGTGCGCCGCACGGTGGCCGACATGGGAACGCCGAAGCGCAAGCACCATCACCGCGACCGCGAGGAAGAGGCGGCCGTGGGGGTCGAGGTGGCACCGCGCGTCGTCCGCGTGGCCGAGTACGTCTCGGTGGCCGAGCTGGCCGCGCGCCTCGAGGTGAAGCCGCAGGAGGTGATCGCGGCGTGCCTGCGCCTCGGCATCATGGCGAACATCAACCGCCGCCTCGACCGGGATTCGATCATGGCGGTGGCGGACGAGTTCGGCTTCGCCGTCGATTTCGTCTCCGATATCGGCGGGGAGTTGGAGGCCGCTGCCCCCGAAGCCGAGGCGCTGGAGACGCGCGCGCCGGTCGTGACCGTCATGGGTCACGTGGATCACGGAAAGACGTCGCTCCTCGACCATATCCGGAAGGCGAACGTCATCGCGGGCGAGGCGGGCGGCATCACCCAGCACATCGGTGCCTACGAAGTGAGCCTCCCCGACGGGCACCGGATCACGTTCCTCGACACGCCGGGCCACGAGGCGTTCACGGCCATGCGCGCCCGCGGCGCGCAGGTGACCGACATCGTCGTCCTCGTCGTGGCTGCCGACGACAAGGTCATGCCCCAGACGGTGGAGGCGATCGATCACGCCCGGGCCGCGAACGTGCCGATCATCGTTGCCATCAACAAGATCGACCTCCCCGGCGCGAACGTCGACGGGGTTCGGCAGGAACTCTCCCAGCACAACGTCCTCGTGGAGGAGTGGGGCGGCAACGTCATCGCGGTCCCCATCTCGGCCAAGAAGGGGACGAACGTCGACAAGCTCCTCGAGATGATCCTCCTCCAGGCGGAGCTCCTCGAGTTGAAGGCCGATCCGCACAAGGCCGCGCGCGGCGTCATCATCGAGGCGCGGGTGGAGCGGGGCCGCGGCATCGTGGCCACCGTGATGGTGCAGAAGGGGACGCTCCGCGTAGGAGACGCCTTCGTGGCCGGGTCGAAGAGCGGCAAGGTGCGCGCGCTCACGAACGAGCGCGGACAGCGGGCGGTCGAGGCCGGACCGTCGACGCCGGTGGAGGTGCTCGGCTGGGCCGAGCCGCCGCAGGCGGGCGATACGTTCGCGGTCGTCTCGGACGAGCGCGAGGCCCGCGAGCTGGCGGGCAAGCGCGCCATGCTCCTGCGCGAGCAGGAACTCCGCCAGCGGACCCACGTGACCCTCACCGACCTCTTCAGCCAGATGAAGGAAGGGAAGGTGAGCGAGCTCCTCGTCGTCCTGAAGGGCGACGTGGACGGCTCGGTGGAAGCGCTGCAGGACACGCTGACGAAGCTCTCGACGTCGGAGATCAAGCTCCGCGTCATCCACCGCGGCGTAGGCCAGATCACCGAGTCCGACGTTCTCCTCGCGGCCGCGTCGAACGCGGTCATCATCGGCTTCCACGTGAAGCCCGAGCCGAAGGCGGCCGAACTGGCGTCGAAGGAGAAGGTGGACGTCCGGATCTACGACATCATCTATCAGGCCGTGGAGAACGTGAAGGACGCCATGGCCGGCCTCCTGACGCCCGAGATCCGCGAGTCGATCCAGGGGCAGGCCGAAGTCCGGAAGATATTCCGCCCTTCGAAGTCCGGCGTCGTCGCGGGCTGCATGGTGCTCTCCGGCCTGATCCAGCGGAATTCGCGCACGCGGCTCCTGCGCGGCGGCGCGGCGGTATGGGACGGCAAGATCGAATCGCTCAAGCGCTTCAAGGACGACGTCCGCGAAGTCGCGGCCGGGTTCGAATGCGGCATCTCGCTCGAGGGCCGCGACGACATTCAGGAACAGGATGTGATCGAGGCCTACGTCCTGGAGGAAGTCGCCCGCAAGCTGGAGTGAGATGGTCGTCGGCACGCTGCGGCTCGAAATCCATTTCCCCGCCGCCGACTCCCTCAAGGCCAAGCGCTCGATCGTGAATCACGTGAAGGAGCGCGTCCGCCACCGATTCAACGCGTCGATCGCGGAAGTCGGGCACCAGGATCTCTGGCAGCGCGCCACGCTCGGCGTGGCCGTCGTCGGGGAGTCCGCGCCCGTCCTCGACCGGGCGCTCCACGAAATCCTAGCCGTGGTCGAGCGCGAGGACCGTCTCGCGGTACTCGACTACGTAATCGAGGTAGGCTGAGCCGGACCGCGGTTTCCGAGCCCGCCGCCACTGCACGCCATGGACAAAAATTCGATTGAGACACCCCGCACTCGCCGCGTCGCCGATCGCATCGCGCAGGTGCTGGCCGAAATCCTGGGTCGGCACACGGAAGATCCGAGGCTTCGACAGCTCACCGTGACCGGGGCTCGCATCTCGCGTGACCTCGGCTCGGCCCGCGTCTGGGTCACCGGCGGCTTCGCGCCGGCCGACGAGCCGAAGGTGCTCGCCGGGCTCGCGCACGCGACGCCGCGGTTTCGCTCGATGCTGGCGCCCGTGCTGGGACTCCGCATCGTGCCCACGCTTAGTTTCATCATCGATCATTCATCCGCATCGGGAGCGCGCATCGAGGAACTCCTGCGCGACATCGCGCTGGAACGCGAGGCGGCCGAATCGGCACCCGCGGAGCCGGCTCCCGATTCCGGCGACACCGCTCCCGACTCCGGCGACACCACCACCACAAGCGAGGAATGATGCCGTTCGAGCGCTTTCGCGCCTTTTTCGACGCTCACACCGATTTCGCCATCTTCTCGCACGTCGACCCCGACGGCGACGCCATCGGATCGTCGCTTGGGCTCGCCTGGGCGCTGCGCGAGATGGGGCGCGGCGCCGTGGTGATCAACGAGTCGCCGGTGCCGGTCACGCTTCGGTTCCTGCCGGGCGCGGAGACGGTCCGCTTACCCTCCGCGTTCACGGCGCCGTTCGACGCCGCCATCGTCCTCGACTGCTCCTCGCTGGAACGGCTGGGGCCGAACGCGGCGAAGCTCGTCGCGCCGAACGCCGCCATCGCATGCGTCGACCACCACGTGGGGAGCGCGGGCTTCGGCGATCCCCGTCTGGTGGTGCCGGAGGCGAGCGCGACCGCGGAGCTGATCCACGACCTCCTCGACGCGTGCAACGTTCCGCTCACGACCGAGGCGGCCCAGTGCCTCTACACCGGCCTGGCCTCCGACACGGGGGCGTTCCGGTTCCAGAACACGACTCCCAAGGCGCTGCGGCTCGCCGCGCGCCTCGTCGATCACGGCGCCACGCCCTCCGTCGTCTCCGACTGGCTCTACGCCAAGAAGACGGCGGGGAGCCTTCGTATCCTCGGCCTCGCCCTGGCGTCGCTCGAGTCGCGCGCGAACGGACAGGTGAGCGCGCTCACCATCTCGCGGGCCATGTTCGACCGGGCGGAGGCGTCGCCGGAAGACGCGGACGGAATCGTCCAGTACGCGAAGTCGCTCCTCGGCGCGCGGGTCGGCGTCCTCTTCCAGGAGGCCTCGCCGGGAGAGGTTCGGCTCAGCCTCCGGAGCGACGGGAGCGTCGATATGAGCGAATTCGCCTCCCGCTTCGGCGGTGGAGGGCATCGAGTGGCGGCGGGCGCGAAGGTGTCGGGGGAATTGACCGCGGTGCGAGGCGAGGTGCTCGACGCGCTCGAGCACGCGCTGACGAATGGCGGAACTCCTGCATCTCGTCGATAAGCCGGAAGGCTGGACCTCGCACGACGCGGTGGCCCGGCTTCGACACGTCCTGGGCGAGCGCCGCGTGGGTCACGCGGGGACGCTCGATCCGTTCGCCACGGGACTCCTCGTCGTGGCGGAAGGACGCGCGACGGGGCTCCTCGGCCCGCTGGCTCTCCTGCCGAAGCGCTATCTCGCCACGCTCCGTCTCGGCGTCGCCACCGACACGCAGGACCGCACCGGCACTCCGATCTTCGTCTCGCCCGGGCCGCTGCCGGCGCTCGCGGCCTTCGACGAGGCGCTGGCGAAATTCCGGGGACGGCTGGAGCAGCGCCCGCCGCTCTACTCCGCGGTGAAGGTGGCGGGCGAGCGGCTCTACCGCGCCGCCCGGCGCGGCGAAGAGGTGGAGCGCCCCACCCGGCCGATCCACGTCTACGCGATCGATCGTGTCGCGGGAGCCCAAGCCGGCCCGCTGCCGCCGCCGGCGGACGGCGCCCCGGCGAACACGGCCGACGTCACGATCGACCTCAGCGTGAGCCGCGGCACCTACGTGCGGACGCTCGCGCACGATCTAGGCGCGTCTCTCGGCTGCGGCGCCCATCTCGTGGCGCTTCGGCGCGTGAGCATCGGGCCCTTCCACGTATCGGCCGCGGGGCGCGTGGAGAAGGAGGGGGGATGGGATGCGGCGCGGCTTCGGGCGAGCGCGATCCCGTCCGCGGCGGCGCTCGGCTTCCTGCCGCGCGTGCGACTCGACGCCAGCGAAGCGGCGCGTCTCCGTCATGGCGCCGGGCCCGCCATCGGCGCCGAGCGAATCGTGGAAAGCGACGCCGGCTATCCGCTCCCGCCCGGCGCGAGCGGCTGGCCGCTGGCGCTCCTCGATCCGGAGGGGACGCTCCTCGCCGTGGCGGAACCGTGGGGCGAGCAAACGCCCGGCGCGCCGCTCAGGCTCCAGCGCGTGGTGGCCGCGAGCGCGTGAGCCCGACCAATCGTCCCATCGCGCTCACGATCGGCGTCTTCGACGGCCTCCACCGAGGCCATCAGACCATCGTGGAGGCCGTGGTGAAGGCTGCGCGCGCTTGCGGCGGCGCCGCGTGGGTGGCCACGTTCGATCCTCATCCCGACGCCGTCATTCGCGGGATCGAGGAACGGGCGTGGATCACGCCGCCCGAAGAGCGGGCGGCGCTCCTGCACGGACTCGGCGTCGATCGCGTCGAGGTGATCCGGTTCGACCGTCCGGTGAGCGCGCTCCTTCCCGAGGAGTTCCTCGACCGCATCCTCGGCCCGAACGCTCCGCTCGTCGCGCTCGTCGTCGGCCCCGACTTCAAGATGGGCCGGGGACGCGTGGGGGACCGCGCGTACCTCGAGGCGCTCGGAAGGAAGCGAGGCTTTCAGGTGGTGGAGGCGCCGCTCCTTCGAAGCGAGCCGCCGCCGCAGGCCGGCGACCCGCCGGCGGGGACCGCCCCCGGCAAGATCTCCAGCACCCAACT